>QWCP01000313.1_pt1 | contig 22472 bp, 13 predicted proteins | sample 1972561 | NCBI WGS metagenome assembly QWCP01 (sample SAMN09866705, study PRJNA288562) | Human vaginal metagenome isolate pre4_vaginal, whole genome shotgun... | isolation source: vagina | host: Homo sapiens | place: USA: California
TGTTTTCAGCTATCCCTTTGAGTAACGTCACTTCTACCCTATTGTCGGATTCCGTCCTATCGTCTTGGATAGAGAGCTCCTTTCGGACATCTGACGAAGTGGTTCGCAGGGTAGCATTCATTTACTATTGCACTGCACGATTCGGTCCTTTCCTTTAGGCACACGTACCTTGGGTACTATGACCTCTGCTGACTTCCCACGGCAAGCTTTACTCCACTTCGTTCGTAAAAACAACTATTTGAAGCGTCCGTGAGACCTCCTCGGATAAGAACATTATCTTTCCATCTTATACCTACTTCATTTTTTCGCTAAGCTCAAGGGAACTCCACCGAACATTCCGAATAGCTATGGGACTTTGATTTGTCTGGCAATCTGATCCATGGTCATATGCCTTGTATGAAGTTTCTGTTCGTTAGGCCAGATGTTTGCCGCCAGCTTCCTTCAGATTTCACCTCACGATGAACACCCTTGCCTTTGGCTATGTAATTCCGGCTATTAGGGCTTACTCGGGACTTCCGCCCGTTAGATAATGCTCATGCCGAGCGTACCAAAAAAAGCGACTGGCATGGTAGCCAGTCGCCCAGTATACAGAAAAAATGTTAGCGTGAGGTACGTTTACAATCAGTTCACGACAACCTTCTTGCCGTTGTGGATATACACGCCTTTACGGGTGGGCTTGTTTGTCTTTACGCCCCCGATGGTGTACCAGCCATCAACGTTTTGCGAGCCATGCACCTCGTTGATGCCCGTGGATGTGGTAACGATGCCTTTGGGCTTGGCGCCGGAGTAGTTGTCGTAGTAGCCGCCGTTAACAAATTCCAAGTTGGCGGTTTGCTTGCTTCCGTTGTCACAGTTGAAGATGATGCCGGCGTCGGGGTTGTTGGCAGGCTTGGTCTGCTTGTTCCAACTCCATTTGTAAACCTTGTTGCCAGCCTTGGTCGTTCCTACGTAGCGGCAGGCCACGCCGGGCCATGCGCCACCGGTGTAGTTGGCTTTTTGGTCCCACTGCCAGCAGCTCACGGTGCCTGTCCAGAAGCTCGGGGCCTCGAAGAAGGCGCATCGCTCGTCGTTGTCGATGGTGCAGAATGCGGGCGGCGTAAACGTTTGCGGCTCCTCGTCGGCGATAGCCTGGACGGCCGAAATGTTCACGTTGTCGGCCACATAGTATTTATAGCCATCTCCCTCCACGGCTAGTTTGTAGCCGTTGGTGTCATAGCTGTCGGGTGTTCCCAAGGCCAACAGCACGTTGCCTTTCTCGCCTCGCACGTTCACGATATAGCCATTGCCATGTCGCTCGGACTTGAGGATGGCGCTTTGGTTGGAAATGCCGGCGGCTTTGCGCGCCAAGATGAGCTTCTTGAGTTGGGTTTTGTACTGTTTCCAATGGGTGAGAAACACGCAGGGAGTGCCTGGCATGGCCATGATGTAGGCGTTGGCGGCTATGTAGTTGGCCGCGAGCCGGTTGTTGTCGCGGTCGGTGTCGTGGTTGTCCACGAAGGTCACGGCGTACCTGCTGTACGCGGGGTCCTTGGCTGGGCAGTCGCCGTCCAGACGGTTCCATTGGCCGCTGCCGAGCGCGTCTTTGATGTAATATTTCAGCGCGAAGTCGAACGCCGCGCTCTGTATCTTTCCATCTACCTTGGTGCCGTCTAACCAGCTTTTCAGTTTGGCGGGATCTCCGTCCCAGTATTCGCCCACGGAGTAGGTGGGTTGGGCCGAAGCGTTGTACTCGCCAATGTATTTCGCGGCGAAACCCTTCACCATGTCGTAACGAAAACCAGTGTAGCCAAGTTCCTCTTTGAGAAACCGCAAGTATAGTTTCACGTTCTTTCGCACGTTGTCCGAGGTGTGGTCAAGGTCTCGGCATCCGGAAAAGTCGTCGCCGGTGTCCATCGCTCCCGACACGTCGTAGCCGTTTCGCTTGGTGTTTCCGCCATCATCGTTTTGGCAGATGTCGGCCAGTGACCAGTGCATGGTTTGCCCTTTCCATGTTTCCTCGGGAAAGTCGCACCAGTCGCGGATGCCGTTGCGGTGGTTGATGACCACGTCCTCAATGACGCCCGTGCCTTTTTCTTTGAAGGTCTTAATCATCTTGCGCAATTCAGCTTCGCTGCCAAATGCGCTGTCGTGTTTGAACCAGCATATAGGCGCGTAGCCCATTTGGTTTTGTAGCGTGTTGCAATAGCCCGACTGCGGCACCCAAATGAGTGAGAAGTACTTGGACAGTTCGTCAGCCTGGCTCTCTAAATGGCTCCATTGCGTGTCTTGATAACTGTCCCAATAAAAGCCTTGCAGCATCACGCCCTTGTAGTTGGCGGGCCAGCCCTGTGCGCCGGCGTTGGCGCAAAGCGATAGCAATAGGACAAGAATGGAATAAAAATGTTTCATGATTTGTATTTGTTAGGTGGATTGAAATGATGCGTGTTTACAAGAAAGGCGTACCCCCGGAAGATGTGGGAGTACGCCTTGTTAGAAGTTTGTTTGTCTCCCGCGGCAGCTTATTTCTCTGTTACGGTAGCAGTTTTGGCTTCGGGGTCAAGCTCGATGAGGTAGGTACCTGCACCAATCTTGATGTTGCCGCCACCTTCGGTAAGACCTGTCAAGACACCACCGAGATTCTTTTCCCATGAGGCATCCCAACGGAACTTATACTCACCGTCCACCATTTTTATAGTGATAGACCACTTCTTGGTTTCTGGGTTGTAGGTCATCAGCTGTCCCTTGTCCCATCCATCGGGGGTAGCAGATCCGATAATCTCCCATCCTGTCTTGGCTACGGAGGCTACCATCTTCTTGGTGTTAGCGGTAATGCGATACCAACCACCTTCGGTGAACTTGATGTTGGCACCATCGCCAAGGGCAAACTCTGCCTTGGTCTTGGTGTCATTCCATTTCACCTCGCCTACGCTTCCCAGCCATTTGCCGTCATCGTAGAGCTTGAACTCGGTGTTGGCAGGATAGTAATAGATGCCCGTGTATTGGAAGTCGCGGCTCTTTGACTCGAGTCGGTAAGCGTTTTTTGCTGTCGGATTCCAACCCTGATAAGAGCCAGGCACTGAAAGCTCGGTACTTGACAGTTCGATGTTGGTCTCTTCCATGGTGTAGGTGTACTTGCCCGCGGTGGTCAAATTGAGCTTCACGATGTATGCGTGTGTCTTAGCCACCTTGAGGTTTTCGCCACCTTGCGCCAAAACACTTGGATTGTTTTTATCACTACCATAATTGATATCCCATCCTTCATTGGCGCGGAACTTGAACTCTTTATCTGTCAACGGTGTGATTGCCGTCCACATACGGGTGTCTTTGTCGTACTCCATCTTGGTGTCTTTGGTCCATCCACCCGATGTAGCCTCTCCAATCATGCCCCATGTACAAGGCTTTCCGATGGTCACCTTACCGTCGGGCGTGAGCGTCACCTCCACAAATCCTTTGTGTTCTGCATCAACCTTCAGGTCTTTGGCGAGTACCTTGGTAACGTCTTTGCCATCCACGACAGCGAAAGAACACTCGTCGTCAAACTGCACCCAACCTTTGTAAGTGCCAACACCATCGGGGTCGCCAAGGAGATAAGCCTTAGAATAATCCCACTCGGGATAACCCACTGCCACATAAGCATAGTTCCAGTCAATGCCCACGGTGTTGGGGTCGTAAGGTGTAGCCTTGAAGTTGACAGTGTTCTGCGCATCATCGGTCAATATTTCGAATGCAGAAGACTTGAGCGACACGGTGAAATCATAGGTGTGACCAGGATAGGCACCTATCTTCGCCAACAGCGAGTTCATCGCCTCATTGGTGAAAGAGAGTTTAGCGTCCTCTGTATCACCTGCCACAATACTCTTTTTGCTCTCATTGTTGGTAATAGTTACGGTGTACTTTACCACCGCACCCTTGCCGTAGTTGGCTTTTTCCCAGCTAATGTCGGGAAACGCTTTGTCACTATTTTCCTGCGTAAAGATTATCTCAGCTGGATTGACAGCATTGAGTTTCGCAGCCTGCTGTAACTTAAGCACTGGCGTGGTGATATCGTCAGAGCACGATGTCATTGCCAAGAAACCAGCGGCGAGGAATAATATATTTTTTAGTTTCATGATCTATCTTATTTTAATCCATTAATAACCATCATTCTGTTTCAAGTTCTGGTTCGAACCAATGTCGTCAGAAGGCAATGGGAATATCTTGTATTTGTCATTCACCCCTTTACCTTCAGCCACACCACCTTTCCATGGCCATAAGTAATCGGCAGAAGTGTATTTGCCGAAGCGCACGAGGTCGGTGCGGCGTTGTGCCTCGAAGAAGAGTTCACGTCCACGCTCGTCGAGCAAGAATTTCAGTGTGAAATTGTTGTCATCAATTGGCGCCACGGTCTTATCCTTATAGGCGCGTTTGCGCAATTCGTTCAGATAATTCATGGCTTCATTCTTGGTTGCGCCTGTTCCTCCACGGAGAACAGCCTCTGCCAAGTTCAAGTAAATTTCGCCCAAACGGAACAATGGGAAATCTACATAAGCCTCAGAAGATGCGGGTTTGCTACCATCCTTATTAAGATTACAGAATTTGGTTACAGGAATACCATTGTCTTTAAAGTCTGCCTCATTGACAATTTCCACGTTCTTGGTTCCATCCAAACGTAGCATAGCAAAGCGCGTGTCTTCCTCATGCTTTTTCTCATTGGTAAACAACTTGAGCAATGACGACTTGGCACGTACTCCTTGCCAAGCTCCCTTGGCATTCGTTTCTTCTTGGAATTGTGCAGATCCCCAACACAACAGAGCAGTCATACCTCCCCAAGTCATGGTTTCAGCACCTTCGTAGCGAAGTGGGAAAATCATTTCCTTGGAGTGATCATTGTCCGCCTTAAACATGTCGGCATAGTTGGATTCCAATTCGTAGCCAGCATTGATAATCTTCTTACAATAAGTAATACACTCGGTGTACTTCTTTTGCCCCACATAGGTCTCGGCATTGAGGTACAAACGCGACAGAGCAGCCCATGCGGCAGCCTTGTTGGCGTTGCCATAATTCTTGTTCCAGCCTACAACAGGAGCAGCAAGGTCTTTCTCGCATTCCAGTAATTCTTTCTCCACATATTTATAAAGGTCGTCCTTCATAATTTGTTGTGGACGCTCACTACCTATCGTACTATTCTCATCAAAGAACGGATAGTTACGATACAAGTCCAAAGCGTACATGTAGGTGAGCGCACGCAGGAATCGAGCCTCGGCCCTATACTCCTTGATAGTATTTTTCACCTCATTGCTACAACCACGGCTACTCAGTTTGTCGTCGGTGGTCTCACGCAGGAAAGCATTCGCCAAGTTGATTTGGTAAGCCAATCGGTAATACGAACCCTTGATCCATGGGCTTGAAGCATCCCAAGAAAGGTGGTTGAAGCCAGGAATTCCAGGGTCGTTCCATGCACAGTGAGCCATGTCGGATGCCAGTTCCTGCATGTTCCACAACACACGTATGAAAGAAGCCTGCGAGCCTCCATCGATTCCTTTGACGTCTTGCTCGGCGTCTCCACCTTTGTTTCCACCTATCACCATGCCCGCATAAATCTTGGCGAGGCTCTGGGTGTAGGCGTTGATGTCGTTTTTGAATACTACATTAGACACTAATTCATCCTTGTCCAACGGTTCGGTATCCAAGTCTCCTACACAGGAGGTCATTCCTAACAATGCTCCTGACAAGAGCAAAAACAATGACTTTTTAATATGATATTTTTTCATTTTGAGTTGCTATTTAGAATTTGAAATTGAAACCAAACATAAACGAAATAGGTCTCGGATAGATTTTGTTGTCTATACCCTCTCCGCTGATTTCAGGGTCAATGCCGTTGTAGTTGGTAATGACAAACGGATTTTGCACGGTGAGATACAGGCGCGCGGACTGTTTGTCATTGAACAGCTTGTTGAAAGTGTAGCCAAGTGTTAAGTTGTCCATGCGAACAAAGTCAGCTTTCTGCACATAGTAGCTGCTGCGGTACTGTCCTGTGTGGAAGTTCTTATTGGCAGCAGAGTTGAGACGATTCTTCAAGAAGCCTGTCTGATCGTACATCTGCGAACCGTCCCATGCCTCACGGTTAGACTGTGTGTTGTTGTACACATAGTTGCCAATGCTCGAACGAAGGGCAAACGATAAATCCCAGTTCTTGTAATTCATCTGCGATGTCAAGCCCATGTACACATCAGGAGCCGATTTCTTGTAAGGAATAAGGTCACTTTCGTCTATCTTATTGTCGTTGTTCTGGTCCACATAAGCTCCCTCAATAGGAGTTCCGTTCTCATCATACATCTGCTCAAACACATAGAACGAGTTGTATGGCTTGTTAACAGCATTAATTTGAATGTTGTAGCCTGTGGCACCGTCGATACCACCATGTATCACGCCCTTGTATGTGGGGTCGTCGTTAAACGTTAATTTGGTAATTGTGTTCTTATTGTACGACACGTTGTAACCCAGTGTCCATTGGAAATCCTTGGTTGTAATGGGGTGTGCGGTCAACGAGAGTTCTACACCTTTATTTTCTAATGTGCCGACATTGGTAAGCAACTCATTGCTGAAGTTGGTACCAGCTGGTGCCGTAACAGTGTTCAACAAGTTGTTGGTCTGACGATAATAGAAATCCAGCGTACCCGAGAGCATGCCTTTGAAGAAACCAAAGTCGAGGCCAGCGTTATAGGTCGTGGTTTCCTCCCACTTCAAGTTTTCATCGTAAGCCAATGGTGCAATGAGTTGTATGCGTCTGTCACCAAAGTAGTAATTGGCACCAGGTTGTGAATAAGCGTAGCGTGCCATATAGGGGTAATCACCGCTACCAAGGTTCTGCTGACCCGTCACACCGTAACCCAAACGAAGTTTCAAGTCATCAAGCCAGCGTGTGTCTTTCAAGAAATCCTCCTCGTTGATACGCCAAGCCAATGCTGCCGATGGGAATACGCCCCAGCGATTGTCCTTGTTGAAGCGTGAAGAACCATCATTACGCAATGTGAAAGTCAAGAGATAACGATCTAATAAGGTGTAGTTCACACGTCCAAAGAACGACACAAGGTAGTTCTCGGTAATGATATCGTCTTCGCCTTTGTAGAACTCTGTGCCATATTCCTTTGCCTTAGCCTCTGAATAGGGATACTTCGTCCATTCCGAACGATAGAAATGTTGCCACGAATAACCTGCCATGGCATCAATGAAGTGTGCGCCAAAGGTCTTGGTGTAGTTCATATAAAATTCCAACAGCGTATTCCGTTTGAGCTGCCAGAAGCTGCTGTTCTCGCCAAATCCTTTCTTGAAATTGCCCCACGTCCACGACATAGGAGAGTTGTCTACGGTTATCACGTCGCCCGTTCCCTTAGAAACATCATATCCCAAGTTGAGGTTCGCACGCAAGTCGGGTAAGAAATGGAACTTATAATCAAACTGTGCGTTGCCGATGCTGCGGTACACCTTTGTCTTGTCGCTCTTATCCGTGAGGATGGATACAGGGTTAGCCAAGCCAATGTCAACAGGCTTTCCCTTATCATTGAGATACATGAAATAACCGTTACCATATTCAGACCCCTTCATATAGATGGGCTGTGTGGGGTCGTACTGTGTTGCCATGCCCAAAGAGGCAAGGTCTGCAAAGCGGTTGGTGTTATAGATACCCTTGAGATTCAACTGTATGCTGAGGTGTTTGTCAAAGAGTTGCGGACTCACGTTGATCGCACCTGTGAAGCGTTCCATGTTAGATGTCTTCACAATACCATTCTCATTGGTGTAACCCAACGATACACGGTAAGGCAAATTAGCCACTGCACCCGACACGTTGATGTTGTGGTCGGTACTAACCGATGTGCGTAGCACTTCCTTCTGCCAGTTGGTATCGCTCGTACCAAGAGCCTTGGCTTGCATGCTTTGCTCGCCAAACTTGGAGATAACAAAGCGTTTGAAGTCGTCTGCTGACATTACGTCCACCTCTTTGGCGTGGGTACTTACCTTCACAGAACCACTGTATCCAACTTGAATACCACCAGCCTTACCTTTCTTGGTCGTGATAAGAATCACACCATTCGATGCACGCGAACCATAGATAGCTGTTGCCGACGCATCTTTCAAGATAGTCATCGTGGCAATATCATCAGGGTGAACGGTACTCAAGGGATTTGCCATACCGTTGATGCCTCCATCATCAACGGGTACACCGTCAATCACTACCAACGGATTGTTGGATGCTGACATAGACGAACCGCCACGAATACGTATCGTTGCACCAGCACCTGGTGCACCACCGTCAGTGATCACACTCACACCAGCAGCCTTACCTACCAACATATCGGTGGCAGAGGTAACAGCTCCTTTTACCATTTTTTCTGCATTCAAGGCAGTAACACTACCCGTCAGGTCGTTTTTCTTCACTCGTCCGTAGCCAATTACTACCACTTCATTGATAGATTCACCTTTGGCTTCTTTCAGAGTAACAACCATCTTGGCAGCTGCTAGAGCCTCAAAGACATCGTAACCAATGTAACTAACAGAGATCATGTCGCCTGTATTGGCATTGATGGTGAAGTTTCCGTCAAAGTCTGTCACCGTACCTCCCGTTTGTCCCGCTACTCTAATAGTGGCACCAATAATGGGTTCGCCGGTTTCATCCTTCACATGTCCTTTCACGGCAATCTGCTGCGCAAAGGCACTTGCTGAAATGAACAACACACAGATGAGTGTGAGCATTCTCAGCGGTAATGAAAATTTTACCTGCTTCATTTTTTTAGTTTTAAGTTAATATAATAATAAATTTAGAGTTTCTTAGGTCAATATCCCCAACAGCTATTAGCTATTAAAAGGCTTGATGGGTGTCTTCATTCAGCATGTCAGGAATTCCTTTTGAGGGTGGTTAGTAGGTCGTTATGACTCATGGTTAGTTTCTCCTCATGCTGCAAAGTTAGTTTTCTTTAACTGTCATTGTTCTTTTTAAGTGCAAAATTCACTATATTTGCAATGCAAACGTTTGCATGATCGTCATCTTTATAAAATGATTAAGACGTTTTGAGCATTCTCTTGTTTTACATACATTTGCAAAACTAATAACAACCTAAATGGAAACATCGTTGCCCATCACAATGAAAGACATTGCGCAAGCATTGGGAGTCTCTGTGGCTACGGTTTCACGTGCACTCAAAGATAATCCTCGTATCAGCAAAGAACAACGCGAGAAGATACAAGCCTACGCGCGCGAACATCATTTCTATCCCAACGTGATTGCTGAATCACTACGAAACAGTCGTGTCAAACCACTAAAGGTGATTGGAGTTATTGTGCCTCAACTCTCTCATTTCTACTTTTCGAGCATTCTCTCGGGAATTGAGGAAGAGGCGACCACACACGGCTATCGCATCATGGTAGCACAAAGCAATGAGCGCTATGAACGAGAAGTAAGGATTTGTCAAGACTTCTATAAGAATCGAGTGTGCGGGGTGATCGTATCTCAAGCCAAAGATACAGTCAAGTATGAGCACTTCAAAAAACTTATCGATCATCACATGCCATTAGTTTTCTATGACCGCATCTGTACGGGCATTAACTGTTCCCGTGTCGTAGTAGATGACTATATGGGCGCTTACAATGCAGTGACCCACCTTATCAATACGGGATGTCGACGAATTGCTTGTTATAGTTCGCCCATGACTTTAGAGATTTCCAAAAACAGATACAACGGCTATCGTGATGCCCTCCTCAAGAATGGACTTAAAGTAAACGAGAACTTTCTTCGAATCTGTGACAATAGAGAGGATGCCGAAGTGCTGACCCCCGAACTGTTGCAACAGGAAGAGATTCCTGATGCTTTCTTTGCAGTAAATGATGATACGGCTGTCGGCATACTCTATGCGGCGAAGCGCATGGGTTACCACATTCCTGAAGATATTTCCATTTGTGGCTTTACCAATGGCGACCGTTCCAAGGCTTGTGACCCCATGCTCACTACCGTAGAGCAACGTGGTGTCCGAGTAGGTGAAGAGGCTGCTAACATTCTCATCTCCAAAGTAGAAGGTTTACTGCCTCCCGACAAAGTTGAAAAGAGAATTGTAAGAACAAAACTCATTATTAGAGGAACTACGAGATAATTCATAATTCATAATTAAAAATTCATAATTGAGAATTCACAATTCAATTTGCTGACAGTATATTTGTTATGCAATATGAAGAAATCAAGTTGAAATGAATATCTTTGTAATAGGTATCTGAACAAAACATAAATTCTCACTTGAACCTAAACTCTATCTATCAATGAAAGATATAGACAACAATGTAATCGTCCAAAAGAGTTTTGCTTTTGCCATTCGCTGTGTAAATCTCTGTAAATATCTGAGAGAAGAGAAAAAAGAATACGAAATGAGCAAACAGCTTATACGGAGCGGAACGAGTATTGGTGCAAACGTAAAAGAAGCGCTAAGAGCTCAATCAAAAGCAGACTTTAAATCAAAACTCAACATATCACTAAAAGAAGCGAGTGAAACAGAATACTGGATAGAACTTTTATGGCGCACTCAATACATTAATGAAACGGCAGCAAAAAGCATCTTAGCAGACTGCGTTGAATTAATTAAGCTGTTAACATCTATCATCATACACATTACAAAGGAGCAACAAAAAAGTAAGTCTTCATAAAAAGATTATTGACCGTTTTGCATAAAACATCATGAATCACAAAAACCTTCATTGCATATTCTAAAGTATGAATTATGAATTATGAATTTAAAAAACCTCATTGTATATTCTAACAAAAGTATGAATTAAAAATTATGAATTATGAATTAAAGAAAAAGCCCGACATGAGCTTTTGGAATCTTTGGAATTTAAGTTTCGGATTTTTCGGTGTACAGATTGCGTACGCGCTACAGAGTGCAAACATCTCACGCATCTTTGCCACATTAGGTGCCGACCCACACAATCTTAGTTATTTTTGGATATTACCTCCCCTCATGGGAATTGTAGTACAACCCATCATTGGTACTTGTTCAGATCGTACATGGACACGCTATGGGCGTCGCATCCCCTACTTATTCATCGGAGCTGCGGCTGCGGTACTGGTGATGTGCCTGCTCCCACAGTCTGGCTCATTCGGCATGACGGCATCGGTAGCGATGATTTTCGGACTTGTCATGCTCATGTTCCTCGACACCTCTATTAATATGGCGATGCAACCCTTTAAGATGCTCGTGGGTGATATGGTGAACGAACGACAGAAAGCCAAGGCGTATTCTATTCAAAGTCTGCTGTGCAATGCAGGCTCTTTAGTGGGTTACCTGTTTCCTTTCTTCTTCGCACTGTTGGGCATCGCTAATACTGCCCCCAAGGGTGTGGTCCCCGACTCGGTCATCTACAGCTTTATTGTTGGTGCAGGCATCCTGATTCTCTGTGTTGGTTACACTGTTTCCAAGGTAAGGGAGTGGTCTCCAGAGGAATATGAACAATACAACGGTAGCTTGAAAGTTGATGTAGAGCAAAAAGAAAACTGGATCACCCTACTCAAACACGCTCCTTCTACCTTTTGGAAGGTTGGTGTCGTACAGTTCTTCAGCTGGATAGCCTTTATGTATATGTGGACCTATACGCATGGCACCGTAGCAGCCAACGTGTGGGGCACCACCGACATGGCAAGTGAGGGAGCGCAAGAAGCTGGCAACTGGGTGGGCGTATTGTTTGCCGTACAAGCCATTGGCTCTGTGTTATGGGCACCGTTATTGCCCAAGCTCGGTAGTCGAAAAACTGCCTACGCCCTCAGTTTGGTATTGGGAGCCATAGGTTTTGCTGCTTGTACTGTGATACACGACCAGTACTTATTTTTCATTCCCTTCCTGCTCATTGGCTGTGCGTGGGCAGCGATGTTAGCCATGCCCTTTACCTTTGTCACCAATGCCTTACAAGGCTATGGACACATGGGCGCATATCTCGGTTTGTTCAATGGCACCATCTGTATCCCGCAAATCATTGCTGCGGTAATAGGAGGTACACTCCTCAGTATGGTGGGGTCAGTACAAAGCCACATGATGGTTGTTGCGGGCATCTCGCTATTGTTTGGTGCAGCTGCTGTATCGCTAATCAAAGATGTCAAAGATTGATGAATTTGTAAAGCTAATAACGCTTTCTAATTTCTCTCGCCTCTCCCTTCAGTCTGTGTTAGAAAACAAAGACTTGATTGATAGGTGATGATTAAAAAAATTAAAGGCTGGACTCCTCGCATGGAATCCAGCCTTGTGCATATCTTTCCTCAAACCAACAAACCGTTGTAGTCTTGAGCCAAATGCACCTTATATAATAAGTAGTTGTTTTATATTCATCGATGTCTGACACCTCTTCGCGATTGCGAACGCTGTATCATTAATACATGTTATTTCTGAACATTGCCATGGCTCCTAATTTTCCCCAGTAACCTAATGACGTAATCTTGGTCTCATTTGAAAATCTCCAGGCACATGTGCTAAAGTTCTCCATCGGTCCCCAGTACGAGTACGTGTACGGGTCATAATTATATCTTATTCGTCTCTCTGGCTTATAGAGATGAGTAGCTTCGCCACCGAGACCTTGCTCACCCATATAGATATAACAATAAGGTATGCGATAGTAGGTACGGTTCAAGAACTGGAAGTTATAGATTCTGCCACAGGCGTCACGTCCAAAGTTGTCTACAATGTCGTTTGGCTTTGACAACGAGATATCTGTACCGTTAAAGGTCAGGAAGTAAGCGTTACAGAAGTGACAATTCGACTCTCTGCCACAGCGGTCACGATTCCCTTGTGGTACAAACTGTCGCAGCAAATTTTCATCTTCTCCGAGGAGTGCTATTTGATAAATTTCGTCTTCACAGTAATCGAAAGCACCTTCAGCAACTCTTCTATTAAAGCCAGTAATCAGGAGCGAAGCACCACTTGGCAGTACTTTCTTTTGGCGATGATTGTACAAGAACTGTGCGTTGTTTTCCTCCAGTTTACCTAAGTCAATCACACCAGAAGGCGTTTCAGCGCTACCAAATACAGAGCGAACGAGATAATAACCCTCCAAGCTGATGTCATGGTCACTGATGTTGGTAATCTGAAGAACGTTGCGATTGCAATATCTGTTCTTTCGTGTTGACCAGAATTGTGTGATTACCAAGCCTTTGTCACAAACTTTTTCGGTAATATCAACATTGTATGCCTTGTTGTTCACTAATTGTTCGTTTTTGCCAATGACCTCTTTAGAATATTGGCGCGCATTGCTTGAGTAAGTGGTCTTTTTCTTGACACTCACCGTTGTGGGCTGTTGTGATTTCTTGTTAAGGATAGGCATGAACCACACCGTAAATGGCTTGCTCTCTTGCTTTGCCTTCACCTGTAGGTTTTTCACATCAAACCTAATGTTGTTCTGCTGCGTCGTAGTTTCTGGTTGCCATGCAGCCACTCCACTCTCAGAAGAGAACAGGTCGAATGAGCCATTGGTGGACACCACATCAGAGTTTACCACCAAGAAATCGGGATTGATATCTTTCTGCACATTCAAGGTCACGACAAACCAACTGCCGAGTGCTTTAAAATTAAGACTGATGTTGCCATGCGTGTTGACTTTGGTCAGAGGAGCATAGAAAGGCAGGTTAAACTGATCTGATGCTGCATCTGCTGTGTGTGAAGCCTCTATCTTGACCTTTCCGTCAGCCGTGATACCACTTGCCCATGCGCCGTTGTTCACACCTGGCTGCTTGCCCATGACGGCTCCCATATACAGGTCGCCACGTCTCCGATCGAAGCCAGCAGGTATATTTATAGTGAACTTTATGTTGTATCCATTCACTGCATATACCTCATCTTCTACCACTTTCTGCTTGTTGCCTTGCTTGTAGCACATAAACACAGGTATCCTTTCACCCTTTTTCCAGCTGTAGCTCAACTTCTTTTGGCTATTGTAATGGAATGTTGCTCTTGTCTCTGGAGTCGTGTTGAACATGGCATCCACCTCATCGGTATTGAAAGATGCCGTTCCAGAAATGACGTTCGAAGTTTGGTCGGCTGCAGCCTCGTGAGTATCACTCAGCATATCATTCTCAGAGCAACCAGTCAGAAAGCCCAGCAAACTGATGGCCATCAAAGTAAAAATACCTTTTATTGTTTTAGTCTTCATAATCGTTTGTTTTTAATCGTTTGTTATAAGTTATTTCCATCTATTTTCATCATTCCACAAAGATTCATCTGTGAAGTCGTCTAAATCACCGCCGTAGGCTTTAGCTTTAATCGGTGGTGTTTTACCTTCACCTTCAGACCCTGCCAGCAACGCATCTTCCATCTTTGTGTAAATAATATCCACCCTTGGACTCACATATTCTTTCTTCATACATAAATACTCCTCGTTTTAGTTGATTAGTTGATTCTTATTATTTTATGATTTGTTATCTTATCTCTTGTTTTTTACGGTATAATTCCTCTGTATTTCGTGTGCTTGCAAAATTAGGCATCTTTATAATAAGGGCGCATAACAAATTATTTCAAAAAAATTATCGTTTTGTTTCAATCTTCATTTTGCTCAATATTTATAGTATTAAAATGAAATTGACAAAAAAGAGCGAAAATAGAGGCACGCTATTAGATAGGTGGAACAAACCGCATATATGAACATTTATAGGGAAATAATTCTTAATTTGTTTTAAAACAATTCTTTAATTTATAACTTTTTTTAATGTTTATAACATGTGTCGCACATTTTTTATAAATTTACAGTAAGTTTATAAAATATACAAATTGCCTATGCGCGTTTACTACCTGAATAAGCACTTGATGTGCGAACATTATAGGAATAACAGCCCTACAGGCTTTAGGGTTTTGAAGGAGCAGAAAGGAGTCACCACGCATACAGATCCTTCGCGTACAGCCATGATCTTTTTGTTAGAAGGTTGCATGCACGTAGAGGGCAAACAGTTTCCAAGTTTCACTGTACAAACCAACCAAATGTTTCCGATGCCTGCGGGCATCAACAACTCTATAAGCTTTCTCGAAGACAGTACTCTTTTAGTTCTTTACTTCATTGACAGCAAATTTAGATTTTGCCGAAGCATCCTTAGCGACGAAAAGATTAGCAACGCACCGAAACGCGACGACTGGTTATTTGCGCTTGACATGATAAAACCTGTCCAAGTGCTGGCTCGACAAACAGCCGACTATATCGTAGACAAACTGCTGTGCTGCGATATTCAACTCATTAAGCAACGCGAATTTACAGCGGTGATGCAAGCCTATTATCCTACCGACACCCTGGCGTCGTTTTTGGCTCCACTGTTTCGAGTGAATTTATCGTTCCAAGAAACCATCATGGGTATGGCAGGCACCTATCCCTCCGTTGACGAAATGGCAGAAAAGGTGTGTATGAGCAGGCCTACCTTCATTCGCCACTTCAAGGCGTGTTTTGGCGAACCACCCAAAACTTGGGTGAACAAAGTTAAAGGTGAGGCACTATTCAAAGCCCTACGCAACACCAATGACACGTTAGAGGAGATAGCCAATCAGTTTAAGTTCTCGTCGGTGCAACGTATGTCCACATTCTGCAAGGAGACACTCGAAGGCACTCCACACGAAATAAGGAGCGGCAAAGTAATCCCAAAGCACGCCTTATAATCACTGTGGTGTACTGTTGAATAAGGTGAGATATGACTATTTCTAACAATGGTACCACCCGCTGCAAGGAAAGAACAACCATAGAACAGTTCAGCATTCCCACCAATCGGCTACTCTTCCCTGTCTGGAAGAGTATTGCATCCTCCCTGCATGGTGGAGAAGGGATGAGGTGTGCAATAAGAAAATATTTTACATCGGGCAGCAATACTCGCATATTTGCCAACAACTGCCCTTTTGGTCGCAAATAAGCGATTTTTGTATTTATCCGTATATCAGCGTCTTATATCAAAATTTGCATAGTGAAGCGGAGCTAACTCAATACTTCAATGAGACTAAAGCATTGACTTAACAGGCTTATCTACACCACTTTGTACCCTTATTCACACAAGATAGTGCGACTAAAGTAATGGGTTAACCACCGAGAGGCGTAAAAACGAGACGAAAAGGGTACCTCTGTAACCGTTCCAAAATCTATTTTTCAACTTTCTGAAAAGGAAAAATCAGGACAAAATCACAGGCACTCGCCTACCCTGTGCATATATAATAAAGAGAGGAAGCGCAATCGTTTGCGCAATATTTCCAACAGTTTTATCTCTACAAGGCAGCGACCCCCTACCTATTCTTTATAAATTTGCAGATAAGCGACTTATTAACAGTCGAACAACTACTAACCCTTAGTCTATGAATCTATTATTTAACATTGAATACAAAACGGTATTTGGGGAAGACCTCATCTTGAATGTAGTGAATGATGGTCAGCCTGCAGATGGGCTATATACCCCTTATAGAATGTACACCACCGACGGACTGCACTGGCAGTGCGACCTCAAGCTGTCTGCCACTGAAGCGCAAAATTCCCTTTGCTACTACTACTCGGTAGAATGTGACGGAAAGGTAACGCGCAAGGAATGGACCACTCTTACCCACCGTCTCGACCTCACGGCAGCCAAAGCGAAGCAATACCATGTGTACGACCACTGGATGCAGATACCAGAAGACTCGTACCTGTACTCTTCGGCTTTCACCGACTGCCTTCACCGCAGCACATTGCAAGCCCTGCAGCCCACGGCTTACGACAAGACGGTGCGCATCATTGTACGTTCTCCACAACTCAAACCTGACCAATATTTAGTGCTGTCGGGCGACACCGAGACCTTGGGCGAGTGGAATATCAGCAAAGCACTGCCCATGACCCAGCACCAGCACAACGAATGGGTGGTGGACGTGGACGCTGAAACACTGAGCGAGCAGCACATAGAACTAAAGTTTGCTGCCCTGTCGTATAGCCTTCCCACGAACGAACCCATGTGGGAACCGTGCTTCAACCGCACCATTGACGTACCCAAGCTCAACCGTGGCGACGTGGTGGTGTACCACTTGGATCAGGCTTTCATGCCCATGCCCAACACAAAGGTGGCAGGAACGTTAGTACCCGTATTCTCACTACGCAGCAAAGGCAGCTTTGGCGTGGGCGATTTCGGCGACCTCAAGGCAATGATCGACTTTGTGGAAGCCACCGGACAGCACGTTCTTCAGTTGCTGCCCATCAACGACACCACAGCCACCTATACTTATACCGACTCTTACCCTTACAGCTGCATCAGCGTGTTTGCGTTGCATCCGCTCTATTGCGACTTGCGCCAACTGCCCAAACTCAACGACAAGGCGCAACAAGCGCAATTTGACACATTGCAAGAAGAGCTGAACTGTCTGCCACAGATAGACTATGTGCGCGTGATGAGAAGCAAGATGGATTTCTTACAGCTACTCTTCAAGCAAGAGGGCAAACGCGCCATGGGTACCAAGGCGTACAAGGCGTTCTTCGAAAAGAGCGCTCGCTGGCTGGTACCTTATGCACAGTTCTGCTACCTGCGCGACCAATACGGCACGGCAGACGCTACACAATGGCCCGACCACCACACATGGAACGAGGCAGACCGCAAGGCGTTAAGCACCCCAAGCAACAAGGCATATCAACAAGTAGCGTTCTACTACTTCGTGCAGTTTGTGCTATACACCCAAATGAAAGAGGCGCACGCCTATGCGCAAAGCAAGCGCATCGTACTCAAAGGCGACGTGCCGATTGGAGTCAGTCGTCACGGCTGCGACGTTTGGGTAGAACCCAAATACTTCAACATAGACGGACAGGCAGGTGCGCCACCCGATGATTTCTCCGTCAACGGACAGAATTGGGGATTCCCTACCTACAACTGGGACGAGATGTTGAAAGACGGATGCGCATGGTGGGAACGCCGTTTCAAGAACATGGCGGAGTTCTTCGACGCTTATCGCATCGACCACGTATTGGGATTCTTCCGCATTTGGGAAATACCTATTAGCTGTGTCAACGGCTTGTGCGGTCAGTTTTCGCCATCGTTGGGCATGTCGCGCGAGGAGATAGCATCCTACGGACTCAACTTCCAAGAAGATTTGTTTACGAAGCCCTACGTCCGCAACTGGGTCATCGACAGAGTGTTTGGCGAGCATCAGGAAGAGGTTATCGCCAAATATCTCAACCATATTCACGACGACGTGTTTGAGCTGAACGAGCAATTCAACACCGAGCGCAAGATTGAAGCAGCTTTCGAGGGGCAAGAAATGGACGAGAAGAACACATGGATACGCGACGGACTGTATGCGCTTGCCAACGATGTGTTGTTTGTTCGTGACAAAAAGAACCCACATCTGTTCCACCCACGCATCACGGCACAATTCAACTTCATCTACGAAAGTCTGTGGGATGTGGACAAACAGGCGTTCAACCGTTTGTACAATGAGTACTATTATCGCCGCAACAATCAGTTCTGGTATCACGAGGCGATGAAGAAATTACCTAAATTGGTACAGGCTACCCGCATGTTGGTGTGTGCCGAAGACTTGGGAATGGTACCCGATTGCGTGGCATGGGTGATGAACGAGCTGCGCATCTTAAGTCTCGAGGTGCAGTCGATGCCCAAAGACCCAAAGGTAACCTTTGGCTATTTGCCCAACAACCCCTACAGAAGCGTGGCTACCATATCCTCACACGACATGCCAACGCTGCGTCAATGGTGGGATGAAGACTACCCACGCACACAGCATTATTATAACACCATGCTTGGAAAGGAAGGACCTGCCCCTCACCCACTGCCGGGTTGGTTGGCTCGCGACATCATTTGGCAACACTTGGCATCACCCTCCATGCTCTGCATCCTGTCCATACAAGACTGGTTGTCCATGGACGAACGGCTCCGACTGGACGATGCCAACGCCGAACGCATCAACATTCCTGCCAATCCCAAGCATTATTGGCGTTATCGGATGCACCTGAACATAGAAGACATGCTGACCGACAACAGCTTGGTGAGCAATCTATGTGAACTGAACTCACAGTCGGGAAGGGGCTGACACCCTACCCCTCACACCCATAGCCACAAGGGTTTGCGCCCTTGTGGCATACCTTTCAACCAAAACATCATGAAGAAAATCAACCTTATCCTTTTGTTTTTTATGCTGCCAATGGCATTGTTGGCACAAGTAGTCAAATCGCCCAATGGCAATGTATGCGTCAACTTCAGTCTGCAAGGCAATGGCGTACCCACCTATTCCATGACCTACAAAGGCAAAGCCGTGGTGAAACCATCGCGCTTGGGATTGGAACTCATGAAGGACAAGCACGCCTCCAAGGGGCTCAGGGAAACCGACTTGATGAATGGCTTTACGGTTAAAGACACGCAGACATCCACCTTTGACGAGACATGGAAGCCTGTTTGGGGGGAGACCGCAACCATCAGAAACCATTATAACGAACTGGCGGTAACGTTGCATCAAGCTTCTTCTGAGCGCAATATCATTGTTCGGTTCCGTGTTTACAACGAGGGAATGGGATTGCGCTATGAATTTCCGTCGTTTCCATGATGCGGTGAACTGGGGAAACTCGTCGGTGGCGGTATTCTCGCCAACAGGCGTGCAGACCTCGCTGCAAATGAAAAGCCAAGATGGGCTGTACATCAACATCCACGAGGCAGCTTGTGTGGACTATTCTACCATGCACCTCAACTTAGACGATAAGACCATGACGTTTGAAAGCTGGCTCACTCCAGACGCATACGGTGCCAAAGGGTGCATGCAAACCCCTTGTAAGAGTCCGTGGCGAACGGTAATGGTGAGCGATGACGCACGCGATATGCTGTCGAGCAACCTCATACTGAACCTCAACGAGCCGTGTAAGATAGAAGATACGAGTTGGATTCATCCCACAAAATACTGCGGTGTGTGGTGGGAAATGATTGTTGGCAAAAGCGCATGGAACTACACCGACGAGTTCCCGTCTATCAAACTCGACCAGATAGACTGGAGCAAAGCGAAGCCAAACGGACGCCATGCGGCTAACACAGACAAGGTGAAGCGATACATCGACTTCGCTGCCAAGAACGGATTGGACCAAGTTTTGGTGGAGGGATGGAACGTAGGTTGGGAAGATTGGGCGAACCACTGGAAGCAAGACGTGTTCGACTTCGTTACTCCTTATCCCGACTTCGACCTAAAGGGACTCAACGAGTATGCCCATTCCAAAGGCGTAAAACTCTTGATGCACCACGAGACATCATCCAGTGCGGTGAATTATGAACGACATTTGGAAAAAGCTTTCAATCTCATGAACCAATATGGATACGACGCCGTGAAGACAGGATATGTAGGTGACATCATTCCTCGTGGCGACCACCACTTCTCTCAATCCATGAACGACCATTATATGTATGTGGTGAAGCAAGCTGCCAAGCACCATATCATGGTGAATGCGCACGAAGCGACACGCCCAACAGGCTTATGCCGAACATGGCCTAACATGGTTGGCAACGAAAGTGCAAGAGGTGGAGAGTACGAAGCCTTTGGAGGAAACAATCCAGACCATACCACTATCCTGCCCTTTACTCGCTTACAGGGCGGTCCGATGGACTACACGCCGGGTATTTTTGTGACGAAACTGTCAGAATGGAGCAACAATACCAGCTTTGTACATTCCACCTTGGCAGGACAGTTGGCACTCTATGTCACCATGTACAGCCCACTACAAATGGCTGCCGACCTGCCCGAACACTACGAGAAGTTCGATGATGCGTTCCAATTCATACGAGATGTGGCTGTTGACTGGGACGACAGCAAGTATTTAGAGGCTGAACCCGGCGACTATATCACCGTGGCTCGCAAAGCAAAAGGCACGGACAACTGGTTTATCGGGGGCAAATGTGATGAGAACGGACATAAGAGTGTCATTAAACTCGACTTCCTCGACAAGGGTAAGAAGTACAGATGCACGATTTATGCCGATGCTAAAAATGCCCATTACGACCACAATCCACAAGCTTATGTCATCACGCACAAAACCGTGAAGCGTGGAGATGTATTGAAAATCAATCAAGCCAGCGGTGGCGGATTTGCCGTTTCACTCATGGCGCAATAATCAACATCCGAAACCCTAAATACCTAAAGAAAATGAAATTGAAAGTACTGCTTCTAACATCCATACTTTTAATCATGTGCGCATGGATGCGCGCGCAGTCACTCGATACAATGGCCATAGATTACACCAGTCACGTTGACTACACGTCATCAGAAACTACCTTTTTCCTGTGTGCCCCCGACAATGCACGGCATCGGCCTCTCATCAGACTCTATCGTGAGGGATTAGGCGGCAAACCAGCGAAGACCATCAAGATGAAGCGAGAAGAGAATTTCGGGTGGATAGCCGAAGTGAAGGGTGATTTGAAAGGCATGTTCTATACCTTCGACGTGGTGGGAACAAAAAAACAACCCGTGGAAATGCCGGGAATGTTTGCCCGTGCCGTAGGCGTGAACGGCAAACGGGGAGCTATCATCGACCTGGAGACCACCAATCCCGTGGGCTGGGAACATGATGTAAGGCCGGCACTGGCTTCGCCTGCAGACCTTGTCATCTATGAAATGCACCACAGGGACTTTTCCATTGATGCGTCGTCCGGACTAAAACACAAGGGAAAATACCTGGCACTCACCGAGCCTAAAGCCATCGAACACTTGGTGTCGCTGGGTGTCAACGCCGTACACATCCTCCCCTCCTACGATTATGCGTCGGTGGATGAAACAAAACTCGACCAGCCTCAGTACAATTGGGGCTACGACCCACTGAACTACAATGTGCCCGAGGGGTCGTATGCCACCGACCCCTACAAGCCCGAAGTGCGCATCAGGGAGTTCAAGCAGATGGTGCAGGCACTGCACAAGGCGGGCATCCGCGTCATTCTCGACGTGGTGTATAACCATACGTTCGACATTGACGGCAGCAATTTCCAACGCACCTTTCCCGATTATTTCTATCGCAAGAATGCCGACGGCACCTATTCTGACGGTTCTGGCTGCGGCAACGAGACAGCCTCGGAGAAGCCGTTGATGCGCGAATTCATGATTGAGAGCATGAAATACTGGGCTACGGAATATCACATTGATGGCTTCCGCGTGGATTTGATGGGTGTGCACGACATAGAGACGATGAACCTCATACGCGAGGAAATGGACAAGATAGACCCGTCTATTTATATCTATGGTGAGGGATGGAGTGCAGGAAGTTGTGCTTATCCTGCGGACAAACTCGCCATGAAAGCCAACATCCAACAACTGCCAGGCATTGCAGCCTTTAGCGATGAATTGCGCGATGCCTTGCGTGGTCCCTTCAGTGACGACAGGAAAGGAGCGTTCCTTGCTGGCATTGCTGGCGAGGAAGAGAGCATTAAGTTTGGTATCGCCGGTGCCATAGCACACCCACAAGTAGACATGAGCAAAGTGAACTACAGCAAAGTGGCATGGGCAACCGAACCCACACAAATGATTAGTTATGTAAGT
>QWCP01000305.1_pt1 | contig 22103 bp, 8 predicted proteins | sample 1972561 | NCBI WGS metagenome assembly QWCP01 (sample SAMN09866705, study PRJNA288562) | Human vaginal metagenome isolate pre4_vaginal, whole genome shotgun... | isolation source: vagina | host: Homo sapiens | place: USA: California
AATCAAGGATGGTAGTACGATTACCGCGCAAGCCAAGAAGAATGGTCAACCATCCAACAAGGTAAACGGTAAAGTCGGAAACAACCCAACCAAGACACCGGAACCGGAACCGGAACCGACACCAACACCGGAACCGGAACCGACACCAACACCGGAACCAACGCCAGAACCTGCACCAGAACCTGCGCCGACCCCTGCGCCGACCCCAGAACATGAATCTGGTTCTCATGATTCTGATGAACACACTGGCAACAGTGAAAACAACAGGAATAAGAGCAATAACACTCAGTTACAAGCTCCTAAGTCTCCTGCACGTCACTCCTCCGGTCAGGTTGCGCAATCAAAGTTAACCAATACAGGCTCTGCAATTGCTGCAGCAGGCGCTGTTGCTGCACTCGCAGCAGCAATAGGTGCTGCACTCGCAGTCATTATTCGCAGGAAGAAGCGCGACTAAACGTTGGTGGTGCAACAAATATTAAAATTGAATAAATAATATACATATGCTCCGTGGTTGAAGAGTTCGCAAAATCTACGACAACTCTTCAACCACGGAGCATTGTTATATCTGTAAATCTATAGAACTGTAGGCTACAGAGGTATAGGCTACAGAGGTATAGGTGCGACAAATAGATGCCGTTAAATAATCTGGGTACTGGTAGCGAGTACTGGTAGCGAGATAGCATACCACTGCGATAATGACAGCGTATTACTGGCATTAGGTAATATCAGGCAACATACGCAATGCTACACGTACTAAATATGGCATACTGAACTACAGAGCTACTTACGTGATTTTTAACGCAACTCCAATCGCCTCACATTTTTCCGGCAAATGTTCCAACAGCTTTGCAGTTGTGCTTCTGCGAACGGTGAGTATTTGTTGATTAGTGAACTTTAACAGTATTGCTCTGCTGACTTTGAGTACTTGTTGTTTAGAGAACTTTAGCATTCATGCTGCGAAGACACGCTCGCGCGGGTAACGCGCTCGCTACGAAACTCGCGTTGGAAGTCCACTGGACTTCCAACTTAAGCGAGTTTCCGCTCCGAATTGCCTTCGCGCGCTACGCTTTAAGCGCTTCGGCAGGTCGTCGCGCACGTCACACCAAACGCACCTACCACGCACCCATCCGAAGCTTAGTTACGCGACTTTAATTGCACTGAGTAAACCACGCACTTACGCAACAAACTTAACGAGTCTATGAGTTTTGTGTTAAAGATTAACAAAGTAGAGGTCAAGGAAATTTCGGGCAGAGTGCTAAAAGAGGAGCGTAGCGACGGAACGCACGATGCTGAAATTTCCTTGACCTCACAACACTAAACACCGAACACATTAACCAAAACTCATAGACGATACTCAAGCATAACGTAAACAAAAATCGCAACTCAAGAGAAAACAACTATATCCCACAGCCACATATATAAACCCACCAGCCAAACACCAGCCCAAAACTCGCGCCACATCAAGCAAGAACTTTCGCTCGCAATGATGCACGAAAGCAGGTTAGAACGCAAACGCCGGAGAAAATTCCCCGGCGTTTGTTGTCAAAACAAGCTAAAGCAGCAGCTCAGCAGTAGTAGCCGTTCGCGTTAAGGCGCGCGTCCGGATTAAGCAGCATCGCCTTTTCTGCCTCGTGGCCGTCATAGCGAGTGCCATCCGGCAGGCGCGTACCATCCTTCAGCAAGTGGCGATTTTCCACTGGCTCAAACAGTGGCGCGTGGCCCATCATGCCTTCCTCAAGCCTTCTCTGACCTGCCGCCAAGCGAGCGTTTGCGCGCTTGCGCCACTCCTCCAGAGCCTCAGCACCAGCGCTAGCAGCCACAGCAGCCTCAAAAGCACCCGGGTGAACCAATGCTACGAATCCACTCACATGGCCGAAGCCGAGTGAAGTTGCGAGCGCAGCCTTCACTGTTCCGCCGCTAATACGCATCGGCTCGCGCAACCACACCATGTGGTCATCTCGCGAAAGCTTAGGATCCACGCAATCAAGCGACACATTCGCTGGAATTACGCCAGTTCTAAACAGTTGCGTCAAACCGTTGATTTGGAAGATGCACGCGCCGCCCTTTGCGTGTCCGGTTAGCGTCTTTTGGCTGATTACGAACAGTGGGTTGCCGTCTGTGCGTCCGATTGCGTGCGCAAGAGTATTGTGCAGCTCGGATTCGTTCGGATCGTTGGCATTCGTAGACGTATCGTGTTTAGAAACCACAGCAATATCGTCCGGAGTTACGCCAAGCGCCGCCAAATCGCGCACGAGCTTAGACTTAGCACCGCCCATGCCTGCAGCCAACGCACCCAAACCCGGGGCAGGTATGGAAGTGTGAATGCCATCAGCATAGGAGTGAATGAAACCAACCACTCCCGCAACAGGCAAACCGAGCTTCAGCGCAATATCGCCGCGCGTAACCAAAATCGTACCGCCGCCTTGAGCCTCAAGGAAGCCGCCGCGTCTGCGATCGTTCGCACGAGAGAAGAATCGAGGATTTATGCCCTTAGCATACATTTCCTCACTATTGGCAGTTGCGTTCATATTGCCGAAGCCGACCACAGATTCCACGCCAATATCGTCGATTGCGCCAGTTACTACGAAGTCAGCTTTGCCGAGAGCAATCTTATCAACGCCTTCTTCGAGCGAAACCGCTGCAGTTGCGCATGCAGACACCGGCTGAACCATATTTCCGTAGCCGCCGATATAGGTTTGCATTACGTGAGCTGCCACAACATTTGGAAGTGCCTCTTGCAGCACGTCGGTTGGGATTTCGTGGTTCAGGAAGCGATCTAAGTACAGTTTTCGCATTGAGCTCATACCACCAAAACCAGTGCCTTGCGTAGAAGCAACCAGCGACGGATGCACGGATTGCAAAATCTCCGAAGGCGTGAAACCGGCGGAAATGTAAGCGTCCACAGTTGTGACGATATTCCACAACGCAATCGTGTCAACGCTTCCAACCATCGAAGCTGGAATACCCCACTTCAATGGGTCGAAGCCCTTAGGGAATTGTCCACCAACGGTTCGGGTCATTGCAGCCCTGCGAGGCACGCGAATCATAGAACCTGCCTTGCGAGTAACCGTCCACTCTCCAGACTCATCATCGCGAGCAATCTCAGTGTGTGCTTCGTCAAGAGCTACGTATTCGCGCGCAATCGTTTCTGTTGGAACGCTGAAGCTCACATCGTGATCGAGGAAGATTTCTGCTTCTTCTTCGTTCGCTCCGTCCTTGTAGTCGCCACCCATGCCGGTTTCAAATGGTCGAATACCGGAACGCGCCACTACTTCATCGCGATATTTCTCTGCAATGTCTTCTTCTGAAACAAGCGTGCCTTCCGCATCGTACCAGCCCGGCTTTGGTGAATCCTGCCAAGTAAGCAAGCCCATATTCCAAGCCAATTCCAGTACTGCTCCTGCAGAAAGATCTACTGAACCGTCTTCCTTAATTCCAAGCTCCGCCTCAAAACGAGTACGTCCGGAACCCCATGGTCCAAGCTCACCGACGGAGACGATTACGATTTCGTCTTCTGGTCGCGCTGTTACATTCTTCCAATCAGACAAGTTGACTTGCGGCTGAGTTGGCACGTAAGGAGTTGGAAGCGCTTTGTTGGTTGATTTAGCAGTTGATTTAGCAGAAGATTCGGCAGATTCGTCCGCAGTTTCCGCAGCTTCTTCCGCTTCTTCCGCACGCTTTTGATCTTCCAACGCTTCTGCACGAAGCGCGTTCAAATCAAGAGGCTCCTTGCCCAATCCGCCCGTAAAATCAACATCCAAAGGCGCAATTGCAGCCTGTTCGCGCGCCTCGCGAGTGCACAAATCAAGCAAACGATCTGCCATTTCTTGCGTAGAGTAGGTAGTTAATCCGTGACGCTCAACTACAGCCACAAGCGGATCATTTCCGCCCATTAAGCCGGTTCCACGCACCCAACCAATCTTTGGATGAGCGAATGTAACGCGATCCGACCACACACTTTCCGCATGTGCACGATTCACAATCGCATCAAACGCGCTCTTGACTTCGCCGTAAGCGCCGTCGCCGCCAAACATACCGCGGTTTGGAGAACCAGGTAACACAACGTGCATACGATGTTGCACATCCGTATCTGCTCCAATCTGCGCAAATCCAGCAATTGCACGCTCTACACCCCAAAGCATTAAGCGCGATTGCGATTCAAAAAGTGAACCGGAATCAGCCAACGTGCCGTGAACTGGAGGTGCTGCGAACGGGAAGAACATGCTCGGCTCGTAAGCTGGCTTCAAAATAGTAGTGGTTGCGCCGCTAACTTTCTTTGAAACTGTGCCAACCCACTTCACAAGCGCATCAACATCGCGATAGCTAGACAAGTTTGCCGGCACAAGCCAAAGCTTCGCGCCCATTGAAGCATATTCGCGATACGCTTTCTTTGCCCAAGACTTTACGCTCGGCTTAAAGCTGTGCGAAGTTGCAATAACAGTCGCGCCACCTGCGAGCAAGCCTGTTACTACGCGAGCTGCGATTGAGTTTGGAGCAACACCTGTAACAACTGCTACTTCTCCTGCAAAACGAGTTGCGTAAGCAGTGTCTTCAGAAGCGTTACTTTGCGAAAGTTTCGTGCGAGAATCGCGAGCAATACCATTCAATATTGTTGCAAGATTTTCCAATCCGCGCGACTTAGCAGCACTCTCAAACCACTCAGCTTCCGAAGCTACAGCCTCACCGGCGCTCAAGAAACTACCGAATCGGCTTGCAATTGCCGAAACTTCATCTGCTTGAGCATCCTCATTCTTTACAGCATGCTCATAGTACAAGCGCGCAACGTCCTCGCGAGCAGAAGCCCAACGGTCGTCGAAAAGAATCGCCTTTCGCTCATCAAATCGAGGCTCCACTTGCTTTGGCCAATCCGCACCAAGCTCAGCTTCAACAGCAGCTACAACAGCCGCGTTTTCGTCGGCTTCAGTTTCTGCTTGAGGAGCCTCAACACCAAGCTTTGCAAGCACAAACTTAGCGGTTGCAGCAAGCACGCCGTCAGCACCAACAACCTGCTGAGCGAAAGCGTCAAGAGCTGCAGAATCAACCACAGCACCGCCTGCACCGCCAGCAGCACCCGGCTGAGAAACGCTAACGCCGTGAGCTTGAGCAACCTGCTGAATTGCTGCGTCGATTAAAGCGTCAGCTGCAGCAGTATTCTTTGCAGGATCCGTAGAAAGTTGCGCAAGATTTTCGCCGCGCACGCTTGCACCTTCGCGAGTTTGCAAAACCAAAGCTGCAAGCACATGAGCACGCCAACCCTCACCTAACTGCCAGACTTCAGAAATTCGCTTGTCGATTTGCGCAGGTTTCACGCCGGCAGCGCCGAACAGCGCGCGCAAACGTTCGCGAACAATATCGGAAAGTACTGCACCAAAAGCCTTGTAGCGTGGAGCAACCGAATCCACAAGCTTTCGCAATGCACTCATTGGAGCTTCAGCAGCACCGTCCACGCTAGCTACGCCAAGCTCGGAACTAATATCCATAAGCAGCTGGTTTCTGCGGGAAGATACGCCGTTTGTGAGCGTGTCGGTTGTGTCCGCATCGCCAATTTGGTCGAGGCGAATTTTTGCACTATAGGCGATGAGCATTGAGATTGCGTCAGATGCTTTAAATGACAAGTCTGCTACAGGACCGCTTGCTGCTGCGTTAGTAGCAGCAGGAGCTGCAGGAGCAGAAGCAGGTGCAGAAGTTGCTGCAGAAGAAGTAGCAGCTGCAGAAGCTGCTGCCGAAGCTGCAGGCGCAGCTTCAATCGTACTATCTTCCTCATCAAACACTTCCGGCACAAGCGAATCCGTATCCGTCATATAAACGCGACCCTCGTCTCGGCCAACGTTGTAAACAGTCACCTTTTCGCCACTAAATTCCGGCAAAGCAAGCGTTTTCGCACCAAGATTTGCCAAAGTTGGAGCGTTTCCTAAACCAACTTCCACGTATTCTTCAACGCCAAGACCGCCGCGAGCGCGATCAGCAAACAGAAGAGCCTGCGTTTCAATCCAGCGAACTGGAGAAGCAAACTGCCACGAAAGCAACTCCGTAAGAAGCAGTCTACCAAGCTTTTGCTCGTCGTCTGCGTAAGACTTCCAAGTTGCTTCATCTTCCAAAGCTGCTTCAATACGCTCGGATGGCACAACGTCCAAAATCTTCTGCGCAAACTCGCGAGTAAGCTCAAACGGGCAAGCCACGAGGTTTGGAATGTAGCGATCTACAAGCACAGAGTAATCAATATGCTTTGGCAGCAGCGAGTCGAGCTTATCGCGGAATTCCGGCACGCCTTTACGAAGAATGCGAGAATGGAATGGCACGTCAATTCCAGGTACGAGCATGAATGGCGGCTTTCCGCCGTATTCTTTCGCGCGCTGAGAAGCGTCGGCTTGCAAAGCCTTCAAGCCCTTAATTGTTCCAGCAATTGCGTACTGCTGTCCTGCCAAATTGTAGTTTACAATCTGCAAGAATTCGCCTGTAGCTTTGGAAATTCCTTCGACGTAAGCGTTTACACCTTCGTCGCCAACTCCGAACTGGTTTGGTCGAAGTGCGCCCATGCGGTAGTTCGAGCGTCCTTGAGCGTCGCGCTCAATCAAATGATGCATGGTAGATCCACGGTGGAACACCAATTCCAGCACAGTTTCGAGCGGAATAATCTGCGCGAAGGAGCTTAATGCGTTGTATTCGCCAAGCGAGTGACCGGCAAAGTAGGCTGGCCAAATATCGCATCCAGCTTCACGCAAACGCGCGGTTTGTGCAAACGCTACTGTTGCGAGCGCAACTTGCGTAAATTGCGTCAAATTCAGCAGTCCTTCAGGATGACGATATGTTACGCCGTGAGCTGTAAGTTCCTTTGGATTATCGCGCACGACGGCGAGGATTGAGAATCCAAGTTTTTCGCGAGTAAGCTTATCTGCTCTCTCCCAAGTATCGCGCACAGCAGGCGACTTTGCTCGCTCATCAAGCGACATTCCTTGCTTTTGGATACCCTGACCCGGGTATACGAATGCTGCGCGTGGAGCGCGAGTAAGTGCACTTGCTTTAGACACGATTTGTCCATTAACTCGGCACGTAACTTCCAAAGCGAGTCCGCCGCGGCGAACTTTTCCAACGCGTTCAACGGTGATTTCTACTTCGTCGTCCAGTTGAACCATGCCGTACATGTTGTAAGACCAGCCGATAAGCTCGTAGCGAGCACCCTTTGCGTCAACTGCTTGAGCCACGTGCTGAGCGGTGGCAGACAGCCACATTCCGTGTACGAGTGGTGCGGAAAGTCCGGAAATTGCAGCTCCCCTAGCGGAAGTGTGAATTGGGTTGAAATCTCCAGAAGTACGCGCAAAAGCGGTCATATCGTGAGGCGCGCGAACTACTACTCTGCGCAAGGCTCTGCGAGGAGTGTCTTCAATTTCGTATCCGTGCAATCCTGCTGCGTCGCCGTATTCGGCAGCAGGCTCCGGAAGAGCGTTGCTAAAGCTGCGGCCACGAATAGCAAAACGCTCGGTTTCGTGCGCAAGTCGCGTACCGTCAGCGGCAGTATGCACGATGTGAATGGTGACCACGCGTCCGGAAGCAGATTCTGCGTACGGTTCCGCCCAGCCGAGCAGGTTGATTCGCTTGTCAACATACTTGCGGAATTCTTCAGCGTCAACGTCAAGCTCAACCAAATGATCCAAATGAACTGCGTTCAGCAAGCCCTCAATAATCGGGTATCCGTCAACCATTACGGAACCCAAAGCCGAGTAAATTGTTGGCCAAGCAGGACCAACTAACGCGTCCGGCACAATGCGAGAGGCCAGTAAACCGTCTGGGAGTCGACCAGCCGTTGCTGACTCGTGATCTATTCCAAGATTGCGAGAGAAAGTATAAGACGAATGGACTAATCCGAATGGGAAATCTTTATAACCTTCGTTAAGCAAATCTTCCGGCAATTTCGCCAAACTGCCATCTTCTTTTACTCTTTCAACCTTAGGCATAGCGTCGAGCACATCACCCGTAATCGCAGTATTTCCAATGCCTGCGGTTGCTGCCAGCATTTCGTACACATGCTTTGGAAGGCGTTCGCGATCAACTACCGGAATGCTTCCTGCTTGACTTGCATCAACTGTAAGCGGAATTATAATATCTCGAACTGCATGCTTGCGTTTTGCTGAATTAGCAGCGTTTTTAGCAGCATTCTGCGCTTCCTGATTTTCTTGATTATCCCAGAAAGTATCGAGCTTAATATCCAAATCAAGCGAAATTACGTCGTCATTTGTAGCAGTTACAGTAATGACGTAATTTTCATCACCTAATTTTGTACCATATGCAGGATTTGCAGTGACGTGACCAACCCAGGAAATATTCGGGCATGCGCGTACGTAAGCTTCTACGTTTGCAGCTGCTGCAATTTGGCTGAATGCAGACTGATTTGCGCGATTTTCTGTACGATTTTCCGCATTTTCCGCACGATTTTCTTTTGTTCGATTTAGCATTGCCGCTTCAAAACGTCCAAGAATATCCGCAATCGGCTCATCCATAGTTGTGATTCCAGCCACGGAAATAGGTCCTGGAATTACGCGCACAGCGTCTGCTGAGTAGCGCGAATCTTCCGACTGCCAAAGCTGATCTTGACCCCACCAGCGTAGCAAATCGTTGTCAATAACTGGCACGAATGGCATTGGCTTCGGGTATTCGCGCACCAAAGTTGGGAACCAAGCGGCATCCATTGGCACCACATTAAGCTCACAAGCTTGAGGCAACGCTTCAACTAAAGCATTCAAGGCAACTTGAGGATGCTCTCCAACTTGCGTGCGAGTTGGCAAAATCGACGTGAACTCGCCGGAATCTTGGCTCACCAAACGAGCTTCAATACGCTGCAGTAAGTGCATGTAGCGATCCGCATACGTAGGATCCACCCACGGGTATGACAAATCGAGGAAACGCTGCGCAAACTGAACATACGTCATGCTTTCCAAATCGCCAAAATACGGTTTTGCAGTTGAGTTCAGCGCTGCAATTACTTCGTCGCGGCGAGTTTCAAGCTCTTCTGGATGCTTCATCATGTGAACAAGCAAGCGTCCGCAGCGTGCAGAAGCGTTTTCAAGCTCGTAAATATCCGCGTGCAAATGGCTCAAGCCACTCGTCACACCGCCAACAACTTTGCCAGAAGGCACCCAACGCTCTCCCAAAGGTGCGAACGGATCCTCATCAAAACCTTCAATGCTAGAAGATTTAGGCATCACAATTCCCGGAGTTTCAACCAGCATACGCTTTACTTCAGGGCTTGTGTGCGCCTCTTTTGCTGTCATTGCAGCCGTGCCAATCATTACGGCATCAACTGGCATATTCGGCAAACCGTACTCACGCGCCCATTCGCCGGAAATGTAGTCTGCAGCACGCTCAGGAGTACCAATACCGCCACCCGCAACAAGCACTAAATTATCGCATTCGCGCACTTGTGCGTACGTTGTCATAAGCAAATCGTCCAAAGATTCCCACGAATGGTGGCCGCCTGCAGCACCGCCTTCAACCTGTACAATAATCGTGGCAGGAGCAACAGCCTTAGCAATGCGCACAACTTGACGTATTTGATCAACTGTTCCCGGCTTAAACGTTACGTAAGGGAATCCATCTTTTTGCAAAGACGCTACTAATTCCTTAGCTTCGTCAAGTTCTGGAATGCCAGCAGAAATAACTACGCCATCAATTGGAGCGCCCGACTGCCTCTTTTTTGGTACGATTCGCTTCGAACCAAATTGCAAATTCCACAAGTAGCGGTCCATAAACATGGCGTTAAATTCAACAGTTGCGCCTTCACGAAGCTGCTTTTCAAGCGACTTCATATGACGATCGAAAACTTCCGCAGTTACCTGACCGCCGCCAGCAAGCTCAGCCCAGTAGCCTGCATTCGCTGCTGCAGCAACAATTTCTGGCTCTACTGTTGTTGGTGTCATACCTGCAAGAAGCACAGGCGCTTTGCCGGTAAGCTTGCTGAATTTCGTAAGAACTTTATACCCGGCAGGGGTATTGATAGCGCGAGGTGCAAAATCAGCCCAGCAGCCGGTGCGCTGTGGCTCAGAAGCCGAGTCAGCTGTTGAAAGCTGCGCACGAGCGCGCATGGTAGCAGCTTCCACAACTCCAGCGCCAGTCCCCTGCACAAGCACTCCCGTAAGCTTTCCAAGCACTTCGCTAGGACCCATATCTAATATCCACAGCGAGCGCGCATCATGTTGATCCAAAACTTCGCCAATTTGCGCAGCCCAATCAACAGGCTGCACAAGCACAGCATCCGCCAACTCTCGCGCAACTGCAGTGTTCAAACCAGCCTCACGCGCCCAATCCTCTACCCGATCAACCGCAGGCTGAAGCATTGGCGAATGGAACGGCACTGTCACATCCAAATATTCAGCAACCGGCGCAAACACAGCACCACCGCGCACCTTCATTTCGCGCAATTTTTGCGAACGTTTCGCTTCTTTTTGCGCTTCGTTCGCCACAGCTTCCATATCTTCCGGATATCCTGCAATAACCACGTGATTATAAGCATTTTTAACTGCGATTGAGATTTCTCCTCGCGTGCGCTCTACGCGAGAAATAAGCGCTTCTGCTTGCTTTTTCGTAACTCCTTTAAGTGACAGCATTGGCGTGTGCTCGCCGTCACCCGTAATTTCAAGCATGCGCGATTCGCGATCCCCTGCAGCGCCGATTAAGTAAGCAATTGCAAGCAGTTCTTCGATTTGTGCACGAGCCTTCTGCCAAGACTTTGCTTTCAGCCTTGCTTTTACCATTTCTGCTGCAATGACGCCCTGAGAATGACCCAACACTGCGCAAGGCTTGTTTACTTCAAAGTTATAGCCAAGATTTGTTAAGTCACGCACGGCACCCAGCTGCGCTAAGGTGATTCCAGGCACACTAAGAAGCGCGTTTGCGGCGTTAATATGCTTATTTTCCAGCGCGTCGAAAACATTTATGTCTCCGCCGGCGTTTGCTAAAAGTTCAGCGTAAATTGGTGCGAGCAAAGCTTTTGCGCTAGCCTCATACTCGTGAAGCTCAGCATTTAACTCCTCGTCTTTGCCAAGTTCTCTTAAAGCGTCAACCCATGGAGTTGATTGACCTGCGAAAATGAGCGCGTGAGGATTATGAGCGAGTTGGTCAAAAAAGTAGGTTGTCATAGTAGTTCCTTCTCGTCGATTTGCATAAGTTTTATAAATTTTTATAAGTTTTATAAGTTTTGCGATTTCTGTAATTTATGTAGATTTTTGTAGATTTCTTTAGATTTCTTTAGATTTCTACATTGGTTGATTTCCGTGATGCTTTCCAGTCCTAGAAACCCGCTTTTTACTGCGCAAAAGCCTCAGCGAACCAGCAATCATATCGCGCGTTTGCTCCGGATCAATCATTGCGTCAATCTGACCCGTTTCCAGCGAAAGATTTGCGTTCACGGTAGTCGCCTCATATTCGTCAACCAGCTGCTTTCTCAGAGCCGCAACGTCCTGACCTCGCTCCTTTGCTTTTTGCAAATCCTTGCGATGAATAATATTCACAGCACCTTGCGCACCCAAAACCGCAATCTGGCTGGTTGGCCACGCGTAATTTACGTCCGCACCCATCGACTTCGAGCCCATCACAATATAAGCTCCGCCGAAAGCCTTACGCAAAATCACTGTAACCAGCGGCACTTGCGCGTTTGCGTACGCATAAATCACCTTCGCACCCCTGCGAATAATGCCAGCATGCTCTTGATCCGAGCCCGGCTTATAACCAGGGGTATCAACCAAAGTCACCACAGGCAAATTAAACGCATCACACAATCGCACAAATCGCGCTACTTTTTCGGAAGAATTTACGTCCAAAATACCGGCATTCACTTTTGGCTGATTCGCTACGATTCCAACCGGATGCCCCTCAATGCAAGCAAAACCAACCACTGCCGAAGCAGCATATAATTCCTGCACTTGCACAAACTCACCATAGTCAACAATCCTACGAATAACGTCGAGAACGTCGTAAGGCTGACGGTCGTTATCTGGTACAATACTTGCCAACTCTCGCGCAGTTTCGCGGTCAGCTCGCGTTGCAGCGTAAGCAAAAGTAGGAGGCTCCACTTCGCAACTAGACGGCAAATAAGCCAAAACCGTGCGCGCGTAGTCGATCGCGTCCGCTTCATCTTCACCCAAATAGTGAGCGACTCCAGAAGTTGCGTTATGCACAAGACCGCCGCCCAAATCGTCCATGCTAATAGCCTCGCCGGTTGCCGCTTTAACAACATCCGGGCCAGTGACGAACATGTTGGAATGTTCACGCGTCATAATAATAAAATCAGTCAACGCAGGGCAATACACAGCACCACCAGCGCAAGGTCCAAGAATAATGGAGATTTGCGGAATTAAGCCGCTCGCTTCGCAAGTTTTTTTGAAGATGCGTCCGTATTGCATCAGCGCGTTCACGCCTTCCTGAATGCGAGCGCCGCCGGAATCAATTACAGCAACAACTGGCACACGAAGCTGTAAAGCCATATCCAAAAGATGGCAGATTTTCTCACCTTCCGCTTTGCCGAGCGTTCCGCCTCGCACAGAAAAGTCCTGCGCATATACGGCAACTTTTCTGCCATAAACTTCGCCAAAGCCGGTGATTACAGCACATCCGGCAACATCGTTGTTTATGTCACCGCCGTTAAAACGTCCGATTTCCACGAAGGAGCCGGTGTCAAAAAGCAAGTCAAGTCGTTCGCGAGCAGTGCTTTTGCCTTTTGCGTGCTGACGTTCGCATGCCTTTTGTTCTGCGTCGCGAGCTAATTTTGCTGCGTGCTGAACGGCTGCTTTTCCGCGGCGCGGCTGCAAGTTGGCGGCGTTCACGTTAGTCGCTTCACTGAGAGCATCACTGGAAGCAGTTTTTGCTGAAATTTTTGTTTGTTCTTGCAATAACGCGCTCATTATTTTTGCTCTCCTTGCGAACTTTCAGAAGATTTTTCCGAAGATGCTGTACTTTCGGAAGATTTTGCACTTTCGGAAGATTCAGAAGACTTATCCGCGCTATGTGCAGAATCCGCGTTCTTATCCGCGTTCTTATCCGCGTTCTTATCCTCAGCAAGATCAATCGTCACCAGTTTTGCGCCCGATTCCACGCCGTCGCCAGGCCCCACAAAAATTCCAGTAACGGTACCTGCCGCCGGAGCGTACACGTAATTTTCCATCTTCATGGACTCAAGCACCACAAGCAAATCACCCTTAGCAACCTGCTGACCTTCAGCCACATTCACGCGCGTAATAACAGCTTGCATAGGAGCTGCAATTACGCCAGGAATCTGCTTTTGCTCTTCAGATTTGTGGGTACTGCCGCGAAGAGAACGCCCACGCAACGGCTGGGAAGCTCTAGAAACGCTACGAACTCGCGCAGAGCCGGTCAAATTATCAACAATATCTTGCGGAATTGTAAGCTTTACGCGCTTATTATCAACCTCAATAATGAAGGATTCCATTGCAGGCTGCTTATTTTCGGATTCATCAGCAGACTTTCCAGAAACAAGCGAAGCCGGCTGACCACCCAAGGAAGCTGCAGGAACGCGGTTCAAATACTTGCGTTCCATCCACTTAGTAGACACGTCAAAACTGTGATTTTCAGCCGTAAACTCAGGGTCGTTAAAAATCTGCTCAAAAAGTTTCGCCGGAGTTGGCACGCCCTCAATGCAAAGTTCCTTCAAAGCGCGACGCACGCGAGCAACAGCAGTTTCGCGACTTTGCGCAGTAATAATAAGCTTGCCCATCATGGAATCGAATTTTGGCGAAATATTATCGCCAACTTCAACACCAAAATCGACGCGAATACCCGGACCGGAAGGCCACTTAATCTTCGTCAAGGTGCCGGAACTTGGAGTCAAATTCGTAGCAGGATCTTCCGAAGTAATGCGAAGCTCGAAGCTGTGTCCGCGAGGCTCCGGATCCTTAATCAACTCACCGCCGTCAGCAATATTGAGCTGCTCTCGCACCAAATCAAGTCCGCTCACTTCCTCACTCACCGTGTGCTCAACTTGCAATCGCGGATTAACTTCCAAGAAGTAGACTTTATGCTGAGAAGTCACCATATATTCGCACGTGCCAAGACCAACATAATCAACAGCTTCGAATAGGTTACGAGAATATCGGTAAAGCTGATCTTTTTCATCGTCGGTCAAGAACGGTGCAGGAGCTTCCTCAACCAGCTTTTGGTTTCGGCGCTGCACCGAGCAATCGCGCGTGGAATATACGGTGAAATTTCCGTGAGCGTCGCGGCCGCACTGCGTTTCAACGTGGCGAGCCTTGTCAATAAAACGCTCAATAAAATATTCGTCTAAGTCGCCGCCCTGCAAAGCGTCGTGATTCATGTAAAAGCCGCGCAACTCATCGTCGTTATGAACGACTGTAATGCCGCGTCCGCCGCCGCCATCCGTGCGCTTCATCATCACCGGATAGCCGTGCGTTTGCGCAAAAGTCAACAGTTCTCGAATATCTTTTACCGGCTCCGAAATGCCTGGAACTGGCGGCACTTTCGCTCGCACAGCCACGCGGCGAGCTGTAATTTTATCACCCAAGTCAATAAGTGCTTCCGGACGAGGACCAATCCAAATAACCCCAGCATCGTTGACTTTCTTCGCAAAAGACGCAACTTCCGAAAGGAATCCGTAACCCGGGTGCACAGCATCCGTGCCGCTTCTTTTAATAATGTCAAGAATTGCATCTTCGTTTAAATAAGTGTCGCGATACGTGTCTCCGGAAAGTGCGTACGCTTCGTCTGCCATTTCTACAAACTGAGCATTGCGATCAGTCGGCGCGTAAATTGCAACGGTAGAAATGCCCATTTCGTGAGCCGTGCGAATAACTCGCAAGGCAATTTCACCGCGGTTTGCGATGAGGATTTTTTTGATATTCGTAACCATACGTTACAAGATATTAGAAAAGTCGCGTTTACGTATGAGTCGACATACACAAAAGCTAGAGCAAAATTTTGTACACTTCTCCAATGCACATGATTTTTATGGCACGTAATGTGATTAGCGAAACGGAAAACAACCGGCGAAGGCTTAAGTCTTAAGTAGCGAATTACTTAAGCTGCAATCTACTCAAGCAGCAAACCGGCAATAACCAAAAGAAGGTTTTTATGACTAGCATGAATCAAAATAATGCAGCAACAACTGCAACAGCCACAACTGTAACCGCTAATAAGGTAAAGGCAGTCGCAACTTGGCTCGCAAAACCAGTTCTTCTCACTGTGCTGCTGGCTCTTTCTACTATGGCAGGTGCAATTTATCTTCCTATTACTCCTGTACCTATTACATTGCAGACTCTTGTTTTGTGCATTATTGGTTTGACTTTGAGCTGGCGCAAGGGCGTTGCTTCCGTTGTAATGTATCTTGCTTTGGGTGCTGCAGGTTTGCCTGTGTTCGCTGGTTTTAAGGGAGGTTGGGCTGTATTCGTTGGTCCTACTGCAGGCTTCCTCGTTGGTTTTATTTTCGGTGTTGCCGCAACTGCCGCTTTGAAGCACGTATTCGACGTTGCTCTTGACGCAATGATGCCAGAGCGTTCATTGAAGAAGACTTTCGTTCGTTTCTGCACTTACGCTGTTGCTTCCATAATTGGCACGATTGTGATTTACGCATTCGGCATTTTCGGTCAGAGCTTACTTACCGGCATGCCGCTTTCGACTGCTGCCGCAACCTTGATTATCTTCATGATTGGCGATTTAATTAAGGCTTTCGTTGCGAGCGCGGCTTGCTCCGGCTTGTACAACGCACTGAACAAAAAGCGTGCGTAGCGAATAAATCTAAATGCTCTCAACGGGAACATTTGTCGGAAAATCTCCGGCAAATGTTCCTGTAGCTTTGCAGTATTGCTTCTGCGAACGGTGAGTATTTGCTGATTAGTGAACTTTAGCATTAATGCTCCGGGACGTTGAGTATTTATTGCCTAGAGAACACTAGCATTCATGCTGCTACACAATCCACACCAAGCACTCCTACCACACCAAAAATAATGGTGGGTGAATTTGCGAGTGGAAGATAAGAACTGCTTGAGCTGTACAAACTTTCGTGTGCTAGAGCCTCAAAAGTTTTCGGGCAGAGCAATAAAAGAGGACTGATGGAGCAACATTCATAGAGAACGAAGCAGACATTAGAACCTTTAACAACCAGAGCGACTGAAGGACGGGACTTGCGATGCTGAAAACTTTCGAGGCTCATCAGAGTAACTATTTACAACACCAACCAAAACAACAACAAACGCCGGAGAAAAAACTCCAGCAAATGTTCCACAAAACGACCAAAGCGCTCAAGCATGTCGTCGCGCCCGCGTTTGGAGCGTTTTTATTTAAATCTCACTCTTCGTACGCAACGGCTTGCACGTCGCCGCTTTTAACAACAATCTCCTCGCCGGAATCTTTGCGAATCGTAAGCGACGCATCTTCCCCAATCCGCTCTGCTGTTCCGGTTACTACTTTCCCGTCAACCGGATGTACGTTTACTTCGCGCCCAAGCGTCCAACATACTCCGCTTACTTCTTTCTGCAAATCGGCAGCATTACTTGGATAATCGCGCATAAAATCGCATAGCCGCGAGCGCAATCCCGTAACAATGTTCGCTGCAATCTCATCGCGCAATGCTTGAGCTTCTGGCAGCGCAGTCATGTGCATTTGTAGTGAAGTTGCCATTGTAATCGGCAGCACTTCTTGCGGTACGCACAAATTCAATCCGATTCCAAAAACCACTCCAACAACGTCGTCACGCTCAGGCACAGCCACAATTTCAGTTAAGATTCCGCCTTCTTTGCAGTCGTGTAAAAACACGTCATTCGGCCATTTGAGTTTAAGCGCGCATGCTTCACCATGCATCGGCGAGCTGTTGTGTTCGCGGAAAGCTGCTAGTAGCGCGTCGCGTGCAGCAAGACCTGCAATTATTGGCAACCAGCCATTATGATCCTCATCCATCACCATTGTTTTCGGTAGCAACGTGACGAATGAAACCAAAAAGCTTTCTCCCGGTCTGCTTACCCACGCTCGTCCGAGTCTACCGCGACCAGCCGTTTGCTCGTCTGCAACAATCGCAAATATTGTTGGTTTTCCATCATCTCGCGCGATTATTTCGCCTTTTTGTATCATATCTCGCGCAATATTTTGCGTAGAATCCGTAATAGCGAAATATTTTACTGAGTCTGCCACAATTGAAGTACGAGGCATCAATGCCACGCTTTGCGAAGAAAAAGTAGTCATAGGTATAATTTACATCAGATTATATGGTTATTGCATGTGCGTGCGTCGAATATAAGTAACTTGCGTTATTGTATGCATATTTGCATATTTGCGATTTTGCATATTTGCGATTTTGCATATTTGCGATTTTGCATATTTGCGATTTTGCGTAATTTGCGTATCAGCGCCGCTTCGCACAAACGAAATAAACATATGTATAGTTTTATTAAATTATTAAGCAGGTGTTGATATATGAAGCGTACACATTGCAAAACACAATCACAACAAGCGCGCGCTCATACTAGTCAACAGCACTCTCTTACTCAATCAGCTTCCCACACTCAATCAATCCACCAAACTACACTAACCCGTTTTTTCACTTACACACTCTCCGCTCTGCTCTGTTTCTTACTCGCAGCCTGCACAAGTTTAGGACCAATTTTTCGCAATCAAGACCCACAACTGCATTTAGGAACGCTCGCTGACTGTTCTTGGATTAATGCGCTAATTTTTATTGCCGCGTTCGCAATATACGCGATTATTTTGTGGACGATTATTTATTACGGCAAACATGCGGCTTTTCCTAAGCAATACAGCCGTTTGGGAGCGTGGATTAAGTCAATTTTTAGAAAAAAGCACAAGACTAACGCAGAGAAAACAGACAAGAAAACTGTCGAGAAAACAAACAAGAAAACTGTCGAAAGCAAAAGCGAAAGCACACCCAATCGCAAAGTCAAAAAGCACCGCATATCCGCAATCTGCCACCTCATTCGCAACATTTCAAAACGTTTCTATAACGCCGCACGTTGGTTTATTAAGCATTCCACACGAAACCGCCGCAATCTTTTCCTCACTTTCTTCCTAGGCTGGCTGTGGATACCCGCTACTCTACTTGCCGCATATGGCGCTGATGTTTGTTCGCAAATTCGTGAATATAGCTGGGCCTGGAATCAGCTTACTGGTCTTAAGCAGCCATACATTGGTTTCTTTAGTTTTGTGCCCATGGATATTTACCCTACTGCGCACTACTTGTGGCCAACGCAACCCACGTATTTGACTGATCAGCATAACATAGTTCTTACTGTTATATACGGCGCAGTCGCAGCAGTCTCACGCTACTTTACTCATTCAAATGATGCTGGCATTGTGCTTCTTGCGTTCACTCAATTTGTTTTTGCAGCTTGGTGTATTGCTGCTACCGCGCATCGTTTTTTGAATAAGCCTTGGCTTACGTCGAATGCGCAACAAGCTACCCTCTCATCTCGCACGTCTCACTCGTCCCTCTCGTCCCGCACGCCACTTTTCGCAAGATTCGCCGTCCTGCTCATGTTTTTGCTTAATCCACTTGTGCTGTGTTCTACTATTGCACTCACTAAATCACCGCTTTTTGCGTTCGCTTTTGTGTGGTGGTTTGGCATAAATTATGAGTTAACTTGTAGTTATCATGCTGATGACACGCACGCTGGCATTGCGAAGATTCACTACGGCACGTTTATAGAATTGCTGATTTCAGTATGCGTTATGCTGATTGCAGCAAAATATGCGTGGTACATTTTGCTTATTCAGTGCCTTCTACTGCTTGTGTTTGAGCGTAAACGTTGGCGTGTGTGGGTTGGTGGCATTTTATTACCAACGCTTGTTGTTCACACTGCTTTGGTGCTGCTTATTTCAAGCGGTGCTGTTATTACTGGCGACCCTATTGAAAGTCGCGGTATTCAGTTGCAGCAGATTGCGCGCATTGCGAAGTTGGACCCACATAGTATTCCACATAGTGCTAAACGCATGATTGCCCCAATTTTTAATCTTGACCAAACTGCGGAAGCATATAAACCGTATGACGCTGATCCTGTAAAATCTTCTGGTTTGCAATCAAAAAAGGTAAGTTATCGTTGGCGCTACGTTACGCGAGATAATATTCGTAATTTAAATCGCGCTTGGTGGCAAATGGTTACACATAGTCCTCTTGTGGCTGCAGACGCGTTTATTGCGAAAATATACGGCTATTTCGATATCTTTGACCGACCGTATGTTGGTCCGGAATATTACATCAATACTGATAATATTCGTAATTCTGATTGGATTAAGTATTGGAATAGTAGTTGGCGTACTGAGTTTGCTGATGTAATTAGTTCATGGAGTGATGTTCCTGTTATAAGTTGGCTGATTCATGGTAATACTTTTGTGATTGCAACATTGCTTATTGGCATGGCGGAGATTGCGCTTCGTCGTTGGCGTACGGTTTTGTGGCATATACCACTTGCTTTGCTAGTTGGTGTGATGATATTAGCTCCGGCGAATAATTTTGAGCGTCATATGCTGCCGTTGGTTTTTGTGTTCTGTTTTGTGTTGCTTACTTTTTGGAGAGATAGTAAGCAAAGTGCCAGTAGCGAAAGCGCAGACGCAAGTGACACAACTAACGCAAGTGATACAAGTAACGCAAGCAGCGCAAGCAACGTTCACGCAATTCAAGCGTGAACGCAAGGTGATGTGCCCGCATTTGTGGACTTGCACACAGTCTAAGTCCACATTCTCGGATTATTGATGAAAAGAGAATGAACTCGTAAATCAGCACGCGCTATAATAGTAGAGTGTGTTGCTACATAAGCAATACTCTAGCAATATGGTTGCAATCAAAGGCGTAATATGGACGAGAAGCATACACAGCAGTTTGCGCAAACTACCGGCGCTTATACTTCCGTCGTATCTTATGATGATTGCGCGAATAATGTGAATTATGTAGAAGCAAATCAAGCGATCACAAGTGCGAATAGTGATTTTCTTTCGCTGTTAGCTAGCGTGCAATTTCCTTCACAATCTTCTTCACAATTTTCTTCGCAATCTTCCCAAATTGACAATACTAGCGCTGCGATTACTGCTGCTTCGGCTGTGTCTGCTGCTACTTCTGCTATATCTTCTACTACAACTCCTGCAGCGTCAGCAACAACTGCAGCGTCAGCAACAACTGCAGCGTCAGCAACAACTGCAGCGTCAGCAACAACTGCAGCGTCAGCAACAACTGCAGCGTATTTATGGCATCGACTTTCTTCTAGCCAACGTCGCGAAAGTAAATCTGCAACACGTAAGCAATCTTCTAACGACGCGCCGCACTTTACACCACTGCCTAACGTCCCTCAATCTTCTAGCCCAACAGCTGGCATTTTTGATGTTCGCGACGGTCAAGTTTTTGATGCTGCAACGCGTTTGCGTTTACACACGCTGATTGCCACGTGTTTCATGAATGGCATTGCGGACGCTCGCGTACATGCTTTTATGCATTTGCTTCAATGGCAAGATGTGCCAAAAGCGGTGGTGATTGCTGGAAGTTTTGGCACTACAATCACGCCAGATACTGGTCCAAATCGGGAGCCTGCTCCTACTGTGCCCCCTGATAATACGGACGCTTTACGTCGCAATATTTGGCCTCAGCTCAGCACCTGCGCTGCGTACGATGCTATTGTTGAACGTGTGCAAACTAGCGCTTTACAGCATATTGCTGCTTCTTGGCGCAACGCGCAAATGTTTTCGCAACATCATGCTAGCAACACTGCCGTTACTCATATTGCTGCTCCTTCACACATCATACTGTTGGCTGTTCGCGACAATCCTAGTGAGCAAGCTCTTGAAAAGTTATGCCAAGTTTTTGCGCCATCACATAAGCCGATTTGTGTTAGCAATGTAGCTGAAGGCGTTGAGCAGATTGCTTCAACGCTTACTTCCACGCTTGCTGCTATTGCGGTTGCTCCTGCTGTGCAACATTTGCCACAGATTATTCACACGGATGATGTGCTTCCTGAGCGTGCGCTCATTGGCGATGCCACAGCGTTTGACACCTTGTATAACAGGGTGTATCAAAGTTTGGCGCCGTATAGTAATGACGATCCAACGTTATCCACTATTGATATGTTTTTGCGTTTTGGTGGAGCGTTGGATCAAACAGCACATGAGTTAAACGTGCACCCGAATACCGTACGCTATCGTTTGCGTAAAGTGGCTCAGACTACTGGCTGGGATGCCACAGATCCGCGTGCAGCATACGTGTTGCAAACAGCTATCACTATTGGTCGTATTCGCGATTCACACTAAGATTTTTCATAGCGCTCCGGCAGGTCGTCGCACTGCATTAGTGCCTCATGACCGTTACTTCCTCAGTCGGCTTACTGAGTTAGTAACAGTGTTTGGGTGATTACCGTTATTTTCTCAGTCGGTTAACTGAGTTAATAACAGTGTTTGGGTGATTACCGTTATTTTCTCAGTCGGTTAACTGAGTTAGTAACAGTGTTTGGATTGTGACTATGCCACAGAATATTCATCAGCTTAGCTTTACACACTTTCGGGGCTATAACCCCCTATAACCCTGTTGTTAGGTAGTACATTGTATTGGTTTTGGCATAATAAAAAGGCTTACGATGTTACTCGTAAGCCTTTACACTAGCATTATTTCCCAGCCCCTAAGAAGGAAAACAACGTTAGTAACGCACTCAGAAATTAGTTAGCACCACGCTCTCCGCGTCAACGGGAAGAAAAGGAAACTGCAAACCATATCCGCAAAAGAACACAGTAACTAACCAACCACAGCACATTTGGCAACGAAGCCCTACTGCACACTGAGCACAAAATTTAAAGAAGATGCTGCTTAGCTGTTCTACAGCAGTAAGCTAAGCAGCATCATAAACGTGTTATTCAGTTTTTACACTGAATAAGCAGATCTTAGTGACGGATCTTGCGAAGAGCAGCACCCATGCCAGCAAGCACGGAAGCAGCAACAGCAGCCAAAGCTACAGCAGCACCGGTCTTAGCCAATGGAGCAGCAGCAGCCGCAGCATGCTTCTTAGCAGGAGCCTTAGCAGCAGCCTTACCAGGGAAGTTACCAGCCTTCTTCATAGCATCCAAAACTTCCTGAGCACCAGTATCGCAGCTCAAATCCTTAGCAT
>QWCP01000497.1_pt1 | contig 22045 bp, 15 predicted proteins | sample 1972561 | NCBI WGS metagenome assembly QWCP01 (sample SAMN09866705, study PRJNA288562) | Human vaginal metagenome isolate pre4_vaginal, whole genome shotgun... | isolation source: vagina | host: Homo sapiens | place: USA: California
CAAAATGGTGGATAAACAGGTGGATAACTCTGTTGATAAGTTGATACTTTTCCACCCTCTATAATTTCAAAGCCACTTATCGTGGATATCTACCCTTTTATAACACGTCCTTCAACAGTTTGTCCACAGTTTCTTCATCAAAAAAGATATCAACTTATTCACTACCCCCGATAAAAGATAGAATGTGTATAACTACCCTATAGCTCTGAAAATCAAAGCGAAGATATTATTGAAAGATAAGTATAACTAACATTGAAAGGTGGATAAACAATTGAGCAAACATTTCACTAATTATTTATCAACAAATCCACAGTACATCATACCTTCTATTTTGTTTTCTTTTATAAGAAATAAAAAATATAAAATATATAAGGTATGTGGATAACAATAAAAAAACTATTAAACTATTTTGATGTACTTATATATAATCCAAGTTACAAAAGTTGTAATGATAAGTACACAAAAGAATACAAGTAAGAGCTGTAGGTAATTTGAAGAATAACCTAAGGAAATAGCATTAAACACTTTGCTTGTTAGTAGTGGTATGCCACCACATAAAAAATAAAAAACTAAGCAGTGTCTGCCTACATATTGTATAAAATGAAATTGCGGCAATTTTTGTATTAAATAAAGAAGAATATAAATAGATAGAAGTGTATCTATTAAAAATACAAAGACATTATCTATATTTAAACCGTATATCATCATATTCAAACCATAATAATTTTCCGTTATCTTGCAAATAATTACCACTACGAATGCCATTACAAAAGTAAAAGAGTTTATATAGTGACAAAATAAGTGATTAAAACGATGATACAGATAACCTAATGCAATAAACAAAACAGATAAGGCAGCAATATGTGCGTTCCATGGTATTGATAAGTTGGTATGGTTGAACGATAACCCCATGTAAAACAATATAACACTGCTAACTATGATAATACTTGTTTTTTCTTTGCTAAGATATAAAATAATAGAAAAAATAAATTCGGCAATAATTAGTGCAGCTATGAACCACGATGCATTACCTAATAAAATTTGTTTGACAATATTGATAATCTCTATATTTTCTCCATGTACAATTGTTTTTGGAATAGAAATGATAGCAGTAAATATAAAATAAGGTTTGATGAGCGAACGAAAGATAGACTTTATTTTCTGTTTTATATGAAAGTTGTTTTCTTTATAAAATAAAAATCCAGATATGAAGAAAAACATAACAAGTGCGTTTACCACATACATACTGTAAGGAATGATGGTGGTGTTAGTATAATATATTTCAGTATGAAAATAAAGAATTGCTATCATACAAAAACCTCGTGCACTATCAATCCAGCTTATTCTATGCGGAATGGGCATTATCATATTGATTAAGTGATTTTTTAAAATTATTTTATTTATGAATACAGCATCTATTATAATAATACAGGGCATAATAGGATGATGAAAACGAACTTCTCCATGCCCTACAAACATAATCATGAGCATGTTCAAGATAATGAGGACAAAGGAAAATACGAGAGTTTGCTTATATGGCAGCCTGCGTATTTGAATGCAACTCGTTACGAATAAAACTCTTTTTCTTACACATAATAAAGTATAGTCCTGTTAATGAAAAAAATATATTAGGCACTTCGCTTAGTAAAGAAGTTGCTTCACCGTAATTGGCAGGATATAAAACGTATATGAGCAGTGCTATGTTTGCTATTCGTGTATTTGTTATTTGTTGTGTAATTTTATATAGCATCCAGGCTGTCATGCCTTTCATCAGTGAATAGCAAACAAGTAAAGGAGCAACAGAATGAAACAATTTCAGAGATAAGGCAACTGTATTTATAGCACCTATGTTCCATATGAAAGCTAAATCTGTTAATTTTATGCTAATAGGATAAGGTTCATTATAAATTAAACAGTCGTTGGCGAGTTTGATATATCCTTCACTGTCTGGATATGGAGTATAGCCAAATATACATAGAATAATGAGTTGTGATAATATAAAAACAGTGATTATCTTATTATGGCTATTTTGCATACAGTTCCTAATTTTCCTTCTTGTGTTGCTGTTTGCACCATATATATGCCTGAAGCAACTGGTCTTTCGTTCATGTCAGTGCCATTCCAAACAAAAGTACCGCCATTACTTTTTCCTTGAGCAATGAGTGTACCATTGGCTGTAACTATTTTTATATCGGCTTGATAACTAAGACCAACAATAGTGATTGGTCCCGTATAGCCTGGTTCTACAGGATTTGGGTAAGCGTAAGTCGTTTCCTTGTTCATCGTTTCTACGGCTTCTGTAGCATCACTGTGATAAGAACAAAGTCCTTTGTCGCTACCAAAATACACTTCACCTGTTTTATCATTAATCGCAATGCTTTGAATGTGGTTAGAGGGTAATACACTGTTGGTGGTGGTGAAATGATGTATTTGTTCGTTACCGTCAGCACTCATTAGATATACCCCATTGTTTCCAGTTGCAAACCATTTTCTGTTGCTTTGGTCAACAGCAATACACGTAATATCTACTCCTGATAATAAATAGTCGGCAAGGTTACTTCCATCTTTCCTATCTATTTTTATTTGATTAAATGTAACATTCTCTAATGTAGTTATTTGTGAAGCTGGCAACATTAAAGGACCTACGTTTGTGCCAATCCAAATATTGTTTTCTAAATCTTCAGCAATACATTTTACTGATAGTACTTCAATATTAATACCATCTTGATTAACTAATTTGGTTATTGAGTGTAGTTTGTTAGTTATTGGATAATAACAAAACAAACCAGGAAAATGACTATGTGCGTTGACAAACCATAGTAAAGATCTACTGTCAAACATTGCACTTGTCATACAATAGAGTTTACTTGTTTGGTCTATTAAATCTTTTTGGAAATGTGAAACCATTTTACCATTAGGTGTAAGTTCTATGATAGTTTCTCTTTTTGTTTGACTATTTAATATCCACAAGTGTGAGTTTTGATCAAAGGTCATTCCATTGATGAGTACATAGTTATTATTTAATTCCCTTCCACGGTCAATAGCACCACTAAGTATGCTATTATCTTTGTTATAATATTTAATGAGTTTTCCGTTTAAAAATTCGTACAGTCCAGTTCTTCCTGCTGCAAAAACATGGTCTTTATTATGAGGGTCAACGGCTACACAGTTATTATCTACATAGGAGTAACCTGTAATTTTTTCTAAGCTATCTTGATATATTTGCCATCGTTGTTCATTAAAAACCTGAACAGTGCCAGGATGATTAAGGTCTATATACCCTGATATAAATACTCCTGCAGTTGTATAAAGTTGGTTGTGTGCATATATCATGTGGTAAAAATGATTATATTGAGGACCGTGTGGACGATACTCCTCCATTTTCTTCATCAATGCTTCATCCTTTGGGTTGGTGTTTTTGGTATAATTTCCTATTCTCTTCCAATTATTTTTATCTAATAAATTGGAAGATAATTTTGCCGCATATTTTCCTTTTGTGGACGATTCTGCTATCAATTGGTCTTGCTGTTGATGAATCCAGTCTACTTGAAAGTCTAAAAAATAAGTGTCACTTATTTCGGCATCTCTTACATTCACTTTCATAATGCCAAATCCTGTGGCGAGATAGGCATAAATACCATTCATGAAGATAGAATGGATGGTTTTATCAACGGTTAGTGATTTAGCGTAGTAATCTGAAAGATTGGTCACATTACCATTGTCATCAAGCAAATCTATGTTATAGTTTTTGTACACAATAACCAATCGTTTAGCTGCCCTATTATACCCAATGTGCGTAATTTCTGTGTCATTTAGCCCCGTTGTTCGGTCAAAAGTTTGGACACTATTATCACTTTTATGATACGCAAAAAGTCCACCTGAAGCTAATGTATAAATCGTAGATCCTGCTTGCTGTACATCTGTAATGTGGTTATAGGATGGGTATACTTTCCATGTTCCTATTTGTGCCATACCTTGTAAACAGCACATAAGCAAGAGAAGGACAGATACGAAGGTTGTTTTCATGCGGAAATTGGGTTATGAAGTTTCATTGATCTTGCTATGAAGATATTCTGCTAATTTTTCTACAGCCTGTGCACGGTGCGAGATATGGTTTTTTATGGTTTCACCAAGTTCAGCAAAACTTTGTTGATAACCATTGGGGATGAATAGTGGGTCATATCCAAAACCAGCGTTGCCACGTTTTTCTTTTGCAATGATACCGTCTATACGTCCTTCAAAATAATGTATATCAGGTGCTGCAAAAGCATTTTTAATGTTTTCTTCTTGTTGATTTTTGGGATGTTGCAGCAAGGCAATGACGGTGCGAAAACGAGCTTTTCTGTTTTCTTTATCCTGTAATTCGTGCAAAAGTTTCTGCATATTTGCTTCGCTATTATGGTCGGTTCCCTCTGCATAGCGTGCACTGTGAACACCGGGTGCACCGTGAAGAGCTTCCACTTCGAGCCCCGTATCATCGGCAAAGCAGTCTAAACCATAATGCTCTGCCACATACTTGGCTTTTAGAAGAGCATTTTCTTGTAGGGTTTCTCCTGTCTCTGGAATATCCTCATGACAACCTATATCTTGCAGAGACACTATTTCAAACCGTTCTCCCAGTATGTCACGAATTTCCTGTAGTTTGTTGGGATTGTTTGTTGCGAATACGATCTTCATGTTTTTTCTTTACTTTTACCTTGATTTGATCAAATCCCTCGCCGTATACTCCGATGACAGAACTCTGACTGACAAAGGCGTTTGGGTCGGTCATTTTGATGAGTCGGAAGATGAGTTGACTCTCATTTTTACGAGCCAAGAGACAGATTACTTTGATTTCTTGTCCAGTGTACCATCCATGACCGTCAAGAATAGTCAGTCCATGGTCGGTTTCCTGAGATAGAATTTCTGCTATTTCTTCGTGTTTTCTCGAATAAATCATGAACTGAACGGATTGCCGTTGGCGGGCAAACACAAAGTCGAGCATGAAACATTCGATGATAATGGTACAGTAGCCAAATACTACTTTGTGTGCGCGTTCAGCCATTTCGCCAAATTGTGGGAAGAAGAAACAGCTGCTAACTATAAAGATATCTACCAATATTAGTACCTGTCCTAAGGACATATCCTTGTATTTGTTCACGCATGCAGCAATGATATCCGACCCGCCTGTACTGCCGTTGTTCAAGAAAACCACTGCCAGAGATGAACCAGTGATACAGCATCCAATAACCATTGACATGAAGTCTTGTCCTTCACCCAATACCTTGATAAAGTTTCCGTTAGCATCCAAAGGCATTAGACTTTGTGCAAACATTAACATGAAGTATAGGGCAAAGATGGCATAGATGGTTTTCATCATGAATCGGAAGCCTAAAATCTTCAGGGCTACGATTAATAATGAAATGTTGATAATCATGTATGTGTTTTCCAACTTAAAGCCCGTGGCATAATACACAATGGCTGACATACCAGTAACACCACCCGTTACAATCTGGTATGGCAACAAAAAAATGGTAAATGCGGTAGTGTAAAGTAAAAGACCCAATGTAATGAAGACATAGTCTTTCACTTCATTCATGACATATTCTTTATTTTTTATCATTTTAGTACGATATTAATAATTTTACGTGGAACGATAATAATCTTTACAATGGTTTTTCCTACCATATATTTAAGTGTGCGTTCATCGGCAAGTACCTTCTTTTCAATTTCCTCTTTACTATCATCTATCGAGAAAACCTTTTGGAATCGAGCCTTTCCATTGAACGAGACAGTCATCTGAATATCATTTTCTTTGAGGTATTCTTCGTTGCATTCTGGCCATTGTGCATCGCAAACAGTGGTAGTTTCTCCAAGTGCATACCACAGTTCTTCACTGATGTGTGGGGCGAAGGGTGCCAATAGCTTGATGACGTCTTTAAGTAATTCTTTATTTGTGCATTTGCTTTGTGCCAATTCATTTACACAAATCATAAATGCAGAAATGGCAGTATTATACGAAAAGTGTTCAATGTCGCCCGTTACTTTCTTGATCAATTTGTGCACAGATTTAAGTTGTTCAGGGGTTGGAGCGTCATCGTTGGGCAAGAACTTATCGGTTCTATTTTCGTAAACTAATCCCCATAGCTTTTTCAAGAATCGGTGACAACCGTCTATACCGTTGGTATCCCATGGTTTGCTTGCCTCAACAGGACCTAAGAACATTTCATACAGGCGCAACGTGTCTGCACCATACTGTTCTACAATCATGTCAGGATTGACAACGTTGTACATCGATTTTGACATCTTCTCTATCGCCCAACCACAAATATATTTATCATTTTCTAAGATAAATTCTGCATTTCTGTATTCTGGTCGCCACGCTTTGAAAGCTTCTATATCCAGCACATCGCCATGTACTATATTTACATCCACATGGATGGGCGTGGTTTGGTATTGATTTTTCAATCCTAATGAGACAAATACTGGTGCAGCCGAATGGTCATCATTATTGATACGATACACAAAGTTGCTACGTCCTTGTATCATACCCTGATTTACTAACTTCTCAAAGGGTTCTTCCTTGTAAGAATAACCATAATCATGTAAAAACTTGTTCCAAAACCTTGAGTAGATTAAATGCCCCGTTGCGTGTTCTGTTCCACCCACATATAAATCTACGTTTTGCCAGTAAGCGGCTATATCCTTAGCTACCAATGCCTCTTCGTTATGTGGATCCATATACCGTAAGTAGTAAGCTGAGCTGCCAGCAAAACCAGGCATCGTGTTCAGTTCGAGTGGAAAAACAGTAGTGTTATTTATCAGAGACTTATCAACAACTACATTCTTTTCGATATCCCATGCCCATTTTGTGGCACGTCCCAATGGGGGTTCACCTGTTTCTGTAGGTTCGTATTTATCTATCTCGGGCAATTCGAGCGGCAAACAGTTTTCGGGAATCATGTAAGGCATACCACCTTTATAATATACAGGGAATGGTTCGCCCCAATAACGCTGGCGAGAGAAAATGGCGTCACGCAAACGATAGTTCACTTTTACATGACCTAAGCCCTGTTTGGTGATGTATTCTTTGGTGGCAGCAATAGCCTCTTTTACCTGCATGCCATTGAGACTGAAGGAGGTTTGTTTTCCTTTTATAGGACTATTGATCACCGTTCCCTCCTTTGCATCATAACTTTCTTCGCTCACATCAGCTCCCTCAATCAGTGGAATGATAGGTAAATCAAAGTGTTTGGCAAAAGCATAATCGCGGCTGTCGTGCGCTGGAACAGCCATGATAGCACCTGTTCCGTAGCCTGCCAATACATAGTCGCTCACATAAATAGGAATGTTATCGCCTGTGAGTGGATTCACAGCATAGCTACCTGTAAACACACCCGATACTCGGCGGTCGGAGATACGCTCTCGCTCGGTGCGCTTCTTGGTGGCATCTACATAGGCTTGCACTTCTTGCGCTTGTGATGAAGTCGTAACTTGTGAAACATAGTCACTTTCGGGAGCCAATACCATGAAGGTGACACCAAACATTGTGTCGGAACGAGTGGTGAAAATGGTGAGTTCGATGTCGCTGTCGGCAACCTTGAATCGTACTTCTGCACCTTCCGATCTACCAATCCAGTTGCGTTGAGTCTCTTTCAAGGATTCTGTCCATTGTACGTTGTCCAGTCCGTCGAGCAAACGTTGTGCATACGCTGACACGCGTAAACACCACTGGCGCATTTTCTTTTGTACTACAGGGTAACCTCCACGTTCGCTCACTCCATCAACAACTTCATCGTTTGCCAGTACTGTTCCTAACCCAGCACACCAGTTAACCATGGTTTCTCCAAGATACGCAATGCGATAATTCATCAATATGGTTTGCTGTTCTTGCTCGTTCATGGTTTTCCATTGATGGGCTGTAAATGACAAATCTTCACTTTGTGCCACATTCAAACCGTCACTACCCTTTGTTTCAAAGTGCTGTATCAGTTTTGTAATGGGCTGCGCTTTCTGTAAATCATTGTCATAATACGACTGAAACATCTTAATGAATGCCCATTGTGTCCAATGGTAATACTTAGGATCGCAAGTTCTAATCTCTCTGTCCCAATCGAAAGAAAATCCTATTTTGTCCAATTGTTCCCGATAGTGCTTGATGTTTAGCTCGGTGGTGATGGCTGGATGCTGACCAGTTTGTATGGCATATTGTTCGGCAGGCAATCCATAGGCATCATATCCCATGGGGTTCAGCACATTAAATCCTTGTTGACGTTTATACCGAGCATAAATATCACTGGCAATATAGCCCAAGGGATGACCCACGTGTAGCCCTGCACCAGAGGGATAAGGGAACATGTTAAGTACGTAAAACTTTTGTTTTTGCTTGTCTTCAACAACATGATAAGTCTTGTTTTTCACCCATTCTTGTTGCCATCTCTTTTCAATGTCTCTGAAATTGTATTCCATAGGATATCTTTATTTTCTACTTGAAATAATGATCAAATGCTATTTAGGTAGCAAAATTACTAAAAAAAGAAATATAAAATGAATAAAAAGTGAATTTTATAGAAAACTCATGGGTTAGTTATTGTTCATGTTAAAAAATACTACCTTTGCAGAATGATGAGTTATCAATGCAAAATAGGATGTATAGGTCTCGTTACGGCTTTGTTGATGTGTAGCTGTACCGAGCGAAAGCAGCCCCATCCAATGAGTTTGTCTCTCTCCAATAGCGATACGATGGTAGACACAACTCAGATTTATCATCATATTACTTTGGATTCAACCGAGCAGTTGCAAATATATTATCCACATTTCAAGCGAATGGATTTGGTGTGTGGAACGATGCCACAGCCAACCGATACATCAATTATCATGGTGTGTGCGGCAGCGTTTACGGGTCAACTTAAAAAGGAGTTCAGTCATGAAAATATCGCTGGAAACCATGTCAGCGAAGGAGTTTACCACAAAGGCTACCCTTGTAAGGCAAACACAGGTGCTTTTGTATATGCGCATCGTCAATGGAAGTTTGTTTATCAGGATTACGCAGCCGAAGTGGCACGGGTGGCTGATGAAAGTGGTATGGGTTTTGGACAAATGATGTTAATCAATAACGGATTACGCATGCCTGCCAATGTTGTAGGAAAGAATATTTGTCGGGCTTTGTGCGAGCGCAAGGGAAAACTGAGTATAATAGAGTCGCGGCAGCCTTTGTTGCTCATCGATTTCATCAAATTTTTAGGTAGATACGGTGTTACACAAGCCTTATATTTAGACATGGGTGAGGGTTGGGATTATTCTTGGTATCGAGACAATCAAGGAATTGTACAGTACATACATCCAAAGACGCACGATTATGGTACCAATTGGATTACCTTTTACCGATAATTAAGAACGCTAAACAGATGGTATTTATCTTCTTCTCACGAAAAAAATACAAAAAAATGATGTAAATAAGCGAATTATAAGCAGTGGTTTGTCAATAAAATTTAGCGTTATTACCCTTATTTCTACAATTCTTTTGTTAGCTAATCATTGCGTAAAATCCTTTCTATAGCAGCAAGTTCAGCAACGATAAAAAACATTTATAGCAAACTTTTATTAAAAATGTTTGCTGCATTCGAAAAAACCTTTTATCTTTGCATCCGCATTTAAGCCCAGATGGCGGAATTGGTAGACGCGCTGGTCTCAAACACCAGTGGGGCAACCCATCCCGGTTCGAGCCCGGGTCTGGGTACAAATAACGGCTGATACTCTATGAGTTGTCAGCCGTTATTATTTTTATGGGTAGTTATAGGGTACCAAAAAGTGACAGCACCCCCAGCATTTTATTATTAAAGCCTCGGATGTAGACTTGATAATTAGTTTTTATGATTGTTTTATATAAGAAAACTGGTTGGTGGTGAAAAACAATCTTTTTTCTTTTGTTTCAATAATAATTACTCTTTCAATGAAAAAATTATGTCGTTTACAACTTGTTATTCTTGGCGAAGGCATCAAGGACTTTTGTCCTATAAATTTACCAAAAATCGACCATCCAAAATCTTCAAAATAGAAAAAATCAATAGGCAAACGTACTACAAAAATGGGCTGATTTTGCCAAAATAAATGTCTTTTTCAGTTGGAATATTGAGTTAACGCCCTTGGAAGCACTCTTTAAGGGTGTTATTCACATGACATAGCGGCATTAAAGCATGCAAATAATGGTGCTATCTCAATGCTTCAGCCGACAAAAAGTGGTAATAATTGGAAAGAAAAGAGATGGTATAAGAGTAATATTCTAAATAACAACAACTTATGAAACTCGCTCATAACTCGCATATTTGCGACCAACTTTGTCCTTGGATGTTTTCACGCGAGTTTTGAGAGGCACTTTGTAAATAAAATTCAGCATTAATTATTTTTCTATACAGCATACCAATAGGTTTACAAATTTTGTTTTATTGGTGTTTTTTCGTTGTAAAAATACGATTCTAAAATGAAAGAGCCGTGTCGAAAAACTTATTGCTTACTAAAAATTACTCAATTATTTTGCCTACCAATCGTTTTTTGATAACTTTGTAAATTCAATAGAAATATTCCCCTATGGCACAGAAAGATAAAGGTCTTACACCTATGAATGGCGACGATGCCATTGAGGGTTCGCGCATCTTGGGCATCACACTCACGAAAAGAAACAATGGAGGCAATAGTGGCGAAACGGCCATGGCGGGTTTTCCTCACCACGCTCTTGATACTTATTTGCCTAAACTGATAAGGGCTGGCAAGCGCGTGGCTATTTGCGACCAATTAGAAGACCCTAAGAAAAAGCGAGAGGAACTGAAAGGTAAGAAGGGACTTTCCGCCACTGACAAGATGGTGAAGCGTGGCATTACCGAGTTGGTGACACCGGGTGTGGCGATGGGGGACAACGTGTTGAATTACAAGGAAAACAACTTCTTGGCAGCGGTGCATTTTGGCAAGGCGGCTTGTGGCGTGAGTTTTTTGGACATTTCGACGGGCGAATTTCTCACAGGTGAGGGTACTTATGATTATGTGGAGAAACTATTGGGCAGTTTTGCGCCCAAAGAGGTGTTGTACGACCGCAACGACAAGCGCAATTTTGATACCCATTTTGGCACCAAATACTGTGTCTTTGAATTGGAAGACTGGGTGTTTACCGAGCAGAGCGCACGCCAACGATTGCTGAAACACTTTGGCACCAAGTCGCTGAAAGGCTTTGGTGTAGAGCACATGAAAAGCGGTATCGTGGCTTCGGGCGCCATTTTGCAGTATTTGGAGATTACCCAACATACCAATATCGGACACATCACGTCGCTTGCCCGCATCGAAGAAGAACGTTATGTGCGGTTGGACAAGTTTACCATTCATTCGCTCGAACTGATTGACACCATGCAAGAGGGGGGACGGTCGTTGCTAAACATCATCGACAAGACCATTACGCCCATGGGAGGACGTATGCTTCGCCGTTGGATGGTGTTTCCGTTAAAGGACGTAACGCCCATTCAACAACGCTTGGATGTGGTGGATTATTTCTTCAAAGCCCCCGATTTCCGACAGTTGGTGGGTGAACAATTTCAACGCATAGGCGACCTTGAGCGCATTATCTCGAAGGTGGCTGTGGGCAGAGTGTCGCCCAGAGAGGTGGTACAGTTGAAGAATGCGCTGCAAGCCTTGCAACCCGTGAAGGCTGCCTGCATGAAAGCATCGAACGAGAGCTTGCGGAGAATTGGCGAACAGTTGCAACTTTGCGAGACGATTCGTGACCGCATTGAACACGAGATACAACCCGATCCGCCCCTGTTGGTGAACAAGGGTGGGGTGATAGCCGATGGCTACGATACTGAACTTGATGAGCTGCGACAAATATCGCGCAACGGCAAGGATTATCTGATACAGATACAAGAGCGCGAGGTAGAGCGGACAGGCATCGCATCTCTGAAGGTGGGATATAACAACGTATTCGGGTATTACCTCGAGGTGCGCAACATGTATAAGGACAAAGTGCCAGAGAACTGGGTTCGCAAACAAACATTGGCACAGGCAGAACGCTACATTACGGAGGAACTGAAGGCTTATGAGGAGAAAATATTGGGGGCTGACGAGCGCATCATGATGTTGGAAGACAAGCTGTTTCGTGAACTCATCGTCGACATGCAGCCGTACATTCCGCAGATACAGCTTGATGCCAACCTGATAGCCCATTTGGATTGTCTGCTTGGCTTTGCGCAGGTGGCGGAGGAAAATCAGTATGTGCGTCCGCAAATAGACGCCACCGACGTCCTTGATATCAAGCAAGGTCGTCACCCAGTCATCGAGATGCAGCTGCCCTTAGGCGAGACTTACGTGCCTAACGACATCTACTTGGATACGGAGAAACAGCAGGTCATGATGATTACAGGCCCCAATATGGCCGGAAAATCGGCGCTGTTGCGCCAAACGGCGTTGATAGTACTATTGGCGCAGATAGGGTGTTTCGTGCCTGCAGAGAGCGCTAAAATAGGCTTGGTGGATAAAATTTTCACACGTGTGGGGGCTTCTGACAATATTTCCTTAGGTGAATCGACCTTTATGGTGGAGATGACAGAGGCGGCAAATATCCTGAACAACGTCACCAACAGGTCGCTGGTGCTCTTTGATGAGTTGGGTAGAGGAACGTCAACCTATGATGGTATCTCCATTGCGTGGGCAATTGTGGAGTACTTACACGAGCAACCGAGGGCACGGGCGCGCACACTTTTTGCCACACACTACCATGAATTGAACGAAATGGAGAAGCATTTCCCGAGGATTCACAATTACAACGTGAGTGTGAAAGAGGCAGATGGCAAGGTGATTTTTATGCGTAAGTTGGAACGTGGCGGCTCAGAACACAGCTTTGGTATTCATGTGGCTGAGATTGCGGGCATGCCTCGAAGCATCGTCAAACGCTCTAATGAGATTTTAAGGCAATTAGAGTCGGACAACAGTCAGGTGGGTTCGGTGGGCAAGCCCAACCTGAAACATTTGGAAGAGAACAGGGAAGGCATGCAGTTGAGCTTCTTTCAACTGGACGACCCTGTGCTGTGTCAGGTACGCGATGAGATACTCGGACTTGACATCAACAACCTTACGCCCATGGAGGCATTGAACAAACTCAACGAAATCAAGAAAATCATTGGGGCAGAATAGTGCTTTAATAGGGCTCTTGTTCCCTTTTTTGAAGGGTGTCTACCTTGGTTATTGCTTGTTTTTCCATTCTTTTGTGGACAATTTTTTATATATCTGAAATGAAAAAGACCAGCCTTTGTTTGATATTGCTGTTTCTTGGCATGGAAATGATGCCTGTAAAGGGAGCAGCAAAAGACAGGAACAATTATGCCATAAGCAGTGACACCTCGGCTCTTTGTCAGGTGCTTGCTGTCGATACCTTTAGCCACATGAACAATACGAGTGGCTTTCTCTCCTACAACATGCAAGAATTATCGCTGCGACAAGGACCAACAATAGGTGAAACGTTGGGAAGAATTCCTGGCATACAGCATCTCTCATTTGGACCAAACGTAGGACTTCCCGTTATTAGAAGTCTGAGTGGGCATCGTGTTAGCATACTTTCAGATGGGCTGAGTGTGAGCAATCTTTCGGGCATCAGTCCTACTTTTGGATTGGATATCGACCAAGACAAATGGACAGATGTGGAGATTTCTAAGCATTCTGCCAGTGTGTTGTATGGCGGAGGAGCCATTGGAGGTGCGGTGAATATGCATTCTCAATTAGTCCCTATGCAGGTTCCTACAGGCTATGTGACGGGTACTGCCGTTTTAGATTTCGGTTCGAATAGTGGATCTCGCCTCTCTTTTAGCCTAAATGGTCGTATTGGGCAGCATTATTTATGGCATATCGGTGCATTGTATCATCACGAAAAAGAAGTAAGTATCCCTGGAAGCACCAAAGCAACATTGGCTAACGATACTTCACTGCTGGAATCGAATCTAGCGTTACAGCGAATGATGCAACGAAGTGTTGTTGCGGGGCGACGACTTAATTATACTTTGTTTCCTTATATCAGTGAGTCAGGACGATGGAACATAGATCCAGCAAAGCAAAATTATGATGATCTATTCACTTTCCAATCAGAAGAAATCCTTTCGGGAAAAACCATTCAAAACACACCGAATCCTCTTTTTGTACCTGGACAGGACCCTCAACGCGACCGTTACGTACAGATACCACATCAATTTGTGGATTACGGTACGGTTGAGTATCAAAAAATACCGAACAGTTACCGACGGGGAAACGCTGTAGAGGCAGGTATGAGTTATGTATCTCAACATGTGAAGGTTGGCGCAGGTTATCAATATCATCACTCCAACTATGGTACACCGCTATTTGCGAGCACTTTGACCGAGGGCGCTATCACCTCTTTACACGCTCAATACCCCAATGCAGGTCGCCCAGAAGACTACGTTGGAGTGAATGCCCGTAACGATCAGCATATCGGGAGAATAGAAACAGAACTGTTTAACGTGATACCCTACTTTCCAACGGCGAAACTTCAAGGCTTGGTGCAGTATGCCAATGACCAAGAATTTTTAGGTAGTGAGATAGGAAATCAGTTCAAGACGCTCAGACAGAACACGCGATTTGAGTTGCATCAGCAACGACTGAAGTTTTGGACAGGAACCACTGGTGCTGACTTTACTTATCAGCGAATGGAGGGAGAGGGTAGTGCCCGTTATCTTCCGAACCATCAGTCTTTGGGTTGGGGACTTTTCAGTATGCAATATTTCGATTATCAATTCATCCATGCCGCATTGGGTTATCGCCACGAACAGGAATATCGTAAGCTGATAGACGATGCAGTGTTTTCCACACAAGAGGGCTGGCAAGACCAGCGGGCGCATGATAAGTGTTTTGCACTCCATCAATTTAGTGCTACGTTGCGTGGCGACTTGTGGAAGGTAGGCTATCTCTCAGCGCATTATAATTATTCAGAGCGTGCGCCCGAAATCAATGAGCTGTATGCCCAGGGTACTCACTTTGCTTTGTTGGCTCATGAGCAGGGCGATGAAACTTTGCAGAAAGAGTCGGCTCATCAAATGGAATTTGAAGCTGGTGTGTTATGGAAAGGTTTGCATTTCTCATTTACATTCTACGATTCTTATTATAAAAATTATCTCTATCTGTCCTCTTTAGGATTCACACCAAATGGACTGACTCACAGAAAATGGCGTGCAGCCAATACCAATATCTTAGGGTTTGAAACAGCTTTAGGATACGATATGGATTTAAGAAGCTGGGGACAGTGGAGCATAAATGTGTTCTATGATTGGGTTAAGAATAAAGAATGGTGTGTAGATGAGGAACATTTGGCGACCAGCGATGTGTATATGCCCCATCGACCAATTAGTAGAGTAGGGTGTAATTTTACGGGAAAATGGCGACAATTTACTGCCCTTCTAGACGTTGATCATTACTTTCCAAAAACGTTTTTATCTCAACAAATACTACCTGAATACGCTCTACCTCGGTATACGATGATGAATGCTCGTTTAGGATACACATTAGAAATTGCCAAAGTAGGCGTAGAGTTTTACCTTTATGGTAAGAATTTATTGAACGAAGACTGTCGTCCGCACTATTCCCTTGTGAGTTTTTTGGCACCATTACCAGGCATCAATATTGGCGGAGGGATGAAGTTTAATTTTTAATGATTTGTTACAGCTTATCTATTTTCATTTATCAAACCATACAACTATGAAAAATCTTATTTCTTTTCTTTTAACTTTATGTTTCGCCACAGCAGCCTTTTCGCAGACAAAGGTCGCTACTGGTCAGCCTCAGAGTAATCAACCAACGGCAGAGAATATGGCTTCGCGCCAAGCGTTTCAAGACGCTAAGTTTGGTATTTTCCTGCACTGGGGCTTGTATAGCATGTTGGCAACAGGCGAGTGGACCATGACCAACAAGAATTTGAACTACAAAGAGTATGCTAAACTGGCAGGAGGCTTTTATCCTTCTCGGTTCAATGCAGCTGCTTGGGTATCGGCCATCAAGGCGTCGGGAGCGAAGTATATCTGCTTTACTACCCGTCATCATGAGGGATTCTCTATGTTCAAGACTCGGTATTCTGACTATAATATCGTGGATGCAACCCCTTTCAAGCGCGACATCTTGAAGGAGTTGGCAGACGAATGTCACAAGCAAGGCATCCGACTGCATCTGTATTATTCGCATATTGACTGGTACAGAGAGGATGCAGTGTGGGGAAGAACAGGACGAGGAACAGGGCGTCCCAACCCTCAAGGCAATTGGCAGCATTATTATGCGTTTATGAACAACCAACTTACCGAACTCTTAACCAACTATGGAAAGATTGGTGCGATATGGTTTGACGGTTGGTGGGACCAGCAACCCGATTTCGATTGGCAACTGGAAGGGCAATATCAGCTCATTCATCGCTTACAACCTGCGTGCTTGGTGGGTAACAATCATCACACCACTCCTTTTCAAGGCGAGGACATTCAGATATTCGAACGAGATTTACCTGGTGAGAACAATGCTGGTTTGTCGGGACAAGACATCAGTAGGTTGCCGTTGGAAACGTGCGAGACCATGAATGGTATGTGGGGATATAAGATTACCGACCAGGACTATAAGTCGGACACTACCTTGATACGTTACATCGTCAAAGCGGCTGGCATGAACGCCAACCTGTTGATGAACATTGGCCCACAGCCCGATGGTGAACTCCCTGCTGTGGCTTTGGAACGCTTGCAGAAGGTGGGACAGTGGATGAAAGTGTATGGAGAAACGATTTATGGCACTCGAGGGGGCATGGTGAAGCCTCACGATTGGGGTGTTACCACGCAGAAAGGCAATCGTCTCTTTGTGCATATTCTAAATCTGCACGACCGTAGTTTGCTATTGCCCATTGGCAAACAGCGCATCAAGAAAGCCTTTGTCTATGACACCAAACAGCCAGTAAAGGTGGAAAGATGTCAGACAGGGGTGGTGCTTACCTTGCCAACAGCATTGTCGAAGGATTGCATTGATAAGATTATAGAGGTACAATTTTAGGGAAATTGAGGTTGATCTGTTACCTTTTTATGCATAAGAATAATGACGCAGTACGCCTCAAACGCACTGCGTCATTTTAGATATAGGAGTAAGAGGGGTGAGAAAGGAACCCTCTTCCTTAACAATCTCTTTTTTTATTTACAATGTGTGCTGTGCGCTGATTCCTAATTGAGGGGCTTTGACGGTTAAATGCACTTGTCCTTTCAGTCCGTTGCTTTGCACTGTTACCACCAATTTGCCGTGGAAAAGGTGCATATTGGGGAGATGGAAAGGCTCTAATGACGTGGCGTCGCCATTGCAGACAGCCTTGAAACGGGCAGCACCTGACACTTCGAAGAGCAACAGGTCGTTGGCATCGGGACAGAGGTTGCCGTCTTTGTCTACCATACTAATGGTGTAATACAGCAAGTCCTTGCCGTCGTTTGCGAGCTGTTGCTTGTCTACTTCAATCTTGAGTGCATGAGGTGCACCAGCGGTGTGAATGGTTTGTTGAGCCACTTCCTTGCCCTTTTCATTGTAAGCCACCACCTTCAGTTCGCCTGGCTCATACACTACGTTGTTCCAGCGCAAGCGGTAACGATCTAATTTGGATGCCTTGTTCTTCTTGATGCGTCCTTGACTCTTGCCATTGACAAAGAGTTCGGCTTCGGGATAACTCGTATAACAGTACACGGGTGTTACCTTTCCCTCACGTCCATGCCATGTCCAATGTGGCAAAAGGTGCAGGGTGGGAGAGGAAGTGTTCCACACCGAGCGATACAGGTAATAGCGATCTTTGGGTAAGCCCGCCAAGTCGACTGGTGCAAAGTAGCTGCTTCGTGAGGGCCAATAGCTGTAATAAGGAGTGGGTTCACCGATGTAATCGATGCCTGTCCACACGAATTGACCGATAGAGTAGGGCAGATCGTCTTGTTTGGCAAAGTCTTCATCGGGGTAACTGCCCCAGCTTACCTTCTCTACGTCGTACGATGAACATTGTCCATCATCGTAGGTAGCCATATTTTTCTCTTCTACAGGGAATTTATATACCCCTCTTGAACTCACCGCTGACGATGTTTCCGAACCCAACAAGAACCCTTGTGGCAGCTTGTCGATGAGTTTTTCGTAAAGGAACACACGGTAATTAAAGCCCGGTACATCTGTGGCAGCATAGAAACCGCAATCGACGCTGCCTTCTGGATTGTCCACACCGCAAGTGACGGTGCGTGTGGAATCGAGGCTATGGCAAAACTTCACCATGGCTTTGGCGCGCTCCGTACCCTGCTGGTTGGCTTGTTCGGGTATCTCGTTGCCAATGCTCCACATCACGATAGATGGATGATTGCGATGCCCTAAAATCAGATTTGTAAGGTCTTTGCGCCACCATTCATCGTAAAACCGATTGTAACCATTCTTTACCTTTGGTTCTTTCCATGCGTCAAAGCTCTCTGCCATGACCATCATCCCCATGGAATCGCACACCTGCATCTGCATTTGCGAAGGCATGTTGTGCGCAGTACGGATGGCATCTACGCCCATATCTTTCATGATGCGTATCTGTCGAATCATGGCAGCCTTGTTGGCAGCGGCTCCAAGAGGTCCTAAATCGTGGTGCAGACATACGCCCTTGAACTTTCGTGTGATGCCATTGAGCTGAAAACCGTGCTCTTTCGTAATGGCTATGGTGCGGATTCCCACCTGTTGTGAGGTGGCATCTAAGGTTTTGCTGCCTCGTTTCACGCAGATTTGTAACGTGTAGAGATAGGGATTTTCGGGACTCCAAAGTTGTGGATTCTTGATGTTGAACGTCGTTGCCACATCCCCTTTCGCATCGTTTTCCACAGTGTTCTGTGCAACTGTCCTACCGTCTTTGTCACTTAGGATAATGTGCGTCTTGAGTTTGTCGTTCTCTTTGAGTCCCTTTGCTTGTGCATTCACGGCAATTTCTGCTCCTTGTTGCGAAACGGAGAGGGTGCGGAAATACGTTTGCCAAGGGTCTATATAGGTTTTATTGGTCGTAATCAGCGTGACTGGGCGATATAATCCAGCTCCCGGATACCATCTGCTGCTCTCCTCCAAGTTGTTCAGTTTGACCAGTATCTCATTGTCCCCACGTTTTAAGTAGGGCGTGATATCAATGCGAAAAGCGTTGTATCCATATGCCCACCGACCCGCTTCCGTGCCATTGACATAGACAACAGGCTCGCTCATGGCTCCATCGAAATAAAGTTCGGTGCGTGCATCGAGGTTGCGTATGTTGATGGTGGTGCGATATTCGCCACGTCCCAACCAAGGCAGTCCGCCCGAACGTCCCGTGTGCCATATAGGGGTGCGTTGTCCGTCTTGCGTGATACCCAAGAATTGGCGGTCCCACTGCTTGTCAAATGGTCCTTTGATAGCCCAGTCGTGTGGCACTGTTACTGGTTGCCATGCATCGCCATTGCGAGAGAATTGCCATGAGGAAAGTTCTTTTTCCACTCTATTTTGTGCCATGCAAGCACCACTCAAGGCTAAGAACGCCAATAAGGTAAAGGTTTTGTTAGTCATGAATAAAAGGTTTGTTAATCATTATTTTGTTCATCAGCACCCGCCTTACTTCTTTCAAAGTAGGGTGGATGCCTCTGTAAGTTTTAGAGAGAGGGCGAAAATATCATTTAGCTCCCAACTTTTTCATCCATTTTCCACCCCTCATGCAGGCAATGCCAAGGATGATGAAAGGAATGCTCAACAGTTGTCCCATGTTGAAAATCATGCCCGACTCGAAGTCAACTTGTATATCCTTGGTGTATTCTATGAAGAAGCGGAACGTGAAAATGAGGGTGAGACACAAGCCGAAATAGAAGCCAGTGCCCACCTCTTTAGAGGTTCGCTTGTAGAAATGCAGCATGACGAAGAAGAAGAAAAAGTAGGCAATCGCCTCGTACAACTGTCCTGGGTGGCGTGGTGTCATGTCTACCCGCTCAAAAATAAAAGCCCAAGGCACATTGGTTGGTGTGCCGATAATCTCGCTGTTCATGAGGTTGCCCAAACGGATAAAGCACGCAGTGATAGGAGTGGCGATGGCAATGTCGTCGAGTACATGCCACAAGTTCATGCCTGTTTTGCGATAGTATAGATAGAGTGCCACCATGAGTCCTATCGTACCGCCGTGCGAAGCCAATCCCTCGTACCCCGTAAACTTCCATGAACCGTCTGCTATTTGGTGAATAGGCAGAAACATTTCGACGACATGCGTCCACGAAGACAAAAAGTATTCGGGCTGATAGAACAGGCAGTGTCCCAGTCGGGCACCGATTAAAATGCCCAAAAAGCAATACATAAACAGCGGATCGAAATACGCATCCTTCACCTTTTGGTCTTTATAGAGCCATTTCACGATGAAGTATGCCAAGGCAAGTCCTATCAACCAGCAGGTTGAATACCAACGAATGGCAAAATTGCCGATGCGGAATATCTCTAAATTAGGATTCCACAGGATGTAAAGTAGATGGTCTATCATATTGTTTTGTTATTGGGCTTATTGGGCCTATTAGCCTTATTAGCCTTATTAGCCCAATTGTCGATTGTTAAACATTAAATCTAAAGTGCATGATGTCACCATCTTGCACCACGTATTCCTTGCCCTCGATACCTAATTTTCCAGCTTCACGGACGGCACTCTCGCTGCCATATTTGATGTAATCATCGTATTTGATGACCTCTGCCCGGATGAAACCTTTCTCAAAATCGGTATGGATGACGCCAGCACATTGTGGCGCTTTCCAGCCTTTGTGGTACGTCCAAGCCTTTACTTCCATTTCGCCAGCCGTGATGAATGTTTGCAGATTGAGCAGCGAATAAGCCTTTTTGATGAGGCGGTTCACACCACTTTCGGTCAATCCCAACTCTTCTAAAAACATTTGCTTGTCCTCGTAGGTCTCCAAAGACGCAATATCCTCTTCTGTCTTGGCGGCAATCACCATGGCTTCGGCGCCCTCTTCTTGGGCTATTTTCTCTATTTGGGCACTATAAGCGTTGCCCTCTTTGGCGCTTGCCTCGTCCACATTGCACACATACAGCACGGGTTTGGTGGTCAGCAGAAACAGGTTGTGCGCTGCCTCCTCTTCCTCTTTGGTGTCGAACGACACCGTCCGTGCGTTCTTTCCTTGTTCCAACACCTCTTTGTAGGCTTCTAATACGGTAACAAGCGTCTTGGCTTCCTTGTTGCCCGAAGCAGCTATTTTTTGCTGTTTGGATAGTTGTGCCTCAATGGTCTCCAAGTCTTTGAGTTGCAATTCGGTGTCAATCACCTCTTTGTCACTGACGGGATTCACCGCCATACCGCCTTCTCGTACCACGTTGTCATCGTCGAAACAGCGGATAACGTGTATCAGCGCATCACATTCGCGTATGTTTCCCAAGAACTTGTTGCCCAAACCTTCGCCTTTGGACGCTCCCTTTACCAATCCTGCAATATCTACTATCTCGCATGTGGCAGGCACAATGCGTCCCGGATGCACAATCTCTGCCAATTTGGTGAGCCGTTCATCGGGTACTGTTATCACGCCCACGTTGGGCTCAATCGTACAAAAAGGAAAATTTGCTGCCTGTGCCTTGGCACTCGACAAGCAGTTGAATAGGGTAGACTTGCCCACGTTTGGCAACCCTACAATACCACATTTTAATGACATGTCGTTATTTCAATATAATTGTATACTCTGCAATGATAGCACGAGCCGAAGATATAGAAAGTTAACTTTCTATGTTGAGGCGAAGTCTATCATCTGCAAAGATAGTGCAAAATTTCGATTTAGCGAGCCAAATGAGAATTTATTCTTTTATTTGCGAGCGTGAGAAATTTATCTAAAATTTCGATTGAACGAGCCAAATGAGAATTTATTCTTTCATTTGCGCACGGCTTTTTCATTTAAAATGGTATATTTTGTTTTTGTAAACAACGTAGAAGAAATCAACAACGAAATAAACTCTAAGTTTGCGACATGAAAAAAAATAGGATTAAATCTTTTTGCTTACTAAGGTTGGCTTA
>QWCP01000273.1_pt1 | contig 21786 bp, 17 predicted proteins | sample 1972561 | NCBI WGS metagenome assembly QWCP01 (sample SAMN09866705, study PRJNA288562) | Human vaginal metagenome isolate pre4_vaginal, whole genome shotgun... | isolation source: vagina | host: Homo sapiens | place: USA: California
TGTGGAAGTCAGCTCTGACGCTGAGCGCCACCTCGGGGCTGGCTTACGTTCTGGTTCGCTTTTTTCTGAAGAAGATTCGCAAGTCCTCGGTGGCGAATAGACGCGCCGAAGCCCGTCTCAGCGAATCATACCTGCAGTCGCTGCGAGCTCTTGGAGCGGCTTCCTATTTGAATGGGCAGGACTTCCTGACTGAGCGTGTTGAGGAATCAGCAGAAGTGCAAAGACGGCGAACCATGTCCCTCTTAGCAGTGAACCAGTCGGTGTTGTTCGTGATCCATATGGCCGCCTTTGCGGTTGCCTTCACCGCTTCTGCTCTTGTCTTGAGCGTAGAAGCACCCTACTCCGGGATGGCCGTGGCAGCGTGCGCCAGTTTGGTAATCGCGTTGCGTCCAGTAGACCGCGCAGGACTCTACTTTGTTTCGGCAATGGGAGGGCGGGGTGCCCAGAGGGCGCTGAGCGGATTTGAGCATTCGCTGAAAAGGTCAGAATCAGCCGTCTATGGGCAGCCTAACCCACACAATATAGTTGACCTAGTTGACGTAACGGCAGGATATGCGCAGGATAAGCCGGTTTTACGCAATTTCTTTTTGAGTGTTCGCAAAGGGGAACACGTTGCCCTGGTCGGGGCAACCGGCGCGGGGAAAAGTACCATCGCCGGGGTGTTAGAAGGTTTTGTTCCGGTACTTTCCGGAAAGGTTGCCATTGACGGGGTTGACTCCAGCGCCCGGTATCCTGCTGCTTCTTGCGTGGCATACGTGCCGCAGAATCCGTACCTGCTGGGCGACACAGTAAGGCAGTGCTTCGGTAGTAGAACGGAAACCGCAATTTGGCAGGCGCTTGAAGATGCGCAGATCGGCAGCTGGCTCCGAGCAAACGGAGGTTTAGATTTGCCTCTTATAGAAGGTGGAAAGAATCTCTCTGGTGGACAGCGGGCCAGAATAGCCATCGCGATCGCGTTGGCGAGCGACAAGGAGCTGTTACTTCTGGATGAGCCCACCGCCTCAATCGACGAGCAGAGCCAGAAACTCATCTTGAAGACGTTGGCAGAGCAGACAGGGAAAAGAACGATCTTGCACATAGCGCATCGCGCCGAAGCGATTGCGGCAGCGCAGCGAGTAGTAAGAGTTGAGGCACGATGAAACGATCCGTAACAAGGCGACTGCTTCGAGAGGCGAAAGGAACTCGCCGCCCCCTGATTGTGTCGGCGCTAGCAAGAATTGTCGGTGCGTGCGCGCGGATGGCGATCTTCGCTCTTGGCTTCGTGCTAGTCGGCTGTGCCGTTGCCGGGAAAGCCCCACGCCTACAGCTGGGAGTCGCCCTGGTTATTACCGGCCTTGTGAGGGCGGGGTGTTCCTACCTAGAGCATTACTCCGGGCACCTGGTTGCCTTCACCATGCTGGCCGGACTGCGGGTGCGGCTGTATGTAGCTCTGGCGAAGAGGGCGCCGGCGAGCATTAGCGAAATGGACGTTGCAGACGTGCTGCCCTCGGCTGTGCGAGACATCGATCGGGTCGAGGCTTTCTATGCCCACACGATCGTGCCTCGGATAGCGGCGGTAGTAGTTCCGGTGCTCGCGGGAGCAGCGGTAATGCAGTTGACGGGGTTTACTGCAGGATTGATTTTGTGCGTAGGTCTATGGGCTAGCGCCTTTGCACTTACGGCCCTAACCGAGGGCCAGATAGCTAGAGCCAAACAGGGTGAACTAGAGGTGCGAAGTGAGCTGTCTAGGGAGCTAACCCGCAGTCGCATCGCACTGGCAGAACTCCTGTCGAATCAGAAGCAGGACGAGGCGCTAACTAGAATCACCAACAACGGGGAGCAGATAGGCCGAGCACTCGAGAAGGCTGAGCGGTGGAAAGGTGTGCGCGGGGCAGTAGGACTGTGCTGGGATGCGTTTCTTCTAATTACCGTGGCCGGCATGGTCGCTTCAATGCAGCAAAGCCTGCCGCAAACTTTGGCAGCCCTGGGACTTGCGGTTGGTTCCCTAGCTAGCGCTACCGCGTTGCGCGAAGGTGGGGAGGGCCGAGTGGCTGCGAAGGAATCCGCACGCAGACTCTTTGCGATGATCGACAACGCAGGCGAGCAGCTCGATGGAGACGACTGGCAGGTTGGGGTAGCGCCGCAGATCGTGTTCGATCAGGTCTACTTCAAGTATCCGAAGACTGAACGCGGCTTGAAAGGATTGACGCTAACGCTGCACCCTGGGCAGTACACGTGCCTGTCCGGCCCTTCGGGGTCGGGGAAATCCACTATCGGTGCATTGCTGGCCCGCGCCTGGGATCCGGATAAGGGCGGAATCATAGTTGACGGGATTTACCTAAACCGAATATCGCCCCAGGCGGTGCGCCAACGGATTTGCGTAATCAGTCAGGACGGCAGCCTGATTGATGGCACGGTCGCCGACAACCTGAAACTTGGCAAGCAGGTGCCAGGAGGCGCCCTCGAAAAAGTATTGAAGGTAGTTGCGCTGGAAGAGGACGTAGCCGCCCTCGGGGGGCTGCAGGCCCACCTTCGCCCAAACCAGTTGTCTGGGGGCCAGAAGCAGAGGCTACTGCTGGCACGAGGGCTCCTAATGGACGCGGACGCCTACGTGCTGGACGAAGTCACCTCACACCTGGACGAAGCCACCCTGCAGACAGTCAGAGCGAATCTGCGCGGCGCGCTGCACGGAAAGACGGTGCTAGAAATAACGCATCGCGTGGATACTACGGTGCGTCACGTAGAACTCGAAGAAGGCGCACTCAAGGCATAAGAAAAGGGGGCAGGCACACGGCCTGCCCCCTACAGAAAAAGTGTTGCTACTTAGTGACCTCATCGAGGGCCGCTAGCAGATCCTTCTTCGGGCGCGAACCCACCAGGGTCCGCACCAAGTCCTCGTCCTTGAAGATCGCGAACGTAGGAATCGATACGACGCCATACTTAGCTGCGGTAGCCGGGTTCTTATCAATATCCAGCTTGGCAATAACCACGTCGTCGCGTTCGGTAGCAATTTCGTCCACAACCGGACCCATCTGCCGGCACGGTCCACACCAGGTGGCCCAGAAATCAACCAGCACGGGCTTGTCGGACTTGATTACCTTGTCGATGAAATCTTGATCGGTTACTTCAACAGTTGCCATATCTACTTCCTAAAGTTGCTCCAGATAGTGTTCTACGTCCAGGGCTGCCCTACAGCCAGAGCCGGCAGCAGTTACCGCCTGCTGGTAACGGGGGTCAGCAACGTCGCCGCAAGCAAAAACGCCTGGAATGTTGGTGGCCTGCGAGGGCGAAGCAACATTAATGTAGCCCTCCGGACCTAGCTCCAACTGCCCGTCGACCAGTTCGGTGCGCGGGATCTGGCCAATCGCCACGAAGATGCCTGCAGCTTCCAGCTCAGAATCTTCGCCAGTTTCGCGGTTGTGCAGTGTCACGGAGGTGGCCCCCTGCTGGCCATTCACCTGGGTCACCACGCTGTTCCACACGAAGTCAATCTTGTCGTTGGCCTTGGCCCGATCCTGCATGGCCTGAGAGGCGCGCAGCTGGTCGCGGCGGTGAACGACGGTCACTGACGAACCGAACTTCGCTAGGAAGGTTGCCTCTTCCATGGCGGAGTCGCCGCCGCCCACAACGACGATCGGCTTGTCCTTGAAGAAGAACCCGTCACAAGTGGCGCAGTAGCTAACGCCGCGGCCAGAAAATTCCTCTTCTCCGGGCACGCCCAACTTGCGGTATTCAGAGCCGGTAGAAACGATTACGGTCTTAGCCAAGTATTCGCCCTCGTCGGTGACGACCTTCTTGACGTCGCCGCTCAGCACTAGCTCCTCGGCGTCCTCAAGACGAATGTCGGCGCCGAAGCGTTCCGCCTGGGCACGCATCTGCTCCATTAGATCCGGCCCCAGTATGCCGTCGCGGAAACCGGGATAGTTTTCCACATCAGTGGTCTGCATGAGGGCGCCACCAGCGGTGACGGAACCAGCGATCATGACGGGGTTCAGCCCCGCGCGAGCCGTGTAAATGGCCGCCGTGTACCCGGCCGGGCCGGAGCCCACAATGATTACGTCGTGGACAGTTTCTGCCATGCGTACTCCTTATTTAGCGTGCGTCCTTGTAACAAGCTTGGCAGGGCGCAATATTCCTATTTGACGGTGATTTCGCTAATAACTGCGCGGTTTCGCCCTTCGCCGTCACGGGGCAGCTCGGAAATCCAAAGCACAAGCGAGTCAGCTTCCACCGGTTTCTTTAGCTTCAAAGTGGTGGTGGGTTGGGCGAATTCGCCAGTGGCGAGTGGTTCGCCCTCGTGCGGCTTGTCAGCCGAAGTTGAGCGCAGTTCGATAGTGCCCCCGGTGGCGGGAGTGGCCACGGTGACCTGGCTAACCTTTGCCTTGTCTTTCAGCAAGATTGAGACGCCGATGCCGGACTTAAAGCCGAACTTCGGATTCTGGTAGTAGCGCGACATCCATACGGACTGCGGGTCGCCGTCCACCATCTTGTCTTGATCTTCGGGGTGTTCATTTTGGTCGCCCTCGGGATCGAGGGAGGCCACTGCGGCAATCTCGGGCTTCTTCGCAGTGGGCGCCGAGGGCTTCTTAGTGGCCCCACCCTGCTGGGATTGGGAGGCGGAAGTCTTGGGCGCGGCCTCCTTTGCCGAGGGCGAGGACAGCAGCGGCGGCACCACCAGGATGAGTCCGAGGAGGAGGGCGACGCCCGCGCCGGCTGCCGCACCGATCATGGTGCGACGGACGGGATTGATGAGCGGAGAATCGTCCTCTTCGTCACGACGCTGCACCTTCGGGGCGGTTCGTGGCGGCACCGGCTTCGGGGCGGCGCCGAACATGGGCAGTTGCCGGGTACTAGTGTCCGAATTGGCGGGCTCCTGGCCCATCAGGATGGCTTCGAAGGAAGCGGTATTGGCCTCAATGTCCTTCTCGGCATCAGCGGCCGGCGGAATGATTGCGTTCTTAGTGCCAACTAGGGGAACGCCGCTTACCTTGCGCGGAGAGGCGTTCTGGGTGACGTGGACGGTTTCCTCGCCCTCAGTTTCGCCGCCTTCGGCTTCCTGGTCTGCTGCCTTCGAGGGCGAAGCCTCTTCTGCAGACCCTTCTTCCTGCGGTTGTGCCTGGGCCGCAGGAACCGGCGAGCTTCCGGCTGCCGAAGTCGAGGCAGGGGCGGCTGCCGAATCCTGATTCTCCGGGGTGCTCGCAAGGGCCGTTGACCCGGTTTGTGCTTCGGCTTCGCCCTCGCCCGGCGGGGGCGGCGGGAAAGAAGCGGCCCCGGCAGCGGTAGCACTAGCACCCTTCTGTGCAGGAGCGGGCACCGGAGGTTCGTCCTGCGTCGCGGTGGCGGCAAGGGGGGTTTGTGCTTCGGGCGCCTGTTCGGCTGTTGCTGCAGGCAGAAGAACAAAGTGGGCGTCTCGGCCCGAAATGATGGGTTCTTCGTGATCTTCGGTAGCCACGGCTTCCTCCGGCTTAGATGTCATGTCTTCTAGTTTCTCACTATTTTCGGCCTTCGCGCCATTAGCAGACCGACCCAGATGCAGCCGTGCAGCAAGGGGGCCAGAGATGATCTTGACTCCCTCGCTACGCAGCAGAAACAGGCCAGCCAGGTAGATGCCTAGCATGACGAAGCCGACAATGGTAACGCGTGCTAGTGCCCCAGCAAAACGCGCTGTCGTGGACGAATCCGCACTGCCCGACATGGCGCCCATGAAATGCAGTATCACCCACCCGACCAATACGGCTGGGGCAATAGCGCCCAGGTACTTAGCGTATTCACGAACGATTGCGCCGGGGTTAGCTCCGGGCAGGCGCCGGTCTACCACGATGCAGCCCACGATGGCGGCGAAGATCCACCCGCACAGTTCGCCGGCGGCCGCGCCTTGCACCCAGTGGGTTGGGTTCAGTAGGAAGTAGGAGCTGCCGGCAACTATCGCAACGACGATCGCCATGGGCGCCTGCACGAAGAAGGAAGTCTTAGTGTCTTCCTGGCTTAGTAGCAGCGACTGCGAGGTCGACCAGATCGCTAGGAAGGGAATGTTGAACGCCATGACGGCCACGACGCCCGCGTATCCGCTGATGGCGGCCGCATCGAAGCGGGGCATGATTACCTGCATTACCGGTACTGCTGCCATTGCGAGGGCGGCGGCACAGAACACGGTGACGGAACCTATGCCAATGATGGTTTGGTTGTAGGTACGTCGCGCTCCAGCTAGGTCACCTGTGGCCATCATCTGCGACATCTTCGTGAAGAGGGCTGTAATAAGCGAGACGACAACGAGCGCGATGGGGATCTGGTAGATCATGAACGCGGTGTTGTAGGCGGTGGTGGATGCCACGAATTCGCCGGTCTTTGCGGCAACTCCGTTGCCTGCGGCGGCCACGTTGGAGACTACCAGGTAGGATCCCTGTCCGGCCATTAGTGCGGCGAAGGCCCAGAATGCGGTCTTGGAAACCTGGCCGAGCCCGTGCCCGCGGAAGCCCCAGACGGGCCGGAGTCTAAAGCCGGTGCGGTATAGCGGTGGCAGCAAGATCAGTGCTTGCGCCACGATGCCTAGGGTGGTGATGCCGCCTAGCAGTGCGATTGCCTTAGAAGACCAGAGGGAGGGGTCCGTTGCCCAGTCCTTGTCTCCCATTACCCACAAGAACACGCCCATGCCCGAGATTCCGACAACGTTGTTGACCACTGGAGACCACATGTATGGGCCGAATTTGCCCATGGCGTTTAGTAGTTGTCCCCAGAGGGCGTACATGCCGTAGAAGAAAACTTGCGGCAGGCACCAGAAGGCGAAGGCTACGGCGATCTTGTACCAGTCGTGGGCGAACTTGTAGGCGTACAGCTTCACCAGGAAGGGAGCGGCAGCAACGGCGACGACGGTGATCAGCGCCAAGCCGACGGTGAAGAAGGTGAGGAGCCGGTTGATGTACTCTTCGGCCTCGTCCCCGCCCTTGGAGAGGGCGCGCACGATCTGCGGCACCAGCACCGCTGACAGTACCGAGGAGGCAATCAGGTTGTAGACGGTGTTCGGTAGCGTGTTCGCAGCCTGGAAGGCGTCGTTGGCGCCCACTTCACCAATGATTGCTATCAGTAGGGCAGCGCGAATGAACCCGAGCACCCTGGACACGGCTGTTCCGGCAGCCATAATCCCGGTGGCACGGGCGACGTTAATTTTTGCTAGGCCTACTTTTCGGCTCTTGCGGCTCATGGAAGTTCCTCAACTGGCATCTTGCGCCCTCGACGGAATGTTCTGATAAGGCCAAACACGAAGACAGCCACAGCTATGGCTGCTGCGCCCCAGATTGCCTTGTCTTCGAGGCCCGGGCGAACCCGGATGTGGAGCGGATTGGCTTGGGAAATGACTTGTCCGGTGTTTGTGGCAATGCCTACTCGCACCTGGATGTTGCCGTTACCTACGGCTTTTAGGGGAATGTTTGCGGTTGCCGCGGAACGGGCTGGCACCTGCACGTTTTGCGGTTCGCCTACCTGTAGGCGGGGGTCGGATGTGCGGGCGCGCGCCTGCACGTTCACGGGTATGGCGAGGCCGTTTGAGATGCGCACGGGGAGCATCGCTTCCGTAGAGATCAGGTTGATCGTGGAGGAAGGCTGAGCGGCGATGGCGCTGCGCAGGGCGCGCGAATCTGCGTCCAAATTTCTAAGCGCCTGGGCGCGGAGGTTTTGCGGCAGAGTGTTGCCTGCCGCCAGCAGTAGTTGCGATTGCAGCGCGTAGGTTATCCGCTCGGGATCCTTGCCCACCAGGGATAACAGGTCGGTCGTGGTAGAGACGTGGGAGATTGTCTTGGTGGCGGACAGGCCCTGGGAGGCGTTGCTGTCTACGGGCAGGAATTCGTCTGCTCGCGCCGATTCGGAAAGGGCTTCGTCTAGGGTGATCGGGTCGGTCCAGGCGGACGTGTAGAGGGCGCGTGCCCGCTTTACCTGCGCCGCGTTGGCATTGGCGGGTAGTTCCGCACTGATGATGCGCGGGTCGAAGGGCCGCTCGTGATCCATGATGGCAACGGCCGACAGTGCCAGCTGGGAAAGGTCGAATTCGGTGACGGAGCCGGAAGCGGAAGCGGACAGGATCCTAGAAAGTACCTGTGAATTCAGGATCGTGGGGTGATTGCCCTGGGCGTATAGGGTCGTGCGCGCCGAGGGCGTGTAAGAAAGGTTCGAGGTCGTTTCCGCCGCTTTTTGCGGGGCAATTATGGGCCAGTCTTCGGGCACTTCCTCTAGTTGAGAAATGGCGGGGGCCTGGCTGAAAGCGGCAAAGTTAGACGTTGTTTGCACGCCGCGTTTTGCCAGTGCGCGGGCGGTTTCCGTAGTGCGCTTATCCGCTATGAGTGAGAGCTCCCGGGTGGCTCCTGTAGGGCGGGCCTGCGGAAATCCCCAGGGAGTCAGTAGGATCTTGCCGCCCTTTTTCGTAATCGCTTTTAGGGCTGCCAGTGCGCTCGCGGAGGGAATGGGAGCCTTTGTAGGCTGGTCCAGCCCAACTGTTTTGCCGCGGACGATTGGAGAGCCGGAATCTATGACAGCAGGGTCAATTAAGTAAACTACTCCAGGGCGGGCCTCTTTGGCCAGGACCTGCAGTTTCTTAATCGAGGGCGTGTCCGCAACGGTGACGCCCGTGGACAAGTATTCGCCCTCGGCCTGTTCGGTTTTGGCCAGTCCGGAAGCTGGCCCAATGGCCGTTTTCCCTATGGAAGCAGAGCCGGTAGCAGCCCGCACCTCGTCGCGCAGCCCCCGCACTGGCACTTGCAGTAGTAACTTGGTGTGCTCAACCTGGAACGGCGCCCCTACCAATAGAATCGAGCGATCGGATGCCTGCCCCACCGTGGCCGTAATTCCTCTTGGCCCCCACTGTTCGGTAAGAGCGGGAATCGAGTCAGATTCGAAGGTGGCATCCACGCCGACTTTGCCGTGGGCTGGAACCGTGGGCACTGCCCCGGACCACACCGCGGTCCACTTCTGATTGTCTTCGGCCCCGTGCAACCAGTCGCACAGCTCGTTGGCGTCAAGGGTGGACGCGTTAGACACGTCGATGTTGGCATTCAACCCGGTTAGAGGCTTGGCGGTAGGATTATGCACTTCCAAGTGGGCTTTTACCTGCTTGGTTTGCGGGTTCAGGGTAGAAGTGAGGGCGGTGATGGTTACCGTCGGTGCGTCCTCGGCGTGGGCCAATGGCGGAAGTGAACATACGAACAAGGCCACGGCCAACGCACACAACAAGATTTGTTTGCGCATCACTACCTAACCTGTAAAAGTTCACGTGCCTTATGCGCGACTCGGCGCTCATTTGAATAGGCCAGCAGTGTAAGGGAAGTGTCCAGTGGAATCCAAGCCGCATCCAGTGCTTCGTGATCAGGATCGCCATCGACGGTTAGTTCCCCGCCCACTGCTTCCAGCAGGAAATGGTGAACTACCTTGTGGATCCTGTTGTGCGGCGAGGTGAAGGTGTAGTCGATTGAAGCTAGGTGAGCTAGTACCCGCCCGTCGATGCCGGTTTCTTCCCATACTTCGCGCTCGGCGGTCTGGGCGGCGGTTTCGGTGCCTTCGATATGCCCTTTGGGTAGGCACCATTCGATGCGGCGGAATCTGTTTTCGCGGGCAATTAGCGCCACATATGGGCGGTGGTTAACCACGTCAACCACAACTCCGCCGGCCGAAGTCTCTTCGACCAGGGGCAGCGCGCGACGGCGCCGCCGGCGCACCCGGGCGGTGCGCGAATAAGTTCGTGAGCTGTGGGCAGACATACTCACAATGGTATTGCCTACCGAGGAAATCAGTGGAAACAAATGGGCAAATGAGCAAAAATCACACTGGTTGATTTGCGGATTTTCCCGCTTTGGCGCCCTTTGCCGGGACTTCGCCCGTGGCGCAATTGGACACTAGGTGAGCAACATCGCCGGGTAGGCTGTGTCTCAGTTGAAGGCGGCCCCATAGGATAGCGCCCGGAGGAAAAATGCTACAAACTTTTACTACCGCTGCGGCGGGACTATCAACTGGCCTGATCGATTACTTACGCGATCCGGAGGAATTGCTGCTAGCCCTAGGGCCGTACGTGCTGATCGGAGTAGCAGTTATCGTCTTTATTGAATCGGGGTTATTGTTCCCGTTCCTGCCGGGTGATTCTTTGTTGTTTACCGCCGGGCTGTTGCATTCCCAGCTGGGCCTCAACTTCTGGCTACTCATCTCCGTAGTGATCGTGGCTGCTGTCGGTGGCGACCAGGCAGGCTATTGGATTGGCCGCGAATTTGGCCGAAAGCTATTCAAACCTAATGCGCGGGTGTTGAAGACCGAGTATTTGGAAGAGGCCGAAGCATTCTTTGACAAGTGGGGCGGCCCCGCGCTGACCCTGGGTCGTTTCGTACCCATTGTGCGCACTTTTATTCCCGTTACTGCGGGGATGGCGCGGATGCACTACCCGCACTTCTTCCGGTGGAACGTTATAGGTGGCATCGCTTGGGGCGGTGGCATGTGCATTTTGGGCGTGTGGCTGGGGCAGATCCCGGCGGTGCGCAACAACATCGAGATCATGGCCGTGCTGGTCGTACTGATTTCGGTGGTGCCGATTATTATCGGTTTCTTGCGTAAGAGGGCGCAGAAGAAGTCGGCTCAGTAGCAGGCGTCAATTCGGTATAACCGGGGTCCTTCGCCCGAGGGCGCCGACGCGGCTTTCCACACTAGGGTCATCCGATTTATGGGCACCCGGTCTAGGCGGGCGCCTTTCTTGGAGTGTTTTGCTCCGTGGGTGGCGCCTGAGGCGGTGCGGTCCGTGTCCCGGTAGTAGTACTTGATGTGCCGCTCGCGCAGGAACTTGCACGATTCGGCGTCCATCTTGCGAAGGTGCCGGAACAGTTCGAATTCTGTTTGGCCAATGGAGTAGGCCTGCCGGTAGTAGGAGTTCACGTTGGCCAGGGCGTACCCGTAGCCGAGCCCGGAGTCGGGGATAGAGATGATCACGTCGTCACGGGTGATCCTCTTTATTTGCGGGAACGAGGCCATTTCGGTGCGGGTTGCGAAGGTGCCCCAGCCGATCCGCATTGGATCGTAGGAAAGTGACACGAGTTCGGCGCGGTCTCCCGCCCTCGAGAAGGGGGTGAGGGCGACGCAGAAGATAGCTAGGCTCAGCATCATCTTGCTGGCGGCACCGCGATGGCCGGCCCAGGTGGCTATGGCGTAGATTCCGATAGCGGCGGTGGCTACTAGCGCTATGGAGAAGGCTACTTGCAAGCGTTCTGGTTGCATATACCAGGGCGAGGTGAGCCGGCGAAGAGGCCCGGTGCCCTGTGAACACAGGAAGTAGAAACCGCAGGTCAGGGCTGCAGAGACAACGATCCAGTGGTTGATTCGGTTTACTACGAGCCACGTGCAGCCGATCAGGGCAAGCGCAATAGTGACGGAATAGAGGGACGCGCCTCCGATCGCCCGGCGCATCGTTGGCCAGTCAGAGACAAGCGAGAGGAGAAGCTTGGTTGCGGGGGTTGCTTCGCGGTAGTAGCTGACCACCCGGAACATGGGGCCGACGAAGGCGGCAAGGCCGGCAATTAGGATTCCAGCAAGCCCTGCCCAGATCAACCTGTACTGGCCGGGCGAGAAAACGTTCTTGCGTCTGCGTAGAAGCGGAAGCGCCTTGCCAAAGATGAGCGGTAGCGCGAGCAGGATCAGCGAAAAGCCGCCGATGGGGTGCGAGATGAACACGCCCATGCATCCAAGCACCGCCATTACGCGGAATCCCCAGTGCGTGCCGCGGGTGGCTGCAATGTTGAGCGCGCCCAGTGCTCCCGGAATGGCGGTCATGGCGGCCAGGTAGGGGAGGGTGGAAAGCACGGTGGCCAATTGGGTTAGGCATAGTGATCCGGCCGCTAGTAGCGGTGTTAGGACGATCGTTAGTTGCTTGGCGGGCGTGTGCGCCGAATAGGTGAGTAGCGAGTGAGTTAGCCCGGTCAAGGTGATCACGCCCAGCGCTACCAGCGCCGCGGCGGATGCGGAAATAGCCAGACCCAATGGGGTTGACTTGGTTGTCGCTATCGTGACGAGGGCGTGGTACAGGGTCGGGTAGAAATTGACCTTGCCGTCTAGGCTGATTGGTTTCAATCCGCCCAGCGGGGAGGCGTTGCCGTGCAGTTCTATGACCTTCAGGGCGTTCAGGTGGAACATGCCGTCCCAGAACTGCGACGGGTCGGTGGGTCTGGCTAAGCCGCGGCTGAATTGGGAGAGCACGAGGCCCACCGCCAAAACACTTGTGATTGGCAGAGCGATTTTGGCCGGCTTGGGCAAGGCTTCACTGTCGCGTGCGTGAGCCGTAGGAATTGACCTTTTGCCGTATCTGCGCACCAGCTGCCTGGCAGTGAAGAGCACTAGGAGTTGGGCAAGGATCAAGCCCAGCGCGGTAAGCGTGCCCCAGCGTATATGCAACCAGCCGGCCACCATTGAGGCGGCGCCAACCATGCCGAAAGTAAGGGAGGGCGCAGCGGCGATGGCCTGTAAGCCGTGTACGCGGAAGACCCGGGCAAGGATGTAGCCGGGTGCAAGCGCAATGAAGAAGATGAGTAGGGCGAAGAAAGCCCACCCGGCATCCGGTGCATAACTCATGCGCCTATTGTAAATGCCGGGCGGGCCTGCTTACTTCGCGCTGCGCAGGCGAAGCGAGTTAGAAACGACGATCACAGAAGAGCACGCCATTGCCGCGCCAGCAATCATGGGATTCAGCAGGCCAAAGATGGCCAGTGGGATTGCCGCGACGTTGTAAGCGAAGGCCCAGAATAGGTTCTGCTTGATGATGCGCAGGGTGGCTCGCGAGATGCGGATCGATTGAGCGGCGGCCAGCAGGTCGGAGCGCACCAGCGTGATGTCCGAGGCCGCAATGGCAGCGTCGGTGCCCGAGCCCATGGCCATCCCTAGTCCCTGCGTGGACGCTTGGGCGAGGGCGGCAGCGTCGTTGACTCCGTCGCCTACCATTGCCACCGTGCGGCCGCGGCTCTGCAACTTTTCTACGTGTGCCTGCTTGTCCTGCGGCTGCACGCCGGCGATCACCGTGGCGATGCCGACTTGCTGCGCGGCGTGGGAGGCTGCGCGTTCGTTGTCGCCTGTCAGCAGGATCGGTTCTATGCCCAGGTCGCGGATTTGCTGCAGCGCCTCTTTGGAAGAGGGCCGCATTTCGTCGCGCAGCACTATGACCCCTACGGCCTGCGCGCCCGCAACTGCCTGGGCGGATACGGTGGTTGCCGTCTTGGCGGTGGGCTGGGTGGTCTCGCCGCCGCGCCTGGAAGTCAGAGTAGCGGTGTATCCGGCTTTTTCGACCGCTGCCAGCAGGTCTTCAGTTACCACTTCGGGGGCCGCTTCGATGTGAGCTGATTCGGTAGCCAGGTTTACCGTGGCGGTGGCGCCAGGTACTTTGTTGAGCTTTTTTTGCACCCTGTTCACACAGGCCGCGCAGGACATGCCCGACACGGCTAGTTCGATCTGGGACAGATCGTCGTCTTCGGCTTTAGCCACGGATGTGTGTTCTTCGAGGGCGTCCGCGCTCCCTTCGCGGGTGGCGACCATGATGGCGGTGGCCCCGGTGGCTTCGGCGGCTGTAAAGTCTGCCTGCAGCTGGGATGGTATGCGCGCTCCTAGCTCTTGCAGCCAGGAGGGCTTGCCCGCGGCGATGATTTGGCCGTCTACCTGGCTGATTACGCCATTGCCGGCAACGGAGGTGAATCCTTCTGCTCTTCCCAGATTGTTCGGCGCGGCGGCCACAATGGCGCGGGCTACGGGGTGTTCGGATCCGGCCTCGGCGGCGGCGCCCAAAGCTAGCACTTGGTGTGGGGCGGAACCTAGCACGTCCTCTACGTGCATTTTGCCGCGCGTGATGGTGCCGGTCTTGTCGAGCACCATCGTGTCGACGGTGCGCGTGGATTCTAGAATCTCGGGGCCCTTGATCACGATGCCGAGCTTTGCGGCCCGCCCCGAACCTACTAACAGGGCGGTGGGCGTGGCCAGCCCCAACGCGCATGGGCAGGCGATCACAAGTACTGACACTGCCGCGGTGAAGGCGGCGCCCACATTGCCGGTAACCAGTAGCCACCCGATCAGGGTCAGGGCGGAAATGCCGAGTACCGTGGGTACGAATACTGAGGAAATCTTGTCTGCCAGTCGCTGTACCGGGGCTTTGCCGGCCTGCGCCTGGGTGACTAGGCGGGCGATCTGGGACAGGGTGGTGTCCTCGCCGACGCGGGTTGCCTGCACGGTCAGGGCTCCGGAGGTGTTGATGGTTGCCCCGGTAACCGCGTCTCCCGGCTCCACATCAACCGGAACGGATTCGCCGGTCAAAAGGGATGCGTCAATGGCGCTTTGCCCATCTTGGACGATGCCGTCAGTGGCCACTTTTTCGCCTGGGCGCACCAGGAACAGGTCGCCCTCGGAAAGGGTGGAGGCGGGCACCTGCTTGGTAGTGCGTGCCCCTGAATCGGAAATAGAGATCAGGGTGGCTTCTTTGGCTCCCATCGTCAGGATGGAGCGCAGCGCGTCGCCCGCGTTGTGGCGCGCCCTCGCTTCTGCCCAGCGGCCACCTAGCAGAAATGTGGTGACCATGGTGGCTGCCTCAAAGTAAAGGTGCATGGCGCCGTGGGCGTTGCGGGGTAGCAACGTCATGTCCATCTTCATGCCAATGTGGCCTGCGCCCCCAAAGAAGAGGGCGAATAGCGACCAGCCGGTGGCGGCAATGACGCCTAGGGAAACTAGGGTGTCCATTGTGGAGGCGCCGTGGCGGGCAGCTCTGAATGCTGCCTTGTGGAAGGGCCAGGCACACCAGGTAACTACGGGGGCGGCGAGTGCGGTTACGACCCACTGCCAGCCCGGAAATTGCAGGGCCGGAACCATGGAAAGCGCCATTACGGGGATGGCGAATATCAGTGCTACGAAGAAGCGGCGCTTCATCATTGCGGCTCTGCTGGCCTGTCCGTCGGCGCCCTCGGCTGAGGGGCTACTAGAGGCCGACTTTGCGAGGGATTCTGGTATATTTTCGTGCAGAGACATGTGAACTCCTAAGACTCATGGCTCGGGTCCCGGCGGGCAGGCCGGGACCATTTTTGTTTGTGGGTCTTAGTGAATGTCGTCGATGCCTTCAAGCTCGTAGCCGGCTTCGTCGATGGCTTCGCGTAGGGAATCCTCGCTTAGTACCGCGTCGGAGGTGACGGTCACGATCGAGGTGCCTTCCGGATTCAGTTCTACGTCCACGGCGTTGACACCCTGGATCTTAGTAACCTCTTCCTGCACGTGCTTTACGCAGTGTTCGCAGGTCATTCCCTTAACTTTGAGTTTGGTTGTCTGCATTGACATTCCTTCCTAAGTTATTTGCAAATGTCTTCGGCTAACTCGCGGGCGTAACCGGTGTACGTAGACGGGCTTAGCTGCAGTAGCCGCGCTTCGACTTCCTGCGGCATTCCCAGTGTTTTGATGAATGCGCGCATTTCGGATTCTGTCACCTTGTGACCGCGAGTCAACTCTTTTAACCGCTCGTAGGGGTTTTCCATTCCCGATGCGCCGGAAATTGAGGCGGCTCTCATACTTTGCTGTATGGCTTCGCCCAGTACTTCCCAGTTGTTGTCGAGGTCGGCCGCCATAGTTTCTGCGGAAACGTCTAGTCCGGCTAGGCCTCGGCTTAGGTTGTCGAGGGCGAGCAGCGAGTGGCCGAGTGCTACGCCAATGTTGCGTTGGGTGGTGGAGTCGGTCAGGTCGCGCTGCATGCGCGAGGTGACCAGGGTGGCCCCGAGCGAATCTAGGAGGGCGGCGCTGATTTCCAGATTGGCTTCGGAGTTTTCGAAGCGGATCGGGTTTACCTTGTGCGGCATGGTGGAGGAGCCGGTGGAGCCCTGGGCGGCCAGGTTCTGGTGGAAGTAGCCCATGGAAATGTAGGTCCACACGTCGGTGGCCAGGTTGTGCAGGATGCGGCCGGCGCGGGCAACGTCGGCGAATAGTTCTGCGTCCCAGTCGTGGCTTTCAATCTGGGTGGTGATTGGGTTGTAGGTGAGCCCCAGGTGCTCGACGAAGCCCTTGGCTGCTGCCGGCCAGTCCACTTCGGGCACCGAAATGCGGTGTGCCGCCCAGGTGCCCGTGGCGCCGTTGATTTTGCCCAGGTATTCCTGTTTTTCAATGCGGCTTAGCTGGCGGGAAATGCGGTGAACGAACACGGCTAGTTCCTTGCCTAGGGTTACCGGGGTGGCCGGCTGGCCGTGAGTGTGTGCCAGCATGGGCACGTCCGCTGCCTGTAGAGCCATCTGCTTTAGCTGTTCCACCAGCTTTTGCGCGGCGGGCAACCACACCCGCTGGATGGCGGCGCGAATGGTCAGGGCGTAGGAAAGGTTGTTTACGTCCTCGGAAGTGCAGAAGATGTGCACAATTTCGTGCATCTTGTCCAAGCTGGTTTCGCCCAGGACCTGCGGTGCCTTGTCCAGGCGGTCCTTCAGTAGGTATTCGACGGCTTTTACGTCATGCTTGGTAACGTTTTCGGTTTCCTTTAGCTCGGCAACGGTGTCCGAGTCGAAGTCGGTGACAACCGCGCGCAGGTAGTCGCGTTCGGCCTCGGTAAGTTTGGGGGCGCCCGGCAAGAAACCGTTGTCGGTCAGGTAGATCAGCCATTCGACCTCTACGTGTACGCGCGCCCGGTTTAGGGCTGCTTCAGAGAGGAAATTTACGAGCGGAGCCGTCGCCTTGCGATAGCGTCCGTCTAGGGGGCCGAGCGCAATCTGTGGGGTAGCGGTGGACAGGTCTTTGCCTTCGGGAAGGTCGAAAGTAGGTTCAGAGGTGTTCATAGCAAAAACTTTACGCTATGGCGGTGCCAGAATGGATTATGGCCATTTTTAAGAAGGATCCGCGCGCGGTGCGCGAAAAGGCAATGAAGAAGCTGCGCAAGGAAGCTCCGGTACCGCTTGATAGGGCGCGGTATATTGCGGTTGCGTCCGGGCAAATCGCTCCTTACCTGCGCGTTTTGGCCGAGGCGGAACTGTGGGTGGCGCCCGAATTTACCGATTTTGACGAGGCCGATTCGCTGCGTTTCGTGCGCGCGTTTTGCACGCCGTTGCGGGCGCGGGCAGTGTTTGGGCCCGGCGAGTTTGTGCGGGTTGGGGTGCGCGACTTTCCTGCAGGGGTGGGGCTGCGCACTGACCCCAGCCTGGGTACCGAACTGACGGTAGAGCCTGACCAGTTAGAGGACGTGCGGGCGCTCGCGGCCGGGCAGTTTGTGCCTGCCGCGTTGAAGGCTGTTGCCGCTGACGAGGTTGTGGAGGAGCCCGAGTTGGGGGCGCAGGTTACTGAACAGTTGGTTGAGCGCGTTCAGGCTGCGGTGGGCGAAGGCGCGCTTGTGCAGGTGACCGGGTTGCGGCTTGCCGGCGAGGGCGGTCGTGCCTGGCCTGCGATTGTGGTTAGTGGCCCTACGGGTGAAGACTTTTCTGCGGTGGCCCGTGAGGGTTGGCGTGAGGGCGTGGCGGTTATAGCTGACGGTGCCTAACCCGGCTGCTTGTTTCCATATGCCGAGGGGGCATGGAAGGGGGCGTTGCTATCTATGAAGCAGTTTAAGTTGCTGTCTGCTTATGGGGTCAATAACCCGATTCGTCTCGCGCGCATCATGGTGTTTTTGTGGGTCACTGTCCGGCCCAATTCTCATATAGCTGTTTGTCTAGTAATGAAGACATCATCGTGAGGGGATGCAGAATGGTTGTAGTGAATAAACTTGTAAAATTATGACGTGGACAGGTCGTAATTGGTCGGCAGAGAGCCGCTAGGGTGTCCCAGTGGCCGCATCATGTGACTTTACCAGCTGAAAGTGCAGGTTATGGATCAGAGCACGTCAGCATGTGGCCTTCGTTTAGGGTTGGAGTCCTTTGCCGGTAGGAGGTACTTAACGTTCCACTGTAAAGACCTCAATAAGATTGACTCTATAAGGTTCCCATGAAGCAACCAGTTTTGAGGTTATGGCCAAGTAGGCACCACGGCCAAGGCAGCCACCCCAGGACGGTCATTGCGCAGATGGTGATCAGTCCAAGGGTAAAGTAACCTTCTTCTGGCTTACTCGATTCCTTCTTGGGTTTCGGCGGTTGGCCGGGGTGCGAAGAATCGTAATACTGGCTATTTTCTACCATTTAGCACCATCCAATCTATAAGAAACATCCGCTTACTACGCTATCTAAGCTGAACAGTTCCAGCATTAGCGAGACTGCTTGTTCACCTCCACTGGCTTCAACCACCTCGCTTGCAGCCGCGATTGCGGCGCCCTTAGACTTATTTGCGGCGCGAGCAGCCTTATATGCGGCTATTGCCTTACTAGCCAGGGCTTTTGCACCTCCAGCTACTTTCAATACCTTCTTTATTTTTAGGACTCTTGAAAAGACGAAGACGTTAGACGCAACAGCTTTTGATATTCCCCAGGCACATGCTCCAATGCTCTACTTTGGTGACAAATGATCGCTTCCAAGAAAAAGATTCTTCTGTTTCCATAGTTCGAATGTTTCCGGGTCCCGCACTTTTCCGGTCAGTCCAACTCTTTGCGACAGAACCGAACAGTCCCCATGCCGATTAGCAAGAGGGCGACTACTATGCCGCTCAGAAGTGGCCAGGTGAGTGCGGCGTGGGTGCTGTGTGAAGTTACCTTTCCCGCTAAATCAGGTATTCCGAGCAGCGTATGTTTCGCTCCCCAGGGCCAGAATCCGCCCAAAGTGAGCAGTAGGTATGCTGCAAATCCACTGCCGACGCCGGCTCCCATTCCGGTACCCCCAGACCTGGACCCGCCGCCCAGATTAGCCCCAAAAAACACGGCAGCCAGCAGAATGAATGCGAACACTGCCCAAACACAGCTCCCACCTAGCAGGGCAGATACACGCGTCTGCTTCCAGATCGCCCTAGTCAATAAAACGAAAACCCCGGTAGCAAATGCAAACAAAACCGCAGCGCCAAGCAACAAGCTCACGAGTGTCCCCAAACGCAACCCGGCTCTACCTACCCGCCGCGACAAGAAAAACGGCCAGTTACCCTGCCCGGCAGAAATGAAGGCTGCAGAGGCAAGAATTAGCACGAAACTAAAAACCTGCCCCAGATTCTTCATCCATTGCGCCCCCGCCTGCTGCCAGGAAGGATCTGGCAAAGGAAGACCAGCGGCCGCGCCCTTATTAGAAGATCCCACCAGCGCATCCAGAATTTGGGGCGCATATTTGGCTGTTAGGGGTGACAGTAGTGCCATGAAAATGCCCACGCCGCAAAGTAGCCACAAACTAGGTGAATGTACGAGCCTGCCGACCTCAACTCTGGTCATGGTAAAAAATCCGGTCAACTGGGTGGTTTTAGATTGTTCACTCATTGGTAGTCCCCGTGAAATATTCGTAGGCATTCTGGAGCGCTTCTTCGCCCGCGCCTATTTGCGCGGTGGGAAAATCTTGCTGCATCCGTTGCTTGAAGCGTTCGACCTGCTCGGCTGCAATACGCACGGAAAAAGTGCGTTCCCCTTTGGCCGCGGCCTCCTCAAGCAAATCCGCTAAACGCCCCTGCGCCCGCAGCTTTCCGTCATGCAAAATCCCCACGTGCGTGCACACGCCCTGCACGTCAGAGAGCTGATGCGACGAAAACAGCACAGTGGCCCGCCCCTTCAACTGCCGCAAAATTGCCAGCACGTCGGCCCGCCCCATCGGATCGAGGGCGCTTGCGGGCTCATCCAGGATCAACAATTTCGGGGCTCCCACCAGGGCAGCCGCAATGCCGAGCCGCTGCTTCATGCCGCGCGAAAAATTGCCGATCTTGCCGCGGGCGGCTCTTAACCCAACCAGGTCCAATAGGTCATTTGCTTGCTCTGCCGCTTGCTCGCGTTCCAGGCCAGCCAGCCCTGCCAGCATGATCAGCGCATCTTTCGGGCCTAGCCACGGGCTTAGTTGGGGCACATCCGGTAGATACGAAACGCCAGCTACGGGCCGTGCGGGGAGTCGCCCTCGGGAATGTCCCAATACTTCCACCTGCCCGGAACTGGCAGAGGCGAGCCCCAACAGTATGCGGATGGTGGTTGTTTTTCCCGCGCCATTTGCGCCGATAAAGCCATAACAAGCCCCCGTAGGTACGGCCAGATTGATGCCTTTGAGGATCTGCTTGTCTTTGTAGGACTTACTCAGTTCGGTAGTTTTTATGGCTAGCTCACTCACGACTGACCCCCATACAGGTGGTCAATTGTGGTGGAGACGTTTGCCTTCCGTTGGTCGTCGGCAGGTGCCTCCTTTGTCGAGGGCGCCACTGCAGCTAGTTCATTCCTTTCTTTTTTCGCGTTGATCCCTGTTATGTAGGTAGGCAAGGGCAAGAAAGATGATGGGGCCTAGGAGTTGCCCTAGCAATATAACGACTAGCCAAACTCCGCGCGGCAAGCCCTTTACTGGCTGTTGTGTGCGCGCCAGCACTACTAGCGCTGTGATCATGAGGGCGATTTGTACCAGCAATAGAACGCCGATGGTTACCTGTGTTGCCACGGGCAGTGCCTGCAGTTTTTCGATGCCGCTCATCAGCGTTCTCCTTCTTCTTTAGCTAGGGATAGTTGCACGCGTTTTAGTCCGTGTCGGACAACGGAAACTAAAATGCTTGTGCTCACTAGCGGATAGGCTGCAAGTGCTGCGAATACTGCGGGATTGCTCTTGCCTGTCCTGGAAGTAACGGCTGCCCGAAGTAGCAGAGCCGCAGTGGTTTGGATGCCTAGTGCGCGGGCGCTCGCGGCTACGTCTGCACCCTCGTCTTTTGCGCGAAGTGTCGCTGCTGCAGCTGCGATCGCTACGACCGCATGGGGGAGGGTGGCCCGTACCCCGCGGGTGAAACCGCGTGGCCTGCCGCGCCAGTCCCATCCAGAAGCAAGGTTTCGCCCTCTGGACAGGGTGGCGGCCGCAATGCAGGTAGCTGCGGCAGCCGCGACAGGAGCGGCAGAAAGTGCCTTCGCGACTTGTGGACAAATGTATTCCCGGAGGTCGCCCAGTGAATCGTCTGGCCTGATCAAGCCTAGTTTAACCGCTACCGCACCGACGTTCAGATCCCACCCTAGCCCCACGGGTTTGCGCACAAAGAGGGCGGGATTTTCGGGTTCGAAGGTCCGCAGAAATGCCTCATCGTTTAGGGCGGTGCTGAGTGGGATGCCGAAAATTTTTGTCTGCTTCTGAAGGCTCATTGGTGTCCTTTCATAATGAGGTCGATTGCGTGGGCCAGGTCTTGCCACTCGCTATATAGATGATTCAGGCGGTCGATTCCCTTTGCCGTCAGTGAATAGATTTTGCGTGGTGGGCCGGCCGGGGATGGTTCCCATTTGGTTTTCACTAGGCCGCTTTTGTGCATGCGGGTCAGGAGCGGGTAGAGCGTCCCTTCTGAGACTTCCAGTCCAGCTTGTTCCTTCAGTAGCGTGATAAGCGCGCCGCCGTAAGCTTGGTGGTTTCTTAACGTGCCCATTACGGCTAGTTCCACGATTCCTCGACGTAGTTGCGATTCAGCCATAGCCACTTCCTTGCAGTACCAGCTACCTTGTTTAACAAGGTAGCAGATTAGCGACTCCTTGTGAACCGTAATTTTGAAAGATTATTAAAAGCCGCCAGCCCCGAAGCTGCCTTTACCTCCGTGGAGGAAGCAGTCGGGACTGGCGGGAAGAAAGGGTCTGGCCTATTTAGCCTGCGCGGCGGCGCGGGCAGCGCCAGGGATCGCGTCGAAGATGACGTTCATGGCCTCTTCGTCATGCGCAGCGGAAAGGAACCAAGCCTCAAAGCACGAGGGCGGCAACGCTACCCCGGCATCGAGCATCGAATGGAAGAAGGCGGTGTAGCGCGCTTCGTCCTG
>QWCP01000277.1_pt1 | contig 21566 bp, 14 predicted proteins | sample 1972561 | NCBI WGS metagenome assembly QWCP01 (sample SAMN09866705, study PRJNA288562) | Human vaginal metagenome isolate pre4_vaginal, whole genome shotgun... | isolation source: vagina | host: Homo sapiens | place: USA: California
ACAATGAGGAAGGCGTACGTCAAGCCGTACGTCTTTTCCTCGAATCTATTGGTGAAGATCCTGAACGTGAGGGCTTGCTTGACACTCCTGATCGTATTGCCCGTGCAGGTCGTGAGCTTTTTGCAGGTCTGCACTCTAATCCCGACGAGGTATTAGCCAAACGTTTTGCTGTGGATACAGAAGAAATGGTTCTTGTGCGCGATATTGAGATTTACTCCGTGTGCGAGCATCATCTACTTCCTTTCCATGGTGTAGCTCATATTGGCTACATTCCAGGCAATGGGGAAGTGGTGGGTTTGTCTAAGCTTGCGCGCTTAGTAGACATGTATGCGCGTCGTCCGCAAGTGCAAGAGCGTTTAACCCAACAGGTGGCTGATGCTCTCGTGAATGAGTTACATGCTCAAGGCGTTATCGTCGTTACGGATTGCGAGCATTTATGCATGTCTATGCGCGGTATCAAAAAAAGTCAAGCACATACTCTTACTTCAGCAGTACGCGGTATTATGCGTGACTCCTCTACACGCGCTGAGGCTATGCGTCTTATCTTAAACGCGCGTTAAATATTCACGCGCTAAGAGTGCATTGTAAAAGACACGCCTTATGGCTCCTTAATCATAGATTGCCTCCGTATGCACGCCGGCAGAAGATAAGCAGAAGGAAATGACAGAAGGGATACTATGAATCGTCAGGAATTACTGCATAACCTACTTCATGCTGAGCGAACCTTGGTTATGGGAGTTTTGAATATTACTGAGGACTCCTTTTCTGATGGAGGGCGTTACCTTGAGGCAGATAAAGCTTTTGCTCATGCTCAGCTGATGATTGAGCAAGGCGCAGATATTATTGATATTGGTGCTGAATCCACTCGTCCGGGAGCTGTGCGCGTGCCGGAAGAGACAGAGAAAGAGCGTGTGGTTACGGCTGTTCGCGCTGTTACTGAGCATTATCCTCAGATTGCAGTCAGTGTAGATACCACCCGAGCAAGCGTTGCTCAAGCAGCTTTAGAGGCGGGTGCACATATTATTAACGATGTATCCGGCGGTCAGCTCGACCCAGATATTGCGCGCGTTGTGGCTAACTCCGATTGCTTGTATATTGTGCAACATTGGCGCGCATGGCTCGATGGCGAGGGCGAGACAAAAACAACAGATTATGAGCATGGCGTTGTGCGCGATACTTATGACGAACTGCTTGAGCAAGTTCGCGCTGTAGAAACATCAGGTGTGCCTTCTGAACGCATTATTATTGATCCAGGCTTAGGTTTTTCTAAACCAACTATTGCGCATAATATGCCACTTATTAACCAGACACATGTCTTTGCATCTATGGGGTATCCAGTGCTGATTGGAGCCTCACGCAAGCGTTTTGTAGCTCAGCTTGTGCAACGGGCAGGATTGAGCGATAGCGAAGCCGCCCGCGATGACGTAACAGCAAGCCTGACTGTTGTTGCCGCTCAGCAGGGAGCATGGGCTGTTCGTGTGCATGATGTGCCGCGCAACCGTTTAGCAGTGCAAGTGGTGCGTGAGAGCGCGCACGTCGAGTAAAAGTACTCAGACTCAAGGCAGAAAAGCGAGGAGCAATGGACTATATAACACTTACTGGCGTGCGAGCAGAAGGAACACACGGTGTTCTCAACTTCGAACACGCTCAACCACAACCTTTTGTGGTGGATGCTGTGTTGTATATGGATTTATCTGATGCTTCTCGTAGTGATGATTTAGCTGATACGGTTAGTTACGCTCAGATTGCAGATCGTATTGTATCTGTGATTCGCGGTGAGCATTGTGATTTGATTGAGCGTTTAGCACAACGTATTGCCGATAGTATTTTGCTCTCGTGGCGAGTAAAGAAAACGATAGTAACTGTGCATAAGCCTCAGGCTCCTATTGAGCAAGATTTTGGCGATGTTTCGGTTACGATTGAACGCGCACAAAGTGGCTATGAGGAGCAGAGCACTCCTACAGCAGCCTCGTTATATACTGCGCAACAGCGTGAGCAGGAATCACGCACTGCTGACAATGATCAGCAACCACGTGTGCATACCGCGGTTATTGCTTTGGGCGGTAATCTCGGGGATGTTCCTCAAACCTTCCGCACCGCGATCGTGGCAATGGATGCTGTGGCTGGAAATCAAATAACGGGGATTTCTGCACTGTATCGCACAAAACCGTGGGGAGTTCCTAGAGATGTGCCCGACTTTTTTAATGCAGTAGTGGAACTAAGCACAACATTGGATGCTCAGCAGCTTCTCGAATCTTTGCACATGATTGAAGCAGCCCATGGGCGAACTCGCGACGTGCATTGGGATTCGCGTCCACTCGACCTTGATATTATTGATTTTGATGGTTCTACAAACGATAATCCAGGCTTAACTTTGCCTCACCCTCGTGCATGGCAGCGCGCTTTCGTATTACGTCCGTGGTTGGATGTGAATCCAAACGCTGTGCTTCCTGGTAATCACGGTGGGGTAGTGGCTGAACTGGTTGAATCAGCACCTGATGCTGATGGTTTAGAGTTAGAATCAACGGATTGGATTTTAGGAGGCATCGCATGAAAGCACGGCGTACTCCGTGGTGGTATTATCCACTTCTTGCCTTGATTGGCTTTCTCCTTGGCTTGATTGTTGCCACGCTTATGACGCATCATGCCTCCTCTATGGTGAGTGCTCCGTGGTATGTGAGTGCTTCTATTGTGGGTGTGGGAGCTGTGGTGGCGTGGTCAGCATGGCAAGTTCATCAGTTCGCTCAAGGTAAGATTTCCAAAATGCCTCCTGAACGTAGCGTTAATACGCTCGTTATGGCTCAAGCTGTGGGATGTACAGCAGCCACGTTGTTTGGCTGGTATATAGGTATTTTTGTTGTGGTTATTCAACATGCTGATGTATCGTATTTCGCAAGCGTTTCCTGGGAAACTGCTATGGCTGCCATCGCATGCTTGATCGACGTAGGATTAGGAGTAATAAGCGAAATCTGGTGCCTTATGCCACCAACAGGTGAGGAAAAGGATAGTAAATAATGCATTTTGAGTTGCGCGTGCCAGCAGGCACGAAGAATATTGAACTGCGGTTAAGCACAGTGCCCGCCGGTAAACGCAATCCGACGTGGCAGCTTTTCCACAGCTACACCCAGCAAGAGCAATACCCTTTGGGAACCGACCGATTAGTTAATAATCGTCGTAACCTCTTTATTGATGTAATGACGCTTGTAGAAGAAAATGCAAGCGCAGATAACGCACACAAGGAAGTGGGCGTTACTGATACTACGTCTGAAGAGAACGCTGATTATTCCGTAACGAGCGTAAAAAATCTTGCTCAACGTGCCGCGCGCGTAGCTGCAGACGGTTCAGGTAATGCGCGACGTTTCAAGGATGCTCGAGCTTTATGGTCAGTTCTATCTGAACGTACAGAAAAATTATTAGAGCAGTCCCTAACTGACTCTATTACCAACGTGCGTAAAAGTCATAATTGGAAGAAAAACCAAGCATATAAAAACGTGACGGTTCATCCTCAGGCTTGGTTCGTTTTTAACGTATACTCACGCTCGAACCCTCGCAAAGATCCGTTTACAGCTATTCACGGTGTGCGAGCATTATGGGATTTTATGCGTGAAACTCATGCAGATGATGAAGCGATTATTGCCCTCGTAGAGCAGCAGGAGAATGCTGCTACGGCGAACTGCGATTATCCAAGCTATGGCGATATTGCTGCTCTTATGGGCGATTCCAATATGCTTGTTTTCCCAGACGATGAGCATTTTGTGCAGTGGATTCGTCAAGTAGCGGGCACAACCGACGAGGTTGCACGTGAAACACTGGTCGAAGCGTTTATTACTCCTCAAGATAATCTCGACGAAGATGATGAAGGCTATATTCCAGCGCATAGCACGGGAACTGCTTTGCATTTAGCGAATGTTTTAGATAAACGAGCTTAAGAAATAAGGAGGTGAAAAAACTCACCTCCTTTTCTATAAAGTTATTTATTTTCTGGCACGCGCACCATAGCTTCTTGAACCATTGCTGCTACGAGATTGCCGTGTGTATCGTATACTTTTGCTTGGCTTAAGCCACGTCCATGAGCTGCTGTTGGTGTATCTTGCACATATAAATGCCATTCGTTCATATCTACATTGCGATACCACCACATGGAATGATCTAAGCTTGCAAAATGCATACCAGGAGTGGTTAAGCTTAAATCTGCTCGACGGAAAATCGGTTCAAGCATAAGCTGATCGCAACCAAGGGCAAGTAAAGCACGATGAGTGGTTTGATCCACCTGAACTTCACCGTCAATCTTCATCCATACCATCTGAAAGCCTGAGCGATTATGCGGTTCAGAGGAGGAGGTACTCGGTCGTCCTAAAAGAACACTTGGCGTAACATGACGAATATCGAAAGGCGATTGCGTGGCATAGTAATGCGCAAAAGGAGAGTGTTCAGCAAACGGAGCCATAAGCTGTTTGGCGCTCGGTAAAGTTTCTGGATCTGGCACGACCGCCGGCATGGGGTCAGCGAAATCCACGCCCTCCTGACCGGGAGTTTGGAAGCTGGCAATAGCCGTTAAAATCGCGCCTTGTTCTTGAGTAACGTTTACGCGGCGGCTAGAAAACGAGCGACCATCACGCAGATTTTCTACATCAAAGCGTACGTCTTGCTTAATATCTCCCGCACTCATAAAGTAGCCGTGCACAGAATGAGGTAAACGATTATCTACAGTTGCGCTGGCAGCCATTACAGACTGAGCAATAACTTGACCTCCATAAACGCGACCGGTTGGAAAATAGAGCGATTCGCCGCGTAAAACGGAATGCGTCTCATCGCGTTCAACAGTATCGAGAGATAGAACAGAAAGAATGTGATCAAGAGAAGAATCAGTCATACGCGTCATTGTAGAAGCTCCTGCAGTAGTTTCGCTATATGAAAATTCCTGTTGACTTCCATGGGGAGTCAACAGGAACTCATAAGAGAAAGAGAGAAAAGAAGAAGGGGTTCAATTTTCTTGGGGAAGAACTTCAGTGCTGGTGTCGTTCAACCTTGCTTGATGTTCATATATAACCGCATAAACCTGAATAACACCCCCAAAGAAAGCTGAGAAATTCCTGAGAATGAGGTGTGGCTCTTGCCAGCACGGGTAAAAGCCACACCATTAGTTCATTCTTCTATTGATTCTTGCGAGCAGCCTTGAGTGCTTTGCGTTGTTCTCGCCATGCTCTACGAATAGGGCTTACTCGACGAACTCGTTTAACCATCCAGTAGATGAGGAACAAGGCGAGTGCAACAAATACTGCAGTACCAATCCACTGAACCCAGCGCCACCAAGGAGCATGCCATGTTGTGCCTGCTCCATATGCATAGCCATTAAGCGAGCTGGAGTTGGCTGTTGCAAACATGACATTGTGAGCAGCTTTGCGTAAGAAATATACAGCCGTTGGATTATCTGTATTCTTAAACTGTTCGAAAATGCGCCATGTTAGTTGGATATCTGATCCAGCAGCCACACCCTGCATAGGAACCATGTATGGGGAAGCAATCGTAGCGAAATCGGTAATAACAGCGCCTTGGAAGCCCCACTCGTTGCGCAACACTGCTGTTTGAACACGCCAATCGCCGCCAGCCCATACGCCGCCAATACGGTTGTAGGAGCTCATAATACCGTTTAAGCCGATAGTGCTGGTTTGAATAGAACCATCTTCAGCTTGATACTTGACTTGAGCAGAAGATTCTTTCACAGCAATTTCGAAAGGCTTGAGGTAGATTTCGCGAATAGTTTGTTCATCTGCCCATGTATCCAAACCATTAGCCTGACGGTTTTGTTCTTGATCATTCAAAGCAAAGTGCTTAAGGAAGACTACAATACCACGGTTCATAGCAGCACTTGCTACGGCAGAGGCGAGTTTACCGGACAGTGTAGGGTCTTCTGAATAATACTCAAAGTTACGGCCAGCAAATGGGTTGCGGTGAGTATTTACTGCTGGACCATACCAACCATTAATACCCAGCTGCAGACCTTCTTCTCCAATGGCATCACCCATCTGAGCTGCCAAATCGCGATTCCAGGTAGAAGCAATCAAAGTTTCGGTTGGGAAAGCAGAACCATGAATACTGGTAATAAAGGAGCTGAAACCTGCAGGACCATCAAAATCAACAGCGCGAGGCTTGCCGAGGCGAGTTACGGCATCAGTGGCATATGCTCCGTCATCAATCATGTCAACCATCTCGCTCACCTTGAGCTGGTCGAGGAACTTCTGCCACTTTGGATCGTCGTATGGCAGACCGCGCAGCTCGGAAAGCTGAATATTATTCTTTGCTCCCGTTGTTGGCATGCTGATTGTTTTACCATCTGCTTTCTCTGCCTTTGCCATTACGGAATTCGTAATATCCGTTTCAAAATTATTTAATTTCTTGAGTAATTCCTCAGATGCAGTTTTATCTGCATCATCAGGAACTTGCGGGAAGGTACCTGCGAAATCGGCACGAGACAAGAGAGTTTTCTGTCCAGACTCAAAAGCTGCACTTAGTTCATCAAACTGATTGGTTACAGCTTTCTTATCACTAGAACGATGATTGTTGCCAGAGTACGTAATCGTTTCTGGAACGTTATAGGTGAAGGTATCTACACCGTTTTTAATAGTGTGCGAGTTTGTGCGCAAGCTTAGGGTGTAGTCACCAGCTTCGAGAACATAGGCTTTAGCGTTCTTATAGTCGTACGAAGCCATATCTTCAATCTTTACCGTAGCTTTCACAGTGTCGCTTTCGCCTGGCTTGAGCATCTTTGTCTTAGCGAACTCGCCCAAATCTACTGCAGACTTTTCAATACCTCCGTGGGTATAAGGAGCGGAATAGAAGAGTTCAACCACGTCTTTACCAGCCACAGAACCGGTATTAGTAACGGTAACCTCAGCAGTAATAGTACCTTTCTTGCTATCTACCGTGTAACGAGGATTCGACCAATCAAAAATGGTATAAGACAATCCATAACCAAATGGATATACAACTGCCTCATCATACTTAATAAAGTTTTCAGCAGCCGCAGTTTCGTAATAGCGGTAGCCAGAATAAATACCTTCTTCATAGTTCACAAAGAAGGAACGTATTTTACCTGCGTTTGTGTACTCATTCGAACCGATATTGACGAAAGTAGGGTCCTTCGTGAAATCGCGCGCCCACGTGTCAACCGTGTGACCAGATGGGTTCAACGCACCCGCAATAATCTCTCCAAGAGATAAGAAACCAGTAGCGCCCGGAGTTCCTGAGTTAATAATTGCATTAATCTGAGGATCATCCTGCAGCTCGCCCATCTCAATTGGCTGAGAAGAATTTACAACAACAATAACCTTCTTAAAGTTCTGTTTTGCTAATGCAATCTGGTCTTTTTCATCCTTGTTCAGTTCCAAAGAATGCTGACCAGGAGTGTAGTTATCATCCCATTTGCTCATATCGGTGGTTAAATCTTCGCCCTCGCCACCTGTACGACCAATAACGACAACTGCGGCATCATTATATTGAGCAAAAGACTTTGTAGATGCAGCGGAATATTTAGACACTGGCATTTCGCCAATGCGATATGTGGAACCACTAAAAGTAAAGCTAATATTAATGCGTCCGCCATCTTTAGCGGCATGGGATTTTGCGTAGGCGTCGAGCTGCTTATAAACCGTAGGATTGACTGTAAATCCAGCTTTTTCAAGACCGGCTTTAATATTAATAGCCGTATCGGTATTCGTATGACCTGATCCAGTACCACCGTAGAGAGGGTCTGCTGCACCACGTCCCATCAAAGTGATTTTTCCTAGCGAGGTCATAGGCAAGCTGCCATCGTTCTTTAGCAGAACCATGCCCTCATCAGCAATTTTTTGAGTAACTTTTCCTGAAGCTTCCATCGCTTCGTTAATATTCTTATACTTTTTCGGGTAAAAGTTGAGGTCTGCGCCTTTCGTGTTCTTTCCGTTCTTCGGTGTATACGTTCCTCCACCCACAGCAACATCTATTGCGCCGCTGGCAAAATTCAAACCAGCATACAAAATAGTGGCAAATAATGCGCAAATAAGAGTAATAGGAATCCAAATAGTCAGGAAGAAGCCGTTACGCATAGGTAAGCGCTGTTTCTTCGGCTTTGATACCTGTTCATTCACAACTTTCTTAGTCATGATCTCTCCTTTAATCTTTCATCACATCTTCACTGAAGTGATATTCATATGGTATGTAGGGCAGCAAATGGACGAGAGGTGCATTTCCTAAACTGTTGCCTGTATTTCGTGAATTGCTTACGACGCATTGTGCTCTAGTTCACCTAGCCTCTCGTGTAAAGTTGAGGATAAGGAATAGAGGTGAGAACATGCGCGTAGCCATCATTGATGATGTGATGCAAGAAGCTGAAGATACTAAGACATTAGTGTTGTCTCGTGATGCTGCGAGTAACACTATCATTTTTAGTTCAGGAACAGAGTTTGTTCAAGCGTATAAAGATAAACATGATTTCGATGTCATTTTTCTGGATATAGAAATGCATGGTCTTGATGGTCTTGAAACAGCGCGCGCTATCCGTGAGTACGATCAACAAGTTGTTATCGTTTTTACCACGCGCATGGCACAGTATGCGGTAGCAGGCTACGAGGTAGATGCAATCAGCTACTTGGTTAAGCCTATTTCTGCAGAAAGCTTCGCGCTCGCTTGGCGCAAAATCGAACGTATCGTTTCCTCGCACGTGGTGGAGCAGATTGCTATCGAAACAACGGATAGTAACCTCTACGTAAAAACCTCCGATATTTACTATATGGAAGTGCGGTCCCACAAACTCTACTACTACACGGCACACGGTGTGCTCACCGCATGGAACAGCCTCAAAGCAGCTTTCACGCAAGTGAAGAACTCGAATTTCGCCCTCATTAGCCGATACAATGTGGTGAATTTAGCACACGTGAACAAGTACGATCCGGTGTCCGGCGACATTATGGTGCACGACACCTTACTGCACGTGTCGCGTTCTGCCCGCCGAGAGATTTCGAATAAACTCCTCGAATTCCATGCGAGGAATGCATGAATTTCGTCGTAGATTATTCATTTTTAAGTTTTCCTATAGAAACTTTGATTGCCGTGCTGGTTGTTTCGCCGCATTCATCACTTAAAGCAGGATGGCGACCAAAACTGCTAGCAACAGTGTTGTTTGCTTCGATTGTTTGCGCGTATTTTGCAGTGTCGATTATTGGTGGGGCGCTGGTAGTAATTTTTGAACAACTTAATTCACTTGTTTTCCCTATGCGCTGCCTATTGTACTTGATATACGCATGTCTGCTTGCTGGTATTGTTCGCGAACTCTATGATGTATCTGGCATTGAAGCTTTACTGTATACAGTTATGGGGTACGGTTTACAACATTTAGGTTTTGCCGCAGCTTCAGCAGTGCAGGTTTTCATTCCTATGCCTACGCCATGGGATGTTATTTTTAGATTATGTGTGCTCGCGGGTATGTATGTGTTCGCTGTGCAATACTTAGCTCAGCGTTTTCACGTACAGGTTGAAGCTGTAAAACAATCTGTACGATGGGTTGCATTAAGCGTTTTTGTATTAGTATGTGCCATTGTATTTAATATGGTCTTGCTCATGCGTCCAGAACATGTTGTGATGCCTTGGCAGATAGATATTGCTTTCCGTATTCTTGATTTCCTATGTACCCTTTTAGGAATGGCTGTGCTACTTTTGGTGTCCACACGAGATCGTCTGATTAATGATATTGATTTACTGACTCAGCTGAACGAAGCCAAAATGAAACATTACAATATGAGTCGGGAAAATATGGAACTAGTGAATGCTAAATTCCATGATGTGCGAAAAGGTTTAGCAAGCGTACGTGCTCAAATTCAAAATCTCGATGGCACACACAATCAGTTATCTGAAGTATCTACTGAATCTATGCACGAGCTAGAAAACGCTATTCGTGTGTATGACTCCATCTATCAAACAGGAAACGATATGATTGACGCAGTACTTACAGAAAAAAGTCTGTATTGCTCAGCTCATGATATTGCGTTGTCTGCAATGGTTGATGGTAATGGCTTTAGTTTTTTGAAACCTTCAGAGATAACAGCTCTTTTCGGTAATATTCTCGATAACGCTATTGAAGCTGTGCAAAATCCTCATCTCCACCCTGCTAACCGCGCTATAGAACTGAGAGCGCATGTGATAAATGGGTACTCGATTATCGAAGCATCAAACTTTTATGCCGGCGAGGTGCAGTTATCTAAAGATACAGGTCTGCCAGTATCACAAAAAACAAATCAGCGCTTTCACGGTTTTGGTATGAAGTCGATTGCTGCGGTAACGCATGATTACGAAGGAAATGTGCACGTAGAAGCAGATAACGAGACGAAAGTATTTGAGATTCGTGTGGTTATTCCGATACCGAGATAAGGAGGTTTTCAGTGGTAAAAATTGCGCTTGTTGAGGATACAGACGTTGATGCTGCTCATACCCAGCAGGCTATAGAACGTTTTGCACACAGTGAGAATGTGGGAATAGAAGTACAGCGTTATAAATCGGCTGAAGATTTTCTAGCAGATGAGCGCGCTTGCAGTGCGGATATGATTTTTCTCGATATCGAGATGCCTGGCGAAGACGGCACGGGTATGGATGGTATGACAGCAGCTTCTGTCTATCGCGAAACGCTTGAAGAACATGGCTCAAAGCCTATTATTTTTACCACGAAAGTGACGCAATTAGCTGTTAAAGGTTACGAAGTCAGTGCGATTGGCTATCTGTTTAAACCTTTTGATTATGCTACTTTTGCTTTAACTATGGAGAGAGCTCTTGTTCGGGTAGAAATGAATTCACGCGATGTGATGGTTACTTTGCCGTCCAGTGATGGAACACATTTTATTTCGTCTCGGAATATTACATATATAGAAGTGCGAGATCATATGGTGTATGTGCATGATGCCAATGGTGCGGTATATGTGGTGTGGGGCACTCTTAAAGAATATGCAGCTCTTCTTGAACCAGTAGATTTCGTTCAATGTCACCGTTACTGTTTAGTGAATTTACATTTTGTCGCAGGCTTTACTGATAAAGAACTTATTATTGAAGCTGATAAAACGTATACAGTGGGTATGAGCAGAGGAAAGAAAGTGGCTGTGTTCGATGCGCTTCTGGCGGTGAAATCTGCTGCTACACATATGTTGAAATAAGAGCTATATAGTCTCGGGGAGGAGATTTAAGATGGGAGTTATACAGAATATATGGGCTTTTCTGTGGCCAGCACCTTTGCTTACTTCTTCTTTTCCTTCAACTTTTACTGTGTATCTTTTTGGATGCACGCTTATTTTTTCTCGTTCGCTCCGTTGGCGTCCATGGGCGGGGTATGAATGGCGTTGGGTATTTCTTGGTATATTTTTATTCCTCACTATGGTTCTTAACGGTCCGGTTTTGTATCATTCAGAAGGAATACACTTTAAAGGGATTAGCTATTTTCCTTTGCTAGTCGAGCTTATTGTACTCATTATCGCTATTAATGCTCTTACAGAGTCATCACTATTAGTAGTTATTGTTAGTGTAGCCTTGGGTTACTCATGTGAACATGCTATAGCAGATATAGTGCAGGCTGTAGGAGCACCTATTTATCAAGGTAATATAGAGTTTCTCTATTCTGATCCACAATCTAAGGCTCTCATTTTCTGTATCTACGTAATCTGTGTAGTGGTTATCTGGTGGAAAGTAGGTCGCACGGCAGAGATTAGTGATGAGGTATTGCGCGATAGACACGGATGGATATTAGCGTGCATAGCAGTATTCGCTTTTGTAATTTTTGCTAATCACCTCTTCTTCATGTTAGGTATTCCCGCAGTAGCTATTCAGGGTTTAAATAATTGGTATTATTATCTCAACTTGCTGGTGCGTGTCTACGATATGGTGTGCTCCATCATGGTAATGAGCATGCTCCTTTTGGTATCATCACGAAATCACATGTTGCGCGAAGTCGAAATAATGAAGGATATTAACTATAGACAGCAACGGCATTACGAGATAAGTCAAGAATATCGTGATGCTATCAATATGAAGATGCATGATTTAAAAAAGTTTTTCTTATCGAATACGTCAGTAGTACAAAAACAAGGTGCTCAAGCTGAACAGCTTATTCACGATACACTCAGCCAATACGATGCTCTCTTTAGTACAGGTAATCAGGCTATTGACGCTATTCTCAATGAGAAAAGCTTGTATTGCTCTCAACGAGGTATTGCGCTCAATTGCTTAGTTGATGGATCTGCAGTGGGGCATATGGAATACGTGGATATCTATTCACTTGTGGGCAATATTATGGATAATGCTATTGAGGCAGTGGAAAAAATTGATACCGATACCTTAAGTAGGTCTATTACATTAGATATTTCTAGACAGGGAAGTATGACTGTTATTCGGCAGATAAATCAATTTAGTGGGGAACGTGAGTATACAGATAATCTGTTAAAAACTTCAAAATCAGGTAATTATGAGAATGGTTTTGGTATGCGTTCAATACGTTATGTTGTGCAGCAATACGGCGGTCATATGTCTGTGAATACGCAGAACCAAACCTTTAGTCTCACTATTCTCCTTCCTCTGCAATTCGCGTAATCTTAAAAACAACTGGCGTAAATCTTCCTTGAATAACAGTGCAGATGTGAAAGTCTAGACTCATCACTCACTATCAAGGAGGAGAGATGAGTAAAAATAGCTCTCGTCGTACGGGACGAGTTGATCGTATAGTAAAGACCACGGTATCTGTAATAGCTGCTGTAGGCTTTCTTGCAGCAGGAACTGCGATTGGTGGATTCTCCAATAAGATGGTAGGAAGCCTTACGGGGTTATATAGCCACACAGTGGATAATTCCCGAGCAGATACATCAGGTGTTAATCTCAACTATTACACTGCGCAACATACTAAAGAAAATATTCGCGCAGCAGAAGACGATTTAGCTAACCGTATTGCTGGTGAAGGCACCGTATTGCTTAAAAATGATGATAATACTTTGCCTATGAAGAAGGGAACGAAAGTCAGTTTCTTCTCTATCAATTCAGGAATACGGCAGGCAATGGATATGGGAATATTCACTCCCCTGGTATCTTTCCTTCGCGGTTCTGGTCAAGGAAGTCTGCAAACAATCTTTGAGTCTGCAGGTTTTAAAGTTAATAACACTCTATGGGATTTTTATAATTCGGATGAAACGAAGAACTATGGTTTAGGTCCTGGGTCGATTGGTTTTGGCGCTCGGGAAGATTTTACGATTAACGAAGTTCCACTCAGTATGCTCAAGTCTCATAAAGATCTGTTGGATTCTGCTCAAGGAACTATGCCAGTATTTGTATGGTCTCGTGTGGCTGGCGAAGGTCGAGATATGCCTCGATCTATGTATAACCATGCCAAGAGCGATGAAGATAAACAAAGGTCGTATCTCGAACCTGACTCTACAGAATTGGAGCTTTTATCGTACTTGAATGAACATTTTGATGCAGTCACTGTATTAGTAAAATCTAACGCAGCTTTACAGCTTGACTGGCTCAAAGATTTCCCTCATATTAAAGCAGTAGTTTTTGCTGAAAGCCTTAATGATGGTGTGGGTAAAGTTTTCTCAGGTGAGATTAATCCTTCCGGACGTACGGTGGATACTTTTGAAGTAGATGCTTCCCAATCCGCAGCTGCTCAGAACTTTGGGGATTATGAGTATATTGATTCAGCAGGCAAGTGGACGAACTATAATTATGTGTCTTATAAAGAAGGCATTTATGTAGGGTACCGCTATTATGAAACCCGTTATTTCGATAAGGTTATGAACCAAGGCAATGCTGGCGATTACACGTACGATCAGCAAGTGATATATCCATTTGGTCATGGTTTGAGCTATACCTCTTTTGAGCATAGCAATTTTACGCTGTCTCAGAAAGATGACCAGACTTTACAAGCTACAGTGACTGTGACTAATACGGGTGCTGTTGCTGGTAAAGATGTAGCTCAAGTCTATATGCAATCTCCATACACTGATTATGATAAGGCTCATGGAGTAGAGAAATCTGCTGCTCAACTTGTTGGTTTTACCAAAACAAAGGAACTTAAGCCTGGCGAATCTGAAACTGTTCACATTGATGTGAAGAAGGACTTGCTTAAAGCTTATGATGCGAAGGGTGCTCGTACTTATATTCTGGATGCTGGTGAATACTTATTTACTGATGCTCAGAATGCCCATGATGCAACAAATAACTTCCTTGCACGCGCAGGTAAGGGTATTGCTGATGGAATGACTGCTGAAGGTAATGCAGCAACTGTGGCAAGCTATACTCCAGAAAATACGGATGTGGATACGGTAACTTATTCTACTGATAACGTCACGGGGCGAAAGATTACAAATCAGCTTGATGCCGCTGCGGGCGATATTACCTATTTAACTCGTCAAGATTGGCAGGGTACTTTCCCAACACATGATGGTGAAGCCTCCACAAAGATTTCTACGTGGGGTAATGAAATTAATGGTAAAGATGGTAAAGCATATACCTACTCTAAGCAGGCATCTGAGGGATTACTCAAGAAACTGAAGTCTCACGCTTCTGGACGTACGGAAAAGAAAACTGCTACACCAGTTTTTGGTAAGAAAAATGGTAAAACTCTTATTGAAATGCGTGGCTTGGAATTTGATGATAAAGCTTGGGAAAATCTGCTAGACCAGCTAACAGAAGCAGAATATAAAGAGCTGATTGGTAATTCTGGCTATGGAGTATCTGCAATTGACTCGATTAATTCGCCATTCAATTATGAAGCTGATTCTGCAAGCTCGTGGCTTTATGGTGCTATTCGATATAACTATCCGAATATTATGATGCTGTCTCAAACCTATAACACTGAGTTAGCTAAAGAATTTGGTCAGCTACGGTCTGACGAAGCATTGCTTGATAAGGTAGCGGGTATGTATGCTCCGTCGATGAATATTCATCGTGCACCTTATTCCGGTCGTAATGGCGAATATTATTCTGAAGATCCAATCCTGACCTCTCTTATGTCTCAAGCAGAAATTCAAGTGCTTGCAGATAATGGCATCTACACATACGTGAAGCATTTCGCATTCAATGATCAAGAAAATCATCGTGGTGACGGTGTAGGGCAAATGTCTATTGCTACATGGTTGAATGAGCAGTCTGCTCGCGAAATCTATATGAAGCCATTCGAAGACAATCTCAAGCTCACTAATACCGTGAAATATGTGAAGAAAACTGCTGGCGGAAAATATGAGAATGCAGAAACAACATCCCGAGCTACTCGCGGAATTATGACTGCGTTTAACCGTGTGGGTGCAACATGGACTGGCGGTAGTTATGCTCTGATTAGCGGCGTAGTGCGTGGTGAATGGGGCTTTAATGGTGCCATTATTACCGATAACGCAAATACTGGTGTATTTATGGATAATGAGCAGATGATTGAAGCAGGTGCTGATATTAAACTGCTCAATGCTACTGATCCAACAGGAAAGAGCATAGATTTAACCAATCCACAAGTCTATGCGTATGCGCGTGATGCGGCCCACCGATACTTGTACACGGTAGCTAACTCGCGTGCTATGAATGGTGCAATGCCAGGTTCAGTATTCAAAAATCATAATGGCTTAGCGCAGATTACTGGCGCAGTACGAGTTGCATTCTATCTTCTTGCAGCGCTCCTGCTCTTCTTCAGTGTGTGGCGTCATCTGCCTCATACTGTGGAGAGGGTAAACGCTCGTAAAGCTCTTAAAAAAGCTAAGCGTAAGGAACGCAAAGAAGCGCGAGCGGCGGCTCGAGCAGCTAAAAAAGCGGTATAGTCATAACTATTTATAAAAGAGAGGTTCTCAGACAGAAGTGACTTGCTTTCAGTCAAAACGTTGGCAGAACGTTTCCAATGTTTGGAAAGCATCTCGGAAGGTCTGAGAACCTCCCTTGTTTTTTGAACGTATCAATACTCGCGCAAGAGCAAAACACTACTCATACACAAAAGCGATGATGTTACACAGCCTGTACCGTGAAGGTTTCAAGCTCTGTAACATCATCGCATAGAGAGAAGAAGAGAGGATTTAGTTTTCTTGGGGAGGAACCATATGCTGTTCTTCCTTGCGTAATGTATATATAACGCGCACAAGCTGAGCAACACTCCATGAAGAGCTGAAAATAGTCTGAGATTTTCGTGGAGCAGATGTGAAGAAGAAAGAGAGCGCAACTTTACAGCTACGCTCTCTCATGCATATATGTGCTAAATTAATCGCGCGTTAGCTTGCGGTGAATGCGATGAGGCTTGGATGCTTCTTCACCCAAACGAGCCACCTTATTCTCCTGATAAGCTTGGAAGTTACCTTCGAACCAGAACCACTTGGCAGGATTATCATCATCGCCTTCCCATGCCAAAATGTGGGTAGCAACGCGATCGAGGAACCAACGATCGTGGGAAATAACTACTGCGCAACCTGGGAATGCTTCCAGAGCATTTTCCAAGCTCTCCAAGGTTTCCACATCCAAATCGTTTGTAGGCTCATCGAGAAGCAGCAAGTTGCCGCCCTGCTTCAAAGTCAAAGCCAAATTCAAACGGTTACGCTCACCACCAGACAGAACACCGGTGAGCTTTTGCTGATCCGAACCCTTAAAACCGAAGCTGGCCACATAAGCACGGGTTGGAACTTCCACGCCACCCACCTCGATATAGTCAAGGCCATCAGAAACAGCCTCCCACAGGTTCTTATTTGGATCCAAACCGGCGCGGTTCTGGTCAACATAAGAAATCGACACAGTTTCGCCAACCTTCAGCTCACCGCTGGTCAGTTCTTCCAAGCCGACAATCGTCTTAAACAGTGTGGTCTTACCCACGCCGTTAGGACCAATAATGCCAACAATGCCGTTGCGAGGCAATGTGAAGCTCAAATCATCAATAAGCACACGATCGCCAAACGCCTTATGCAAGTGGTTTGCTTCCAAAACAGTAGAACCTAAACGAGGCCCTGGTGGAATCTGAATCTCCGAGAAGTCAAGCTTCTTAGAGTTACGTGCTTCCTGCTCCATCTGATCGTAACGTTCGAGACGAGCCTTGTTCTTCGCCTGACGACCCTTTGGAGAGGTGCGTACCCACTCCAACTCGCTCTTCAAACGCTTAGCAAGCTTAGCGTCTTTCTGACCCTGAACTTCCAAACGCTTAGCTTTAGTTTCCAAGTACGTGGTGTAGTTGCCCTTGTAAGGGAAGAGCTGACCACGATCAACTTCGCAAATCCATTCAGCTACGTTATCGAGGAAGTAGCGGTCGTGGGTAACAGCCAAAACAGCGCCCTGATAGTTGTGCAAGAACTGTTCCAGCCACAAAATAGACTCAGCGTCCAAGTGGTTAGTAGGCTCATCGAGCAGAAGCAAATCTGGAGCTTCGAGCAGTAACTTACACAAAGCAACGCGGCGACGCTCACCACCGGACAGAACAGTTACAGGCGAATCAGGGTCAGGGCACTGCAAAGCGTCCATAGCCTGCTCAATCTGATTATCCAAATCCCATGCGTTCTTGGCGTCAATCTCTTCCTGAAGCGCGCCCATCTCAGCCATCAAAGCATCGAAGTCCGCATCTGGATCAGCCATCTCGATACCAATATCGTTAAAACGCTTGAGCTTGGCGTACAAGTCGCCATAAGCCAAGCGCACGTTTTCGATAACGGTTTTATCTTCGTCCAAAGGTGGTTCCTGCTGCAAAATGCCCACGGAATAACCTGGGGTAATACCGCCTTCACCATTGGAAAGATTCTCGGTGCCTGCCATAATCTTGAGCAGTGTGGACTTACCCATACCGTTAGGTCCTACCACACCAATCTTTGCGCCAGGCAAGAAGTTCAAGGTGACGTTATCCAGAATCACGCGATCGCCGTAAGCCTTGCGAGCGTTAATCATCTGATAAATAAACTCAGCCATTATGTCCTATTCGTTGATCGTTTATGTTATGCCATCACAGTGCGTACTTTCTCTGTGCTCTCCTTATTCCCCTTGAAAAATCAAGGAAAGTAAGAGCTAAAAAAGCACATAATCTCTTATATTTTCTCAGAAAAGGGCGACAGGAGGGAAGCGTCAGCAAGCGAAATTACAAAGTTATTAAAGGTATCTGTAGCTGAGTTAAACAAATGCAATCATATACAATCAAATAGATTGTCTAAAAAGTGGAGGGGAATGAGTTCCTCTACATCTTGCACGTCTCGTATTTCTCATCATTTCAATACTTCCCGCCCATACGCGCGCTACAAATTATGCCGATGGCAATTTTCCGACATAATCATGGTGTAGGACGTGTGTATTCCTTAGGATTAAGGGTAGAAAATATAATCATCTCATATATCTTCAGGAGAGAAAATGGAAGTAAGCGCACGCAAAAGTGCACTCAAAAAACTTACTATCGCTGGTATTGCTGCTCTCGTCAGTTTTGCTTTAACGGCATGCGCGTCAACAGGTAACACAAAAACCGAGAGTAAAGGCGTCGATAGTTCCGCAATTATCACTGTTAACAGTGTGGAACCAACTGGTGAATTACTCCCCGGAAATGTATCTGATACTGCCAGCTGGAAAATTGCTACACAGCTTTTCGACGGTCTGGTAACCTTCACAAATAAAGGTGAGCTAGTTCTGGACGAAGCGGAATCTATTACTCCCAACGAGGATGCGTCTGTCTATACCATCAAGCTGAAGAAGGGCTTGCAGTTCTCCAATGGCGAAGCTATTACTGCTCAAACCTATGCGCGAGCTTGGTCTTATGCTGCCAATGCTGCAAACGCGCAGGTGGGTGCTTCTATTTTCGCAACTATTAAGGGTTACGATGAGCTGCAGGCTGAGGGTGCAGATCCAAATGCTCAGCTGTCGGGTTTGTCGGTAGTTGATGATCACACTCTCCAAGTTACGCTGAACGCTCCAGACTCTTCTTTCTCTTACAAAGTAGGAGACGTGGCATTTTTGCCTATTCCATCTGTGGCATATAAGGATATTCACGCTTTCGGTAAGAACCCAACTGTTTCGAACGGTCCATATGTATTGGACGCATGGAACATCAATGAGAATATTAAGTTGCGCGTGAATAAGAAGTACTCCGGTGTGCGCGAGCCTAAAAATGCGGGTATTGATTTCGTGGTCTACGATTCTCTCGACAGCGCTTACGCAGATTTGCAAGGCGGTAATTTAGACGTTCTTGATTCCATTCCAACATCTGCTCTGGGTGAGTATAAGAATGATCGCAGTATTCAGGCTTTCTCTGATCGCTCGTCTGCTTTTAAGTCGATTACCATTCCTCAGAACTTAGCTCATTTTAGTGGGGAAGAGGGCGCTTTGCGTCGCGCGGCTATTTCTTATGCGATTGACCGTTCAAGTGTTACGAAGAAAATTTTAAGTGGCACAGCAACTCCTGCAACCGATTTCTTGGCGCCTGTTATCGCTGGATATTCTAAGGATTTGACTGGCTCTGAGGTTTTGAAGTATAACGCGAAGAAAGCGAAAGAACTGTGGGCGAAGGCTGATGAGATTTCGCCTTGGGAAGGCACTTTTACTATCGGATACAATGCTGACGGTCCTTACAAGGAATGGATTGACGCTGTGGCAAACTCGATTTCCAATGCTTTGGGTATTGAAGCGCGCGGTGACTCCTATGCCACGAGTAAGGATTTTGCTACGGCGGTGAATAATCGTGAGACGCATGGTGCTTTCCGCTCAGGATTGCAATCTGATTATCCTCACCCGGAAGGGTACCTTTTCCAGGCTTATGATTCGGCTTCGGCTGATGGTAAGGGCTTGAATAATGGTGATTACAAGTCTGCTGAATTTGATCAGTTTATGGATACTGCCGCTGCTCAAACGAATTTGGACGATGCAATTGCAACGTATCAGAAGTCTGAGGGGCTGCTTTTGAAGGATCTGCCTGTGATTCCGCTATGGTATGACAATGTGTCGGCTGGAGCAGCTCAAAAGATGGAGACCGTGAAATTCAACTACATGGGATTGCCTTCTTATTATGAGCTGGAGAAGGCGGAGTAGGGCGTAGAAGCCGTAGTGCAGTAGAAGTTGAGTCGCTTGCTTTAGTTCGTGCGGGGGGGGTGCGCGGTTCGGAAGTTGCTGGTGTATGCGCGTGGTGCTGTTTTGTGGTGCTGTTTTGTGGCGCGTGGCGAAACGTTTTGATTTTTCGAGCGCTCTCGCTACACTAAAACACGTGACTGCGCGCGCATGGCTTTGACCCTCTGCTCGCGATAAACAGTTGCAAGGATGGGGCCATAGCTCAGTCGGTTAGAGCAAGCGACTCATAATCGTTGTGTCCAGGGTTCAAGTCCCTGTGGCCCTACCGTGTCATGTCTCACGACATAGTTGCGCTAACTATGTCGTGAGATTTTTTATTTTTTGTGGTTGTGTTATGTTGTGTGGTGTTATGGCATAATTCCGATGTTTTCCTCCGCATTTTCTTTGATAGTCATATGCTGTGTGTTTATTGTTGATTATTATTCTGCGAAAACTTCCATCGGATCTGAAGCTCATATGCATATGAAATTTTTGTGGATGGAACAATAAAATAGTCTCCTCGAACAGAAGTTACGAGGAGACTATTATTTGTTTTATAGAAGGCGATAAATCGCTTATTGCAGAGCAAATTCTTTTTTGACTTCGTCACCAGAAGAGAAATCGATAGTGCCTTTAACCTCAACGGTTACAGGATTTGTTTCATCTTCAAGAACATATCCTTGTGTTACCGTATTCGTTGCACCTGGCTGGAGAGTAGTCATCACGCTGTTAGGATCGTAACCTTCTGGATTATCCATGTAGATAGCATCATTGAGCGATTTACCATTCTGGAAAACTTCCGTATGAATCTCCATGAAGTTAGAATTCTTATTCTTATTGTTTGTTACTTCATAAGTAACGAGTACTGTTGGCTTACCTTCATAATCAGGATTCGACTTAACAGCGGAAACAATCTTGACTGTGTAGTTCCCGTTATCAATCTTTACGGAACCGTCTGCGCTCTCTTCAGCCTTTTCGCTTGACTTGCCTGCCTCAGATTTCTGTGGCTTTTCAGTTGTGCTTTCAGCTGTTGCAGAAGAAGTTGTTTCCTTAGTAGCGTCATCAATCGCCTTTGAAAATGCGCTCTGCATAGCAATGGTAATAACTATAGCGAGAACAGTTAATACCACACCAGCAACAGCGATGTTGTGTCCCTTTTTCTTACCTCGTTTACCTGTGGCAACAAGACCAATTACGCCGAATACAACGCCAATAATTCCAGGGATAAAAGCGAGATTATTGATAATAGGAATGAAAGACAACACTATTGCAATAATACCGAGCACCAAGCTTGTAATGGCTAAACCGCTCGTTGATTTTGTTTCCTGTGCTGGAAGTGGGGCAGGGGCTGCAACCTGTGGCTCAGGCTGAGGCGCTACTGGAGTTACTTCTGGAGTATCACTCATCGTTTTCTCTTTTCTCTCGTGAGATAGCGGTTAGTAGTCTGATTGAATACGCGCAATGCAATAAGGAAAACAGGTTTCAAATCGCGTAATTGCGTACATGAGGAGACTGCTAATTAATTCAGAATGCTATCG
>QWCP01000279.1_pt1 | contig 21358 bp, 22 predicted proteins | sample 1972561 | NCBI WGS metagenome assembly QWCP01 (sample SAMN09866705, study PRJNA288562) | Human vaginal metagenome isolate pre4_vaginal, whole genome shotgun... | isolation source: vagina | host: Homo sapiens | place: USA: California
CGTACATGGTCACCGGGATTCCGGTCGCGTTTTTTAGGGAATTCAGCGCAGAGATGATGACGTCTTCGTCATCGCGTTGCCGCTGCTGGTCCACCTGTTCACTCCTCAAACTTGACCTCTGGCGCCCACCGCCTACGGGATACAGGCGCCGTGTGACTAGGGAGTATAGTTCACCCCCTAGCTACCCCCAAAACTGCCCCCGTGCTTTTATTCGCTACAAGCGAACGCAATTCTCAAACCCAATCGGGGCTAACGGTGGCTCAGCCTGGTAATTCGCGCCAGACTGTTGTCCACGATTGTGTCGGAGGTCTTCAGCAAGTGCTTTTCCAGCTTGCCTGCGATCAGTGGGACTCCGACATCCGCGGTCAGGGTCGCTTCACACGCCGTCTGTCCTGCCACCGGCGCATAAACAAATTGTGTCTGCATGGTGCCCATCCCCATCGGCAGCTCCATCGTCGCCGTGACCTCAAACGCGCCCGACGCGTCGGGCCTCGATACGTAGGTCTCTTGGAAGGAGACAGGTTTCTCGCCGTTGTCGGATAGCTCTTCTAGCTCTTTTTGTGACGCCCTCACTCCAACCCGCGCCCACACCCGACCATCGGGGAGCTCTTTCCGCTCTGCCTCGATGATTCGTGCGTCGGTCTTCTCCACCATTCCCTCATCGGTCAGCAGGAAGGTTTCGCTGGACACGACCTCGTAGACCTGTTGGACGGAGAGGTCGATCGTGCGGTTGACATGCTTGGAATGCGACATATCCGCAATTGTGCCAGGTTTAGCTCTTCGACTGCGGGCGTAGAGCGTCGATCTCGAGCATGGAGCACCTAGCGGTGCTGCCACTCCGGCTTGCGCTTCTCTACGAAGGCGGCCATGCCTTCCTTTTGATCAGCGGTGTCGAAGAGGCGCCAGAACTGCTGGCGCTCGGCCTCCACGCCCTCTTCCAGCGTGGACCTGTAGGCCTCGTCCACCATCTCCGTCGCCGCGGTGAGCGCAACCTGGGACATGCTTGCCACCTTGGCGGCGATCTTCTGCACTTCCTCGGCGAAGCCTTCCGCCGGGAGCACGCGGGAGACCAAGCCGCTGCGTTCGGCTTCCTCCGCGTCCATCATGCGGCCGGTCAGGATCAGGTCCATCGCCTTGTACTTGCCCACTGCGCGGGTCAGACGCTGGGTGCCACCCATTCCCGGGATGATACCGAGGGTAATTTCCGGCTGGCCGAACTTTGCCGACTCGCTGGCCAGCAGGATGTCGCCCAGCATCGCCACCTCGCAACCGCCACCCAGGGCGAAGCCGGAGACCGCGGTGATCAACGGGGTCTTCAACTGCGCCAGCTTCTCCCAGTCGGCGAACAGGCGCTTTTCTGCTACCTCCGGGTAGACCTCATCCTTCATCTCCTTGATATCGGCACCCGCTGCGAAAGCCTTCTCGCTGCCGGTGATGACGATGGCGCCGATGGCCGGGTCTGCATCCAGTGCCTCTGCAGCCGGAACAATCTCAGAGAGAACCTGGCTGTTCAACGCATTCAGGGCCTTCGGACGGTCGAGAGTGATAGTGGCGACCGCGCCCTCCACGGCCACCTGAATGGTCTCGTAGGGCTTGTCGGGGTTCGCGGGATCAAAGGAAGTCTGGGTGTTGGAAGTCATGGTTGCCATTGAACCAAATCCCCCGCTGCCGTGACTGAGAATCCACCAAAGCCCGGGGACGGTAGGGGCGTCAAAAAGGATGACCAGGACAGCAGTGGTGCGCAAGAAAGGTGTCGTGTAGACTACCCAGTATAGACCGATCAGTCTAGAATGAAAGGATCGCCCCCATGGCGAAGATTTACAACAGCATCACCGACCTCATCGGCGGTACCCCCCTGGTCAAGCTGGGCGCATTCGGCGAAGGACTGAAGGCCAACGTCCTGCTGAAGCTGGAAGCTTTCAACCCGGCTAACTCCGTGAAGGACCGCATCGGCAAGGCCATCATCGAGGCAGCCGAAAAGGACGGCACCCTGAAGCCGGGCGGCACCATCGTCGAGGCCACCTCCGGCAACACCGGTATCGCGCTGGCAATGGTCGGCGCCGCCAAGGGCTACAAGGTCGTCCTGACCATGCCGGAGACCATGTCCAACGAGCGCCGCATCATGCTGCGCGCTCTGGGCGCAGAGCTAGTCCTGACCCCCGGCCCAGGCGGCATGCAGGGCGCGGTCGACAAGGCCAACGAAATCGTCGAGACCACGGAGAACGCCATCCTGGCCCGCCAGTTCGCCAACCCGGCCAACCCAGAGATCCACTACAACACCACCGGCCCGGAGATCTGGGAAGACACCGATGGTGAGGTAGACATCTTCGTCGCAGGTGTCGGCACCGGCGGCACCATCTCCGGTGCAGCGAAGTACCTGAAGGAAAAGAACGACAAGATCGAGGTTGTCGGTGTGGAGCCGGCGGACTCCCCGCTGCTGACCGAGGGACGCTTCGGTCCGCACAAGATCCAGGGTCTGGGCACCAACTTCTTCCCAGAGAACCTGAACAAGGACATCCTGGATCGCGTCATCGACGCTCCGCTGGAGAACGCAACCAAGACCGCCCGCGAGCTAGCTAAGGCCGAGGGCATCCTCGCCGGCATTTCCTCCGGCGCTGCCGTCTGGGCAGCCCTGGAAGAGGCCAAGAAGGACGAGAACGAGGGCAAGACCATCGTGGTTGTCCTGCCGGACTTCGGTGAGCGCTACGTCTCCACCATCCTCTTCGAGGACATCCGCGAAGCTTAAATTACTTCGCTTGAATAAAAGCACCCGCCAACCTTGGCGGGTGCCTTTTTTATGCCAGTACTATGTGGGCATGAACATTATGAGCTACATCCGTGAAGACTTAGCAAATGCAAGAGATCACGATCCGGCCGCACGTGGCGACGTCGAAAATGCAGTAGTTTACTCCGGTCTCCACGCGGTGTGGTCTCACCGCATTTCGCACTGGATGTGGAAGCGCGGGCTGCGCGGGCCCGCGCGCATCTTGGCGCAGATTAACCGCTTCTTTACCGGCGTGGAGATCCACCCTGGCGCCACTATCGGCCGCCGGTTCTTTATTGACCATGGCATGGGCATCGTCATTGGTGAAACCGCAGAGATTGGCGATGGCGTCATGCTCTACCATGGCGTCACCCTCGGCGGCCAGGTGCTTACCCAGACCAAGCGCCACCCCACTATCGAAGACAATGTCACTATCGGTGCGGGTGCCAAGGTGCTCGGCCCCATTACGATCGGTGAAGGTTCGGCCATTGGCGCCAATGCCGTGGTGACGAAGGATGTTCCCGCCGAAAATATCGCGGTGGGCATTCCGGCCAAGAACCGTCCACGCAACCCGAATGAGCGCATCAAACTGGTTGACCCCGACTACTACATCTAAATTCTCTCCCAGCGGCTCACAGGCAACTGTGGGCCGCTTTTTATATGCCTTCTGGGCGCAGTAGGTCGCGGTATTCGGGATTCTTTTCTATAAAGTGCGCCACGGCGGAGCAGGAAGCAATGACTTGCTTGCCGACGCCCCGGACGTCGTCAAGCGCGGCCTTAATCAGCGGCGCGGACAATCCTTGGCCACGGAAAGCATCCTTGATGACCGTGTGGTTAAACTCGCGGGTCGTGTCTGCGTCTACATAGTGGCACGAGCCCGCCTCGACGCCATCCACGGTAAGGACGTAACGGGAATTATCGGTCTGGTGTGCAATAGCGTGTTCCATGTGCCCATACTAAAGCAAAAATGGCCCCTCTTACGAGGAGCCATTATTGTGGCCAGAGCCAGGATCGAACTGGCGACCCCACACTTTTCAGGCGTGTGCTCTACCGACTGAGCTATCTGGCCAGAAACCCGAAGGTTTCCGCGACCCTGACGGGACTTGAACCCGCGACCTCCGCCGTGACAGGGCGGCGCGCTAACCAACTGCGCCACAGGGCCATTTTTAATTATGTGTGTGCTCTTGGGCACGGATAGATACTTTACAGAAGACTCCCAAGACTCACCAAATCTGCACGTCAGAACGCTATTTAGGCGGTGAAAGCGGATCGTTTCCGCCCAAGTTCATCTCGAATCGTTTGTAGTCTTCCAGCGAGGAAAAGTGCCGCGAATAGAGGTCACAATCTCGATCCACATGGCCGTAGAGGGCGGGTGCGACGTCGACAATGTGGCGCAGCTTCAGGCCCTCATATTCCTGCTCGCGAGTCCATTCAACGGCCTTGCGGTGCGCCTCCTCATCCGAATCTGCATAGATGAGAAAGAAGTCCTCTCGGAAGAAGCTAGAATGCTCCGAGCTTTCGGAGGCGAGCTCAAAGACAGCGATTCCGACGTATGGTTCCATGGCACCAGCCTAACAAAACCAAAAGCAGCAACCGCCGAAGCGATTGCTGCTCATTCTGCGACCTTGACGGGACTTGAACCCGCGACCTCCGCCGTGACAGGGCGGCGCGCTAACCAACTGCGCCACAAGGCCAATCGGATATTCAATTCGAACCAACACTTTCGTGTTGGTACCCCCAACGGGATTCGAACCCGTGCCGCTGCCGTGAAAGGGCAGTGTCCTAGGCCGCTAGACGATGGGGGCCCGTCGCGCTAAGGCGACTTCTAGAAATATACTGGAGACCTCACCTAGTTACAAAATCGCTCCCCCAGAAAGATTAGGAACCATGTCTGACCAGCATCAAACGTGCTCCTGCCACGAGCCGCACGTACACGGATATAACGCGGATTCTAAGAGCAAGGATCGCTACCTCGCCAGGCTCAAGCGCATTGAGGGGCAGGCGCGCGGCATCCACCGCATGGTCGAAGAAGACCAATACTGCATCGACATCATTACCCAGATTTCGGCAGTGAAGTCGGCGCTGGAAAATGTCTCGCTAGCGCTCCTAGAAGACCATATTGAGCACTGTGTGGCCGGTGCCGCCGCCGAGGAGGGTGAGGTAGCCACCGAGAAGCTAGAAGAGGCCATGCGCGCCATTAAGAAGATGGTGAAAAACTAAAAGGAGCCACCCAAAAAGGTGGCTCCAGTTGTGGGCCCTGTGGGGATCGAACCCACGACCTGCGGATTAAAAGTCCGTAGCTCTACCAACTGAGCTAAAGGCCCAACGTCGCTCCAGTTTAGCTTGCGGTATTTGCAAAGTCCTAATTAGGGGGGCGTCGGCAAGCGAAAGGCGCCCAGCTCGCCACTGAGCGCCTGCCGAAGCGTGGCTACATTAGCCGCGCATATCGCCCTTCTCCATGAAGCGGACCTGGAAGTCAAAGGCAGTCTTCAAATCGTGTGGGGTGTGCTGGAACTTGTTTTCCTTCGCACGGTTGAAGTAGTCCTCGAGCAACGGACGGTAATCCGGGTGTGCCACGGAGATGACCTTCTCCACGCGCTCCTTTGGAGCCAGCCCGCGCAGGTCAGCTACACCGTACTCAGTAATGATGACCATGGTGTCGTGCTCGGTGTGATCCGTGTGGGACACGAACGGAACCAGCGCGGAAATTGCGCCGTCCTTGGCCACGGACGGGGAAACGAAGGTGGAGATATAGGCGTTGCGGGTGAAGTCACCCGAGCCGCCGGTGCCGTTCATGATGCGGGAGCCGGATACGTTGGTGGAGTTGATGTTGCCGTAGATATCGGCCTCAATCATGCCATTGGAAGAAACCAGGCCGACGCGACGGATGACCTCTGGATGGTTAGAGACCTGCTGTGGGCGCAGAATAATGTGCTCGCGGTAGCGCTCTGCTTCCGCATTCATCTTCTCCGCGTAGTCCGGGGACAGCGCGAAGGAGGTAGCGGAAGCCATGGTCATCTTGCCCGCATCGATGAGATCGAGCATGCCATCCTGAATGACCTCGGTATAGGCCTGAATATTCTCAAACTTGGAATCCAAAAGGCCGGCCATCACGGCGTTGGGGACGTTGCCCACGCCGGATTGCATGATGAACTTGTCATACTCAAGGCGACCAGCGGCGACCTCCCCCTCGAGGAACTCGATGAAGTTGGCGGCGATTTTCTCGGAAACCTCGTCCGGTTCCTTGAATGGTGCGTTGCGGTCCGGGGCATCGGTCTTAACCACTGCAACAACCTTGTCCTCCGGCACCTCCATGTAGGTGGTACCGATGCGGTCGCCCGGCTTAGTGATAGGGATGGGCTGGCGATTAGGCAGCTTTTCAATGCGGTAGATATCGTGCATGCCCTCGAGGTTGATGGACTGCCACTCATTGATCTCGATGATGATCTTATCGGCAGCCTCGATGAACTCGAGGTTATTGCCCACCGCGGAGGACGGCACCACGTGGCCTTCTTCGGTAATGCGCACGGCCTCAATAATGGCCACCTGGAAGTCACCGTAGAAGCCCTCTTCTACCTGCTGGCCCGAGTGAGACAGGTGGATATCCTGGTAAAGCGCGGTGCCATCATTGAACTGCTTACGCAGCGTGGGATCGGAGTTATAAGGAGAGCGGAAGCGAATCGCCTCAGCTTCCGCCAGAACGCCATCGCAGTCCGGGGCGGTGGAAGCGCCGGAGAAGACGTCGATCTTAAATTCCTCGCCCTTTTCATGTAGAGCCTTGGCCTTCTCTGCAATGGCGGTGGGCAGGCCCTTGGGGTAGCCAGCACCGGTGAAGCCGGAAATGCCCACGCGGTCACCGTGGTTAACGTGCTGAGCAGCCTCTTCTGCAGAAACCACGAGCTTCTCAAATGGGGCGTACGCGATTCTCTCGGACAAGGGTAATCCTCCTTCATTAAGGGGCCAGCCAAAATAACGGCCGTTCTAATTAGTTACACAGCCCACATTAGCGAATCTTTGCAAGATTTCCACCACTTTTGTGTGACCCCTACCCCATAAAACAGAAATAGGGAACGGCGCCACTGTGGACCCGGTTGCTATTTTCCCCCGTTAACTAGCACAATTGGGGCGTGAATTTGCGCATTGGACACTACGATCTCTCCTCCCCCGTCATCCTCGCCCCGATGGCGGGGGTAACCAACGTTGCCTTCCGCACGTTGTGCCGCGAGCAGGAGTTGGCGCGCACCGGCACGGTGTCGGGCCTTTACGTCTGCGAGATGGTCACCGCCCGTGCACTGGTAGAGCGCAATGAAAAGACGCTGCACATGACCACCTTTGCGCCGCAGGAAGATCCTCGTTCCTTACAGATTTATACGGTGGATCCGGAATATACCTATAAAGCCGCGAAGATGATCGTCGACGAAAACCTCGCGGACCACATCGATATGAACTTTGGTTGCCCGGTTCCCAAGGTGACCCGCCGCGGCGGCGGTTCCGCGCTGCCTTATAAGCGACGCCTCTTTGGCAATATCGTCTCGGCTGCGGTCAAGGCCACAGAGGGCACCAATATCCCGGTCACGGTAAAGATGCGTGTGGGCATCGATGACGAGCACCATACGCATCTCGACGCCGGGCGCATCGCCGTCGAGTCCGGTGCCGCCGCCGTTACCCTGCACGGCCGTACCGCCGCTCAGCGCTACTCCGGTGAAGCACGATGGGACGAAATCGCGCGCCTCAAAGAGCATCTGGCAGATACCGGCGTACCAGTGCTGGGCAATGGCGATATCTTCCGTGCCGAGGATGCCCGCCGCATGATGGAACAAACCGGCTGCGACGGCGTGCAGGTAGGCCGCGGCTGCCTCGGCCGCCCGTGGCTCTTTGCCGAGCTCGGCGCCGCACTGCGCGGCGAGTCCATTCCGGCAGAGCCTACCCTGGGCGAGGTGACCCAGGTAATCCTCCGCCACGCGGAGCTACTGGCGGAGCACGATGGCGAGGACAATGCTTCCCGCGATATCCGCAAGCACATCGGTTGGTACCTGCGTGGTTTCCCGGTTGGTGGCCAGGTCCGCGCGGGCTTAGCCAAGGTCAATTCCCTCGATGCCTTGCGTGAGCTCCTTGCACCTTGGGCAGAGTCCGATGCTCTAGCTGCCGACGCCGACGGAGCCCGCGGCCGTCAGGGCTCGCCATCCAAGGTGGCATTGCCGGATGGTTGGCTCGACGATCCCGAGGATGATTGCGTTCCCGTTGCTGCGGACATTATGAATTCCGGCGGATAGCCTGACAGCAATTTAAGAGCAGCTAAATACATACAGGAATCGTGCATTTAACCCCTTCTTAAGTTGCGCAAAAGCAAAAAGTTTTCGCTATTATCTTTGGCATGCGTGCCGCCTACAGGGAACACTTAGATAACTTCTCCCATGACCTCATCGTGATGTGCGATACCGTGCGCACCATCTTGGATAAGGCTTCGCAGGCACTACTGCAAGGCGCCTTGGACTCCGCGGAAGATGCCCTCACCATGACTGAGGAGCTAGATGAGATTCGCGTTAGGTGCTCTGAGCGTGCTGTAACACTTTTGGCGCTGGAAAACCCCATGGCGCAGGACCTCCGTCAGGTAGTCTCCTCGATTTATATCGTGGAGGATCTCTACCGCATGGGCCGGCTTTCCCAGCACATCGCGGACTCCGCGCGCCGCCGCCACCCTGACGCCGTGGTACCGGCGAATTACATCGGCTACTTCGAGGAGATGTACCGCCTCACTGAAGAAATGGGGTCGGTGCTGCACGATATCCTCGTCACCCCTGATGCGGATTTGTCCGTCAACCTCCGTGCCGACGATGATGCAGTGGATGATATCAACTCCCATATTCTGCGCATCCTGACTCAGCGCGAATGGGAAGGCAGCGTGCGCGAAGCCGTTGAGACCTCACAAATTACGCGCTACTACGAGCGCTATGCGGACCACTGCGTCTCCGTGGCCGGCCACATCATCTATCTGACCACGGGTCTCTTGCCCAATGTCTACGCCAAGAAGCTAGAGGAGGACAAAAAGGACGCCGAATTTGAAGCACGGATGGCAGAACTCGAGCGTCAGTTTCGCCGTTAGACGGATTTAAGCGTCAAAGAAGGGGGCCGGTTCAAACCGGCCCCCTTTCTCTCGGACAATCTCTCTTACTCTTTAGCCAAAGCGGCCAGAGATGTAATCCTCGGTCTCCTTCTGAGAAGGATTCTCGAAGATCTTGGTGGTGTCGTCGAACTCCACCAAGTGGCCCGGCTTACCGGTTGCTTCTAGGGAGAAGAAGCCGGTCTTATCGGACACGCGGGCTGCCTGCTGCATGTTGTGGGTCACAATAACGATGGTGAAGTTTTCCTTCAGCTCATGGATGAGGTCCTCCACGGCGAGGGTGGAAATCGGATCCAGTGCGGAACAAGGCTCGTCCATGAGCAATACCTCTGGCTCCACGGCGATAGCGCGGGCGATGCACAGACGCTGCTGCTGACCACCGGAGAGGCCACCGCCTGGCTTGTCCAAGCGATCCTTAACCTCATCCCACAGGTTGGCGCCGCGCAGGGACTTCTCCGCAACTTCCTTGAGCTTCTTCTTGTTCTTTTCACCGGACAGCTTCAGGCCTGCCACCACATTGTCCTCGATGGACATCGTGGGAAATGGGTTTGCCTTCTGGAAGACCATGCCGATGGTGTTGCGTACGGATACCGGGTCAACCTTCGGTCCGTAGATATTGGTGCCATCCAACAGGATTTCACCCTTCACGGAGGCGCCAGGGATAACCTCGTGCATACGGTTGATGGTGCGCAGCACGGTGGACTTACCACAGCCGGAAGGGCCGATGAATGCGGTCACGGCCTGGGCCGGGATCTGCATGTTCACGTTCTGCACGGCGTGGAAGTCGCCGTAAAAAATGTTCACGTCATTGAGCGCGAGCTTAGACATTTGGGAGTTTCTCCTCTAGCAAGTGTATGGCGGAATCGAGTGGTACGGCGTTTACTTCTTAACCGAGAACTTCGCGGAAACGATGCGGGCCGCAATGTTGAGGACGGCGATGAGGATAACCAGCGTCAACGCTGCTCCCCAGAGCTTGTCCAGTACGGCGGGCTGTGCGCCGGCCTTATACATATCCAGCATCATCAGCGGGAGCGAGGACTGTGAGCCCTTGAAGGCATCCCAGTTGATGACGGAGGAGGAACCAACCAAGACCAGCACCGGCGAGGACTCACCCATCACGCGAGCAATCGCCAGCATGATGCCGGTGACGATGCCGGACAGTGCGGTAGGCAGAACGATGCGGGCGATGGTCTTCCACTTCGGAACGCCGAGTGCGTAGGACGCCTCACGCAGATCCATGGGGACCACGCGTAGCATCTCTTCGGTATTGCGCACTACAATTGGAATCATCAGCAGCACCAGGGACAGCGCCACGGCGAAGCCGGAGCGGCCAAAGCCGAACAGGGTGATCCACATGGCAAAGATGAACAGGGCCGCAACGATGGAAGGCACACCGGACAGGATGTCCACCATGAAGGTGGTGATGCGGCCGAGCCAGCCGCCCTTGGAGTACTCCACCAAGTAAATGGCGGTAAAGATGCCGATCGGAATAGAGATAATGGAGGCCAGAATGGTCTGGACAAAGGTACCCACGATGGCGTGAGCGGCACCGCCACCGGAAGAGCTATTCATGATGCCGCGCTGGGAAGCGGTCCACCACTCAGGGTTGAGGATGACGCCACTGCCGCGGGCAATGAGTTCCCACAGAACCCATACCAGCGGAACCATGGCCAGAATCATTGCGCCCCAGACCACCGCGGTGGCGATGTTATTGGTCATCTTGCGGGAGCCGGAGATGTCCAGGAAGGTCGCGCCGCCTTGGGAGGCAGGCTTGGCATTAGTAGTCGTAGTCATTGATCCTCCCCTCCTTACTTATTCTTCACGATGGCGCGGGCAATTGCGTTGACCACGAAGGTCAGCAAGAACAGCATGAGGCCGGCGGCGATGTAGGCACCAGCGCGCATCTCGTTACCGAACTCGGCAGATGCCAGGGCGATGGCCGTGGCGAAGGTCGTGCCGCCGTCGAAAAGCGAGAAGCGGAAGTCAATCAGCGGGGATACAACCATGTACAGCGCCATGGTCTCACCCAGTGCACGGCCCAGGCCGAGCATGGAGCCGGCGATGTAGCCGGACATGCCGAATGGAAGAACGGTCATGCGGATAACTTCCCAGCGGGTAGCGCCCAGAGCCAGGGCGGATTCCACCTGGCCCGGAGGGGTCTGTACGAAGACCTCGCGGGCGGTAGCGGCGATGATCGGCAGAATCATCACGGCAAGCACGATGCCACCAGTAAACAGGTTGCGGCCGGTTGCAAACGACGGCGAGTTATCGAAGACGTGGAATAGGAAGAAGCCACCCGCCCAGGATTCCATCCAGGAGTAGAAGCCGGACAGTGCCGGGCCAAGAACCTGCCAGCCCCACAGGCCGTAAACGATGGACGGAACTGCAGCGAGCATGTCCACGAGGAAGCCGAGCGGCTTAACCAAGCGGGCAGGCGCGTAGTTGGACAGGAAGATGGCGATGGCTAGGGCCACCGGCATAGCCAGCAGGAGGGCGAAAACGGAGATGAGAACGGTGGTACCGAACATGGTCGGGATACCGAACTTCATCGCAGAGGTATCGGTGGTCTCCCATCGTCCGCCATAGGTGAAGAAGCCCATGATGCCGCCGTCGTTAACGCCTAGGGCGGGAACCGCACGCCACAGCAGGAAGGCGGCAATGGCGGCAATCATGACGGTGATAAGGGTTGCCGAAGCAGTGGACAGGAACTCGAAGATACGGTCACCCGGGCGCTTAACGCCGCTATTGGAGCTGGTGGCAACTACCTCGCCGTGTCCGCTGTTGGAGACTCGCTCGGCAGAGGTGACGTTCGCGTCCACCTGCTCTGGAGCCGTGGTGAGATTATTGTCTGCCATGAGACTGTTAATCCTTTTCAGCGTTAAAAATGGAAAATATCGTTACATACCTGCGCCCCCAAAGCGCGAATTGTGTGCGGCAGTGGGGGCGGGGAGGTATTAAGCTTTTGCAGCTTTAGCGCTTACTGCAGAGCGTCAACAGCAGCCTTCAGCTTGTCCAGGTGTGCACCCTCAACCGGGATGAAGCCCTGCTCAGCCAGCTGGTCATCCTGATGATCCAGGACGGTGGTGAAGAAGGACTTGACCAGCTTGGAGGTCTCCTCATCGTAGCCCTTGGAGCAAACGATGTTGTAGGTGGTCAGGATGAGCGGGTATGCACCCTCGTTGTCGGAGGAGAACAGTGCCTCGGAGTCAACAACCATGTTGTGCTCGGAGTCGGTCTTCTTGAACTCCAGGTTCTCCAGAGCCTTGTTGACGGACTCGGTGGACAGCTCAACCGGGCCGTGGCCGAAGTCGATCTTGGCCTTCTTGACGCCCTCGCCTTCCTTCTGGTCTGCGAAGCCAGCCTCGACGTAAGTGATAGCACCATCGATGCTTGCAACCTGGTCAGCAACGCCGGAGGAGCCGTTAGCACCCTCACCAACAGCGTCTGGGAACTGCTTGCCCTCGGAGTCCCAGTCACCGGTAGCGGCCTTGAGGAACTTCTGGAAGTTTGCGGAGGTACCGGACTCGTCAGAACGGAAGATGACGGTGATGTCCTTGTCCGGCAGGTCGGTGCCCTCGTTGTCAGCAGCGATGGCCTTGTCGTTCCACTTCTTGATTTCGCCCTTGAAGATCTTGCCCAGGGTTTCGGTGGAGAGGTTGATCTCGGTGTCACCCAGGTTGTAGGCGATGGCAACCGGACCAATGGTGGTTGGCAGGTGCCATGCCTCGTTGCCATCGCAACGCTCAGCGGCAGCCTCAACCTCGCCCTCGTCTTCCTTCAGAGCGGAGTCAGAACCAGCGAAGTCAGCCTGGCCGTTGGTGAAGGCCTCAACGCCGGCGCCGGAACCGGAAGCGTTGTAGGAGAGGGAAGCGTCTGGGTAATCCTCGGAGAACGCAGTCTGGAAGTAGGACATTGCGTTCTGCTGGGAGGATGCGCCGTCGCCGACGAGCTCGCCGGAGACGTCCTCGCCGCCAGCGGAGTCGGAGGAGGAGCCAGACTCCTCAGAGCAAGCTACGAGAGCGGTGGAGGTTGCGGCTACGATGCCGAAGATTGCGGCAGTGCGCTTGAAGTTGCGAATCACGGGAAAACCCTTTCCGGTGCAGATCAGAGATTGATTGTCCGAGGAAACCGCATCTCCTGGAGAGATATTTCCTGCATCCCGCTCCGCCTTCTGGGGCGAGATGCAGGCGCACAGGTGCGGTTAACTCACAGGGTGTAAAGCTATCCGCAGGATCTGACCAAAAGGGTGCCAAGAGGTAAACACTGGGTGAACAAACGTCCTGCGCCCCATGACGTTAGTCACACACGCCCCATACGACGTGCTCTTCATCAACCTCAAAGCCTAGGCGCTCGTACGCCTTTAGCGCCGGATCATTATCCGCTTCTACATAAAGAATTACCCGCTTAGCTCCCTTTTCCACCATGCGGCGCAGGCCAACCTGCAGCAGCGGACCGCCCAACTTCTTGCCGCGGTAACCTTCCGCCAAGCCCACCACGTAGACCTCACCGAAGGCCGGAGTTTCCTCCGCATGCCACTTGGTCCAGTGGAAGCCGGCCAGTGCCGGCTCATCTGCCGTATCCCACAGGAAAAGCAGGTCTGCGGGGTCGAACCAGTCCGCCTCCATGCCGCGATGCAGGCGAACGAGATCCCAGCCACCTTGCTCGGGATGCCAGGAAAAGGCCTCGTTATTGACCTTGAGCCACTGCTCTTCCACAAAGTCCTTGCCCCACTTATCCACCGCCTCGGTGTAATTCAAGGCGGTCAGTGGCAAACCTTCGGGGTGGGCGGCCGCTGCGAGCTCTTCTCCCCCGATCCCCATGACCACCAGCTTGCGGGTGACCTGCAGGTCACGGGAGTGCGCCAGCGCCTGTGCCGCCGGCAGGTTCCCATGGGCCCAGGCGTGAAGGTTGGGGGTCTTAGCGGCGGCGTCGTAAAGCGCGGCACCATAGCCCTGCCCGCGGTAATCGGGGACAATGAATAGCTCGGCGGTAGAGCCCTCCAGACCGGCTACGCCGCACGGTTCCTCCCCTACCCAGGCCACCAGGTGGCGGTGCTCCAGGCGGGAATCGCTAAGACCGTTGAGGAATTGCTCCGACAGCGGCGCCATCCCATCCTGGCGTTCAGCCTGCTCAGCCAGTGCTTCTACGCGGCGAGCCAGCTCCGGGTCGTCCGGCAGGTTTTCTTCCGTAATCTTAAAGGCATTGCTAGTCATAGGGCCCAGAATACGTAGGGTAAGAATGAAAGGGTGAGTGTTCTAAAGATTGACCGGCGCATCGTGCACGTCCTCCTCGTGGTGTGCGTGCTCCTTGCGGCCTGGGTGGCGGACGCCTGCGTGGCAATGCACACGGAACACAAGGTGGCACAAGCCGTGAAAGCCAATTCGCGGCTGGATAATACGCCGGATGTTTTCATCGGCGGTACCCCCTACGTGTGGGCGGCGGCCTCGAAGGAAATCCCTTATCTCGAGGTCAAGGCGCTGGACGTGGAGGTGCCCAAGCTGGGCATGGTCAATGCTTCCACCGTGCTGCGCGATATCACCGTCACCCCAGAACAGGTAATGAATGGAGATATTGAGGGCGCGCCCGTTTCCACCTACTCGCGCGGCATTTCTTTGGATGGTGTGGCGCTGGGCCGCCTGTTGGGGATTACCGATCTCTCGATTGCTAACCCAGACGATATTTCCCCCTCCGGTGGCACGTCTGCTGAAGCAGAGCTAACGGGCACCCTGCCTGGCGACGCCCACAAGTCCACCGCCAAGGTCACCCTCCGCCTGGTTGGTCCGGAGTTTCGCATGCAGGTCTATGACACGGACGATGAGCGCCTGCAAAAGGCCTTTTCCCTCAACTTCGATACCCGGCAGCTACCGCTTCCGGCCCAAGCGACCGCGGTAAAGATGCAGGGCGGCACCGTTTCCTTCGAGGTACAGCGCCGCAATATTAAGGTGCAGCTGGCCCAGCTCTCCCCGCTAGAGATTGAAGGCTCGGAGCAAAAGGCCGTGGAAGAGGCGGAAAAGAAGGCCGCCGATACCAAGCACCGGGTCGGCCCCGCGCCGCAGACTAGCGCAGGCGAATAAAGTCCCGGAGAACTTCCTTCATCGTGCGCTGATGGGCCTCCCGCCTATCCTGCGGGGCGAATACCTCGATGGCATCCTTCACGGAGGCCAAGGTAACAGCGTCAAAGCGCCCCTCCGATTCTCCATCGGCTTGGAAGCGCTGCGGTTCGCGGCAGACTAGCTCTACCCGCATGGCGTCGTCGAAGGCCACCGTCTTTTCTTTGGTGAGCTTATTGAGCCATCCGCGCTTATCGGCACCGAAGAGGTGCAGCAGGCCGACGACGCCGCCGAGCCCGCTAAACTCCTCCAGCCCAAAGAGGGCAAGGCCCTCATCAAAGGAGTTGCGCGGATTTGTCACCACCGGCAGCGGGCCCAAGAATGTCCACGGGTTGGTATTTGAGGTAAACATCAGCGGCACATCATTCTTGTGCAGCCGCTCACCATCACTGGACTCGGCTGTCACCGCAATATGCGGTGGGTTCTTCCGCGCACGACTCCAGGCCCGAATGGCGACGTTGAGGTAGCGCAGCGGGGTGGCGGCAAAACCTTGCTCGCGGGCACGATCCACTCGCGCCAACACGTCTGCGTCCAAACCGAAGCCGGCGTTGACGGCAAACCACCGCTCGTTCCACGTTCCTAGGTAGATGGTGCGGCGCAGATCCCGGTCGAGCATGCGCGCCAGCACATGGGTAGCCTCCACTGGGGTGTTGGGGAACCCTAGGGCGCGCACAAAGACATTGGCGGAGCCGGTAGGAATCACGGCCAGCGCCGGGATGGACTGAGGATCGGGTCGCTGCTCATCAGCCGGTCCGAGAAGCCCGTTGACTACCTCGTTGACGGTTCCGTCCCCGCCCACGGCAATGATGACGTCATAGTCATCCCTCGTCATTCCCCTGACCATCTCTTCGGCGTGGCCAGGGTAATGCGTAAATTTCACTTTGAGGTGCAAGCCCTCTACCGCTTGTAGGCAGGGAACGATTTGGCGGAAGAGGGCGTTGGTTTGTGAGGTCGAGTTGGGATTCGAGATCATCAATGCATGCACGAGGCCCAAGTCTAGTAGTTAAAAAGGCGGGTGCACGACTAGGCTGGACGCCCATGAGCGAAAATAATAATGAAACCACCCCTGAAAACATCGAAACCACCGCGGCTTCCCACCCGGAAAATGATCCTGGAAAACTCAATGGCAACGATGCCGTGAACCAGGCTGCCGAGCAGTGGAAGGACGCCGCTAGCCGCAATATCCCCGCTCTCGAGCTGGGCGATATCCCGGTACCGGACGATACCGCGAACCTGCGCCAGGGCCCGTCGCTGCACGACGGCCTGCTGGGACTTCTCCCCCTTGTTGGCGTCTGGCAGGGCGAGGGCCAGGCCCACGATACGAAGGGTCAGGAGTACACCTTTGGCCAGCAGCTGGTCATCGCTCACGATGGCGAAAACTACCTGACCTTTAGCTCTCGTACTTGGAAGATCGATACCGAAGGCAAGCCGGAAGGCCCGTCTGTGCGCGAGACCGGCTTCTGGCGCATCTCGGAAAAGGATGAAATCGAGGTCACCTACACCTCTTCTACCGGCATCGTGGAAATCTTCTACGGCGAACCCTTCAATGACCGCGCATGGCAGCTGGAATCCGCCTCCACCATGGTCACGGAAACCGGTCCGAAGAACTTGGGCCCAGGCAAGCGCATGTACGGCCTCATGCCCAATAACAATCTGGGCTGGGTAGACGAGCGCATGGTGGATGGCGAGATGCGCCCCTACATGTCCGCGGAGCTCACCCGCATCGCCGGCTAAGCTCCAAGCGCTGCATCAATAAGGTCTCGGATGACGTCCACGTTGTCCGGGGCCTTTAATTTTTTGTCATTGAGCCTTGTAACGCGCGCGGCAACGCGCACCGAGGACACCAACCACACCGAGTCCGCTTTTTCCAGATACTCCACGGTCAGCGGCTTGGCCTTGCAGCGATAGCCTTTCTCTTTGGCGTGCGCGAAGAGCGCCGCTTGCGTGGTGCCGGGCAGGATGCCGCGGCCGGCGGCGGTGCGCAGTTTCTCGCCCTTGACAGCCACCACGGTAGAGGTGGCGCCTTCAAGAATTTCTCCGGTGTCCGGGTCGGTGAGGATGAGATCCTCAAAGCCCTTCTCCCGGGCCATGCGCAGCATCGCCATGGTGGCCGCGTAATTGAGCGTCTTGGCGGGCAATTCCTCCGCCACGTGCCACAGGCGGGGGCTTGTCATGACGGAGACGCCGTGGGCGCGCTGCTCTAGCACCTTGTCCTCAATCGGCTGCACAACAACCCACGCGCTCGGCCGCCCCGTAGAGGCGCGCCCGCGGGTATAGGTCCACGTGCATTTAGCATCGCCTTGCTCGTCCCCGCAGAAGTCCGCGATGGCGAGCCGGGTGGCTTCTTCCCACTTGTCCATGGGCGGCTCTGGCAGGTTCATCGTGCGGGCTGAATCGCAGAAGCGCTGCGCGTGGCGCTGCAGGTTAGCGGCTTTGCCTCCGCGCACGAGCAGGGATTCAAAGATGCCATCGCCGCGGGTGACCGCGGCATCATCTGCGTAGACAAGAGGCAGCGCGGGCATGTGCCTGCGTACCGACCCTCCAAAGGGCTCCACAACGTAGATGACCGGCTCTTTTCGCGGCGAAAACTTCATACTTTTGATTATGCCCTACCATCGGTAGTTGTGAGTTATTCTTCGCCTCTTCTGCAGCGCGCCGGTGCCGCGGAGCACCAGGACGCGACCGTACTCGATGCCCAGGGCGTGGCCTGGCACTATGGCAATCCGCTGGGCGAGCAAAGGGCCGCCGATGGCGGCACCATCGTCATTGACCGCTCCCAGCGCCGCGTCATTCGCGTGAGCGGCAAGGACGCCGCCGAGTTTCTAAATAATCTGCTTTCACAAAAGCTTGACGACGCCCCCGTGGGTTTCACCGCCGGCGCTCTCGACCTGGACATCCAAGGCCATATCCTCCACCACATGGATATCGTGCGGACCGACGATGCCTTTCTTATCGACGTCCCTGCGGCGCAATTCGACTCCCTCTTTAAGTTCCTCACCATGATGGTCTTTTGGTCCGAGGTAACCGTAGAGGAAGCCGATATCGCCATACTCACTCTTCTGGGTGAGGCCGATGTTTCGCTTCCACCCATGGTGGAGTTTTCCCGCCAGGTCCAGTGGCCGGGAATCAAGCGCGTTGACCTTGGCATTCCGCGCGAATCCTTGGTCGAGGCAGCGAAGCACTTGGAGGAATCCGGTGCACGGCTAGCGGGGCTCATGGCGTTTACCGCCGAGCGCGTCCGCGCCCGCGAGCCGGAGCTGGCGGCGGATCTGGATAATAAGTCCATCCCCCACGAGGTGCCGCAGTGGATCAGCCGCAGCGCCGCCAATCCGGCCCACGTTCACCTCAGTAAGGGCTGCTACCGCGGCCAGGAAACGGTGGCGCGCGTAGAAAATCTGGGCCGCTCTCCTCGCCTATTGGTGCAGCTGCACCTCGACGGCTCCGCGCCGCAACGTCCAAATGTGGGCGATGACATTACTTTCAATGGACGTAAGGTAGGCCGCATCGGCACGATTGTGGATGACTGCGATTTCGGCCCCATCGCCCTAGGCCTAGTGAAGCGCTCTGCGCTGGACGTCGGCGCCCTAGAAGTGGGCGATACCGCGGCGTCTATCGATCCTTCCTCCATCCCCGAGGATGAGGGCCCCAAGGCTGGGCGCGAGGCAGTAAACCGGCTGCGCGGGCGCTAAATCTCCCACTAGCTAGGGGGCGGTGCGGAATTTTTTCGTCACACAGGCTATTGTGTCTTACAGGAAGATACTCAATAGACAAGTCGATGGGGCGCCCAAGAATCCCTGGCGCGCCCTACTAACCCAAGGGGGTCATGCACATGGGACGCGGACGCGCAAAGGCAAAGCAGACCAAAGTTGCACGCCAGCTCAAGTACAACTCACCCGAGATGGATATCGAGTCCCTGCAACGGGAACTCGCCGCACAGCAAGAGGGTGACTCCCGCGATTATGAAGAGGATGACCCATACGCCGACTACGTCGACGAATGGGATGATGCCGACCGCGACGAACGCTAATCTTCCGCTCGCCGCCGGATAGCTCAAGGGCCCTAGGAAATCTCCTAGGGCCCTTCCTCATACCCTCCCCTGACAGGGCGGCAGGCCCTGCTAGAAGTTGGGGTGCTCGCCGTGCATGACCACGCGCGGCTCCTCGCCGGAGGCGGAGCGGACGGTGCCCAGCTCCCACGCATCGATGTGGCGTGCGGTAAGCATTGCCAGGGCACGGTCGCGGTCTTCGGGATTGACTACGGCAATCATGCCGACACCCATGTTGAAGGTCTTCTCCATTTCCGCCAGCTCCACCTTGCCCACCGAGGAGATGAGCTTGAAGATCTGGCCCGGGGTCCAGGTGGCGCGGTTAATATCGGCCGCCAGGCCTTCTGGGATGACGCGCTCGAGGTTGCCAGCCAGTCCACCACCGGTGACATGGCAGAAGGTGGATACGGAGCACTCGCTGGCCAGCGCCAGGCAGTCCTTGGCGTAAATGCGGGTGGGCTCCAGCAGCTCCTCGCCGAGGGGGCGGCCAAGCTCTTCCACGTGGCCGTCGAGTGGCATGCCAGCCTGCTCCAGCAGGACGTGGCGGGCCAGGGAGTAGCCATTGGAGTGTAGGCCGGAAGAGCCCATGGCGATGAGTACGTCGCCATCACGGACCTTGTCTGGGCCGAGTACACCATCGGCCTCAACGACGCCGACCGCGGTGGCGGAGACATCGTATTCGTTTTCTTCCATCATGCCGGGGTGCTCGGCGGTCTCGCCGCCCAGCAGCGCGGCGCCGGCCTGCACGCAGCCCTCGGCGATGCCCTTGACTACCTCGGCTACCTTTTCCGGCACGACCTTGCCCACGGCAATGTAGTCCTGCAGGAAGAGTGGCTCCGCGCCACACACAACGAGGTCGTCCACGCACATGGCGACGAGGTCGATGCCGATGGTGTCGTGCTTATCCATGGCCTGGGCCACGGCCAACTTGGTGCCGACGCCGTCGGAACCGGCGGCCAAGATGGGCTCCTTGTAATCGCCGAGCTTGAACAGGCCGGCAAAGCCGCCAAGACCGCCCAGAACCTCAGGGCGGGTGGCGCGCTTGGCGTGCGGGGCGAAAAGTTCCACGGCACGGTCGCCCTCTTCGATGCTGACGCCGGCTGCTGCGTAAGTATTGTCACTCATGGTTTCAGGTGTCCTTTGTTATTCGGTGCCGAGCAGGGTGCGCACGGCGTCTGCATTGGAGTTTCCGGCGGGCAGGCCAAGTGGGTACTCGCCCGAGAAGCAGGCGGTACACAGCTCGGAACGGGGCTGCTCGGTGGCGGCCACCATCTCCTCAATGGAGACAAAGCCCAAGGAATCAGCGCCGATGGTGTCACAGATAGTGGCGCAGACAATTTCCGGATCATCGGAGGGGCTGGCGTTAGCGATCAGCTCGCCCGGAGAGGCGAAGTCGATGCCGTAGAAACACGGCCACTTCACTGGCGGGGAGGCGATGCGCACGTGCACCTCGGCCGCGCCGGCCTCGCGCAGCATGCGGATGAGCGCGCGCTGGGTATTGCCGCGGACGATGGAATCATCCACCACGACGAGTTTCTTGCCGTTAATGACTTCACGCAGCGGGTTGAGCTTCAAGCGGATGCCCAGCTGGCGCAGGGTCTGGGTGGGCTGGATGAAGGTGCGGCCCACATAAGCGTTTTTGACCAAGCCGTGGGCGAAGGTGATGCCGGATTCGCGGGCATAGCCCACGGCGGCCGGGTTGCCGGATTCGGGAACCGGGATGACCAGGTCCGCGCCCTCGGCCGGGTATTCGCGGGCCAAGCGGCGGCCGATGTCCACGCGGGAGGCGTTGACGGAACGGCCCTTGATATCGCTATCCGGGCGGGCCAAGTAGACGTACTCGAAGACACAGCCGTGGCGCTTGGCTGGCGCGAAGTTCACGGAACGGATACCGGCCTCATCGATGGCGACGAGCTCGCCGGGCTCAATCTCGCGAATGAACTGGGCGCCGCAGATATCAAGCGCACAGGTCTCGGAGGCCACCACCCAGCCCTTGGCCAAGCGGCCGAGGACTAGCGGGCGCACGCCGTGCGGGTCGCGCGCGGCGTACATGGTGTGACCATCGGTAAAGGTCAGGCAGAATGCGCCCTTCACGCGCGGGAGCAAGTCACGGGCGGAGTCGAAGACGGAGGTGTCTTCATCCACGCCGTCGGCAAGCAGCATAGACAAGCACATGGAGTCAGATACGGACTCCTCATGGGGCTTACTCAAGCCGCGCTGCACGGCTTCTTCGCGCAGCTCCAGGTAGTTGATCAGGTTGCCGTTGTGTCCAAGGGCGATGTCTACCCCAGTCGAGGAGGTAGAAAACATCGGCTGGA
>QWCP01000283.1_pt1 | contig 21156 bp, 16 predicted proteins | sample 1972561 | NCBI WGS metagenome assembly QWCP01 (sample SAMN09866705, study PRJNA288562) | Human vaginal metagenome isolate pre4_vaginal, whole genome shotgun... | isolation source: vagina | host: Homo sapiens | place: USA: California
CAGTCGTGTAGCTCGCTACACTCCTTCACTCTCTTGCATTTTGACCTCAAAAATAAGCTCAAAATCTAACAAAGCTAATTTATAGAACCAGCCTTAAATGTTATCGCACCACTACTTTTTTACCTTTACAAAGATAGACTCCTTGTTGAAGTTTACTCGCATCCGTACCTACCTTTACACCTTGCAAGTTGTAATATGCTTCTTGGGTTGCATCTGCCACCGTATGAGGAATACTTGCGACTTTCACGGCTTGCTTTTCAAAGGTCCAAATAGATGCTCCCCAATGACGGGGCTTGAGCAACACCGTTTGGAAGGCATTGGGATTGGTGTACCAACTATACGTCCCAGATGCCTCGATGATATTGAAACCCGAGGGACCTTCATCAGTAGTATAAGGAGAAAGCTTCCAACTGTACGTTGTGCCAGCATGGATGGTTTGATCTATCGCACTACTTCCCACACAGGCAGGGACTTTTCCTACCTTGCTAATAATTCCTACCGTTCCGTCTGCATTCTTCACAAAGCGCCATAACAAATCGTCTGTGGTGGCGGTGGTACGTATGGGATAAACGTTGTTGTCAGCAGGATTGAGCTTAGCATAATAATCGGTAAAATAGCCGTTGCGTATCTTATACCAGTACGCCTCGTCTAAAGACTCAACTACCGAAGTGCGTGGAAAGGTCAAAAACTGCTGATACAAGGCTGCATATTCCATGTATTCGTCATGGCTCACGGCTTTTCCGTCAGCAAGATGTGCATGGGCTGGCACAATTACCTTCGCATTCAGGAAGGACACAGCCTCATCGGTGAAACTACCGGGTTGGTGAGGAACATTGCCTGCTATGAGTTTGTCACACTTCTTGACCAAAGCTTCCAGCAATGGCTTGTATTGAGTAATCCTTACTAATCGCCACGTGCCGGGATTGCAGAGCATAGGATCGTCGAAAGAAACCACATCGCCAGAAGGATGTCCAAACAAGCGAGGTGTGTTTCCTGTCGCTGTTGCAGAATAATTGTCGGCATTCGTCATCACCATAGCACCTGCCACATAATCGTATTGCTTTGCGGGTACAGTGGCTTTGTCGAGACGAAATACCGTTGCATCTGTGGCATTCATCCGCACTGCCTTGTTGTAGTCTGCCAGTTGTATGTACTGCTGAGTGACAGCATTACGTAGTTTCCACCCCTTTCCAGTCTTGACAAACTGCCACAGTTCTTCAGGCTCGTTTTGTGGAGTGTAGTGGAAACGCACACCTTGCTTGTTTTGGTACATCGCTGAACCCACATAACGCTTCTTGTAATAGGTAGAAGCCGATACGATTTGATACACCTCATTTTCTTGTGGTTGAACGACATCGACAGCTTTGAAGTGTGCAATGGCGTTGCCAAGCACTTGTACGTCTGCCGTCCCATCCTTTGCTTTTTGCAAGGTTTCCGACAAAGTCTGATGCGCTTCAGCCGACACATAGCCTGCTTCGCCGGGCGTGGTAGTGTCGAGCAACGTTTGTGCTTCTTGGATTGCCGTTTGCCAAGCGTCTTGATTGGCTTCTATGTAATGACGGGCATAGACATACTCCATGCGGTCGAGCAGCTCATCATGCTTCTGCAATCGCTGGTAGAAGCTCACCCAGTTCTTCTTGCTTTCGGGCAACCACCCTGTCTCAGCCAAAGCCAACAGACGTGGTAGCAACTGATACTCCAACTGGGTATTGTCGTTACAGGTCTCTGTCCACATGTTTCCTTGTACACCTAAGCAATAGTCTTCCCTGCCGCTAAGTGCACTCACTGGGTTGACACTGTACACAGTGGGTACGCTGTTCACATAACCATCACCCCATCCACCTTGGTAAATCTCGTTGACATCGGCTTGGCTCTTCGGCACTTGCATCATGTCAAGATACAGAGACTGGTAGGGTACAACGATACTCTTGAAGCCCAAGTTGGCGGCTTCTGCACTCTTATTGATGTGATTCCAAGCCATGATGACTGGCTTTACCTTGTTGGTAGCAGGCCAATGCGCCATCAACTCGTCCCACACAATGATTTGCTTGCCGTAATTATCATACAAGTATTCACCCAACAGTTCGACAAGCCACGACTGAAGTTGCTCTACCCCACTAAGTCCTTCAGCCCGAACTCTTTCTAAGCAGTCGGCATTGTTGCGCCACTGGTCGGTTGGACATTCATCACCACCCAAGTGAATGTAAGGTCCGGGGAAAACAGTTGCTACATGTCCGAGTACACATTTTAAGAAATCGATGGTAGAATCCTTGCCTATGTTCAACACATCTTTTGATATACCTCCAGGCACTCGCACACGATAGGTCTTGGTGGGGTCGCAGCTAAGCTCGGGATAAGCAGCCACGGCAGCCACCATGTGCCCGGGTAAGTCTATCTCGGGAATAATCGTAATGTTTCTCTCCTGTGCATATTTCACTACTTCGCGCAAGTCATCGAGCGTGTAATACATCCCTTCCCCATATTCGGTGTCATCGAAGAACTGCTGACTACCACCTGCATTCACAAACGAACCAGCACGCTTGCTTCCTACAGTTGTCAGCTTGGGATACTCTGGTATCTCCACACGCCATCCTTGGTCGTCGGTAAGATGCCAGTGAAAGCGGTTCATCTTGTAAAATGCCATGATGTCAAGGATGCGCATTACTTCGTGTTTGTCGAAGAAGTGGCGTGCCACATCGAGCATAAAACCACGATGGTCAAGGGCGGGCGCATCGTTAATGAACAATTGCGGTAACGTCCAAGCGGCACCACTCACAGGATTCTTCTCATAAAAAGCATTGGGCAATAACTGCTTAATCGTTTGCAGGGCATAAAAATATCCCGCATCTGTTTTGGTTTTTATCAGTACACCCTTGTCATCCACCATGAGGGTATAGCCCTCATCGGGCAGGGTGTTGTCTATGACCACGCTGATAGCGTTCTCCTTTCGGTCGGTCGTACAAGGCTCGACATTGAGCTGGATGCCTGCCGTTGCAGCCAATTGTTTGGCAAAGGCGGTGGCTTGCTGCTGGGTAACCTCATTCGTATAAGTAATGGAATGCAGTTGGCTGAGTTCGTAGGTCTCGCCTTCAACAAGGGTAAGCGAAGAGGGATAAGGTATCAAGCGAGGCAAATTGCGATAAGCCTCCAATGCACTTTCGGGCGTGAATGACAGTGGATTGTTGACATCACCAACGTCCCACAAGCCCACTTCGTGGCCTACACCAGGACCTGTCCATTGATTCAGAGCAACGGCACCGTTGTCGTAGGGCGTCACTTCGTATTTTCCACTTGGCAAAGACTTGATTTTCAACTTAGTAGCTTGGTGCTTAGAGGAGGCGAAAGCCATGCCTTGTTTGGCGGTGTTGTTAAGATATAGATGTCTTCCTGTCTTGTCAGTAAGCGTGAATCCAGCACTCTCAGAGCCTTCTATCTTCCACAACTGTGCAGGTTGTCCTGTCATAGAGTGGGTTTGCACCTTGACGCCATCGCCCTGAGATGTGAGTACATTTTGACTGTTAGCAAACTGGATAAAATACCAAAACGTATGGTCAACAGTACTGATTTTTGGGAACTCTGCAGCTTTCAGGTTACACAAACTGCCCAACAACAAAAAAAGAATAGTGTATAGCGTTTTCTTCATGGGGTAAAAAAAATAATGATAAATGCCTGCTGTAGAACCGAAACAGCATGAATGGCATTTCTTTGAATTTAATATGGGTTCAGAAAAAAGGCATAGCCCTTATTTGATGACTATTTTCTTGCCATCATGAATATAGACACCTTTCATGGGATGGTCTGCCTTTCGACCTTGCAAGTCATAGTATCCCTTGGAAATAGGTGCCGAATCCGCACTTATCACATAATCGATACCAGTCCACTTTTTGGGCTGAAACACTCGCACATAGTCAACTCTTGATTCATACACAAAGTCCATGTCGGGATTGCTTGCCCATTGACCATTGCCCACACTTTGGTTAAGAATCAGATAAAAGGGCGCATTAAAAGGCCATTGACCTTTTTGCAAGTCATCGTCATTGCTCGACTTGTGGTATCGTCCCTTCTCTACTCCGTCTACATACCATATCAACTCTTCCTCGTTCCACTCCAAACTGTACACATGAAAATTGTCTACATCCACATTTCCTGAAAAGCTGGAGGTAGGATTAAAGCGGTGATGCAAGTTGTATGTCCAATTGGAGTGTACGGTATGATAGGCCTTATTCTTCATATTGATGGCTTCAAATATGTCTATTTCGCCTGCTTTAGGCCATTCTGCGCATGGTGGTTGCGGCATCATCCAAGCAGCGGGAAAGTTTCCAGCGTGCCGTGTGGTCTTCATTCGCACGTCTACCCTACCATATGTGAACGAAAACAAGTCGCGTGTTTCCATGGCACCCGATAGCATATCTGCGGGATCTTTCGTCTTGTCGGGATTCTTGAAACATCTCAGCACCAAACAACCGTCCTTGATGAAAGCCACTTTGGGGTCAGAACTAACATATCGGCACCACGCTGCACTGTATCTTACAGATGGCTTCCAACGCTTTGAATCAGGAAACGTGCCGTCTGCCTGATTGAACTCGTCGTTAAAAACCATCACATAATCATCTTCATCCGTCTCGTTTTTCCCCATTTTTACAAATGAAGGTTGCAATTGCAAGTCGCCGTCAACCAAACCGGGAGCTATATCAAGCAGTCCGTATTGGCAGGCAGAGGCATCCAAGACCGTCTCTACATACTGCGCCACGCCATTGACGAGCGAGTCTGTGGCGGCAAGGTTGCCGTGTCGTACCTTCACAGAACCGAGCTTGAAGCCCTTATCGGGCTTCATTTGCACGGTGAAAGACTGTCCGTATGGCACCTTGATGCCATCGACAGGTTGTCCTTCGAGCGTCAATACCGTTCCGTTTTTCGAAGAACAATTGACGGTTCCTTGTTCGCCGTGGTGTACAAACAACCGCACATCTGCTATGGCTCCGCCGTTATTGGCGATGTGATTGCCTGCCGAAGTGTTGCCCTCGGGGTCGACGTTGTCCCAATCTATCTTGTACCGCATCATATAATGCCCCGTCTCAAGATTATCAGGAAGGGTGAATTTGGGTGCATTGAGTCGGTCGAGACTTTGCAAATGCTGTCCATCACTGCTGTATGGTTGCCCGTTGCAAGTGGCAGCACTGAAGCTCACCAGTTCGTTATCGGCCGTCAGTTGTCCCCCATCGAGAGGCTGTTTCCAATTGAAATAACCATTCTTGTTCTTATCCACATACACCAAGGTCTGCATCCAACTGCCACTGTAGTTGACACCAGAGGCGACTTGTGTGCCTGCTGATGCCACAAAAACGTGCTGCGTCAAATCGTGATACACGTTTTTGGGGTTGTCGATATTTACTTCCTGCTGATTCAGACGCACAGCGTTAAGCCTTCTGGAAGCGTGCTTGTTGGGTTGGTTCTTGTCGAACGCTATGCTGTAGAAATCGTTTGCTTCTGGAGAACCAATGCTTACAAACAATCCTTCTACCACAACATCACCGTCAATAAGCTCAGCAGGTAAGGTATAGCTATCATTTTCGTCGAACGACGACTTCTTCACAATCACGTCACGATATTGAGCTACGCCATGAATAAGGCTATCGCCTTGTTGATTGTAGCCATGTCTAACGCGTATTCCTTTGTAAGTAAACCCGTTCTCAGGCCGCATCTTAATGGTTACTGGTTTACCAAAAGGCACATCCTTGTTGAGAAAATTGCCTTCTACATCGAACACTTCGCCATTACGCTGTGCATTGGTGATGTGCACTTGGTCACGGTGAACATTGAGTCGGATGTCGACAATAGCCCCACCGTTATTGATAATGTGGTTGGAAGAGGCTATATTTCCGCCCGCATCTATACAGTTCCAGTCAACCTTGTAACGCATACGGTAGAATCCTGGCTGCATATCGGCAGGCAAGGTGAATGCTGGTGGGTTGAGAACATTGCGGTCATTGCCAGAAATAGCTTGTCCTAAAGAATTGAACCCTTTTGAGTCATCGTTGGGATTCTGCGAATAAAAGGAATAAGCCGCAACGTCGCTGCCCTGTACAGGCTTTCCGTCGGCTGCCAAATTCGTATCAAATCGCCCGTCCCTGCCATAGTCTAAGTAAACATATCCGTGCATCCAAGTGCCGTTGTATTTGAAAGCTGGCTGGAGAGTTTCGCCTGCTTTAGCGATGAAATCAACTTGGTCTATAGAACTATAGACAGGCGTTTGCTTGGTGATACTGCCAGCCACCGTTGCTTCCTTGCCGTTGAGTGAAATGCTAAGTAGTCCTCTGTCGATACGACTGTAATGAGCCTCCTTGTCAATGTTCAACGGATAGTCTTCACGCTGGGTTTGCGTGGTGGCTTTGTCGTTTACCTCAATACAGTCGATGTACACAGCAAAATCTTCGGTGAGCATGTGTGGAGACTCATTGTCGGGCACTACAACGAGCGAATGCACGTCCACTCCCTCCGCTCCTTTGATAGGAAACACGGCATCTACCCATTGGTCAGGTTCAACTTTGTTGGTAGATAGCACCCAAAACTGCTCCGTCTCCTTTGATTGGTCGTTGCGCTCAACGCGTTTACCTAAGCCGATGAGCATCACTCGACCAGCCACAGGCTTGTGTAGCATGACATGAACGTACTGCAAAGTTGGCTTGAGTTTCAACGGTTGTTGAAGGTCAATGCGTGCTCCGAAGGTGTTAGAAGCGAATCGAGAACGTTGAAAAGCCAACACTTTGGCTGATGGATTGGGAGCTACGCCTAATATCTCATCGGTCTCAGTGTGCGGGTTGTCGATGATGCGGACATTGCCTTGCAGTTTTCCTGTGCGGAAAGGCGAGTGTTCCCATGTGTCATAAACGCCGATTGACTTATAATCTTGTTGCTCAAACCCTATAGACTGAGCCGTTGTTGTGAGTGGGAATAATATCCCAGCCATTAATATAAGGTGTTTGATGGTTTTCATATATTGTGTTTGATGTTTTCGTTATCTATTGTTTTCATTGTTTCCAAACTGCCTTGTGAACTAAAATACACTCACTGTGTGCAGAGTTGGGCACGCCTTGGCGTCGTCAATGACAATTCTCAAAGCCTTGACTTTGTAGCCTGTGCCATAACTCTGGGCTGTTGAACCGTTGAGAGGAACAATGCGTTTATATCCTACCGTGGTAGTTGTAACACCCTGTGCCACGGGCTTAAAGGATTGCCCATCCTCGGAAATCTCTAAATGGAACTTGCGAATACGCTGTCCCAAACGAATATACTCCATGAGGGAGACATATCTAATGGTTTGTGGTTGGTTCCATGTCAGGGTGATAGTACCCTTTGTCACACCGTCACTGGCAGCCCAATAGGTATCTTTGTTCGCATCGGTCATATTGCTTGGCTTGTAATCTCTGTTTGCACCATTGCCACGCTGATCGGTGACTGTGACGGTTGCCAAGCGCGCAAGGTCGTTTCCGAGTCTTTTTCTAAGCAGGTCGCCTGACGCCTTCAATGCCTTCACCGTAGCATCTGGCAGTAGTCCACGCTTGTCGGGAGGACAGTTAAGTATCAGGGTGGAGTTGCGTCCCACAGTCTCAAGATACATTTGGAAAGTCCGCTCAGCACTCATGGGGCATTCACTTTGGTGCCAAAACCATCCCTTGTCGGTGAACTTGGCATCACTCTCTCCGGGGAACCATATCCATCCATTCTCCGTTCCGTACATACCATTCCCCTCGGGAGCATATCCTCTGTCCTCGGGACTCCAGTTGGTTTCTCCAGCCCATCCTTGTTCATTGCCTATCCATCGAGCTTCTCCGCCAACTCCCCAGAGGATAATGTCGGGACAAACTTTATGTATAGAATCACGCAAGTTGGGCACATCATAGTAAGTATCTCGGTCTACACTAACGGTTTCGTTGCGTCCCCCGTAATAGCCATCACCACCATTGGCACCATCGAACCACATCTCAAATTGGTCGGTACCATACTGCGCCAGCTCTGCACACTGTCTAAGGAACACCTCACTGACATATCTCGGCGTGCCATAGAGTCCAGAATTTCGATCCCAGGGAGATACATAAAAGCCATATTTCATATCCAACGCCTTGGCAGCAGCCGCAAACGACTCTGGAAGATTGAGCGACCTACCATTCTCGTTGCCAGCACCAACAACGCTGTGCTTAGTAGTTTCTGTGGGCCACAAACAGAATCCGTCGTGGTGTTTCACCACAGCGATGCCGCCCGTCATACCCGCATCACGTACAGCCTCAAGCCACTGATGCGGATTAGGCTTATCAGTAGGTGCAAAAAGACTCTCGGTTTCGTTACCGTTTCCCCACTCCATATTGGTATATGTGTTCATACCATAGTGGAAAAAGGCGTAATACTCGGTTTCCTGCCATTTCATTTGTCGCTCTGTAGGCAGTGGAAACACGGGAGCAGGTTCGTTATCAGGATTGGATAACGACTGCTGCACCAGCCGGAACGCTGGCTCCGACTGTGCTTGCACGGTCATGAATGCTGCGGTCATGGCCAGTGTCAGTAAGTAGTTTTTCTTCATAAAAATACGTTGCGACAGGTCTCTCATTGCCGTAAAGAACAATTAAGCTACCATTTGCCGCATCATGGAGTTAATAAATATTATAGCTATTAAATAATCGCTTATGTTGGTTAGTTCCACAAAATTACAAAAAAAGTTTTAGTTTTGAAACAAAATTCAATTGTTTATGAGCAAAAAGATATGAATAATGCATACACATTCGTCATTTATCTCAGATTTTGTCGTTTGTTGCGAATACAGAGGATGAAGCACCGTCCTTATCTGACAGCACCTAAAAAAGCCTGTACACTTTTTGTAGTATACAGGCTTGAATCATATGGACAGACGACAAATCCTCACGTCTTGACGCAAATTAACTGCAATACAACATCGCATGAATCGTCGTTCTATCTTTTTCCGATGCGCATGGCACAAAAACCAAGCGATGTTCTCGGATGTTAGATTTAGACACGAAAGCGATTAGTCCTTAAGCTTTGCCGTAATAAATTCGCGGTTGAGGCGAGCAATATTTGCAATCGACTCATTCTTTGGACACACTGCTTCGCACGCTCTGGTGTTGGTACAGTTACCAAATCCTAATTCATCCATCTTCAGAACCATGGCTTTGGCACGCTTAGCAGCTTCTGGACGACCTTGTGGCAACAATGCCAACTGACTAACCTTGGAGCTCACGAAGAGCATCGCAGAGCCGTTTTTGCATGCTGCAACGCAAGCGCCACAACCAATACAGGTAGCACAGTCCATCGCCTCATCGGCATTTTCCTTCGGTATAAGGATAGCATTAGCATCTTGTGCCTGACCTGTACGAATGGTGTTGTAACCTCCAGCTGCAATAATTTTGTCGAAAGCTGCACGATCTACCATACAGTCTTTAATGACAGGGAAGCCTGCTGAACGCCAAGGTTCTACAGTAATGACATCTCCATCGTTGAAACGACGCATGTATAACTGGCAGGTTGTTGCGCCACGCTCTGTCTTTCCGTGTGGCACACCATTGATATAGAGTGAGCACATTCCGCAAATACCTTCACGACAGTCGTGATCGAAAACAAACGGTTCTTTACCATCCTCGATGAGTTCCTCATTGAGGATATCAAGCATTTCGAGGAAAGAAGTATCGTCTGGGATATTCTTCATCTCGTGAGTATCAAAATGTCCCTTGTCTTTAGGACCGTTCTGACGCCAAAATTTAATTGTAAAACTTATATTTTTTGACATGGTGTATTGAGTTTATGAGTTTATGAGTTTGTGAGTTTTTAAGTTTCTTAAGTTCCTTCTTTTACTGACTTGCACCGTGAAACCTATCTAAAAAGGTTACTTGTACTTTTCTGTATAAATTAAAGACTTGAGCATTTTTGAAACTTCATCTACTAAGTTTACCAGCTCTTGACAAGCATTTGTTGTAACGAAAGCTAAATCTTTAGATAAGATGAGCTGCGTTTCCAACTCGTTGCACGAACCCAATGATATGTACAAAAATCGTATATGCTCATTGTTTGTCTCTCTGCCATAACCCTCCGATATATTTGAAGGTATGGAAACGGCACATCGACGCATTTGACTAACAAGTCCAAATCGCTCTTCTTGAGGATAAGAAGCAGTTAACTCATAAACCTTACGAGTAAGATTCATGCTCTTTTGCCAAACGGATAAATCTCGAAAAGTGCCCATCTTAATGCTTTACTTCGTCAATTACAGGGTTGATAAGCCAGTGGAGAAACTCAAAAACTTAAAAACTAAGAGACTCAAAAACTAACGATTAATTCTTATAATTACGTGTTTGTACCTTGATGGCCTCGTACTCGAGTGGCTCTTTAATCAACTCGGGGGCGGTTTCATCATTATTCTGGTACTTCCAACAACCTACATAGAAATAGTTTTCATCGTCACGTTTTGCCTCTCCCTCAGGTGTTTGGTACTCCTCACGGAAGTGACCTCCACAACTCTCATTACGAGAGATGGCATCGTAAGCAACGAGTTCGCCCATCAATAAAAAATCACGCAAATGGATAGCTTTATCCAACTCAACGTTCAGACCTTCTTTAGAACCAGGGATAAACAGGTTGGTATCGAACTCTTTACGTAAGTCTGCTATCATCTTCAAACCTTCTTCGAGACCTTCCTTGGTACGACCCATACCCACGTGTTCCCACATGATGTGACCCAACTCCTTGTGTATAGAGTCGACAGAGCGCTTACCCTTGATGCTCATCAAACGGTCAATTTCTGATTGTACCTTCTTTTCAGCCTCTTCAAACTCTGGAAGATCGGTAGAAAGACGTGGCCAAACAGCTTGGTCTGCCAAATAATTTTGAATGGTGTATGGCAACACAAAGTAACCATCTGCCAAACCTTGCATCAACGCTGAAGCTCCCAAGCGGTTAGCACCATGATCAGAGAAGTTACATTCGCCTATGGCAAACAGTCCTGTGACAGAGGTCATCAACTCATAATCTACCCAGATACCACCCATGGTATAATGGATAGCGGGGAAGATCATCATGGGTTTGTAGTACTTTACACCGTTGATTTCGTTCGCCATGTCACCAGGGAACACGTCTGTAATCTCTTCATACATCTCGAAGAGGTTTCCATAACGCTGCATGATTTCATCAAGTCCCAATCGGTTGATAGACTCAGAGAAGTCAAGGAACACAGCCAAACCTGTGTTGTTCACACCAAAGCCCTTATCGCAACGCTCCTTCGCAGCACGCGAAGCCACGTCACGAGGCACTAAGTTACCAAATGCTGGATAGCGACGCTCCAAGTAGTAGTCCCGATCCTCTTCTGGTATTTCCCAGCCTTGTTTCGTTCCTGCCTGCAATGCCTTAGCATCTTCTATCTTCTTAGGAACCCAAATACGTCCGTCGTTACGCAACGATTCTGACATCAGCGTCAGCTTCGACTGCTTGTCACCATGTACAGGAATACAGGTGGGGTGAATCTGAACATACGAAGGGTTAGCAAAATAAGCTCCCTTACGGTAGCACTGAACAGCAGCAGTACAGTTACATCCCATTGCATTGGTAGAAAGGAAATAAGTATTTCCGTATCCGCCAGTGGCGATTACTACGGCATTGGCAGAGAATCTCTCTAACTTACCTGTCACCAAGTTCTTGGCAATGATTCCACGAGCACGACCGTCAATGATGACTACGTCCTCCATCTCGTAACGTGTATAGAGCTTTACTTTGCCTGCATGTACTTGACACATCAGTGATGAGTAAGCGCCTAACAACAGCTGCTGACCTGTTTGACCTTTGGCATAGAACGTTCTACTTACCTGTGCACCACCAAACGAACGGTTGGCGAGCATACCTCCGTATTCACGAGCGAATGGTACGCCTTGTGCAACACATTGGTCGATGATAGCATTCGACACCTCTGCCAAACGGTAAACATTAGCTTCGCGCGCACGATAGTCGCCACCTTTTACAGTATCATAGAACAAACGATAAACAGAGTCACCGTCATTCTGATAATCCTTGGCAGCATTGATACCTCCTTGTGCAGCAATAGAGTGTGCACGGCGAGGCGAGTCTTGAATACAAAAGTTGAATACATTGAATCCCATCTCGCCCAATGAAGCGGCAGCACTGGCACCTGCTAAGCCTGTACCAACAACGATGACATCCAATTTTAATTTATTCTTTGGGTTAACCAAACGCTGGTGAGCCTTGTAATTGGTCCACTTCTCAGCTACTGGTCCTTCAGGAATTTTAGAATCTATTTGTGTCATAATATTCTTCCTTATCTATTATAAGATTAAACAATTACGCACAGCACAAACTCGGCGCGCAGCCAAATGCAAATGCGAGAACAACTACAAGGAAACCAAGCATTAATAATGTGGCATATACCTCACCGATAATCTTCCATCGGTTGAACCAAATTTTATTGCTGATTCCAAGGGTTTGCATAGCACTCCAAAAACCATGAGTGAGATGAAGCCACAAAGCACACAGCCAAATGATGTACAATACAACATACAAAGGCTGTGAGAATGTTTCCTGAATGTAACCAAAACCATCAGCAGGATTGCCTAACGGATCGGCAATGTGAAAGATTTCGGCAAACATCATATTGTACCAGAAATTGTACAAATGAAGAATCATACCCAAAACCACGATGAGTCCTAAAACCAACATGTTTTGAGATGCCCACTCTACTTTGGAACTCTTTTGGGTAACAGCATAACGCTCGTTCCCTCGAGCTCTTCGGTTTTGTGCCGTAAGAATGAAGGCATAGACGATGTGACACACAGTTAGCGCTGCAAGTGCAATCGTAGCTACCACCGCATACCAGTTGGCACCCAGAAGTTCACAAATCGTATTGTAGGCATCTCCAGAAAAGAGAGCCACAATATTCATTGACATGTGAAATGACAGGAATAGAATAAGTGCGACACCGGTGACCGACATCACTACTTTTCTACCAATAGATGAATTGATTAACCACATAAATGATTGAAATTTAAGTATTAAATGTTAGAAAAAAATATGCTTACTAATTAGATATAATCAACGAAATTTTAACAAACTTTACCATCTCTCCTCTTTTGTGAGTATGCGTTACGTATGCTGAAGTGCAAAAATACTATATTTTAATGATAACTCAAAGCTTTTTATCAAAAATACTGTCAAATAGACACGGCTTTTTCGTATAACATAGATTAACGATGATAAAAACCAATATTTGTTCTTTTGTTTCCCAACAAATCTAATAAATCAAGCACATCAAATGACTTGTGTGCATTGCGTACCTCATTTACTTTCATTTGTTGTATAAAAATGACTCTTCCATAAAAGATCTGTGCCTTTTTATCACTGCATCATTTTTTGCAAAGGTATCTGGCGTTTTTGTCCTATTATTTTACCAAAAATCGACCATCTAAAATCTTCAAAATAGAAAAATTCAATAGGCAAACAATATATAAAAATGTGTTGATTTTGGCAAAATAAACGTCTTTTCGAGCTGGAACATGGAGATAACGCCCTTGGAAACATGTATTAGAGCTGTTATTCACATGACATAGCGGCATTAAAGCATGCAAATAAGGCTGCTATCTTAATGCTTCAGCTGACAAAAAGTGGTAAAAATAGGAAAGAAAAGAGAAGACATAAGCGTAACATTATAAATAACAACAACTTACAAACATTGCTCATAACTTGCGTATTTGCGACCAACTTTGCCCGTGGATGTTTTGACGCGAGTTTTGAGAGGCACTTTGTAAAGATAATTCAGCATTAATGAGCTGTTCATGTGGCATACTTCCAATGCTGCTTCTGCTGTATTGTTGTTGGTTTTCGGTATAAAATATCATTAAACGAAAGAGCCGTTTCAAATAGGATGAAATAACGATTCTGTGGAAAATCAACCTATAAACGCAAATGAATGATAACATTCCGTCTACATAGTTTTTCGTCTTCATCCTCATTTTATTCAATATTATTTCTTAATTTTGCGTTGTTTCTTTTTCTTATGACAAGAAACTTACTCTAAAAAGCTCAGCATAAAAAAGGTTGATTACTTAAAAACTAAAACATCAACCTTGCCATTACAAAGCGATAGAGATAGTTTCTATAAAAATTAAATAAAGCAAGATAGAAGGATGATATTTCAATACGATGTGCTTGTCATTGGCGGAGGACACGCTGGATGTGAAGCTGCAACGGCAGCTGCGCAATTAGGAGCAAAGACTTGTCTCGTCACTATGGACATGAATAAAATAGCACAAATGAGCTGTAACCCTGCCATTGGGGGCATTGCTAAGGGGCAGATTGTTCGAGAGATTGACGCCTTAGGCGGTCACATGGGAATGGTTACTGACGCTACCTCTATTCAGTTTCGCATGCTCAACAAAGGCAAAGGACCTGCAGTGTGGAGTCCTCGTGCACAGTGTGACCGTAGTAAATATATTTTGGAATGGAGAACAGTGTTAGACCATACGCCCAATTTGGACATTTGGCAGGACGAAGCGTGCGAACTACTCACCGCAAACAGTGAGGTAACGGGTGTCCGTACGGTTTGGGGAGTTGAGCTATACGCAAAAAGTATTATTATCACAGCAGGGACATTTCTTAATGGTTTGATGCACATTGGTAGGAAAAAGCTCCCTGGAGGACGATGTGCCGAGCCAGCAGTCTATCACCTGAGTGAAAGCATTGCACAACATGGGATTACCGTCCAACGAATGAAAACAGGAACGCCTGTCCGCATTGACGCAAGAAGTGTGCATTTTGAAGACATGGAAAGACAAGACGGAGAGAACGACTTCCACCAGTTTAGTTACATGAGTGGGTCAAGAAACCTCCAACAACTTCCTTGTTGGACGTGCTACACTACGCCAGAATCACATGAAGTTTTACGCAAAGCATTGCCCGATTCTCCCCTTTTCAACGGACAAATACAAAGCACTGGACCGAGATACTGCCCTTCTGTTGAAACAAAATTGGTAACCTTTCCCGACAAGGATAGGCATCCGCTGTTTTTAGAACCTGAAGGTGAAAATACCAATGAGATGTATTTGAACGGCTTTTCATCGAGCATGCCGTTGAACATTCAGATAGAAGCCTTGCATCAGATACCTGCTTTCCGAGAGGCAAAGATTTACAGAGCTGGATACGCGATTGAATATGATTATTTCGACCCTACTCAATTGAAGCCTTCATTGGAATCAAAAATCGTCAAAGGTCTTTTCTTTGCAGGGCAGGTAAACGGCACAACGGGCTACGAGGAGGCAGCAGGTCAGGGAATCGTTGCAGGTATCAACGCTGCTATCCACTGTTTTGGAGGCGACCCTTTTGTGATGAAACGTGACGAAAGTTATATCGGTGTGCTCATTGATGACCTAACAACGAAAGGCGTTGACGAACCTTATAGGATGTTCACCTCACGTGCTGAATATCGTATTTTACTTAGACAAGACGATGCTGACGCACGATTGACGGAGAAAGCATACCAATTAGGACTCGCAAAAAGAGACCGTTTGGATTGGTGGACACAGAAGAAAGAGCGTATCAATCGTTTGATGGACTATTGTAATAATACTTCGATAAAACCGAAAGAAATTAACGAAATGTTGGAACGAAATAGGACATCAACGCTTAAAATGGGATGTAAACTTTCAGAACTAATTGCACGCCCCCAGATATCTATTCAACTTCTTGCGGAAATGATACCATCTTTGAGTGACGAGCTCAACAAGATACCGAACAGAATGAGCGAAATCATCGAAGCAACAGAGATAAAAATTAAGTATAGAGGGTACATTGAGCGTGAGAATATTATAGCCGAAAAGATGCACCGACTTGAAAATATCAAAATTCAAAACAGGTTTGATTACGGCCAGCTGCATGAACTATCAACAGAAGCTCGTGAGAAACTAAAGCGAATTAACCCTGAAACGCTGGCAAAAGCAAGTAGAATTCCAGGGGTATCACCAAGTGACATCAATGTTCTTCTCGTATTATTAGGAAGATAAATACAACACATATCATCTAAATTTTATAGATGTTTCATGTGAAACAATTGATTATTTTATAACAACATAAACCATTGACAATGAACAACAAATTGCTATTAGACAACTTGAGGTGTATACCAGATTGGCCCATCAAAGGAGTCAACTTCAGAGATGTAACCACCCTATTCAAAAACGCTGATTGTTTGAGAACAATTAGCGATGAGATGTGCGAACTTTACAAAGACAAAGGCATCACAAAGATTGTAGGAATTGAAAGTCGAGGATTTGTCATGTCGTCGGCAGTTGCTATTAAATTGGGTGCTGGAATTGTGCTTTGCAGAAAGCCAGGAAAGCTTCCATGCGAGACAGTGCAAGAGAGTTACGCTAAAGAATACGGCATCGACACCATCGAGATACACAAAGATGCCATCAATGAAAATGACATTGTACTCTTACACGACGACTTGTTAGCCACTGGCGGCACGATGAAAGCGGCTTGCGACCTTGTGAAAAAGTTTCATCCCAAAAAGATTTATTGCAATTTCATCATAGAACTTATCAATGAAAATCTTAATGGAAGAGAGAAATTCGACGATGATATCGAGATTACAACTCTTATTCAGATATAGAAAAAGACACTCGCAATCAAACAAAGTTACGAATTAGGAGGGGTACGAGACAGCTCTACCCTTCCCTAATTCATTAGACGATAACGATTCAAAATAGAAGATGGCGAACAACATGGCTGCAAAATATTCTTCACTACAATGTTTCACATGAAACAAAGCAAAGACAATAGACTTAAATCCATACAGTTAGAATGAACAAAGAGGGGAACATAGAAAGAATATCCAAACTAAAAAACATTGTTGATAGCATACCAGAGAGACCTGGGAGCTATCAATTTTTTGACAAAGAGGGTAATATTATATATGTGGGAAAGGCAAAGAACTTAAAGCGACGTGTGTCTTCGTACTTTCTAAAAGAAGTAGATCGCTTCAAAACTAAAGTCCTTGTCAGCAAAATTTATAATATTACATACACTGTTGTTAATACAGAAGAGGATGCTCTGCTATTAGAAAACAGTCTCATCAAAAAATATAACCCAAAATATAACATATTACTCAAGGACGGAAAAACCTATCCCAGCATTTGCATTACAAACGAATGGCTCCCAAGAATCATAAAGACACGGCAAATAAGGAAAGGGAACGGCAGTTATTTTGGTCCGTACACACAGATATCTCATCTATACGCAGTCCTTGATGTCATCAATAAAATCTATAAACCCCGCACGTGTACGTTCCCTATTACACCAGCAGGAGTAAAAGAAGGCAAATACCGTGCTTGCTTAAAATACCACATTGGAAATTGCTTGGCTCCATGTATAGCCAAACAATCGTACGAAGATTACATGCAAAACATAGAGCAAGCACGTGAAATTTTGAAAGGAAATACCAGAGAAGTACGAGATATTCTCTATCAAATGATGCTGAAGAAATCGGAAGAACTCAAATTTGAAGAAGCGCAGATTCTAAAAGATAAATACGATATCCTTAACACATTCGTTTCCAAGAGCGAGGTAGTGAGCTATACCATAAAGGATGTTGATGTGTTCACATTAACCGAGGATGAGAGCAAAAAAACTGCATATGTGAACTACATGCACGTGAAGAATGGAACGATTAACCAGAGTTTCACAATTGAATATAAGTCTAAAATTGAAGAAACAAAAGAGGAAATACTCATCACTGCTATTCAAGAACTAAGATCCAGATTTAGAAGTAAAGCCAAAGAACTCATTGTTCCTTTTGATATCGAATGGAATCTCCACGATTGCACCTTTAACGTACCTCAAAGAGGAGATAAGAAACACTTGCTGGATCTCTCTGAAATGAATGCCAAACAATACAAATTTGACCGATTGAAGCAAGCGGAGAAGCTAAATCCTGAACAACGTCAGACTCGACTCATGAAGGAGTTACAAAGCCAATTGAATCTACCTACCCTTCCTTTCCACATCGAATGTTTCGACAACTCTAACATCTCTGGCACCAATGCCGTTGCAGGTTGCGTGGTATTCAAAGGGTTAAAGCCTTCAAAGCAAGACTATCGTAAATACAATATTAAAACCGTTGAAGGACCAGACGATTACGCCTCAATGAAAGAAGTGGTGAGACGTCGCTACCAACGTATGATTGAAGAACAAACACCCCTACCCAATCTCATCATTACGGATGGTGGGAAAGGTCAAATGGAAGTGGTGAGACAAGTGGTTGAAGATGAACTTGGACTTCATATCCCTATCGCTGGACTGGCGAAAGACAACCGGCACCGAACGAACGAATTGCTATATGGTTTCCCGCCACAAGTCATTGGCATGAAGGCAGATAGCGAGTTGTTTCACATACTCACCAGAATTCAAGACGAAGTGCATCGCTATGCCATCACCTTCCACCGAGACAAGCGTAGCAAACAGGCACTGCACAGCGAGTTAGACAACATTAAAGGTATCGGAATACAGACACAGAAGCAACTCATGAAAGTTCTGAAAAGCGTAAAAAAAATCAAAGAAGCTGATTTACAAACTCTTACCAACATCATTGGTAAGTCAAAAGCAAATATCATTTTCCAATATTTTCAGGAAAAAGAAAGCACTTAATGTCAAGGTAGAGATACACATGGAGTGATGAAAACGCGACTCTCACATTTTGTATCTCCTTGTTTATCAACCGTTTACGCAAATAAGATTAGGTACTATAAATCGTTCATTGTCAATCAATTATCAACGGACAAACGAAATAAAGGGATACCCTACTCGACTTTCAGCAAACAGGTATCCTACGAAAAACCTATAAATAATATACGCTTATCAATTTTTTAATGTGTAACTTTGCACACATCAGTCGAAATTTATAAACACAATTGGTACACCGAAAAATGAAAACTTGGATTCAAATACTCCTTCTTATCGTTAGTATGACCATAGGGCATCATACTACAGGTAAGGCATATCCAAGTGTACACGGCTACCAAAAGGAAGCTCATAAAGAACTATCGGACGTTCAACAAAAGCTTAGTGACAAATATCAGCTTTATCACGAAACCCTTAGTGACCAAGAACGAGGCACGGCTCTACTCACAGATTCCAATCAGTCTACTCGAATCAACGCCCCTCGTCCACAACGCTATCTACCCCCCTACTTACAACTTTCCAAACTCGATGCATATAAGAAATCCACGGAAACGTGGCATAACAAGCTTTACCTCTGGCGGAAAGGGCACAAAAATTCACATTCAACGACTCCCATATCAACAAGAGTCCCAGTCGATTATTATGTGATTGCACTGAGACATATCATTCGTTGAATTGCTATCTTTATAAAACTCCCCTTTTAGTACATCAACAGATGTACGATTTTATCCATGTTTTACAAATAAAAGATAGCAAGAAAATGGCAAAATTCAAAAATTTAGAGATGTCCAGTACACTCTCTTCCAACCCAGATATCACTGTTTCTAATGGTTTCCTTGGCTTTGGAGCTAAGGCGATATATACCCCTACAAACATTCCTCTGAAGGCAATCATCAATTATTACAACGCTGAAGATGGCGAAAAATTAGTCAAACTTCTGCAAATGTCAGAGGAACAGATCGCAGAAAAAGCAGAGAAAATGCGAATGCCACAAAAACAAAGTATGAGCAACTACCGTTTGGAAGCCTGCTTAACCGCAGACAAGCAGTTTATTGCCATACAAATATTTGGCTATGCGGATTTTAAGAACACTCCGCTCCATGAACTCTGCACCTATAAAGGCAAAACGGCAGAAAGCATCATCAACCTGCTTTAACCCGTCCGACACGACAAATTCCTACGGCTCATGTATTTAACACGAGGCATATTACTAACCTTTCGTTACAGTAATTGATGTGTAGCGAAAGGTTTTTTGATGACTGTTTAACAAGTAAGGAAATAAGATGAAACTATTAGAATAACATCAAAAGAAATAGAACTTACTTTTATAAGAGTATTAACCCATTGTTATAAGGGTACTAAGTCATTATTGTAAGGACACTAACCCATTATAATAAAGGCATTAAATCATTATTATAAGAGCATTAACCCATGTTTATAAGGCCATTAACCCAATGCTATAGTACTTTCATAGACTCTCTTGACCATTTTTAGTTGGTTATTCTATATCGCTTGGCCTTATTTTATAAGAAATCTACTCATCAATTTTTCCGCCCAAAAACTCATCAATAAAGAACATAATATTTGGCTAACTGCACAAAAATAAATATCTTTGTAATATGAGAATAGTCATACAAAGAGTTTCAGAAGCATCGGTGAGCATCAAAGACACGATGAAATCGGCCATTCAGCAAGGTTTTCTTATCCTTTTAGGCATAGGTGAAGATGATAGCGAGGATGATATAGAATGGCTTGTAAAGAAGGTTGTCAACCTTCGTGTGTTCGATGATGAACAGGGAATCATGAATAAATCTATCCTCGATGTCAATGGCGAAATATTAGTGGTGAGCCAGTTTACCCTCATGGCATCGTACAAAAAGGGCAACCGACCGTCGTATATTCGAGCCGCAGGGCACGAGATTTCTATCCCACTCTACCAGCAGTTTTGCAAAAGTTTGAGTGCCCAATTGGGGAAAGAAGTTGGCACTGGCGAATTTGGTGCCGATATGCAGGTAAAATTAGTGAACGACGGTCCGGTCACCATCTGTATGGATACCAAAAATAAAGAGTAACGCAAACACCCCCAAAGCAAGGTTCAAAATATGGAAATCAAAGAAGCACAGCAACAAGTAGACCGCTGGATTAAGGAATATGGTGTACGCTATTTCTCCGAACTCACCAATATGGCGTGTCTCACCGAAGAAGTTGGCGAATTGGCGCGCATCATCTCACGCACCTATGGCGACCAAAGTTTCAAGCCAGGAGAAACACCTAATCTTGCCGATGAAATGGCAGATATTTTGTGGGTGCTGATCTGTTTGGCGAATCAAACTCTAAGTTTGCGACATGAAAAAAAATAGGATTAAATCTTTTTGCTTACTAAGGTTGGCTTATTACCTTTGTTGTTAAAAGGAGAGCCAG
>QWCP01000293.1_pt1 | contig 21141 bp, 20 predicted proteins | sample 1972561 | NCBI WGS metagenome assembly QWCP01 (sample SAMN09866705, study PRJNA288562) | Human vaginal metagenome isolate pre4_vaginal, whole genome shotgun... | isolation source: vagina | host: Homo sapiens | place: USA: California
CAATAATGTTAGCGTTCTCTAGGCAATAAGTACTCAAAGTCAGCAGAGCAATACTGTTAAAGTTCACTAAGCAATAAGTAATCAACGTTCGCAAAGCATTACTGCAAAGCTTCTTTGGTTGTGTTTGCGCGCTTGCGTGGTGTTTGGCTGGCGGGTTTTCTTGAGTGGCTGTGGGAAATAGTTGTTTTCTCTTGAGTTACGATTTTTATTTTCGTTATGCTTACGTATCGTCTATGAGTTTTGACTAATGTGTTTGGTTTCTTAGTGTTGTGAGGTCAAGGAAATTTCAGCATCGTGCGTTCCGTCGCTGCGCTCCTCTTTTAGCACTCTGCCCGAAATTTCCTTGACCTCTACTTTGTTAATCTTTAACACAAAACTCATAGACTCGTGCAGAAAGTTGCGTAAGTGCGTGGTTTACTCAGTGCAACTAAAGTCGAAAAATTAAGCTTCGGGTGGGTGCGTGGTAGGTGCGTTTGGTGTGGTGTGTGCAGCAGCAATAATGTTAGCGTTCTCTAGGCAATAAGTACTCAAAGTCAGCAGAGCAATACTGTTAAAGTTCACTAAGCAATAAGTAATCAACGTTCGCAAAGCATAAGCTACAGAAGCAACGTCAGCAGAGCATGACTGCAAAGCTTCCGACGCAGCGTTAGCAAAGCATTACTGCAAAGCTTCTTACTCAGTGTGTTCTTGTAATGCTGTCTTAGCTCGCGAGTAAAATCGGTGAGGTTTGGCAGTTTGCCGGTTTTGGTTTTGCCAATAACGTATTGCAGCTATTTGATTGGCTTCAGCTTTAAGATAGTTGCTTGTAAATAATTACTTAAACGCGAAGAATGGAAGAGGTTTGTGATGACTGTTCGCGGTGATATTAGAAATGTGGCAATTGTGGCGCACGTAGACCACGGTAAGACCACTTTGGTAAACGCCATGCTTCAGCAGTCGCACGTATTTTCTGAGCGTGAAGAAGTTCCTGATCGCGTTATGGATTCCAATGATTTGGAACGCGAAAAGGGCATTACTATTCTTGCTAAGAACACGGCTGTGCAATATACCGGTCCGTTGGCTGAAAAATACGGTCATCCAGAAGGCATTACTATTAACGTGATTGATACACCTGGCCACGCCGACTTCGGCGGTGAGGTTGAGCGCGGTATTTCTATGGTTGACGGCGTTGTTCTGCTTGTTGATGCTTCTGAAGGCCCTCTTCCGCAGACTCGTTTTGTGCTCCGTAAGGCTTTGGAAGCTAAGCTTCCTGTTATTTTGTGCGTAAACAAAGTAGATCGTCCAGATGCTCGCATTGAAGAAGTTGTTGGTGAATCAACAGATTTGCTTCTTGGTTTGGCTCAAGATGTTGTTGAGGAAGGCATTGATCTTGATCTCGATGCTTTGCTTGATTTGCCAGTAATTTATTGCGCTGCTAAAGCCGGCTATGCTTCTGTAAATCAGCCAGAAAATGGTGGTTTGCCAGATAACGACAATTTGGAACCACTGTTTGATTCTATTATTTCCAACATTCCAGCTCCAGAATACGAAGAAGGTGCTCCTCTTCAGGCTCATGTTGCAAACATTGATTCCTCTGACTTCTTGGGTCGTCTTGGTTTGGTGCGTATCTATAACGGCATTTTGGAAAAGGGTAAGACCTACGGTCTTTCCCGCGTAGATGGTTCTATTGAAAACTTCCGTGTTTCTGAGCTTCTTCGCACGCAAGGTTTGGAGCGTACTCCTGTAGCTTCTGCAGGTCCTGGCGATATTGTGGCTGTTGCTGGCGTCAACGACATTATGATTGGTGAAACGATTGTTGATCAGAACGATCCAAAGCCACTTCCATTAATTCACGTTGACGATCCTGCAATTTCCATGACTTTCGGCGTGAACGATTCTCCTCTTGCTGGAACTGAAGGCAAAGATCATAAGCTTACTGCTCGTATGATTAAGGATCGTTTGGATCGTGAGCTTATTGGTAACGTTTCTATTAAGGTTCTTCCAACTGAGCGTCCAGACGCTTGGGAAGTTCAAGGTCGTGGCGAGCTTGCTTTGGCTGTTTTGGCTGAGCAGATGCGCCGCGAAGGCTACGAGCTTACGGTTGGTCGTCCTCAGGTTGTTACCAAGACTATTGATGGTCAAATTAATGAGCCTATGGAAAGCACAACTATTGACGTTCCAGAAGAGTACATGGGTACCGTCACTCAGCTTATGGCTGATCGCAAGGGTCGCATGGATTCTATGAGTAACCATGGTTCCGGTTGGGTTCGTTTGCAATTTACTGTTCCTTCTCGTGGTCTTATCGGTTTCCGTACAGCTTTGCTTTCTGCTACTCGTGGAACTGGTATTGCAAGCTCTATTTCCGCCGGTTATGCTCCATGGGCTGGTCAGATTGTGACTCGCCAGAACGGTTCTATGGTTTGCGATCGTAAGGGTGTTGCAACTCCTTACGCTATGCAGCGTTTGCAGGCTCGCGGTGTGTTCTTCGTTGATCCACAAAGCCCAGTTTACGAAGGCCAAATCGTTGGTATTAACAATAAGCCAGACGAGTTGGATGTAAATATTACGCTTGCTAAGCATATGACGAACATGCGTTCTTCAACCGCTGATGTTCTCGAAACTTTAACTCCGCCAATCAAGATGAGCTTGGAAGAGTCTCTTGACTTTGCTAACGAAGATGAGTGCGTAGAGGTAACTCCTGAAGCAATTCGCGTGCGCAAGATTATTTTAAGCCGTGACGAATGGTATAAGTGGCGTGCAAAGCAACGCCGTCAGAACAACAATGCTGCGTGATAATTTCTAGTATTACTTACTATTACGCAACATCGCTGTATTAATACGAAACGTTAGGTTTATGATGTCAGCAAAACCGTGGTCGCATCGCTTACCTTGGTGGGGTAGGTGTGCGACCACGTGTGTTTCTGCCGTATTATGTGCACTTATTGGCACTTTTGTGCATCGTGCAGGAGCAATGTACAATATGCCTTACGGTTTTGCTATTGCGATTATGTTACTTTTGCTTTCTGCATGGTGTGCCCGTTCTCGTAGTGGTTGGTTGGGTTTATTTGTTCATGCAATAGTTTTTACTGTGGTTGCTTGGATTCTTGCTTTAGGTTTTATCGGCAGTGCTGTGCTTGTTCCTGTTGGCTTCACTATCCCATTGCCATGGTGTGCGCAATATGTGGGATATTTGTGGCTTTATGGCGTTCTTGTTGCTCACGTAGTTTTGCTTTGTATGCCTCAAAAATTCTTTGTTATTTCTGGTGCTCAATAAACGTAAGTTAGTTTACGGGTGAGTTTGCTGTATGTTTGTGCAAGAATAGCATTATCGGATGAAACTTATTAAGGAATAATAATGAATGCTTGTGTGAACAATTTAAGCGAACTTAAATTATGTTATTTAGGACCTCAAGGTTCTTTTACTTATCAAGCAGCCTTGAAAGTTCAGCAACAGTGTCAGCTTTGGAATGCTTTACAAATTACGCCAACTGCGTGTGAACGTATTAGTGATATTGCTTATGAGATTGAAGAGCACAATAATTGGGGTGTTATTGCTTGGGAAAATAATATTGAAGGCGTGGTAATACCGAACTTAGATTTACTCATTGGTGCAAAAAATATGGTTGGCATTGCTCGCGTAGGCGTTAATATTAGTTTTGATGCCGTTATTTGCAAATCAGATTCAATCGATAACTGTTCTACAATTGTTGCTCACCCGCATGCGTTGGCACAATGCCGTAAGTTTGCTCAAGCGCATGGTTTAAAAGAGAAAACGTCTTCGTCAAACGCTGCTGCTTGTAGGGATTTACTTCCTGGTGAGGTTGCTTTAGGTCCTAAAATTTGTGCGGATTTGTATAATAGGCATATTGTGAGCGAGGGTGTTGAAGATTTTTCTGGCGCTCGCACAGAGTTTTTAGTATTAGCTCCTCGAGATGAGGCTTCAGATTTTGTTAATATTCAGCGCGAAAACTTTTCATCATTTTCATCAATTATTGCTTTTATTCCGCGTTGCACGGGCGCTGGCGTGTTAGCAAATTTGCTTGACGTTGTGCGCGATCATGGTCTTAATATGACTTCTTTTATGTCTAGGCCAATTAAAGGGCAGGATGGTTTATACAGTTTTATTGCAACTGTTGATTCTGCTCCTTGGGATTCTATGTGTAAAGATATGATTCAAGAGGTTGTTGAGCATGGAGATTGGGTTCGAGTTTTAGCAGTATATCCTTCGAGTGTGCGTGATAATCCAGTAATGAGTGAGTGGATGCTGCCAAATGGAGGAGTGTGCATTGAACCTTCAGTTGATGCTTTGCGCAATTTGAACGTAATGCAGGCAGAAAGAGAATTATTATGGTAGAAAACGCTGAATTTTCGCAAAATTTTTCTGTTGGTATTGTAGGTCTTGGTCTTATTGGTGGATCTCTTGCAAAAAGACTTGCAAAATTGCCTGAATGTAGCGTTTATGCGTGGAATCGTCATCATAATCCATACGAAGAAGCTGAAAATTTAGGAATTACTTGCGTAGAAAAAGTGCAAGATTTAGCAAAACTTCGCCCAGATGTGTTGATTTTATGCAATGCTTTGGCTGCTATGCCAAGTATTTTGCATGGAATTGCGCCTTATATTGACAAATCTTGCACAACTATTAGCGATGTTGGCAGTGTAAAAACTTTAGTTAGAGAGCAAGTAAGAGACGCAGGTTTGCAAGATTGCTACGTTGGCGCGCACCCTATGGCGGGTAGTGAATTTACTGGTTGGAAAGCTGCAAGTGCAGAACTTTTAGAAAACGCTTTGTGGGCATTAACTGTTGATAACAACACGGAGTTTTGGCGTGTAGCAAATGTTTTACGAATGATTGTTGCTCTTTGTGAGAATCGTGCAATAGTTTTAGACGATGCAACGCATGATAATGCTGCAGCTCTTATTTCTCACATGCCTCACGTTGTTGCAACAGCTCTCGCAAATGTTTTGTGCGAACAATCTAATCGCGCTATTGCTTTACAACTATCTGCAGGTTCATGGCGAGATATGACTCGCGTTGCTCTTACAGATCCTCAACGCACGCGCGCAATGGTAAGCGAAAATCGGCATAATACTGCGAAATTATTGCGTTCTGTAATTTCTGAGCTAACTTTTGCTGCAAATATGCTGGATAATAATTCCGAAACTGCTGATGCGATAGAGCAGGAGTTTTTTGATAAAGCTCAATCGTGGCGAGAATACAAATACCAGCAGCGCAACCCGTCTAAAACTCATACGAATCAAAATGATGATGCAAATAGCAGATTATGGAAGTATGATTCCAGAAACGATTGGCAGAAAGATTTGCTGGATTCTGCTCGTTTAGGTGAGTCTATTGTTGAAATCTCCGGATTTAATACCAACGAATCTTCGCAACTACTATTGCGCTCAAATGCTTCCCTGAGCAATGTGTAATGCACGTTATGTATTAATGTGGCGAGTTTTAAGGTCTATATTTTGAGTGCCTTTTGGAATTTGCGTTCTGGAATTGGTTTTAATCGGTAAATAGTGTTGGCATCAATGAACATTTCTTCGGCAGCTCTAGTGCCGTTTGCTGCAGGATCTCGAAGTAAGTGAAGTATTATCCCATCCCACTCGAGTACGTGTCCAATCGCATCATGGTACTCGATTTTTTGTGTACCATCGTTATTGTCTTCTATAATTGTGTATGTTCTTACTACTATGCGCGCGCCTGCAGGTATTTGTTGCGGTAGTGTAGTTGATTTTATACGTGTGTTCATAAACAAGCTCCTTGTTGTATTATGCATGTGACTGAAGTATATGGCAAACGTTTTGTTTTAAACTTTTATGGAAGGGTGAGTTAAGCATGATCAACAATAAATCTGTTTCTGAAAATTTCTTAGGCTTACCTTCTGAATATATGAGTTTAATAGATGATTATGTTGATTATGTTCGTGCGAATAAGGGCTTGGGTGAGCGCACGCAGAAAGCTTATGCCAGTGATATTTTGCAATGTTTAGCATGGTGTAATCGGCACGGATTTAATAATATTGCGCAGCTTACTACGGATGATTTGCGTTCTTGGATGGCGAATACTTCTTACAATCATGCGCGCTCAAGCTTAGCTAGAAAAGTTGTTGCAGTACGTGGATTTTTTGCATGGTGCCAGCATGTTGGTCTTATAAGTAGTGATCCTGCAGAAATTCTCATGACTCCGAAAATTATGAATATGCTGCCGACTGTTTTAGATGAAGCGCAAGCGGAAGTGTTAATGAATAGTGTTGACAATCATGCTAAGAATGAATCCTCATGTTCTAGTAAACAGAAGGCGATTCAGCTGCGAGATGCTGCAATGTTGGAACTTTTATATGCAACTGGTATGCGCGTAGGAGAACTTACAGGCTTAAATATTCAGGATGTAAATTTTGATGTGCATACAGTGAAAGTTACTGGTAAAGGAAATAAACAACGTATTGTGCCGTTTGGGATTCCTGCTTATAAAGCTTTATCTGCTTGGATTTCTAAAGATGGACGAGAAATTTTATTGCGAAATTCTGTTGAAGAGGCGGTATTTCTTGGCGCTCGCGGAAAGCGTATTGATCAGCGTTTGGTAAGACAGATCGTGCATGACGAGGCTAAAAGTGCGCATATTCCGGATATTTCTCCTCATGCACTGCGTCATAGTGCTGCTACACATATGCTGAATGGAGGAGCAGATTTACGCGAAGTGCAAGAACTATTAGGTCATTCATCGCTTAATACTACTCAGCGCTACACTCATGTTTCTATTGAATCTTTAAAATGTAAGTATTCTCAAGCTTTTCCGCGTGCTTAATCCAAGGTATTTTAAATGCTCAGACGTTAGGCAATTAACAAAGCCTTTACAAAATATATTACATAATTTACATATATGTAATATATGCAAATTAGTAAAAAACAGTAAAAATTATTGATAAAATAGTAAAAATTTTGCTTTTATTTTTGATAATATCATTTTAATGGATGTTTTATTGGTAATAAACAGTAAATTTTCTGATTTAGCTACGCTCTTGCAATGTTTGCAAAAATACGTACTATTGAATTTTAATCAACGAAGAAGCCCTGTCATTGGCTTGAAGAAATCTATCTGACAATATGGATAGGTAGGTTTTATGCTTTGAGCTCATGACTTGGCTTTTTTGTATTGATATAGCATCCTGCCTACCAGACGTTAGGAGAATAAATATGAAGAATAAGGCTTTAGCTTTTGCTGCTGCGGCCTGCTCGCTGGCCATGTTACTGGGTGGCTGCGGCTCCTCTGCTTCAAAGACTGCGCAGACAAATGGTGGAAAAGTTATTATTACTGTCAATAACTCTGAGCCACAGAATGAATTAGTGCCTGGCAACATTAACGAAAACGCTGGTGCACGCCCTGCTATGTTAGTCAATTCCACATTGGTTACTTTTGATGAAAAGGGTAACCCAGTAAATGAGGATGCTAAGAGCGTTACTGCAAACGCTGATGCTACTCAGTACACTGTTAAGCTTAAGGAAGGTAAGAAGTTCAGCGATGGCACTCCTGTTACCGCTGAAAGCTTCACCAAGGCTTGGAGCTTTGTTGCTAACGCTAAGAATGCACAGAAGTGCGCTTCCTTCTTCCAGACTATTAAGGGTTATGACGAATTGCAGAAGGAAGGCTTGAAGGGTGATGAACAGCTTTCCGGTTTGAAGGTTGTTGATAAAAACACCTTTACTGTTGATTTGAAGCAGCCAGATTCTGTGTTCCCGATTAAGGTTGGTTACTTGGCGTTCGCTCCACTTCCAGAATCCTTCTACAAAGATCCAAAGGCTTATGGTGAAAAGCCTGTTTCCTCTGGTCCATACTTGTTCAAGTCTTGGGATCACAATAGGCAGATTGAGGTTGTAAAGAACCCAGCTTACGAAGGTCCTCGTAAGGCTCAGAATGATGGTGTCACCTTCAAGATTTACACCGATGGTAATGCTGCTTACCGCGACGTACAGTCCGGCAACCTCGATATGACCGATAACATTCCAGATACTGAAACCAGCAACTTCCAGACTGATAGCACGATTACTGCTTACAACAAGCCTGGTTCTGTAATTCTTCAGTTCACCATTGCTTCCAACTTACCACACTTCGATGTGACTACTGAAGAAGGCCGTTTGCGCCGTCAGGCAGTTTCCATGTCTATCGACCGTAAGGCAATTGCTGAAAAGGTGTTGAATAAGACTGCTGCTCCTGCTAACGACTTTACTTCTCCAAAGACCCCAGGTTACGATCCTCATTTGAAGGGTAGCGAGCATTTGAAGTTCGATGCAAAGAAGGCTAAGGAATTGTGGGCTAAGGCAGATGCTCTTTCCAAGTATGATGGTCCTCTTACCTTCACCTACAATGCTGATAACGCTGTTGCTAAGTCCGTGTTCGATGCAGTTGTGAACTATGTGAAGAACAATTTGGGTGTTAAGGCAGAAACCACGCCAATCCCAACCTTCCAGGAGTTCCGCGATGCATGCACCAAGCGTAAGGTTAAGGGCGCATGGCGTGCAGGCTGGATGCCAGATTACCCAAGCCCAGAAAACTACTTGACTCAGCAGTTCGCTTCTGTTGCAGCTGATGGCAACGGTTCTAATGATGGCGATTACAAGAATCCAAAGTTTGATGAATTGCTTACCAAGGCTACTGCATCTTCCGATGCAAGCGAAGCAACTAAGCTTTATCATCAAGCTGGCGAGACCCTTCTTGAAGATCTTCCATCTGTACCACTGCTTTATATGAATGCTAAGGCTGTTATGAATCACAATTTGAAGGGATTCGTAATGGATTGGCAGAATATGCCACTTTACTACCAGCTTCATAAGTAAGATTTAAAACTTTATATGGAGTTGTATAAATTGATTTCATGATATTCAGAAGAATTAATTCTGATATCACCTCTCAATAATTTAATATCGCGCATAGCGAAATTGCTGCTCCAGTTGAAAGAATTAATTAAAAATTTCTTCTAACTGGAGTGGCACTTTGTTGTTTTTGCGAGTAATTGTTAACAATCCAAGGAGAAGTCGATGGGTAAGTACATTCTGCGTCGAATTTTGCAGATGATTCCTGTTGTTCTCGGCACAACGTTATTGGTTTATGCTTTAGTATTTGCTTTGCCGGGCGATCCGGTAACTGCAATGTTCGGTGATAAACCAGTTAATCCTGCTGTCGCAGCACAAATACGAGCTAATTATAATCTAGATAAACCATTTATTATTCAATATTTACTCTTCTTAAAGAATGCGCTTACTCTTGATTTCGGCCAAACATTTGCAGGTCAGCCTGTTATTGACGAAATTTCGCGCGCATTCCCTGTAACCATTCAGCTTGCTATTATGGCATTCGCGTTTGAAGCTTTGTTTGGTGTAACTTTTGGTATTATTTCTGGTCTTAAAAAAGGTAAATGGTACGACAGCGTAATTCTTGTTGTTTCGCTGCTTCTTATTTCTGTACCAACCTTCGTAACTGGTTATGCTATGCAATATTTGCTTGGTATTAAGTGGCATATCCTTCCTCCTAATGTAAGTAATGATCCTGGATTCTTAGATATGCTCACTCCGGCAATGGTTCTTGGATCTGTATCTATGGCATATGTAATTCGACTTACAAGATCTGAAGTTTCATCAAATATTGCACTTGATTATGTGAGAACCGCTCGTGCTAAAGGCTTAAAAGAAAGCGCGGTTATTCTTCGACACATTCTTAGGAATTCTTTAATTCCAGTGGTAACGTTCCTAGGTCAGGATTTGGGCGCTCTTATGGGCGGCGCTATGATTACAGAAACAATATTTAATATTCATGGTATTGGCTTCCTTACTTATCAAGGTATTTTGAAGGGTGAAAGCAACCTGGTAGTTTCTGTAGTTACCTTGCTTATGCTGATTTTCGTAGTCAGTAATTTACTTGTTGATATCTTGTACGCGGCTCTTGATCCGCGAATTCGTTACGCGTAAGGAGAAGCATAATTATGCAAGAAAAAGTTGAGGAAAATTTGACTGCTGCAGATATTGCTCTTCCAGGACAGGAACGTTACGTTGCGCCTTTGGACGATACTCCTTTACAAGAAGTTGATTCCGTTGACGAGTCTGCTCCTGCTACGAGCATGTGGGCTGATGCTTGGCGTACTTTGAGACGAAATCCTTTGTTTATTATTTCCGCAATATTGATTATTGCAATTTTCTTTATTGCATTATTCCCAGGATTGCTTGTTAAGCAAGATCCTATGTATTGCGTACTCAATAACTCTTTGATGCCAAGTTCTTCTGGTCATCCTCTTGGATTCGATAAGCAGGGATGCGATATTTACGCTCGAGTAATATATGGCACTCGTACTTCTGTAACAATCGGTATCATTGCTACAGTTTTGGTTGTTTTAGTTGGTTCTTTAATTGGTGCAATTGCTGGCTTCTTCGGAGGCTGGGTTGATGCTGTACTTAGCCGCATTACCGATATCTTCCTAGCCTTGCCTATGTTGCTTGGCGCTATAGTTGTTCTTCAAATGTTTAGAACCACAAAATCAATGTGGAAGATAATTCTAGTTATGGTTCTATTTGGCTGGGTAAGTGTTGCTCGAATAGCACGAAGTGCTGTTATGGAATCAAAGAATCTAGAGTTTAACACAGCTTCTACAGCCTTAGGATCGCGACCTATACGTAATCTTTTCCGACATATCATCCCAAATTCGTTGGCTCCAATCATTGTCGTCGGAACAACTTCGCTTGGTTCCTACATTGTGTTAGAAGCAACATTAAGCTTCTTGGGTATTGGCTTGCCAACTACTACTGTGAGCTGGGGTGGAGATATTGCTACTTACAGTAGGTACTTCAATAACAGTCCAGAAGTATTGTTCTACCCGTCTTTTGCACTTGCTATTACCGTTCTCGCTTTCATTATGATGGGCGATGCTGTAAAGGATGCGTTGGATCCAAAGAGCCGTAAGGCGTGAAGTTAGCGTGGAGGAATAGTAACTATGAGCATGACAACGCACAAAAATGTAGACGCTCTCGCTATGCAACGAGAGCAAGGTCCATTGCTTGAAGTGAAAAATCTTCAGGTTGATTTCACTACAGATTCCAAGAAAGCTGTTCACGCTGTTCGAGACGCAAGTTTTAGCGTCTATCCTGGTCAGTGGGTTGCAATTGTAGGTGAGTCTGGTTCTGGTAAGTCCACTTCTGCAATGGCTGTTTTGGGATTACTTCCTGGAACAGGGCACGTTACTGGTGGTTCCATTAAACTTAAGGGTCAAGAAATTAGCAACTTGAAACCAAAAGAGTTTGCTGCTTTGCGCGGTACGGCAATGGGCTTAGTTCCGCAGGATCCTATGAGTAATTTGAACCCTGTGTGGCGTATTGGTACGCAGGTTAAGGAAGCACTGCTTGCAAATGGTGTAGACGTAAGTCACGAGAAGCGTTCTGCTCTTGCAGAAGCTCTTGCAGGAGATGCGGTTCAAGTAAAAGGCAATGAGGATGAAACATTCCTTGGTTCTCAAGAATTACCGGAATTGATGGACGCTGCCACAAAAGAGTTGGCAGAAGTTGGGCTTGATAATCAACATAATGTTGAAAAGTTCAACGAAGCTATGGATTACTACAAAAAAGAATGGGTTCCAGGCTCCGAAACTCGCTGGCGCGTTGCAGATGATTTAATCAAATACGGTGTAAACGACGACAAAGCTTGGGAAATTGCCAAAAAGTATGTTGTTGGTGCAAGTGTTGAAGATCGTATCGCTGGCTTGCTTGACGAAGCTGGTTTGCCTGATGCTGCAACTCGTGCACGTCAATTCCCGCATGAGTTTTCTGGTGGTATGCGTCAGCGCGCATTGATTGCTATTGGCTTGGCTTGCCGTCCAGATTTGCTGATTGCAGATGAGCCAACTTCTGCACTCGACGTCACTGTGCAAAAGCGTATTCTCGACCATTTGCATACTCTTACCGATTCGCTTGGAACTTCTGTGCTGTTTATTACACACGATTTAGGTTTGGCTGCAGCTCGCGCACAGCACGTTGTTGTTATGTATAAGGGTCGTGTTGTTGAATCTGGTCCATCTTTGGACGTTTTGCAGCATCCTCAGCATCCTTATACTAAGCGACTTGTTGCTGCCGCTCCAAGCCTTGCTTCTCAACGAATCATTTCCGTTAAGGAGCATGGTGGTAACGCGGATAATTTGCTTGAACATCACGTAGTAGGTGAGCAAACTCTTGAAAAGAGCGAGCATATTATTACAGTCGATCACTTAACTCGCGAGTTTAAGCTTCCGCGCAAGAAGGAGCTTTTCAAAGCTGTTGATGACGTTTCATTCTCTATTAAGCGTGGAACAACATTGGCAATCGTAGGTGAATCAGGTTCCGGTAAGTCTACTGTTGCAAATATGGTTTTGCGTTTGCTTAATCCAACAAGTGGAACAGTTACTTACGAAGGTAAGAATATTGCTGATTTCAAGGGTGCGGATTTGCTTGATTTCCGCCGTCATGTACAGCCAGTATTCCAAAATCCTTACGGTTCTTTGGACCCAATGTATTCGATTTATCGTTCTATTGAAGAACCTTTGCGAATTCATAAGATTGGTGATAAAAAGAGTAGACAAAATCGTGTGCGTGAGCTTTTGGACATGGTTCGTATGCCTGCCTCTGTTATGACTCGTTTCCCAAACGAGCTTTCTGGTGGTCAGCGTCAGCGCATTGCTATTGCACGTGCTATGGCTTTAAATCCTGATGTCATTGTTTGTGATGAAGCTGTGTCTGCTTTGGATGTGCTTGTGCAAGATCAGGTTTTGCACTTGCTTAACGATTTGCAGGCAGAACGCGGCTTGAGCTACTTGTTCATTACGCACGATTTGGCTGTGGTTCGTCAGATTGCTGATGAGGTTGTTGTTATGCAACACGGAAAACTTGTTGAGCATGCTACAACCGACGAGGTATTTGAACATCCTCAGAAGGCGTACACGCGTGACTTGCTCGACGCCATTCCTGGTGGAAACTTGGAGCTTGGCTTGGATTAATGCATTTTGATTAAGTGAGATTAACGTGATCTCATAATATTTGTGTTAATCGAATCTCATAATATAAGGTGCGGGGTTTATGCGACCTTGCACCTTATATTTGTTTTGTGTAACGCGCATATTAGAGTTAGATTTATGATCACAATTACTACTTCAAACTTAAATGGTATTCGTGCGGCCGAGCGTAAGGGGATGCTTGACTGGTCCGATTCTCACACTCCTGACGTGTGGTGTATGCAAGAAGTGCGCGCTCCGCAGGATGCAATCGACCCAATTATGACAAAAATTGAAATGGGATATCGCGCGTCTGAAAATATCGCAAATCCTGTAGAAAACGATAATTTTACTTATGCAAACGAAGTTTGCCGCATAAAAGGTCGAGCTGGGGTAGCGCTAGTAACATCACTTCCTGTAATTGAAAAACGCTACAGTTTGCCCGGCTTAAGTGATGATGTTGATTCTGGGCGATGGGTTGAAACTGACGTCCGTACCCCTGAAGGGTATGAAATTACTATTGCTTCAGTGTATGTTCACGCTGGAAACGTGGACGATCCGCAAAAAATGCAGCAAAAATTCCGCTTCTTAGACACAATGCTTATTCGCTTGGGTGAGCTTAGAGATATTGCTGCAAGTGGCGGAAATCAAGCGATTTTGTGCGGTGATTTTAATATTGCGCATACGCCGTTAGATATTAAAAACGCTAAAGCAAATGAAAAAAGTGCAGGATTTTTGCCGGAGGAACGCGCGTATATTGACCGCTGGATTAACGAGTATGAATTTGTGGACGTTATGCGCATGCTTGCAGGTGACATTCAAGGTCCATACACTTGGTGGAGTCAGCGTGGCAAAGCCTTCGACAATAACGTTGGCTGGAGATTAGACTATCAGTTTGCAACGCCAGAAATTGCAGAAAGCGCTTGTGGTTTTGTGATTGATCGTGCGCCAAGCTATGAGACAAGATGGTCCGATCATGCGCCTTTGTCTATAAAGTATTCCATATGATTATCAATCTACATAGGTTGTAATAGTTAAAGTAGTCGCATTTACGCATATGCAGATTTTCAGTGCTTTGCTTGTGGTATTCTGGTGGAGTTAGGCAAGTTGCCATAACAAGTAGCAAGCGTGTTATTGTAGATTTGTTGTTTGAAGAAATGAGGAATAATGGGCTGGTTATTTGGCCAACATAAGAAGGTAGAATCTTCAAAAGTTTCAGATGAAGTCGAAGAAGTAAAAACTGGTCCATGGGATTTCAATGATGATAATGCACCAGATTTCAGCGACTATCTTGATTTTGGTTCAATATATATTCCATATTTCCAAGGTATTGAATTACGTGTAAAAAAGCAGCGTGAGACAGGGCAAGTTCTTGGGATGACTGTAACGTACGGTTCGTCGAGTGTAGAAGTTGAAGCATTTGCAGCACCTAAGACAACTGGTATTTGGCAGGATGTATGTAAAGATTTACTTGACGGTAATATTCAAGCTTGCACTGCACAAGGTGAATTTGGTACTGAACTTTTGCTTCCAGTAAAAGTTGGAGGAAAGAGTATTACAACTCGTATTGTAGGAGTTGATGGTCCTCGATGGATGCTTCGCGGCGTATTTTCTGGTCCTGCAGCAACAGAGCTTGCAGAAAATAATAATGAAGCAAAACAATTGGAGGAATGGTTTAAGGGGATTGTAGTAAACCGCGGTGAAGAGCCTCTTGTGCCTCGTGATTTAATTCCTATGCATGATCCTTTAACTCGAGAAGAAAAAGAAGCAGCAAGTCGCATTGGGAACAACCAGAATGAAGAAGATGGTGTATCTCAAGGAGAAGAAAACGATATCTTGCAGAAGGAAGATAAACCATTGGGGTATGATCAGCAGGTGGAAGTAAAAACTACGCTTACTCGAGGACCAATGTTTTCTGAGGTTAGATAAGCAAAGTAAATAGCTGATAGTAAACGGGAAAATAATAAAAACAAAAGCTATTATTTGCCAGTAGCAGAAAGTAAGTGTATGGGTTCGCAGGAAGCAATGGAGTCTCAGGAATTGTCTGAAGAAACACAAAAATCGCTCCAAGGGATGCGAGATAACAATTCTAGGCAAAACAAAAAACGTTCAGGATTAGCGTCTTTAGCTTCCATAGGATCCGACAGTAAGACATTTTCTGTGATTGATTCCATAGGCGGTGTTCGAGGCGTAATCGAATCCATGTTGCCAGGCTTGCTGTTTGTTATTTGCTTTGTTGTAACACGAAATGTGCAGACAACAGTTATTGCATCGGCAGCTCTTGCAGTTTTGCAAGTTGTGGCGCGCCTTATTCAAAAGCAGTCGTTGATGGGTGCATTAAGCGGATTGGTTTCCGTAGGAATCTGCCTTATTTGGGTGTGGACGAGTCATCAAGCGCGCGACTACTACATGATGGGCTTTATTACAAATGCTGTATACGGTGCGCTTCTTGCTATTTCGCTGATTGTTCGCGTGCCTGCTTTAGGTCTTGTGATTGAGTCAATTCGCAAAATGCCTACGGAAAATTTTGGCTCGTGGCTTCACGAATGGCTTGATTACAGGCCACTTAAGCGTGCGTATATGTATGTTACCGGATTATGGATTGGTGTTTTTGCGCTGAGGCTCGTTTTGCAAGTGCCATTATATTTGACGAATCACGTTGTGTGGCTTGGCACAGTTCGATTGCTTATGGGATTGCCGTTCTGGGCGCTGGCAATTTGGGTTTCTTACTTGATTATTGCAACGCCGTTTATGCGTCTTCATCATAAAAATCGCGAAGACAATTATCATGAAGAAAAGCAGATTGACGAAGATTAAAACAATGTAAATTCAAGTGAAGTAAAATCAGCGTTAGAGAATCAGTGTTAGAAAATCATCTTAACAAAACGCAAAAATAAGGGGTAGTTTATGCAAGTGACGATGCGAATCGAGAGATATGCGGATCAAGGAAGATGCGTAGGTCATCTTGACGGACGCGTTGTATTCGTGCGATTTGCGTTGCCTGGTGAGCTGGTTGTTGTGCGTATGGATGAGCCGATGCGTGCAAAAGCGCACTTTTTCACTGGCGAAGTTGTGGAAGTCTTGGAGCCTAGCGCGGATCGTGTGGAGCCTCGCTGGAAGCTCGCTGGTCCTTTGGCTCAGGGCGGCGGAGTTGGGGGAGTGGATTTAATTCACGTTTCTTTGCCTGGTCAGATTCGTTGGAAGGCTTCCGTAATTGCTAATCAATTCCAACGTTTAGCGCATATGGATGTTGCGGAAAGCGATGTTAGTGTTGAGCGCATTCCAGGGGACGAGGAGCTTAACGGATTTAATTGGCGTACGCGTATGGAGTTGGTGGCGGATGATGAAGGGCGATTGTCTATGCGAAAGCGCGAGTCGCATGATCGCATTGCGATTGATACTATGCCGCTTGCATCGCGCGCGGTTTTGGCTGTTGCGGATTCTTTGGACTTGTGGAATCGCAAGTTTGAGCCAAATTCGCAAATTCGCCTTGCTGTTCCAGAGCCTCGGGTTGATGGTTTAGATTTTAATGATAAGTCTGCGCTCCTTAGTGCGATTGGCGAAAATTATGCGCTTATAGTAAATGATGAGTTGGTTGCAGGATCGGCTTTGTTGCGAGAGCGCGTGCGCGTTGCGGTTGATGGTGATTCATCTCGTATGCGTACTTTTGATTACGATGTTGACGCGCGCGGTTTTTGGCAGATTCATCGCGCAGCTCCAGAGCATTTGGTGAACTACGTTTTGGGATTAGTTCGTTCTGCGCTTGGTGGGCGTAGCAGGAATACGGTTTTGTGGGATTTGTATTCTGGATCAGGTTTGTTTACGATTCCGCTTGCGACTTTGGCTAATATTGGCGGAGATTCTTCTGGTGCTGCTGGCGCTTTTGGTGCTGCAGAGCCAGCTCGCGTGCTTAGCATTGAGGGTGCGCCGATTGCTGTAAAGAATGCAAGGCGAAACATTGGGCGCGCAGGTCTTGGCAGGGATGTTGTTGAAGCGCTTGAAGGTGATGTTGCGCAAACGCTTGAATCGCAGGTGTTTAAGGCGAGTAAATCATCTAAGATTGTGCGCCGATTTGCGCATCCAGATGTTGTTGTATTGGATCCTCCGCGCGCTGGTGCTAAAGCTCAAGTTTGTAAGCAGATTGCGAAGTCTGGGGCAAGAGCTGTTGTGTATGTTGCTTGCGATCCTACTAGTCTTGCTCGCGATGTTGGCACGTTTAAGGAGCTTGGTTACAGAGTTCAGTCTTTGCGCGCGTTCGACATATATCCCAACACTCATCACGTCGAGACTGTCGTATTGATGTCAAAGGCTTAATAGGTGGGTGCATTTTTGCCCTTATGTAGCAGGGTTTAGCGAGGGCTATCGTTAAAAGGTTTAATGCGAAGCAGCTTTAAGCTGTGTTCTTGCGGTTTTTGAGCGCAGTTTGGCTGTTTGAGGGAAGATATCAACGCTTTAGGGTCGAGTGCACAGGATGTTAACGTACTTCGCTTGCGTTGAAAGCACACTGTGCTTTCAACTTTGAGCAAGCTCAGCGAATCGAAGTGCATTCGCGAATTATATTTAATCGCTCATGCAAGTCGCTTCGCCACTTTGCACCCAGCTGGTGAAGTGGAAAAAATTTATGCAGAAGGAAATGTACCGTAGCATATGTGGGAGAAAAAATATACGAGTCTATTGAACAGGTTCAATACTGTAGAATCAAGGCTTAAGGGAGTAAAAGCTCGCATTGTTGAAAAGCAAATGAGGCATGATGAAGTTGAATATTTTATCGAGGACTTGAAAAACAGGACTTGTTAGCAGTGTTCGATGAAAACGTCTGGCTTAGCATGGTTGACCATCTAACTGTGCATCACTATGGAAAAGTTGATCTTACTTTCCTTGATGGGAGCGTAATGAAAATAGACGAGTAAATAACAGATATACAATATATAAAGGCAAGTCAATATAGATTTTTTCTTGTATAATTAGCACAAGAAAAATTAGCATAAAAGGTTGGCAAGCCATGAAAAGACTGACAAAATCCTTGACATACAGTGTAGTTCTGTCTCTTTTCACGTAGAATTTTTTAATTGGTAGAAATATATACCTGATGGATAGGTATGTGTTCCCTCCTATTTTTATGCAATTTTTCAAAACAATAAAAAGAACATTATTAGATTAAAAAGGAAGATTTATGAAAAATACGAAAAAATGCCCAAAGTGTGGGGGAAGTGAAATTATATTTGTGCCCGGATCTGCTGGGGCTTATGGGACTGGAAATAATATTATGACTGGCCATACAATTATGTCGGCAGTACCTGTTGATAGGTATATTTGCACTGCCTGTGGTTTTAGCGAGGAGTGGATTGACCTTGATAATATGGATAAATTAAAAAAGAAATATGATGAGATTTAAATGAGAGTTACTTTTATATGGGGCTGGGATAATAGTTAAAACAGCAGGTCGAGGATTACAATCGACCTTTTTTATGTTTAAGGCACTTAGCTTTCAAGATATAATGAGTATTAGAAGATAAATTTGTAAAAGCTCATTTCAATAGATGAAGGAGGTGCTTTTTATGTACAATTCAAACTCAAATTACACTAAGCAACTCATTGATGATTACTGTGTGCTAGATACCGAAACGACCGGCTTTTCTGCGTATTATAATGAGATTATTGAGATTGGTATCTTAAAAGTTAGAAATAATGAGATAGTAGACCGTTATGATCAGCTGGTTAAGCCGAGTACTGGAGTAGATGGTTTTATTACAGCATTAACAGGAATAACTAATGAAATGTTGGAGAGTATGCCGTCTATCGCTGATGTGAAAACGGCTGTGCTTTCATTTATTGGTGAGGATATTATTCTTGGGCATAATACTTCTTTTGATATGCGCTTTTTGAATGAAGGTTTTAATGAACAACTGACTAACCGGTATATGGATACGATGCAATTTGCTCGTAAACTGTATCCTGAGTTGAAGCATCACAGGCTTTCTGATTTAACTGATTATTTGGGTTTGCATAATAATGAGCATCGTGCTTTAGCTGATTGTATTGCGACGAAAGAATTATATGATGCTGTTAAATCACGCATGGTGGAGAAGAATCTAGTCATTGAAGACTTATGGCCTGCCAGTGGAAGTCACAGTGGTAAAGGGATAGATATCAAAGCAATTAAGCCTACTGAAGTGGTTGTTGATAAAGATGGGTTTTTCTATAATCGGCACGTGGTTTTCACCGGTAAGCTTGAGAAAATGCTTCGCAAAGATGCTCAGCAGATTGTAGTGAATCTCGGCGGTGTTTTAGATAATAGTGTGACTAAGCAGACGAACTATCTGATACTTGGTGACAATGATTACAATGCAATTCTTAAAGGTGAGAAGTCATCAAAGCATAAGAAAGCAGAAAAGCTCAAGCTTGAGGGGCAAGATATAGAAATTATTGATGAGCGTACTTTCTATGATTTGCTAAATGTGTGAAATTGGATGATTGAGAGGTGATTACGTGTCTAAAATAAATGTTGAAGGTTCAGAAATTAGCATTATTGCCATTGACAATAGAGATTATATTTCTTTAACGGATATGGTTAGAAATATTGATAACGGTTCTGCTTTGATTGAAAAGTGGCTTAGGAATAAGAATACGATAGAGTTTTTAGGTATTTGGGAAGAAATGTATAACACGAATTTTAATTCCACCGAATTCGAGGGAATTAAAAATGAAGCAGGACTTAACCGTTTTATATTATCTGTTAAGCAATGGGTGGAGAAAACCAATTCTATCGGTATCGTTGCTAGAGCGGGAAGATATGGTGGAACTTATGCTCATAAGGATATAGCGTTTGAGTTTGCCTCTTGGGTATCGCCATACTTTAAATTATATTTAATCAAAGAATTTGAACGTCTAAAGGAAGAAGAACAGAAGAAGTTAGGATGGGATATTAAAAGAAATTTGGCAAAAATCAATTATAGAATTCACACAAATGCCATTAAGAACAAACTTGTACCAGATAAACTTTCAAAAGAAAAAATCAATTTTATTTATGCAAATGAAGCGGATATTCTTAATGTTTCTTTATTTGGAATAACAGCTAAAGAGTGGCGTGATGAAAATCCGGATTTAAAAGGCAATATTAGAGATTATGCGGATATATCTCAGCTTGTTTGCCTTTCTAATCTTGAGAATCTTAATGCTGTATTTATAAATGAAGGTATGAGTCAATCTGAAAGATTGGAGAAATTAAATGCAATAGCTATTGAACAAATGAGGATACTATCTGAAAGTGAATCAATTAAAAAATTGCAATAAGCTGCGTCGTATCATTGGGAAACAGTAGCGATGTCTCGGGAAGAGTTTCGTATACCGGAAAACTATATGGATAAAGATGAATTGTATCTCTTTGTGTCGCGCGATATTCTGGATTCTCATTATGATTTGTCTAAAGTCACTCTTGGAGATAAGCGTATCAAGTTAGTTGACTCACAGTTTAATTTGTCTAGTTCAGGACTTAAAGCTTTATTTTTAGTTGGGAAATTTGATTTAAAAGACAAGTCAAGTTCTGATATTCTTAAAGTACCAGGGATTAATAAAACAGGTAATGTTGCTGTAGGTTATAAGAAGAAATAGTAATATTTTGCACTCAAGAATCAAGCTATTAAGCCAATCTTAAACCTTTTAACGATAGCTTTTCCTATCGTTAAAAAGTGCACCAAGTATCCATAGTGTGCACTCAAAAAAGTGTAGCTATACTACCCGTTCTCTCAATCCATACAGAATCAGTGGCGCTCCTTTACAAATCGCACTTAATCAAGATATCGTTTTGATGACATCTACTATGCGTGCAGTCTAGTTGCTGCGTTTTAGTCCTTGTGTAGCAGGGTTTAGCGAGGGTTATCGTTAAAAGGTTTAGCGCACTGCGGCTTTAAGCTGGGTTCTTGCGGTTTTTGAGCGCAGTTTGGCTGTTTGAGGGAACATGTCTACGCTCTGGGGTCGAGTGCACAGGATGTTAACATTAAAAAGTGCACACACTTTGCACCCCCTTGTCTAAAAAATTAAACATTTTGAAAGGAGGAATAATGGAAACAATAGTATCCGCTTTATTAGTTTTTGTTTCTACATCCATTGACTACTTAGTTGTCTTGACTATTTTATTCGCTAGTCAAGGAAAGAA
>QWCP01000286.1_pt1 | contig 20963 bp, 12 predicted proteins | sample 1972561 | NCBI WGS metagenome assembly QWCP01 (sample SAMN09866705, study PRJNA288562) | Human vaginal metagenome isolate pre4_vaginal, whole genome shotgun... | isolation source: vagina | host: Homo sapiens | place: USA: California
AAAGCCTCATCAACTTGAGCCTGGGTAGCATTCGGATCCTTAAGCACAGAATTAGCTTCGTCGAGAGCCTTCTTGTAGGCTTCAACCTCAGGGCTGCCAGCAGCATTCTGATACTCAGGAGTCTTAGTGAAATCACCATCAGCATTGGATTCAGTCTGCAACTTGGTCTTATCAGTCTTATGCGAATCAACAAGCTTAGACTTAGCATCCTGAAGCTTCTTCAAAGCCTCATCAACCTGAGCCTGCGTAGCATCCTTATCACCAAGAACCTTATTAGCATCCTCCAAAGCCTTCTTATAGGCATCAACCTCAGGGCTGCCAACAGCATTCTGATACTCAGGCGTCTTAGTGAAATCACCATCAGCATTAGACTCAGTCTGCAACGCAGTCTTATCAGTCTTATGAGAATCAGCAAGCTTCTGCTTAGCATCCTGAAGCTTCTTCAAAGCCTCATCAACCTGAGCCTGAGTAGCATTCTTATCGCCGAGAACCTTATTCGCATCCTCCAAAGCCTTCTTGTAGGTGTCAAGAGCCTGCTTAGACGCATCATCACCCTTAGCTTGAGCATTCTGATACTCAGGAGTCTTAGTGAAATCAGAATCCTTACCAGTCTCAGCAGTCAAATCAGACTTATTAGTCTTATAGCCATCCGAAAGCTTAGACTTAGCATCCTGAAGCTTCTTCAAAGCCTCATCAACCTGAGCCTGGGTAGCATTCTTGTCGCCAAGAACCGTGTTCGCCTCATCGAGCGCCTTCTTGTAGGCTTCAAGAGCCTGCTTAGACGCATCATCACCCTTAGCTTGAGCATTCTGATACTCAGGAGTCTTAGTGAAATCAGAATCCTTACCAGCCTCAGCAGTCAAATCAGACTTATTAGTCTTATAACCATCCGAAAGCTTAGACTTAGCATCCTGAAGCTTCTTCAAAGCATCATCAACCTGAGCCTGAGTAGCATTCTTATCACCAAGAACCTTCTTAGCGTCATCCAAAGCCGTCTTATAAGCTTCAAGAGCCTGCTTAGACGCATCATCATCCTTAGCTTGAGCATTCTGATACTCAGGAGTCTTGGTGAAGTCGCCATCAGCATCTGCTTCAGACTTCAGCTTAGAAGGATCAGTCTTGTAGACGTCAGTAATCTTCTTCTTAGCATCTTGCAAGGCCTTTAGAGCTTTGTCAACTTCTTGCTGAGTTGGGATATCCTTTTCACCAGACTTTGGCTTACCATTCTCATCGAACTTGCCAAGCAAAGTCCTAGCTTTCTTCAACGCTTCTTTATAAGCAGTGACGTCAGCATTATCCTTGCCGTCATCAGTCTTCTTCGAATCAGCGTTCTTGAACTCAGTAGTAGCCTCAAAGTCATCTTTACCAACGGTAGTTGCACCGTCAGCAGTAGACTTCGCAGCTTCAGTCTTCAAATCGTCAATCTTAGTACCGAAGCTGTCGTCGATTGCCTTTTTAGCATCTTGCAAAGCCTTAAGAGCATCATCAACCTGCTTCTGCGTTGGACGATCTTCTGGCTTCGCGTTTGGATCAGGGTTATTCACCTTGTTGATGAGTCCCTGCGCGGCCTTGAGCTTCTCGTTGTAAGCTTCCAGCTTCTTAGTTGCGGAATCATCTTTCTTTGCATCCTCTTCAGATTCAGCGTTCTTCTTTGCGAGCGCGTTCTTGTACGGAATCGACTCTTCAAACTTAGGAGTTACAGGATTGCCATTGCCATCCTTATCGTCGACTTCGTTAGAAAGCGGAGTTACATTTGTCTTGTAGTCGTCAGCAATCTTCTTCTGAGCGATCTTGAGCTGCTTTACTAACGCATCAACCTCACGCTGAGTAAGCTTGCTTGTATCCCTAAGCTTTTCAGCAATCTTAGCAATCTGACCTTCAAAACCAGTTTGCTTAGTAGCATCACCCAAGTCCTTACCAGCCTGCTCGTGCTTAGCGTTGTTAGCGTCATCCTTGATGGCAGTAGCATTCTTGTATTCAGGAGTCTTCTTGAATACATCTTCTGCATATTGCTTGGCTTGCTTAAGCTTATCAACGTCCGTCTTGTAACCGTCAACGATGTTTTGCTTAGCTTTCTTCAAAGCCTCAAGAGCTTCATCAATCTGCTTCTGAGTTGGATGATCGCTGAGTGTCGTGGATGTGTTATCTTGCGCCAACTTGCGTGCTTTTGCCAAAGCATCCTTGTACGCTTTCACATCATCATTGTCTACTTTCTTGCCGTCAGCACCGTCCTTCTTCTTAGCATCAGCGTTCTTGAACTCTGGAGTGTCCTCGAAGTCGCCTTCAGTAACAGCAGGAGCACTCTCCGGAGTAGACTTTCTAATTTCTGTCTCAAGATCAGTAGTAACAGTCTTATACTTCTCAACCTCAGTACGAGCATCGTCGAGCGTCTTGAGAGCCTTGTCAATCTGCTTCTGAGTTGGTTGAGCATCCAAAGGCGTGTTATTGTTCTTAGTGTCTGCTTTCTTAAGCAAGTCCTGAGCTTCAACTAATGCCTTGTCGTATGCCTTCTTAGCTTCGGCGGCCTTGTTGTTCTTATCCGTATCAGGAACAAGTTTGTCGTTATCAAGCTTCATGAAGTGAGGATCAGACGCATTGCGATACGCATCAGAAGTTTGTGTTCCTTCTGTAGCTGCAGGGCCATCTGTATTGCCGTGCTTCTTTACGCTTTCCACAAGCTTGGCGGTATCGGTCTTGTACTTGTCAAGCTCCTTGCGAGCATTGTCGAGGGCGGTCTTAGCGTCGTTTACTTCCTTCTGCGTTGCATCAGGCTTCAACATCACCTTCTTAGCTGCATCAAGAGCAGTGTCATAAGCAGTCTTTGCAGCAGTTGCTTTACCATTCTTCTCAGTATCATCATTGCCATCCGTATTTTTGTATGCAGGACTTGTAGCATTCTTGTACGCCGGATCCTTCTGCGTATCAGTATCCTTATTGATGGATTCCAGCAGCTTATCGGTCTTGGTTGCAAACTTGTTCAACTCAGCAGCTGCATCGTTCATTTCCTTAAGGATTGAGGTAATATCCCTATCCAGCGGCTCACCATTTGCGTGTGCCTGAATATTCTTCAATGCATCTGCATTAGTAACATCAATATTCGCATCAGGAGGATTAGAAGTTGGGATTTCTGTATCACCTTGCTTATCCTTAGGTATCTTTTTATCAAGCGCCTGGTGTAGCTTCGTTACGGCATCGTCATACTTCTGCTTAGCAGCCTTTGCATCTGCACTTGCATCATCTGCGGACACATTCTTGTATGCTGGGCTGTGTTGTATAGCAATATCGTTAAATACAGCTGCCGAAAGCCTGCTGGTATTAGTTGCATACTTGTCGATAACTTTACGTGCTTCTTCAAGAGCTGTCTTAGCATCGGCGATGTCTGTAGCAGTTGGCTGCTTAGACGGATCAGTTGCCTCAAAATTCTGCTTAAGCACCTTAGCTTTTTGATAGGCATCGTTGTAATCTTTGAACGCTTTCTTGGCATCTGCGTCGCCAGCATGCGCCTTATCGAAAGCGTTAAAGTATGCAGGCATCAGGTAACCGCTAAAGTTATCCGCAAGAACTTTCGTAAGTTCATTAGCGTCAGTTGCATATTTTTCATGCAATACTTTTTCAGCATTAGTTAACGCTTCTTTAGCAGCATTAACCTGTTCTTGCGTTGCATTCTTATCTGCAATAACGTCACGAGCCTTCTTCAGCGCATTGTCATAGTTTTCAACTGCAGTTTTAGCAGCTTGTTTTTCTTGATCGTTTGCGCCATTAGTCTGCTTGTTAAGCGCATTCTTATAGAAGGTGCTCTGCCTGTTTGCATCATCCTTATCAGGATTATCGAAACTGAGCTTTTCGGCAGTTATAAGCTTTGACTTATCTGTTGCTTCAGCGTCAAGAGCTTTCTTAGCATTCTCAAGAGCTGTAATTGCCTCGTTTACTTCCTTTTGAGAAGCGTTAGGATCGGCTGAAAGATCATTTGCTTTCTTTACAGCAGCATCGTAGGCTTTGCGCTCTTTTTCAGTTGCGTTTTGATAAGCTGGGTCAGCGTTTGCAAGCGTTTGAGTGCCATGAGCGTCCCTACCATCCTTTACCTTGCCATGCTCAGCAATAGCAGCGTTAAGCTTATCCTTATTGGTGCTGTACTTATCAAGCTCCTTACGAGCTTCGTCAAGCTTAGCCTTAGCATCGTCAACAGCCTTTTGCGTGGCGTTCTTGTCGTCATTTAACTCCTTGGCTTCTTTGAGAGCCTTGTCGTAAGCAGTCTTGGCAGCTTTAGCAGCATTGTTCCTAGTTTCGTCAGTTTTGCCATCAGGTGTCTTGAAGTCAGGGTCGCTCACGTTCTTAAACTGATTCGTCGCTTGCGTACCAGTTGCTGCGGTACCTTCCTTTGCAGGCGTACCATCGGCTTCAATCGAGGCACTCAGCTTATCCTTTTTAGTATCAGCACCATCAAGAGCCTCACGAGCCTTGTCTAACTTAATAGTCGCATTGTCAATATCGGCTTTTTGCTTCTCAGTAAGGTCAGACTCTTTTGTATTTTTAACTTGCTCGTACAAAGCTTTAGCAACTTTGAGTGCATCGTCGTAGTCGCTCTTTACCTTGTCAGACGCATTATAGTACTCATGCTGAGTAGGAACATCTTTGCCCTCAATAGCAACAGTCTTGTGACCATCAACAGACTTCTTCAAATCACTCGTCTTGTGATTCATCTGCGGCACAAAGATAACGTTAATTGCCTTTGCCGTATTGCCTGGATGGCGACCTTGCTCCAGATAAATATCCTTATAGTACGACATTGCATACGGCTCAACAAACAGACGTGCCTTGAAAATCTTGCCCTTTTTAGCAGCCACCGTTACAGATCCAGCTTCTGGATCCCATGAATACGGACCAGCTTCTGATAAATTATCACCGAGGTTTACGTCAGAATTAGAGACTTTCTGATTCCCATACCAATAAGCGCCGTTCATATTGCCAAGCGTTAGCTCGCCCGTTGGCTCGCCATTTTGCAACGCATAGTGCATGTGCGACTTTTGCGCGGTATTCCCTGTACCTTCATAGGAAAGCAGCTCGCCGCCCTGAAGGTCACGCAAACCAGACTTTGGATCCTTTGGTGTAGCTTTCAGCAAACCAAGAATCTTTGTTGTATTAAACTCTTCTGCTTTAGTTGGGTCGTAACGGTAGATGATAGTGGTTTTCTGATCATTACTCCAAGAAATACCCTCGTCGGTGTCACGACCACCAATCTTGTCTGCAGTCCAAGTAACGTTGTAATCCTTGCGGATATCTGGAAGCTTTGTAAGCTTGCTCTCTTTTACATTAGAGGTAAACTCAGCAACCGCCTTATCGGTCTTGATCTTAACGGTAATCGTATTTTCCGCCTGACCGTTCGAGATGCCCTGATTAGCTTGACCAGCCGCAGTAAAATTGCCCTTAAGATATTCAAGCGAAATCTGATCTACACTGGTAAGGCCAAGTTCTGTATTGGTCTTGTTGGCCTCAAAAATCGACTGCTTGATTCGGTTAAGCTCCGCGGTTGAGTAATCGAGTGGGTTGGCAACAAAGACTGCTTTGTCACCAGTTGGAACGGTAACATCCTTTTCTGCAACCTTCTTCAACACAAGGTCGCGCAGAGCAATCTTAGGAGCATCTTTTTCATCCACACCGTCGAAGTGGATTACAGCATTATCTCCGACAAACGAAATCTTATCTGCTGTAATGCCATTAATCTTGGCAAGCTTCGTCTTAATTTCTTCCTTAACTTCAGGCGATAGCTGAGACGGGTCCTCAACGGCTGGCTTATCAATAACATCGTCATAACGCACAATAGTCAGCGGAATATCCTGCGACTTAAAACCAAGATCAGTAACGAAATGAGTATTTACGATTGATACACCAACTTTATTATTTGCTTTCGTTAATGCACTCTTATCGTATTCGTTGCTGCTAGTAGGAATTTTCTCAGCGATAGTATCTAACTTTCGTTTACCAACCTTGCTTAACGCTTGAATTTGTGCTTCTAGCGATAGACCATCAATACCACTCCTGTCAACATGCGTTGTTTTGCCATTCTTTTTAGCATCATCCATAGCATTGTTGACATCATTGTCGGTGATAGCAGCATCACTTACTTTTTTAACAATAGTTCCAGCACTTTTCGGAGGTACTAACAGCGCCGCTCTGAATTGATCTGATACTGCATCTTCTTTAGCACTTCCAGGAGTTGGAGTTGGATTAATCTGAATCGAACGCGTTGCAGAATAACCTTGCGCATTCTTAATAGCGTTGGAAGCACCACGTTCATCTTTACGGAAAATCCTATTCATGGTAAGCGTTGCAGAACCATCAACGTTCTGTTTAAACACATATTCGCCAGAATATGGCTGATGTCCGTTATTGTCGGAATCAAAATCAATACTTCCTGCAGTTTTTTTGGTATTAATATGGTTTGAAGTTGAAGGAAATACAGCTACACGCGTAACAGCCTTATCTGCTCCATTAGCATCTTGCTGTTTAGGAAGCTTAAATATTATAGGATTATTTGCGAGTTGCTCATCATACTGATTATCCACTGTGCCAAAGCCATAAACGTTCGGCATTTCACCTGTTTGACTAGAGAAAGCTACTTCGTTTGTGCCACCATTAGAAGCGCGATTCTGATCTACAGGCGCAGGAGTCTCAGGATCTAGCGAACGACTTACACGCTTCTTTGCAGTAGTTTCTTCAGTGACGCTACTAGCTGCATTAGTCTTATCAGTATCAGTAGTTGCAGAGTTACCATCCTTCTTCTCTGCAGGCTTAGCATTCTCAGCCTTCTTCTCTGCAGTCTTACTTACATTTTCAGTATTCTTGTTAGCATCTTGATTATCAGTTGCAGTACCCGTATCAGCACTAGCGGTCGAGGATGCTGCAGAAGTAGCTGCAGAACCAGTAGAAGCAGTTACAGTAGCAGGAGTAGCAGGAGTAGTAGCAGCAGTCTCCGCAGCCATTGCAGGAGTTGCGCCGAAAGCGAAGGCAGCACCAGCTAATACGCCTGCTGCACCAATCGTAAACGCCGCCACTTTGCGAGCGTCAATTGCTTTCTGAATCGCATTACTTGCTGTTGCATCTAACGTCACTTTACGCGAATGTGCATGCCTTCCAGAATTTGCATTAATCATAACAATATCTCCTTAAGACAAATTTCTTTACGTGTATATGCCAGTATTAACTACAACGAGCTGCAAAAAACATCAATGTATGTATGCATATTTCATCAATCTTTCTCACTTAGCTCGAACGCATAGGCGCATCGCCAGTTATAGTTAGTGACCATCTTACCAGCTCAACATCAGCTATAACAGGTTCATTACAACCAATTGCATTGAGTACCCCCCCCCCGTTGGGCTTTATTTCAACGTTTTTAGCGTATTGGTAATCTTAAAAATTTTATAGTTATGTGGTTATAATCACAGTTTTTGAGTGTCGTATAAACTTTTGTTTATGCTATTACCTGCATAATGGTACAGCTTTCAAGCCTTACATACTATACATTCATATTCCAAAATTTTATACACCCACAAAAATGTACATAAGCTAGCAAAGTTCATATGAAGCGCACATAGCTACAATATTTGTATTAATACAACAATATGAATAAATTACACCAACTTAATGTAAACGCAGTAGCAAATGAGCAAACGAGCAACTTACATAAAAGCCAATAAGCAAACGAACTAGCAAACTCAAACTAGCAAGCAAACTCAAACTAGCAAACGAACAAAAACCCAATAAACCAACAGCACACATACCAGTAAAAGCGCCGAAACTTTCGCCCCAGCGCTTTCACTTTCACCTTACATCTTCTGCTTCTCTACCCGATTTTCGTAAAAAGCGGCTTCACATTCGACCAAATCCTGCGCGCAATTCCCGGATGATTCATGGTATACAAGTGAATACCATCCACACCTTCGGCAATTAAATCGTTAATCTGCTGAGAAGCAAAAATACTGCCAGCATCGCGCAAACACTCAGCGTTACTCCCCCAACGATTCATCATTGCGGAAACTTGCGAAGTAATACGCGAAGAGCAAAGACTTGTCATGCGCTGCACTTGCGAAGCATTCGCCACAGGCATCACTCCAGCCTCAATCGGCACGTTAATGCCGGCGGCACGAGCTAAATCACGGAAGCGCAAAAAATCCTCGTTATCGTAAAAAAGTTGCGAAATTAAATGCGTAACACCCGCGTCAACCTTGCGCTTAAGATTCTCAATATCCGCCTGCAAACTTTCCGCTTCCGGATGCTTCTCCGGGTAGCAAGCGCCCAAAATAGGCAAATCCGGGCGCTTTGAACGAATGTAGGAAACCAAGTCACTAGCGTGCTCAAAAACGCCTGCTGCCTCTTGACCTGCAATCACGTCGCCACGCAAAGCCAAAACGCCAGAAACACCAGCATTATCAAACATTTCCAAAGCTTCATCAACAGCATCATAATCAAGGTAGCGAGCCGTTAAATGAGCAACCGCGTCAATGCCATATTCGGAACGAATCGTATGAGCAATACGCGCAGTAGCAGTACGATCCTGCAGCTTTCCAGTGCCGTAAGTAACCGAAATAAAATCCGGGTCAAGACCCTTCAAGCCATCCAAAGTATCGTAAATCGTACCAATAGGAGATGTGCGCTTAGGTGGAAAAACTTCCAGCGAAAACTTTGGTTTATAAGTCACAACTCACCCCCTATTTAGATTATTGCACTGCTGATTGCTTGGTTGAGCATGAGAAAGCTCTGCGCGCACTTCTTGAGCAGCAGCAACAAGATTTTCCAAGCTTGGCCAAGTTTCAGCGTCGCCACGAGTTTTAAGACCGCAATCCGGGTTAATCCAAAGCTTCTCAGCAGGCATCTTGCGCAAAATCTCGTGAATACGCTCCACAAGCTCAGCCTTACCAGGCACGCGAGGAGAATGAATATCGTAAACGCCAGGACCAGCCTCCGTCTCAAAATGCGCGTCATGAATAGCGTCAAGCACAACCAAGTCGCCGCGAGAAGCCTCGAAAGAAATCACATCCGCATCCATAGCATCAATGTCGCGAATAATGTCATTAAACTCCGAATAGCACATATGCGTGTGAATTTGCGTAGTCGCAGCAACAGCAGAATGAACAAGGCGGAAAGCTGGAATAGCCCAATCCAAATACTTCTTATGCCAATCAGAACGACGAAGCGGCAACTTTTCGCGCAAAGCAGCCTCATCAATCTGAATCACACGAATACCAGCACGCTCCAAATCCAACACTTCATCGCGAATAGCAAGAGCCAACTGCTGAGTCTGCTCTTCATGCGTAATATCCTCGCGAGGCCAAGACCAGTTAAGAATCGTCACAGGGCCTGTAAGCATGCCCTTAACAATATGCTTCGTGCAGCTTTGTGCGTAAGCGCTCCATGCCACGGTAATCGCAGACTCGCGAGAAACATCCGACCACACGATTGGAGGCTTCACGCAGCGAGTGCCATAAGACTGCACCCAAGCGTTCTTCGTAAACTTAAATCCGCGCAAATGCTGGCCGAAATACTCAACCATGTCATTGCGCTCAAACTCGCCATGAACAAGCACATCCAAGCCAATTTGCTTCTGATGCTCAATGCACTTAGCGATGCGATCGCGCATAAACTCGTCGTAAGCTTCACGCGAAATCTCACCCTTACGAAGAGCAGCACGAGCATTACGAATATCCTTAGTTTGTGGGAAAGAACCAATAGTTGTCGTTGGCAAATCCGGCAAGCCAAGAGCTTCCTTTTGCAAACGCTGGCGCTCCGCTCTAGCAGGTTCACGCACAAAATCAGACTCTTTAAGATTCACAAGACGATTAGCAACAGCAGCATCCGCCTTCACGCGCGAACCGTCGAACAAAGCCTGATTTTTAGCCAAAACACTACTCGATTTGCGGCTTTCATCACTTTCTGCAGCAAGATGCGCAATATCGTGAATCTCCTGCAACTTTTCAACAGCAAAAGCAAAATGCTGCAACACTTCCGCACCCAAAGCATCCTCACCAACAGTGCTAAAAGGCACATGAAGAAGCGAGCAAGCAGTAGAAACAGCCACGCGATCCGTAACATTCTCGCGCAAAGCATCAACTAAACCAAGGCTCACAGCATAATCGTTGCGCCAAATGTTACGGCCGTTCACAACGCCTGCAAAAAGCGTAGTTTTTTCGTTCACACCATAACGCTCAATAGCTGCAAGATTCTCATCCTTACCTTCCACCAAATCAACACCAACGCCATCAAAACCGAGATTATTTACTGTTTCGTAAGCATCAGCAATATGACCAAAATACGTGTTAAGAAGAAGCTTAACTTCCGCGCTCCTTGCCTCAAGCAAAGGCTTATACAAAGCTTCAAAAAGCTTCAAATCGCCTTCCTCTTTATCCAACGCCAAATAAGGCTCATCAAATTGCAACCAAGTTGCGTGAAGCTCACCAAAACGCTTCACAATACTCGCATAGGCATTAGCAAGAGCCGAAATCACAGACTCAGTTACTTCCAACTCCTGAGCTTCAGGAGTACGAGCCAACTTCAAGAACGTGTAAGGACCAATCAACACAGGCTTCGTTTCCAAACCCTGCGCACGAGCCTCCAAAAACTCGTCAAAAGGCTTCGTTCCAGCCAAACGCAAGTCTTGCGGATTCTCAACTTCCGGAACAATATAGTGGTAGTTCGTAGTAAACCACTTCTTCATTGGCAAAGCCGTCACATCACCGCGCTCACCCTGATAGCCGCGCGCAATAGCAAAAAGCGTATCCTCAGCATGCTCAAAATTCAATTTACGATAACGCTCAGGCACAGCACCCAGCAAAATAGCCGTATCAAGCATTTGATCATAGTAACTAAAATCGTTACTTGGAATTAAATCAATTCCAGCTTCAGCTTGCAAACGCCAATGCTTAGCTCGCAAAGATTGAGCAACCTCACGCACTTCATCCAAAGAAGCATCCTGCTTCCAGTAGCGTTCAATAATCTTCTTCAACTCACGGTCAGCACCAATACGCGGAAAGCCGGAAACCGAAGTAACAACCGTAGACATACATCCTCCAAAAAATTCCTATTTAACTCATTTTTATTTCTTCTCGACTCGCTTTAGCCTAGCAAAGAAATGCTTAAATGCGGTCATTCAAGAACTTGGGGTGTCGTTATAAGCTGAATTTATATGCTTAATTTCGTGCGTTTTTTTGATTAGTTTTATTTTTTCTTTTCGATGTTCTTGCGTATTGTCTATGAGTTTTGATTGATGTGTTTGGTGTTTAGTGTTGTGAGGTTGGAAAATTTATGTTTGCGCGGTACTTAAGTTTCGTCTATGAGTTTTGGCTAATGTGTTTGGTTTTCAGTGTTGTGAGGTCAAGGAAATTTCAGCATCGTGCGTCCCGTCGCTACGCTCCTCTTTTAGCACTCTGCCCGAAATTTTCTTGACCTCTACCTCACTAATCTTTAACACAAAACTCATAGACTCGTGCAGAAAGTTGCGAAAGTGCGTGGCTTACTCAGTGCAACTAAAGCCGAAAAATTAAGCTGCGGGTGGGTTGGTGGTTGAGTGGGTTTGGTGTAGTGTGTGCGGCAGCATGAATGCTAGTGTTCTCTAAGCAGTAAGTACTCAGCGTCTGCAGAGCAATACTGTTAAAGTTCCATGAATCAACAAGTACTCAACGTTCGCAAAGCATGACCGCAAAGCTACACAAGCAACGTTCGCAAAGCATGACCGCAAAGCTAGGCAAAGGATTTGGGGGTGAGGACTGCGAGCGCTGTGGCGCCGCGCAAGCCGCAAGTGGCAAATGGGCGCTCAGACACAAGCACCACAACCGACGCATTAGCAAGTCCCAAACGCATCGCCCCAAGCACATCCGGATCCGAATCCGGCGAAGAAAGCCACTGCGCAGCCATCGACATCGTTGGCTCATGACCCACAATCATCGTCGTATGAACATCACCTCGAACCGCCTGCAACTCGTCCATAACCGACTGCATACCGCCATCATAAAGACTCTTGCGCGACTCAACCACAGGCGCATCGCCAAAACGCTTCAACATGCGCTTCAAAGTTTGCTCAGTACGATTCGCGCTAGAACACACAATATAATCTGGCACAAGCTTCAAAGATTCCAAGCCTTTTGCCATAATTTTCGCCTGTTTCAAGCCCTTATCGGTAAGCCCACGTCCCCAATCGTCGCCCATTTCAGGCGCCTCGGCTTTAGCATGACGCATCAGCAACAAAACGTACTTACTATGATGTGCTTTCTTCATAAGCTTTTTCATTGGTGATGCCATAATGCTCTCCTACTTAGCTTGACTATGCTCTATTTTTTGAGATTGCACAGTTACTTGCGATTGCGAATCTTCCGGCAATTGCGCAAGTTGCACGTCTAAATCGCGCAAAACTTTACGAAGCTTACGATCCGAAATATCGCGCAAAGACAAGTCTTCCAACTGTTCAGCGCGCTCTTCCGCTGTCATATCGTCAATATCGCTCACAGTATCTTTAGTACCGTGCTCACGCTTCCTCAAAGCGCTAAAACCTTCTGCCATTGCGCGCGAAACAATCAAAAATCCAGTGTGGCCAATCATCGCGTGATCCGGACGAACCGCCAAGCCTTGCGCTTTCCAAGTACGCTCCAATGTTTCTTGAATTTCTGACTCAGTCCACATGCCACTTTCTCGCAAAGCTTCAGCCATGCGAGACATTTGCGTTGTAGTCGTAACGTACGCAATAAGCACGCCTCCAGGTACAATCACGCGATGTGCTTGTTCAAGGCGATTCCAAGGGTCAAGCATGTCTAGCATAATGCGATCCACGCTGTGAGCATCTAAGGTTTTTGCAACAGAATCAAAATCGCCAGTAAGTAAATTCCACCATTCTGGGCGCTTTCCGTAGTACAAAGTTGCGTTAGATTCGGCAATGCACGCAAAATCCGGACGAAGCTCAATCGTCGTAAGCTTTCCGCTCTCCCCAACTGCGTCCAAAAGGCTTAAGCTCATAGCACCAGAACCAGCACCCGACTCCAAAACGCGCATACCTGAGCGGATATCTCCTAAAGCAATCACTTGCGCAATATCTTTTGGATACATAATTTGCGCGCCTCTAGGCATAGAAAGCACGTAGTCAACCATGCGCGGTCGCATCACCACGTAATCCCAGCCACCAATAGCGCGAGCTGCTTTCCAAGGCTTGTTGCCGGTTTTTGAAAGGTCTTTAGATGCCTGATTTTCGCTATTTTGCAGCGTTTCACGCTTTGCGCTCACAGTAGTAATTACAACGCCTTCGCTTTGACCAATCGCGTCATCGTGACAAATAAGACCGTGCTCAGTTTGTGTAACACCACCTGCAACAAGTTGTGCAGTAATCCGCTTACCCTTACGATCAGTGAACTGAATCTTCTCACCTACTCGTAACACACCACTACGCGAATTAACTGACTGCACAAAACACCTCACTTACAAAATTTGCTAACAAACTCAACTAACAAATTTGCCAATAAACTTTACTAATATTCGCATCGACAAACCGTATTTATTTTACGGCATACCCACACTAAATCTCACTAAAACGACGCAAGTGCTACATAACCTACAAACTTACAGTAGTAAGCGGCATAGCAGAATCGATGGCAAAATCAGGAGCGGAAGGATGCACCCCTGCTTCCACCAAATTCACGCCAAGCATGGCAACCATCGCACCGTTATCTGTGCAAAGCTTAAGCTCCGGCAAACGCACTTCAATTCCATGCTCCTTGCCGCAAGCCAACAAATGCTCACGAAGCTGCGAATTAGCGGAGAATCCGCCGCCAATCATCAACGTTTTAGAACCGTACTGCTCACAGCCCATCATAGCTTTGCGCGAAAGCACATCCGCCACAGAATGAGCCAAAGAAGCACACACGTCGTCAACTGGAATGTCAAGACCTTGAGCCTGACGAGCTTCAACCCAACGCGCAACAGCAGTTTTTACACCAGAGAAGCTGAAATCGTAAGGATGCTCTTTGCCAGAACGACCTTGCGTCAAACCTTGCGGAACTTTCAAAGTATCCGGGTTGCCAAGCCTGCCATGCCTATCAATATGAGGGCCACCCGGGTACGGGAATCCAAGCAAGCGCGCAACCTTATCAAAGCACTCGCCTGCAGCATCGTCCAAAGTCGTGCCAACAACGTCAATGCTTCTAGCAATATCGTTCACGTGAAGAAGCGAAGTGTGACCGCCGGAAACAATTAGAGCAAGCACATCTTCTGGCACATCACCGAATTGCAATTGCGTTACTGCAATATGCCCGATTACGTGGTTAATACCATAAATTGGCTTATTTGCAGCCCAAGCCAAAGCTTTAGCTCCCGAAACTCCCACAGCCAAGCAGCCTGCAAGACCAGGACCTGCACTTACTGCAATCGCGTCAACATCGCTTAAATCCATATTTGCATCTGCCAAAGCTTGAGAAACAACCGGCACAAAAGCTTCAGCGTGCGCGCGAGAAGCAATTTCTGGAATTACACCACCGTAGCGCGCGTGCTCTTGCATAGAAGATGCCACCACATTTGACACCAGCGTACGTCCGCGCACAATAGCGGCGGCAGTTTCATCACAAGTTGATTCAATTCCCAATACGATTGCTTCGCTCATTGCTATTCCTCGTTATTCCTCGTTATTCTTCAATTCCGTTATTTTTTGCGGAAGGTACCTTACTATTTTCGGAAGTTTTGTTATTTTTTATGGAGATTACATTATTATTTTCGCAAGTTATGTTAGTACCGCCTAAAATCTCGCTTAAATCAGCGCACATCGTGTACGCGTCCACACCTTCCGGCTGATAGTAACGTTTTCGCAAACCCATTTTCTTAAAACCAAAACGTTCATACAACGCGAGCGCAGGATTGTTGTCAACTCGTACTTCCAGCAGCATGCGCTTGGCACCGATTTGTTTTGCGGTTTTCATCATGGTTGATAACAGCTTAGAAGCTATGCCTTTCCGTTGGTATTGCCTCACAACGCCAATTGTCATAATTTGCGCATCGTCTCCATCGAACCAATATCCAGCATACCCGCATAACGTATGCGTATTTTCGTCGATTTCCGCATAATATGCGCGCATAGGAGCTTGCAATTCTTGCGCAATCATGCTCTCATTCCATGAGCCTTTTCCAAATAAATCGGCTTCAATGGGAGCTATTTTTTGCGCTAACTCATCGCATGTAAAATCGCACTTTGGAACTATATTTAAGCTTTCGTTATTTATGCTCTCAGCAACTGCCGGAAATGTAGAATGCGTTATATCAACAATCATAATTACTCAAATCGTTACAACGCTTCTATTTTTCTTTAGCTCTCGTTGCCTCACCGGATCCAAGCACATGCTTAAGCGGATTTGGCACAGACACATCTGGGCGGCGCAAATACAGCGGTTCAACAGCTTTTACGTGCTCATTTTCATCGGAGCAATGCTTAGCGCAATTCTCAGCACACTGCTCGAAAATTTGTAAACCTTGCACACCCAAGTCAAGCGCAGAAACTTCAGCAATAACGCCAACATTGGCAATATTTCGCCAATCTTCAACGTATTTTTGAGCACCATGTCCAAGCACATCCACGCAATAATTTTCACCATTTACACTCGCTACATACTCGTTCACACGAGCCGCAGCATTCTGAGGATAGTCAATATCCATATCGATGACAGCATTGCCTTCATCATCGTACAAAGCCATATACACTTGGCGACGGCGTGCATCGTTGAGTGAAAGCACGTAATGCTTTACATCAGAACCTGCAGAGTTAGCAGAATCAACAGCATTCGGAAGATGTAGTAGTGAATCCTTGCAAATAACGTCATTTTTAAGTGCTTCTTCAAACGCACCAGATCGCATCATCAAACTTTGAGGAAGCAGGCTGTCACATCCCAAAATTTCGGCATTATTTGCAAACGCGATTGCCTTCGCTGCAACTAACCCTGCGCGAAGTCCCGTAAAAGGAGCAGGACCAACTCCCACAACCACGCGATGAATATCAGACGGTTGAAGACCAGCAGCCTCCACAACTTTCGCAATATTTACTTGCAAACGCTCCACGTGAGTGCGTGAGTCAGTCTCAACAATCGGCTCATGACCCACAATTCCAACAGTAGAACCAAATGAAGTGTCAATAATCAGCGTATTACTCATGTTTATTCCTCGACGTAACGTACCCGACCAGCTTACTCGCTTACCACAACTTGCGTTATTTACTGCGATATTTGTTGCTATATTTTCCGCGTATTTTTAATTACAATTTTGCAAGTCGATTCAGCCAATCCTTACCAACAGCTTTCAAAGTTACGATTCGCTTACCGTCACTAGTGAAACTATCTGCTTGTGAAGCATCAACAGGTCTTGCAATATGAACTTCTAAGCGCTCGCTTGCAAGCACTCCAGCCATTTGCTCACCCCACTCCATAAGCACAACAGTACCGTCGCCCGGCTCTTCCAAAGCTTCGTCAAGTCCCAAAGATTCAAGCTCATCAAGCAAACGCGACACAGTATCTTGCCCCGGAGCAAAATCCTCACCACCCAAACGATAAGCGTCAACGTGAATGAGCGTCGCTGGCTTTCCGTTCACAAAAGTGCCATGCAATTCGCGCGCAATCGTAAAAGTTGGAGACACAATCGGCTCACTAATACCAAGACCAACTCCAAAACCTTGTGCGAACGTTGTTTTACCAGCCCCAAGAGGACCCGACAGCAGTAGAACATCGCCTTCTTTAACTAGTTTTGCCACAGCTTTACCAAGCTCGCGCATATCAGTATCCGTAGGCACGGTACGCACTTTTTGCTGTTCTAATTGTTCTGCCATATGTAATGCACTCTTTCTAATTTCGCTTGAATTTCTTTATAAGTTCCTTTATAAATTTTTTATACGTTATAATTTTTTATACGTTCTTCTATAAGTTCCTTTTTTAATTTCCTCGAGACGCAATGAGCATAATACATTTTTCAAGCGCATAATTCGCGTCGCTAGATCCGCCCTTGCACTGCTCATCCGCCCAAGCTAAAGATTGCAAACATTGAGAAACTCCTGCACTACTCCAACCAGCAAGCTGGCGCATTGCCATTTTCAGCGCCCACGGATTTACTTTTGCTTCCGCTTGAGAAATTGTGCCGTTACGAACTGCCATTGCGAGCGCAATACAGCGTACTTTTGCAGCTAAAGCGCCGATTAACGCTATAGGGTCAACTCCTTGAGCAACTGCAGTTCTAGCAGCAAGCACAGCGGAACCTGTATGCCCTGCAACAGCTTTATCTGCCACAAAGAAGCCAGTAACTTGCGGATCTGCAATCAAATAACGATCAACAATATTAAGCGTTATTGGATTATCGTCATAGTCGAAGCATAATTGCGAGCACAATGCTGCAAGCTCACCAGTTTTCCCTCCCAAAACTGCTACGAGTCGCTGAGCTGCTTGAGGTTCTATAGTGCGATTATGTTTCTCGAATATGCTGATAACAAAATTAAGTTTCGTATCGTCTTTTTTAAGATCCGGCACTGTAATGGTTTGAGCACCAACTTTTGCCAGACGCGTAATAATAGATTTTCCTTTAATACCACCCTCATGGCATGCAATAACCCAATTTGCAGAAGATTCATCGGAATTATTATCGTCATGTTGCGCTTGCTTACAAAATTTTTCAATTGCGTCTACTAAAGATTCGTCTGCTTGTTGCAAATTATGTATTATTACAATCGTTCCGTCACCGAAAAGTGAAGGACCTACAGCTTCGTCAAATGCGTACTGATCCGCAGTCGACGCATCAAGTTCAATAATTTCAGCATCCGGAACATTATGTTGGATTTTTCCGCGCACAGTACGAGCATTAAGCTCATTTAAGTATGCATCTCCCCCAACTACCATCGTAACTGGCATAACGTGTTCTGCGCGCTTATTACTTGCTGCCATCATGCTCCTTAAACCAACCAACTCGTACCTATCATAATATTCCTCTCGAATATGCGTGCGTGTTTACTCCTCTTCAAAGATGCGTGCAGTATCGCTTACTGTGCGCTTTGCTGAAGCAGCCCACAATTGCCCAACTATACGCAGACGCTGGATGTAATAACGATTGTGAAAGGCACGAAAAGCAAGCATAAAAACAGCAAATATCGTAAATTCTACGCAAGCCATCACCCATGCCCCCAACGCGCCACGCACCCAAGGAAACACGCCAAACGACACCTCATCGCACCAATATGCACACTGCTCCATAAGGCTTGTAGCAATTGATGCAAGCTGTGCAAAAATGAGCGATACTCCTGCGCAAAACACTGCACAAACTAGTGAAATTAAGCCACATACTGTTGCCCAATCCATCAAAGGAGCAACCATAATATTCGCAGGAATTGCCATAAAAGACACTTCCGGCTGCATAAGAATTTGCACTGGCATAGTCCAGCATTGTGCAGAAAACGTTATAGCTAACGCTGAAGCAACACAAGATGGCATATATTGCGTTAATGTTTGAGAAAGTGGCACTCCCATCATTACAATTCCCAAGGTTGCTGCAGAAGAAAGCGCAAAAGCGTAATCCCAAGCGTATGAAGGGTTACATGTTAAAACTCCAATAACAGTCCAGCTCAGTGCGCTGGCTGATTGATATGGTCGCTTACAACACCACGCTACTGCGGATATAATTCCCATAACAAGCGCACGAAGCACTGATGCTGAAGGGTATACTATTGCAGCCAAAACAATTTGAAACACAATCTGTATGAAGGACATAATCCATCTAGGCAGTAAAAAGTATGCACAACAGCGGCGAATAATCATACTCAGCAGCAAAAAGTGACCACCAGAAACTGCCATAACGTGCATAATGCCAGCATGTTGAAAATGGCGACACATCATTGTTGCATACGTTTCGTCAATTGGATCAAGTGAATTTGTCTCTTCTGCTGGCACATATTCCTGTCCAAGCATGCCAACAGTTACTCCAGGAACCAACATTCTACCTTGCATATCAAGCTTATTGGTTACGTCATAAAACGATTTCCATACATCACTAACAGCTCTATGCCAAAAGTCTGAGCCTTGTACAACATGCAAATTTCGTTGAGTTTTTTCTACATGCAATTCAGGCTTACTACTATCAAATCTCGAAGCTTTCACGCTAACTGGTAAACGTATACGCGAACCATAATTCAACTGTTCACATATTGGAGAATATGCATACAGTCGCGCTTGAACGTAACTTTTTTGCTTCGCAAAATAATGGACTTGAACCGTTGCTTGACAATCACCATTAAAGCTTTGCGAAGTCCGCATCGGCGTAACCATCGTTACTTCAGCAATATGATAAGCTTGATTGCTATTGCGTCGAGCATACCCTACTTGTGCAATGTTCACTTTATGTATTTCACGCATAACAACATCTTGAGATAACACGCATTGCGTCAGATACGACAACATGCAAGCCACAGCACAAATATGCAATACGAGCGATATTGTACGATGCCATGTAAAACATTGGTAACGCACACTACTGAGTGCAGCTCGCAGCATACTTACATATGTATGAGTGCATTGCATATTACTGTTAATAATCACGCGTAATATACTCCAGGTAAGAAACGCAATAATAAACACTGCTACCACACCAGCAAATACTGTTACTACACCGTGCATCATATGCACTTTCCAGCACCATCTCCCCACCAAACAACCCATCCAACAAGCTGCAGCAACAGGAATCATACGCAAATCGCAACTTCCAGAAATACGTTGCTTTACGACGCTCATACTCATAACACGCCTAACCTACGTCAAGTACGCCACGGAATTTGTTCAAAGTTTTAGGACCAATGCCTTTAATTTGCAGCAAATCTTCCAAACTGTGAAAACGACCGACTCGTTTACGTTGAGCAAGAATACGAGCAGCTGTTTTAGGTCCAACTCCTTTCAAAGTTTGTAATTGCGCAAGCGTTGCAGTATTAATATTGATGCGACCAGCATTTTCACGCGAGATTACAGCTCCCTGTTGAGCTTTACGCATAGCAGTGCCAGTAAGTGGAGATTTCGCTTGTTTTGTAGTTGTTACGCCATGATCATTGTGCGTTGTGCCATCCTGATGTTCCACACTATAACTGCCATCACTATTACTGTCACTGACGGTATTGTTAGCATCGATAGTATTTTCACTATTGTCATCAATATTCGCATCTTCTTGGCTTTGATTATCTTCATCAATATTTTTACTATTGTGAGCACGTTTATTACGCAATTTTTTAGAGGAACTAGTACTATATGCAGGATTATCACTCGCGCTTTGCCATGCTTCAGCTTGAGTATGCTGCATACGTTGATACGTTAACGACTGCGAAATAAGCATAGTAAGACTTGCACATAATGCTACAGTCAGCAGCAATATCAACGCTAACGTATGCACAGGCTTCATATGCAATCTGGGCGAAGTCTTACCACTCATAAGAGTTTCATCACAAGAATCGCAAGATTTTTCGCGAGATTTATCGCTACAATTTTCAGCAAAACTATCATTAGAAAATTCTGCTAAAGACCTTGCAATTCGTCTCCTAGGCAAGTCACTTCTCGGCTTATCCAAGCCATAGTTACGGTCCGTAGCATAGTTATCCATACCATAGTTATGGTTCGTACCATAGTTATGAACATAGTCTTCCATAAATCCCCCAACTCTTAATGTTCTTAACTTAACTATTGGGAAACTTATAGCACTTTGCAACAAAAATACGCGCCTGTGGTTAAAACCTTTAACACTCGTTCTACTGTTCAAAGAACACTAGCATTAATGCTGCCGCGCACACCACACCAGACACTCCTACCACGCACCCATCCGCAGCTTAATTAAGCGACTTTAGTTGCACTGAGTAAACCACGCAGCTTCGCAACTTTCTGCACGAGTCTATGAGTTTTGTGTTGTGGTCTAATGTGGTAGAGCCTCAAAAGTTTTCGGGC
>QWCP01000287.1_pt1 | contig 20937 bp, 19 predicted proteins | sample 1972561 | NCBI WGS metagenome assembly QWCP01 (sample SAMN09866705, study PRJNA288562) | Human vaginal metagenome isolate pre4_vaginal, whole genome shotgun... | isolation source: vagina | host: Homo sapiens | place: USA: California
AAATATCATATGGCTTGTGTGCGGTGGACTCATGACAGCAGCGTCATGGTTTATTCTTGGTGCTGTTTTCTGTCTAACTCTGGTGGGCATCCCTATCGGTATTCAATGTTTTAAAATGGCTGGACTGACGTTAACGCCTTTCAATCAAACCGTTGTATACGGTGAAAGCATCACTTCCACACTGGTTAATATTCTGTGGGCAATCACTTTCGGCTGGTTGTTTGCCTTCGCCTACCTCTTTAGCGGCATCGTCAATTGCTTAACGATTATTGGTATACCCTTCGGCATCCAATCATTCAAAATGATGAAGCTCGCCTTTGCTCCGTTTGGTGCACACATTGTGCCAATCATATAAGCGTAAAAATACACAAGAGCCAGGCTACATAAGTAACCTGGCTCTTCGTTTACCTGGAGATTATTCCTCAGTCTGAGTTAAATCATAAACCGTTGCGCCATCAATAGTTTGCGCGGTGAAGTTTTCCTGTACCCACTGAGCAATATGCTCGGCAGCTGAAGAACCACCATTAGCCTGACCTCCCATACTATTGCCAGCAATATAATAATGAATCAATTTTTTGCTCACATATTCTTTGAACTGTTCCAGCGTAGGATAATTATCCGTTCCATTAAAACCGCCAATCGCCATAACAGGAACTTCACTGGCTAACTGGTATGAAGCCGCAGATTGAGATCCAGTTGTAGCCGCTGCCCATCGGTACTTAGGAGCATCCTCTTGCAAAAGAGCAATCAGTTCAGTACTCGTGGAAGCACCACCACCGCCCACTAAACCGCCCATGCCACCCATACCGCCTGACTCCGTATTATTGCCAGAAGAAGCTGAGCCGTTCGAATTTGATGAATTGGATGATGTATCAGAACCTGATGAACCTGTTGGTGGGGCGCCACCCATGTTGGAATCTCCACCGCTTGGCGCGCCCTGAGCTCCTTGACCTTGAGGCATAACGCCTTGGGAATTCGAGTCGTTATTCGATGCACCTCTAGGAGATTCGCCTTGAGGGGCTGCCTGGGAAGTATTGCCCGATGAAGGGCCTTGTTGTTGAGACTGCTGCGGGCCAGCAGACTGCGATGAAGTAGCAGAAGTTACACCTGATGCGTTCTGTGTTGCGTACGCCACAGACCACACAGTTGGAGTGATAAGAGTGGCTGCAGCAATTAGACCGATAGAGAAATTACGTATCATATGGGAGGCTGCAGGTTGGGTATGAGTTGTCATTATAATCCTTTAGCTATTGGTATCGGAATTAGAAGAATCCGATTGCGAATTATTGTTATTGTGTGTTTGATCCTGCGGAGCCGTGTTATTAGAGTTATCTGAGTTTCCAGAGTTTTCGGAGTTATTCGACCCATCAGGTCCACCTTGCATTCCACCCTGAGAATTCTGACCGCCAGGACCGCCTTGCATGTTCTGCGACATTGGCTGCATAGTGCCGTGAGCGCTGCTGGAAGCAATCATCCACGTTGTAGGAGCAATAAGAGCAGCACCCACGATAAAACCTATAGCTATGTGAAGGAAGGTTTTCTTCTTTTCTGCAGATGTTTGGCTTGGCGCTACGGGCATAGCCGCCTGAGCTGAGGCTGCTGCAGGAGCGTCGTTCTGAGAAAAGTCCTGATATGGGGCGTTCTGTGTATTGTCTGTCATGATTATTCCTTTGTTTTAATTATTGGTTGATGGAGGTGCCATTCCGCCTCCTCGTGGCCCGCCACCCATGGAGGTTTGAGGTCCAGCAGAGACGATAGATCCGCGATGACCGGTAGAGATAGTAGCTGCCGTCCACGCGATAGGTCCAGCCAAAGCTGAGACAAGAGCAAGAGCTGCACCCAGAGCTGAGATAGTTCTGAGCAATGGTAGGTTCAGATTTAGTTCTGAGATATTACTGATACCGAGAGCAATAAAGATGATTCCAGCGATACCACCAGTAATGAGAACTGTGTAAGCGATCATGGCATAGCCAGAAGCTTGAGAGATAAGAGTAAAACTCCATCCAGCAGTAATCATAATTGTTACCGCAGCAGTCAGAGGTGCCCAGATAGTATGACGTTCTGACCATAAGAGAGCAACGCCTGCAGCACTGAGAACTGCGATAGCTGGGGCGATTGCAACTGTATAATATGCGTGGAAGATGCCAGACATATAGCTGAAAATTAGCCATGTGACAATAAGCCAGCCGCCAAAAATAATTGCGCATGCACGGCGAATATCTGTACGGTTTTTCCATCCTGCAACAGCAAGAGCTACAATCAAACCTGCAAGGGCTGCGAAAACGAGCCACGAAATCTGACCGTTAAAATCGCTCGTGAACAAACGATTCCAACCAGTTTCTCCCCACTGTCCACCTTGAGATTTACCAGATTCGCCTGGCACAACCGATCCAGTTTCATCGCCAGTTAAACGACCTAAACCGTTGTATCCGAAGGTCAGCTCCAAGAAGGAGTTATTCTGAGATCCGCCGATATATGGGCGCATACTTGCAGGAACGAGAACGGTGAGTAAAACCCACCAGCCTGCCGAGATGGTCATGGTAACCAGCGCTACTATACCATCAAGGAGCCGACGCCAGAATTTTGTTGGCGAAGCAATCATAAATGCCAGAGCAATTCCCGGAAGAATGAGCATAACCTGCAACTGTTTCGTTAAGAATCCAAAGCCTACAGCAACACCTGCCAGAGCCATCCACCCTGTGCGACGCAGATTACCCAAGCGGGTAGTATCATGCTCAAGAGCGCGCAAAGTAGCAGCTACAGCAGCAACTTCAAGGAAAACGAGCAAAGCATCAGGATTATTAAAACGGAACATCAAAGCAGCTACTGGAGTAGTCATAAAAATAACTGAAGCTAAAATGCCGGTCCAGTTGCCCCAATATCTGCGCGTAACGCTGTAAATCAATCCGGTGGTTAATACTCCCAACACAGCTTGAGGAAGTAAAATCGCGAAGGAGTTCAGTCCAAAAGCGCGCACAGAAAGAGCCATAAGCCAAATAGACGCAGGCGGTTTATCTACAGTAATCGCATTACCGGCATCAGACGAACCCCACAGAAAAGCCCACCAATTCTGCGATCCTGCTTGAGCTGCGGCCGAATAAAACTCGTTGGCATAACCTGAAGCTGTTAAGTTCACAAAGAACACAGCTACTGCAGCAAGCATAACGGCGCCAAAAGCAATCCAATCAGTTCGCGAGCGTGAGGGCAGAACGAAGCGATTTGTGTAGCGATTCGTAGAGCGTGAATGAGTAGAAGAAGTCATAAAGTATCCTTAAACAGCGGGAACAAGAAGACGAACAGGAACAAGGCTTCCTCGGAAAACGGGTGCGCGGAGCGACTCCATGCGTACAGCACGTTTTTGCAAAGCACCGATAGTGCCGCGACCGTAGCGAGAACGCATACGAATCATGCCCTGAATGTCTTTGCGTGCAGTGTCAATAATGTGTACGGAACTATTCGGATCTTCAACCCAGTACACGGGGATTTGATTGAGTTGAAGACCGCGGTTTTGAGCCAGAAGAAGAAGCTCTGTGTCGAAGAACCATTCATTATCTTGAATGGATGGAGCTAGAGCACGGAAAACATCGGCGCGTACAGCTTTAAAACCGCATTGCGCATCGCTAAAGTTTGCGCCCGAATAGCTGCGCAGTAAGAAGTTGTAGCAGCGCGAAATAATATCGCGGAGAAAACTGCGCGCGGTTTTTGATTCTTTCATAAGTCGCGAACCAATCGCCAAATCCGCCTTATGATGAAGAAGAGGAAGAACGAGATCATCGATGTGCTCCAAACTTGTCGATAAATCCGCATCCATATAAGTAACAACCTCAGCGGACGAACTCATCCACGCGGTTTTTAACGCTAAACCGCGACCTTTACGCTGAAGATGCATAGCTCGAATAGATTGCGGGTGCTGAGCTGTTAACTCAGTAGCGATATTCCATGTAGAATCGGTGCTGGCATTATCGATAACAACAATGCGCCAGGAGAACGTAGTATTATGCCTCTCAGCGAGATACTCGTGTAGGGATTCGACTGCATTGTGCAGGCATGATTCCTCGTTATACACCGGTATCATAAACTCTACGTCCGCTGGTTCGGGAGCGCCGTAATACGAAACTCTTTGAGATTCAAATGAAACGATGGATGAGTGTTCCATGGAGGGGTGTTCCATATGTGCTCCTTTCAGGATGTCTGGTTTAAGTTAAACGAAAGAATCTGAAGGCAAACTCCATGTAAAGTTTGGTTCTTCTCCACGTTCGCTGAAAGCTTTCTGAAAGGTGAAGAGTGTATAGTGACTGGTGAAGGCAAAAATATCAAGGAGGATTATATGAAAACAGTGAGCGTTGGTCGCACACCAGTGAAGTCGTCGGCTGTGGCTCAAGGCGTGATGCGTATGGCTGAAAAGTCAGCAGCAGAAGCTGAAAAAATTACTGCCGCAGCTCTTGAAGCAGGCATTACCTTCTTCGATACTGCAGATGTGTATACAGATGGTGAGAGCTCGCGTAAGCTTGGCGCTGCTTTGAAAAGCTTGAACGTTGATCGTTCTTCTATAGAACTGCAAACAAAAGTCGGTATTATTGCTGCAGAAGAAACAGGCTCGGTAACTGTTTATGATTTTTCGAAGAAACGCATTCTTGACCGCGTTGATTATGAACTGAAAAACTTACAGACCGATTATGTTGATTTTTTGCTTCTCCATCGTCCGGATACGCTGCTTGAGCCTGATGAGATTAATGAGGCGTTTGCCGAGCTTAAGACTGCTGGGAAGGTGCGTCATTTTGGTGTGAGCAATATGTCCGCTTGGCAGACCGAGTTCTTGCAAAGCGAGCTCGATGAGAAGTTAGAGGTTAATCAGTTGCAGCTGAGTTTGGCGCATAGCGGCATGATTGATCAGAATATTTACACCAATATGGAAGAGACGCGCAGTATCGATCGTGATAGTGGGTTGCTTGAGTATTCTCGTTTGCGCAAGATGACTATTCAGGCATGGAGCCCACTCCAGGCCGGCTTCTTCGGCGGCACTTTCGTGGATAATCCGGAATTCCCAGAGCTTAATGCGAAGCTCGAAGAACTGGCAGGCAGGTATAACAGCACGAAGAATGGTATTGCTGTGGCATGGCTGCTGCGTCATCCATCTCAGATGCAGGTGATTATTGGTTCGATGAATACTGAGCGTATCGCCCAGTTTGCTGCAGGAGCAGATGTGCAGCTGAGCCGCCAAGAATGGTACGAGCTCTATGCTGCTGCAGGCAATTTGCTACCATAACTTCCATGTATAACTTCACTCCACAACGTTGCACGTCTACCAAGAAGATTATGTACAAGACGCGTGACCAAGCGCAAAATGCGGTTCGCGACAGCTATATTGAGCGAGGCGTGCAACTGTAGGTGTATGTGTGTGATTATTGCGGCACATGGCATTTAACAAGTCGGCCGCCCGTCCAGGATGCGATTCGCAATGTGGGCAGGACATCTGCTCCTACAGGGCGTAAATCCTGGTCGGGCAAGCCGATTTTATCTCGTAAGCGCGGATTTAAGCCGCGCAAGCACTAATCAATTTTAGAAACTGCGTCCCGTAAAACCTTGCTCGCGAGCAGGCTTACCAAAAGCACGGGTTAAGCGACCGGTATCCGCGGCCTGAGAAGCGATATGCTCCGTAAAGGCCATCACAGGCGTATTAGGGTTGCGCAAATCATAATACTTCTTTACTTCTTCATCGAAATCGTGCAACGCCTCGGTCATGCTTTCAATCTCGCTGTCCGCAGGGTAACGGTTCTCAAAGAACTGCAGCGAGCGGTCCATACGCGGCTTAATCTGAGGTTGCTGGGACGGACGGCCAATCGCCAAACCGAGCACAGGGAATGTACGCTCCGGCAGATCAAGCAAATCAATAACTGCTTGCTGATCGTTTAAAATCGAGCCCAAAATAACTGCACCCAAACCGAGGGACTCAGCGGCTGTCTCCATCGCATGCAGAGCCAAAACAGCATCGTTCTGCCCCTGAGTAAAAGTGTAATCAGAGTCTAAAGTAATCGTATCCTCCGCAACCCCTGCCTCACGTGCAATGCGAAGGTTGCGGTGGTCATCGATAATAAAAATGTAGAGGAGTGGAGCCTGCGCAATATACGGCTGATTGCCAATCTCAGCCAAACGCTGTGCCACAACCTTATCGCTAATGCGAATCGCGGACCATGCGTTAAAGTACTGACTGGTTGCAGCCTGCTGAGCGGCGCGCTCGAGCGTTTCGCGCTCATCCTCGCTAATCGGCGTATCCTCGAAAGCGCGAATCGTGCGGCGGGTGAGCAAAGTATCTACAGTAGGGTTGTGAACAATAGCCATAATACGCATACTAATAAAGCCCTTACCTTGAGGGTAAGAGCTTTAAGCATTGAGTGAAAATTGCGTGCCTACTTTTTGCCGTTCTTCCGTGCGGCGCGCGTGTGACGGTACTTTACGAAACTCTCTGAACCTCGCTGCGACAAATTCGTGAGCAGAGAACCGAGCGCAGCCGAAAGAGCAGCAAAAATCATAGAGGCAATAATGCCGTCGGCTAAATCGTTGCCATCGTCATCCACAGCCTTCGCACCCAAAACCTTGCGCTTACCGCGCTTCCATAAGGTTTCAGACAGCTTGCCTGCAATAATACCTACGACAGCTGGGATGCCAAACTTGAGCAGTTTATCGAAAGCATCGTCTGGATTGCTTTTAATCTGCGTGCGCAGGGTATTAACCTTCGTATCGACCTTGCGCAGCTGCTCGACGGCCTGCGGTTGGGAAGTGCCTTGCGAAGTATCTGATGTGTGCTTGCTCATGTCTCTTATTATCGCATAGCAAGCATACTTCGTTGCACTCTGCTCATTCTTTGTTAGTATAAAAGGGTGAATCAACGAGGACGTTTATTTTTATTGCGCCATGGTCAAACCATGTGGAGCGAAACAGGACAATATACCGGTCGAACGAATATCCCGCTAACTGCAGGGGGAGAGCAGCAGGCTGTGGCTGCAGGTCAGCGTTTGCGGGCGTTTGGCGCTCGCATAAAGAGCGAGAACGTGTATGTATCGCCGCTGCGTCGCGCGCAGAAAACGGCTGAGCTTGCCGGTTTCTCTTCTTTTGTGATCGATAATAATCTGGCTGAGTTTGATTACGGTCCAGCAGAAGGTCGCACGCGCGCTCAGATAGCAGCTGCTTTGGGCGCGGACACATGGAATATTTGGGATATTGGACCGCTGAACCTGCCAGAAGAGCTGCAAGGGACGCGCGTAGAGAAGATCGATAACTTTGGCGACATCGAGGTCGTTGCGGGAGTTGGCGAGTCAGCGCATGAGGCTGCGGTACGCGTTTCTGAGCTGATCGATAAGGTTATGCCGAAGCTGATGGCTGGTGAGGATGTTCTGTGTGTAGCCCACGCTCATATTTTGCGTATCTTGACGACGCAATGGCTTGATTTATTGCCAGAGCATGCGCGCAACTTCCGTTTGGATACGGCCCACTTCTGTGTGCTGGATTGGCATCATGAGGATAGGGTTGTGGCGTACTGGAATTTGTAGAGGTTTCTCTTCTTTTTTGACGAGATTTTGACGATTCACCTCGTACTACACGTTTAAGCCAAAAGTTTTGGCTTGTTTCTGTAGTACGAGGTGAATTGTTATGTGGGCCAATCAAAATCTCCAAGAATCTCCGGGAATAAATTTGCCAAATAAAAGTTGAGTGATGTAGACTCAAGTTTAGGAAAGCAAAAAAGTTGAGTATAAACAAATCAACTTTGAAGCTTTGATGAACGAGAAACGTAAAACGCAAAGACTTATAAGAAAGGATGCACATTATGGGTCGCGCAGTAGGTATTGATTTAGGTACAACAAACTCCTGCATTGCAACATTGGAAGGTGGTCAGCCAACCGTTATCGTAAACGCAGAAGGCTCCCGCACCACCCCATCGGTTGTTGCTTTTAGCAAGTCCGGCGAAATTATTGTTGGTGAGGTAGCAAAGCGTCAGGCAGTAACCAACGTAGACCGCACGATTTCTTCTGTGAAGCGTCATATGGGTACTGACTGGACCGTGAAGATTGACGATAAGGAATGGACTCCACAGGAGATTTCCGCTCAGATTCTTATGAAGCTCAAGCGCGATGCCGAGGCATACCTCGGCGAGCCAGTAACCGATGCAGTTATTACCTGCCCTGCATACTTCAACGATGCTCAGCGTCAGGCAACTAAGGATGCTGGTACCATCGCTGGCTTGAACGTGCTTCGTATTATTAACGAGCCAACCGCAGCAGCTTTGGCTTACGGCCTCGAAAAGGGCAAGGAAGACGAACGTATTCTCGTCTTCGATTTGGGTGGTGGTACCTTCGATGTGTCCCTGCTTGAAATTGGTAAGGATGATGAGGATGGCTTTGCAACCATCCAGGTTCAGGCAACCAATGGTGATAACAAGCTCGGTGGTGACGATTGGGATCAGGCTATTATCGACTGGATCGTAACCGAAGTTAAGAACAAGTACGGTGTAGATGTTTCTAAAGATAAGATTGCAACTCGCCGCTTGAAGGAAGCAGCTGAGCAGGCAAAGAAGGAGCTGAGCTCCTCAACATCCACCACAATTTCTCAGCAGTACTTGGCTATGGCTCCTGACGGAACTCCAGTACATTTGGATGAGACTTTGACTCGTGCAAAGTTCGAAGAAATGACTTCTCATCTCTTGGAACGCACCCGCAAGCCATTCAATGCAGTACTTGCAGACTCTGGTATTTCTGTATCTCAGATTGACCATGTGGTGCTCGTAGGTGGTTCTACTCGTATGCCAGCCGTGCAGGAACTCGTAAAGGAGCTTACTGGCGGTCGCGAAGCTAACAAGTCCGTAAACCCAGATGAGGTAGTGGCTGTTGGTGCAGCAGTTCAGTCCGGTGTTATTAAGGGCGACCGTAAGGACGTTTTGCTTATTGACGTTACCCCATTGAGCCTTGGTATTGAAACCAAGGGCGGCATTATGACTAAGCTGATTGAACGCAACACTGCTATTCCAACCAAGCGCAGCGAAGTCTTCTCTACTGCAGAAGATAATCAGCCAAGCGTTTTGATTCAGGTTTACCAGGGTGAGCGTGAATTCGCTCGCGATAACAAGCCACTGGGAACCTTCGAATTGGGCGGTATCGCTCCAGCACCTCATGGTGTGCCACAGATTGAAGTAACCTTCGATATTGATGCAAACGGTATCGTGCACGTATCTGCAAAGGATAAGGGCACAGGTAAGGAACAGTCTGTAACCATTTCCGGCGGTTCCGGCCTCGATAAGGACGAAATCGATCGCATGGTGAAGGAAGCTCAGTCTCACGAAGCAGAAGATAAGAAGCGTCGTGAAGAAGTGGATACCCGCAACCAGGCTGAAGCATTTGCATATCAGACTGAAAAGCTTGTTTCTGAGAACAAGGATAAGATTTCCGAAGAACTTGCTTCCGATGTAACCGCTAAGACCAATGCTTTGAAGGAAGCCTTGAAGGGCGAGGATATCGAAGCTATTAAGACTGCACAGTCTGAGCTGATGACTGCTGCACAGAAGATTGGTGAGTCTTTGTACTCCCAGCAGCAGGCAGAAGGCGCAGCAGGTGCTGGTGCAGCAGGAAACGGTGCTGCAAACAATGGCGGCGATGATGATGTAGTAGATGCTGAAGTAGTGGACGACGACAAGGAATAATATGTCTGAATTCAATACAGAGGACTATGTGAACGGTATGGATGATGTGGATAAGCTTGCCAATCAAGAAAAGGTTGAACAGACTGATCACACGTCTCCTGCCGAGCAGGTAGAGGAAACTGAGAAAGCTTCTGAACCATCACAAGAGAACTCCCAAGAACAGTCTCAAGACAATCAGTCTCAAGACGCGAGCGAAGACAGTCTTACCCCGCTCGGTAAAGCGAAAGCAGAAGCAGCTGAGTATCTCGAAGCTCTTCAGCGTGAACGCGCTGCTTTTGTGAACTTCCGTAACCGAGTATCCAAAGAGCAGGATCGTTACCGCGAACATGGCGTGGTTGATGTGCTCACAGCATTACTTCCAGCTCTTGACGATATTGATCGTATTCGCGCGAACTCGCAGATGGATGACTCTTTCAAGGCAGTAGCTACCAAGATAGATAAGACTTTCGAAAAGTTTGGCGTAGAAAAATTCGGTGAGGCGGGCGAGGATTTCGATCCAACGCATCACGAGGGCATTTTGCGCAAGCCAGATGCCGATGCTTCACACGAAACGGTTGATACTGTGGTGGAAGCTGGCTACAAGATAGGCGACCGAGTTATTCGAGCAGCTCGCGTTGTTGTAGCAGTTCCTCAAGATAACGAGTAAAGAAAGTATGGCGGTTGGCTACGGTCAGCCGCCATTATTCTAAAAGTGTTCTTAAACGTGTGTATAACAAAAACAGCTGTGTATAACCAGTAAGGAGGAGTCATGGCTGAACAAGATTGGCTAGGAAAAGACTTCTACGCAGTTCTGGGAGTCTCTAAAGATGCTGATGATAAAGAAATATCAAAAGCTTTCCGTAAATTAGCGCGAAAATATCATCCGGATTCTCATCCAGGAGATGCCGCTGCCGAGGAAAAATTTAAGGAAATTTCCGAAGCATACGAAGTGCTGAGCAATAAAACAGAACGTCAAAAATACGATGCAATCCGCTCTTTCGGTGCTGGAGGCGCTCGCTTTGCAGGCGGATCGGGGGCTGGCGGATACGAAGATATTTTCGGTTCAATGTTCGGCGGCATGGGGTCAGGTCATGGCGGATACTCGTCCATGAACTTCGGCGGCATTAATCTCGAAGATTTAATGGCGCAAGCTCAAGGTGGCTTTGGTGGTAATCCGTACGGTCAGCCGCGTCGTTCCGGTTTTTCTTCATATAATCCGTATGAACCGCAACCTGAACCTGTTAAAGGTGAAGATCGTAAGGCAAGCGTGAGCTTAAGCTTTGAAAAAGCTGTGCGAGGCGCGACGGTATCGCTCAATATTAAAGGGGAAAGTTTCAAAACTAAAGTTCCAGCAGGTATTCATGATGGTCAAAAAATTCGTGTTGCTGGCAAAGGTAAGCCGGGAACTAATGGCGGAGCACACGGAGATCTGTATTTAACTGTGCAAGTTAAAGACGACCCAGTTTTCCATATGGAAGGCATTGATTTAGTGCGTTCCGTGCCGGTTACTGTGGCTGAAGCAGCTTTAGGTGCGAAGATTTCTGTGCGTGATTTTGCCGGAGAGCAGGTTGAAGTAAAAGTACCGTCTGGCTCAACAACAGGTACGCAAGTGCGCGTGAAAAAGCACGGAGTAAAAACAAAGAAAGCAACTGGCGATTTGATTGTGCGCTTGGACGTGCAGATACCTACGAAGCTTGGCTCGGACTATAAGAAAGCAGTTAAGGCTTTTGACGAGGCTACTGCTGATTTTTCTGAAGAGATTGCACAGCAACGTTTAAGCTAGAATCTGCTTGCATAGCGATGCTCAGAGAGAACCTTCTCGAAAAGACAAGCAGCAGAGCGCTATGATCGTAAGAGAAGAAAACTGACGGATAAGGATGAGACAGAATGGCACGGCTTGATAGGCAAACCAAACAAGCGTACGTTGCGTGCGCTCAGGCAATAACCGAGGGGCGCATAGATCTTGATGCTGCTGATGCTTCTGGGTTCAGCGTTGATCAACCCGTGTTTTCTGTCTCTCAAGCAGCTCAACTTGTTATTATTCATCCGCAAACATTGCGTCAATACGACCGTTTAGGATTAGTTGTTCCGCAACGCACAGAAGGCGGCTCTCGCCGTTATGCATTACGTGATATTGATCGACTTATGCTCACCCAACATTTAGTTCAAGATGAGTCGATTAATTTAGCAGGTGTTTCGCGCATTTTGCAGTTAATGGAAGAAAATCGCCAACTGCGCAGACAGGTACGTCGTCTAAAGCAGCCAGAAGGAGCGAGTGTCTTTACTGCAGGTATGGATGGTGAAGTGGTGGAAATTCTGCGTTCGAACCGCGAGCGGGCGCAGGCGATGGCTCAGGCGCGTGGTCTTGGCGTGCATACTGCGGGTGAAGATGGTGCGGAACGTGTGGGAGCACATGGTGTGCGTCCTGCTCGAGGTCGATTTTTGCCACGGGGAGCCTCGGCGAGCTTTATGAGAGAACTGACGTCAGCGCCGAGTGAAGATGTTCTTGGCTCTGATGAGGACTTTAATGTGCCTTTTACTCAGGTTTCTCAGGAATATTCCCAACTGTATTAGATAGGCTCTTGGGATTTTAGCATAGCCTAGTTTGGCTCGTTGTATTTGCTTATTCTTGCGGCAGATGGGAGCTTGAGCGGTTCATAGAACATGACTTGCTCTAGCACTTCATGATTCGCAACGAACGAGGACTTCAATCATTGTAAAAGTGGACGTGAGTATTGTGCGCGTGCAACGCTAGCAACTTTCAGGAACGTATGAGAGCTGATATCACATGAAAAATCGACGCCAAAGTTGTGAGCGCTCCGTGCTCACAACTTTGGCGCACCTGCAACCCACAAACCTACAAAACCCGCTAAGTCAGATGAACCATTAAACAGAGAAATCACTGCACAGTTGGTGAAGCTGTTGTATTGCGCACAAGCAACTGAACCGGCACAATATCGTGTGTGGCAGCCGAGTTGTCTCCCTCAATTAAACGTAATGCTTTGTGTGCTGCTTCCATGGCCAAATCAAGTGGCTTTTGCTTAATTGTGCTCAATCCCACCTCTCCTGAGAAGGTGGAATTATCGTAGCCTAATACCGAAATATCTGATGGAATGCTCATTCCCAGTTCGCGATACTTAAAAATAAAAGGAATGGCTAAAGAGTCTTGGTGGAAGAACAAAGCTGTAGAACGACCAGCATCCGTAGTCATGATTTGAGAATATACAGCATCAAAAACATCATCTCCGTTAGGAATAGTAACCAACGAAAAACTCAGATTCTCGCGCTTACAAGCTTCTTTGAAACCATCAACACGCGACCATGAGCTAAAATGGAGTTCTCGCTCAAATTCTTCGAAGCAGTACGTTAAATGAGTGTGTCCTAATTGTTTTAAGTAACGCACGCCAATAGAGGTGCCTTCATAATCATCAATACTTACCGAAGCTGTATAGCCAAGCGTATCGGCAACATTAATGCCGACAATAGGCAGATGGGCATCTTGTAAACGTGTGACTTCATCGGAACTAATACCGAAAGAAGACACCACAACAGCATCTACATTGCCGCGTAGAGGAAGCGTGTCAAAGAACTCTTTTCTCTCTTCCAAAGTAGTAATAGGGAAGATAATTAAATCATAATGAGCTGTGCGGAAGACGTTGTTTAAGCCCTCAATAATACGTCCTGTGAACCAGTCAATCTTGCTTGATCCCACAAGAAAAGCAACACGTTTAGCTTGTCCGGATTTTAAGACCCCCGCCGAGCGAGAAATATAGAAGTCAAGAGATTCTGCCACTGCGAGGACTTTGGCGCGTGTTTTGTTAGAAACTCGATCTGGGTGAGAAAATACTCGAGAGACGGTAGCAGTGGAAACGCCTGCAGCTTGTGCAACATCACTGATACTTGCTTTCATTATGCCCTCTCTAGTCCTCTCGTATTTTCATGGCTCGACACGCCGTGTGCTACAGAAATAGTATCACAAATGCCTTGAAAAATGTAACCGGTTACAAATTAACATAAAAAATGTAATGAATTTTGCAAAAGATGCTTCCATAGTTACAAGCAAAGTGTATAATTAGATGTGCAAGAAATTGCACTTACATTGAGGTAAGGAGAGGAAATGCAATTAAAAAAGATGATGGCAGGCGCAATTGCAACCGTTAGCATAATTTCTATGCTGGGTGCATGCTCGAGTGCTGCGAAGGGCGTAACAGATACCAAGAAAGATAAAGGGTTGGATGTTATCGGTACAAATATTAAGTACGATCCAAATCACTTGGTGAATAATGGAAAGCCAATTACACTCGAGTATTGGACATGGTCCGATAGCGGTGTTGATCCTGTTTATCAGCTGTCCAAGGACTATTCCAAGATCTATCCGAACGTTACTATTAAGATTAAGAAGCAAACCTGGGAAGATTATTGGACAAAGTTGCCGTTGCAGCTCAAGGGCAAGAATGGTCCTGCAGTCTTTAACGTGCATAATTCTTATGATTCTGTTATTCGTCCTTATGCAGCTGATTACGATATTGATAAGGCTGCTCTTGATGCAGATTATCCAACAGCTGCAGCGCATGAAGATGACAAGGGCAAAGTAAAGTACATTGATTCGGTTATTAATACCGGAAATATTTACTACAACAAGACTATGTGGGCTGAGGCTGGCTTAACAGATGCAGATATTCCAACCACGTGGGATGAATTCGTTACTGTGGCTAAGAAGCTTACCAAGTTTGATGGTTCCAAAATGACTCAGGCTGGCTTCAATATTAACGGTGGCGCTTATTCTGCAATTTACCAAGGCTTGAACTATCAGAAGGGCGAGCTGCTCTTTGATTCCACTGGTAAGAAGGCAAACTATAACAACAAAGCTACGAAAGAAAATATGCAGTTCCTCAAGGATTTGTATGAGAAAGATAAAGTAGGCTCTGCTGATTTTGGTAATGAGTATTCGGATTCCTTCGGTCAAGGTCAAACTGCGATGGTTTATGCATGGGGTTGGCTTGAAGGAACTATGAAAGACAAGTATCCAGATATTGATTACGGTGTATTTGCTACCCCAACCTTCAGTAAAGATACTCCTTTTGCTTATGATCGCTATAACGGTGAATCAACTCCAGGTATTAATAAGAATCAGTCTAAGGAACAGCAAGCAGTTGCTCAGGACTTTGTGAAGTACTTGCTGGCAAACGATGATTACGTGCGTAAATCTGTTGAGGGATTGAACTCCTTCCCAGCTAAAGCAAATCTTCAAAATGACCCAGAAATTTTGAAGAGCCCTGTTATGCAGGCTATTCAGCCGCGTGTATCGCGCTTAATTTGGCCTGGTCCAGCTCCTGCGACAGTAGAAACTTCTGGCAAAGTTGCTTTCGAAAATGTTATGCATAATGGCATGTCTATTGATGAGGCTGTGAAAGAAGGTCAATCAACAATGGACAAGGATATGAAGGGGGCGAACTTCATGTCGGCAGAAAGTAAGTACGAGTTCTACGACGAGCATAAGTAAAACCGTAGGTGCAGTGCGGGGAAGTGAAGGCTTCCCCGCACATAATGACAGACGTGTTAAGCGGTTAGGGGAGAGAAGATGAATAAGAAAGGTTCATTCGCGAGTGCTGGACGCTCAGTTTTATCGCGAATTTTTACCTTGAGGAATATGGCGGTTACTTTCCTCGTTGTATATTTTGCTATCTTTTTAGCGTATCCAATTTTTAAGGCGTTTGCGGGAAGTCTGCATAATTGGAACCCTCTCAACGATACATATGAGTGGGTTGGATTTGAAAACTATACAGATATTTTTACCGATAAGCTGTTTTGGACATCCATGGCGAATACGGGAGTATTCTTGGGATGGTCCACAGTATTTCGAGTAGTTCTTGGTTTAGGTTTGGCATTGTTACTGAGCTCACGTCTTGTGCGCGCGAAAGATACATTGCGTGGATTGTTCTACATGCCAACTATTACGCCACTTGTAGCAGTGAGTTTCGTATGGTTATGGATGTTTGATCCGCAGTTCGGCATGATCGATAAAGTAACTGGTCTGCATATTAACTGGTTGCACGATTCCAAGTGGGCTATGCCTGCTGTGATTATTATGACAATCTGGAAAGATTTTGGTTATGCTACCGTGCTGTATTTAGCAGGTATTATGAATCTTCCTCGCGATGTGTATGAGGCAGCCTCGATTGATGGTGCTAATAGCGTGCAGACTTTCTTCCGCATCACCTTGCCTTTGCTTAAATCCACCACGTTATTCATTGTTATTACTTCTATGATTAGCTATTTACAAGCCTATGTGCAGTTCTTGGTTATGACAGAAGGCGGTCCAGGAACTTCTACATATACTATTAGCTATTTAATTTTTGATCAGGCATTTAATAAGAATAATTTTGGTATTGCATCTGCTCAGGCTGTTGTTTTATTCCTCTTTACGGGAATTCTTACATACATCATGTTTAAGGTCTCGGGCGATACGGAGGTGTTGTCATGATGAAAAATCCCAAAACAGCACGTACTATTGGTTCGGTTATTCTTACCGTTCTCCTGTTCGTTGTGGCATTGATTACTATTGTTCCATTCTTGTGGATGTTTATTTCCTCATTCGCTCCCAATAGCGAAATTGTGAAAATTAACGGTGGCTTATTCCCAACGCCTTCTACTCTCGATAACTATGTGAGCATTCAAGAGAACTTTAACTTCTTGCGCTTGTTTGGTAATTCGGTTTTTGTGGCAACGGTAAAAACTGTCATTATTATTTATACATCTGCTTTGCTTGGTTTTGTTTTTGCAAAGATGCGCTTCTTCGGCAGAGATTTCCTCTTTGCTATTGTGATGAGTACCATGATGATTCCGTGGGCTGTGACCATTATTCCTCAGTATGAAATGATGGTAAGTTTTGGCTGGTTAGACTCATATAAAGCGCTGATTATTCCTGGTTTAGTATCCGGGTTTGGTATTTTCTTATTCCGTCAGTCTATTTCAGGTATTTCAGATGAACTGATTGAAGCTGCACGCTTAGATGGAGCCAGTGATACACGTATTTTCCATAGCTTAATATTGCCGTTAAGCCATAATACTATTGCTGCTCTTGCTATTTTTACTTTCTTATGGAACTGGGAAGATTATCTGTGGCCATTCCTGATGATTACAGATGAAAGCAAGCAGTTATTGGCTGTAGGTTTGAAAGCTTTTAACGGTCAGTATGGTACGGATTACGGCGGATTATTTGCAGCAACATCCTTGGCAATTGTTCCAGTCATTATTGTTTATATGGTCTTCCAAAAGCAGTTTATCGCTGGCATTGCTACGGGAAGTTCTAAGTAAATCTTTCTAAGCATGTGCGAGCCGTTAGATAGTTCCAAGATAATCTAGCGGCTCTTATCATGTTCGGCATATCGTCATGAAATGCAAACGTTGCCAGAAAATATCAGAAGTATACGGTCAAAATTTTCAAGTTATCTCTATATAAGAGTTACAATATAAGATATAATATAACTAAGTAAAAATGAAAACGTTATCATCTTTCTCTGTATATCTCAACCAATAGTAAGAGAAGAGGCGCAGTTTTCACGCATACGAAGCGAAGGAGCTAATATGACAGCCCAAGGAAATGGTGCTTTTGCTGAATTTGAAAAGATGTGCAATCCTGTAATGGATAGTCAGCGCGTTATTGCTGGCGATAAGTGGCGCATCGGTGTTATAACAAATTCTCTGCTACGTTTTGAGTGGTCGGAATCTGGTGTTTTTGAAGATAAGCCAACGCAGGTTGTGGTCAATCGTAATATTGACGATGATGTAACCATTAACGTAACCGAGCGCGACGGCTTGCTTATTATTGACACAGGCGAGTTATATGTAACCTACAATAAGCAGCCTTTCAGCAAAGAGGGCTTAAGTGTTGTGGTAAAGCACTTAACCACCTCCCAGTTCAACACCTGGCATTATGGTGATGACACTCCAGGAAATTTGCGCGGAACTACACGAACTTTGGATACGATTAATGGTCGTACCGAGCTTGAAGAAGGTATTTTATCTATTGATGGTTGGGCAATCCTAGATGATTCTCGCTCGAATGTTGTGTCCTATGAGGGAGCTTCTCCGAAAGCGGCTTTCGGTGAAGACAATATTAATGCCGGCGGCTGGCGCATTGCCTCGCGCGATCATGAAGAAACAGATTTCTATTTCCTCGGCTATGCGCATAACTACAAGCAGGCTATGCGTGACTTCTTTAAGCTAACCGGTCCTCAGCCTTTGCTGCCACGATGGTCTTTGGGTAACTGGTGGAGCCGTTATTTTGCTTACAAGCAGGATGAATACTTGCAACTGCATGATCGCTTTAAGAAGGAAGGTATTCCTTTTACCACAGCCGTTATTGATATGGATTGGCATATTACCGATATTGAGGAAAAGTACGGTTACGGTTGGACTGGGTACACATGGAATGCTGAGCTGTTCCCAGATCATGTGCAGCTGCTTTCTGATTTAGCAGACCGCGGCTTGAAGACCACGCTGAACGTACATCCTCGTGACGGTGTGCGCGGTTACGAGAAGCCATATAAAGAGCTTGCTCAGAAGGTGGGAATTGATCCGGCAACTGATGAAGCTGTGGAGTTTGATCCAACGAATCCTGCATTTGTGGATGGGTACTTCGATATGCATCACGAGTTGGAAGATGAAGGCGTTGACTTCTGGTGGCTGGATTGGCAGCAGGGTGGCGTAACTCGTCAGCCTGGTTTGGATCCTTTGTGGCTACTGAACCACGTGCATTATATTGACTCCGCACGCAACGGCAAGTGGCCTTTGACCTTCTCGCGTTACGCAGGACCTGGCTCGCATCGTTACCCAGTAGGATTCTCGGGCGATTCTATTGTGTCTTGGGAATCCTTGCAATTCCAGCCTGAGTTTACTGCTCGCGCATCGAATATTGGTTTTGGCTGGTGGAGCCACGATATTGGCGGTCATATGATGGGCTACCGCGATGATGAGCTCGAAGTGCGCTGGTATCAGTATGGAGCATTCAGTCCAATTAACCGCTTGCATTCGAGTAACTCGCCATTTACAAGCAAAGAGCCATGGAATTTCCGACCAGAAGTACGTTCGGCTATGGTAGAAGCCCTCCAGTTGCGTCACCGCTTCATTCCATACCTCTACACGATGAATTATCGTGCTCATAACGAGGGTGAACCACTGGTGCAGCCAATATATTGGAGTGACCCAGAAAACGAAACGGCATATAGAGTGCCACAGGAATTCTGGTTTGGTACCCAGCTGGTTATGGCTCCAATTACCACACCATCGGATAAGAACGTTGCGCGTGCGAAAGCAGATGTGTGGCTTCCAGCTGGCGAATGGTTCGACTTCTTCTCAGGACGCCGCTACGTTGCAGGGAGCAATGGACGTTCATTAGAAGCATGGAGAAAGTTGGATCGTCAGCCAGTATTTGCCCGTTCTGGTGCAATCGTGCCACTGGCGCAGTTGGGTGAGGGTGAGGCGATAAACTCGGTGGCTAACCCGCAAGCTCTGGAGGTGGTGCTCTTCCCGGCAACCGATGGTGCTACCAATGAGTTCACTCTGGTCGAAGATAATGGTCAGTTTAACGATGCTCGCCAGGGCAAGAACGCACGCACACGTTTCACGTGGAACGGCTCTGCTCTTACCATTAGCGCGGTAGAAGGAGATGCTGAAGCTGTGCCAGCACAGCGCACATGGACTCTTACTGTGCGCGGTGTAGACGATTTGGGTGAAGCTGCTTTGAGTGGTGCTCGCGTGGTTGCCTACAACTACGATGCAGAAGATATGAGTGCTAGCTATGTGCTCGAAGCTGTTGCAACCGACACAGACGTGCATGTTGAGATTGCTGGCGTAAAACCTGCTGAAAATCCTGTGGCAGAAGACACACGTAAGATGCTTCTGGGCACTCAGATTGCCTACAATATGAAGGATGCTGTGTATCAGGTGGCTTTGAGTGGCGATATTGCAGAGCTGGCTGCTATTGGAGCTAAGCGTTTCGATTATGAATACGGTCTGCACGGCAATAGTCAAGAACATAGCGTGGGCTTGCGCATTCCATCTGCTATTGAGTCGGCAGTCAAGGAAATTATGTTGCGCTCTTAAAATCTAAAACGCAATAATGGCGGTGGACGATATCATATATCTCCGCCGCCTTTGTTGTATGCTAATCAAGAGGTCTACATAAAAAGTAAAGGATAACGCAATGGCTATTGAAGAAGTGGCAACCAGCAACGCTCCTCAAGCTTTGGGAGCATACAGTCAAGCAGTAAAAGCAAACGGATTCGTCTTCGTATCCGGTCAGCTCGGCATCGATCCAGAAACTGGCGAACTGGCAGGTTCAACCCCTGCTATTCAAACGCATCAAGCGATGAAAAATATCGAAGCTATCCTCAAAGAAGCAGGAAGCGGTCTCGATAAAATCGTGCGCGCAACAATTTATATGCAAAACGCTGCAGATTTCGCGCAAATCAACGACGTATATGCCAAGTATGTGGAGGGTGCAGTGAAACCTGCTCGCGTAGCTTTTGGCTCCAATGTTATTCCTAAGCCAGGCGCTGTTGTGGAGATTGATGCTATTGCTGTGCAAGAGTAAGCAAGTGTTAATGCAGTGCTAACAGAACTGAACGCCCTATCTCAAGCTGAGCGGTAAGCCGCGCGCCACCCCGTGCAGCGGCTCGTGTGTAGGGCGCAACTATTAAACTAGCGCTCATGAGTCCAGAAGCACTTGCACAGTTAATTTATGACATCGCCACCGCTCTTGTAGATACGGGTAAAGCAGGCGATTTACAGATTGAACAGATTCCTGCCGTAGAAAAGCTCGCCGTTATGCGTCCAAAGGATCGCGCTCACGGTGACTGGTCTACCAATATTGCCATGCAGTTGGCTAAGAAAGCGGGTATGGCACCGCGCGACTTCGCTACGCTTTTTGCTGCCGAGCTTGAGAAGGCTGACGGTATTAAAAGCGTTGATATTGCAGGCCCTGGTTTTATTAATATTGTTCTTGATTCAGCCTCCGCTGCGGCTATCGTTGACACTGTTTTGGAAGAGGAAAGCGCTTTCGGAACAAATACGCATTTAAGCGGACAAACATTGAATTTGGAGTTTGTATCGGCTAATCCAACTGGTCCTATTCATATTGGTGGTACCCGTTGGGCTGCTGTGGGCGATTCCATGGCGCGCGTATTGGAAGCTAATGGTTCCAAAATTGTGCGCGAATATTACTTCAACGATCATGGAACACAGATTGATCGTTTTGCTAAGTCTCT
>QWCP01000289.1_pt1 | contig 20857 bp, 19 predicted proteins | sample 1972561 | NCBI WGS metagenome assembly QWCP01 (sample SAMN09866705, study PRJNA288562) | Human vaginal metagenome isolate pre4_vaginal, whole genome shotgun... | isolation source: vagina | host: Homo sapiens | place: USA: California
AATCATCTCTGATCGTTCTTATGTGCTTACAAGTAGCACACAATAACCCATTAGATGAGCTGTTCTTTTCCTTCATTGCTTTTTGCTCAGACTTAGGATCTGTTGTTCTCCAGTTTCCTCCCATATTCGTATCTGGATATTTGTATGAAACACTACCACCCCAACTTGTCTGCGGAAACGCTGGTAATACTTCATATTTCATCCCATCAGAAAAGGCAATTTTAACAACCTGACCATCTGCCTTAATATCGCTTCTTGAATAGGGAGTTTCAATCGCATTCTTCACAGCCTGTAAAAGTCGAGATTGCCCATTCCCTTTAGAATATGAGCACCGATTATATTCATCTTCCGGAATTTCAACAAGTATATCTATGTCACTTGTATTTATTGCTGTGTTTCTTCCATAAGAACCAACATAGAGACTATGTGCGGTTTCACTCGTTGAATTCCAAAACTCTTGATTTATAGCCTTCGTAACCGTATGATATCTGCCTGCTATGCTTTGACGCGTTACTAAAGGGATAATGTTATCATGTCTTATTACGTTTGAACTCATAATTATTTCTCCATTTCATTTTTTCCTTTTGATTATCAGGAAACTCTATTCGAAAGCCGCCAGAAACCACAATATCTTCTTTTCGTTATATCAGCTGTATCAGCACTTATTATTGTCATAAGCTCCTCTGTCTTCGGCAACCATCATCAATTCCTGATTATTACTCTCTTTCAGTACCTCACTATAGTTAACTACCAGATGCTCCATATCATTGTTGTCCGTCCAGAGCTCGCGCTGAGTCATTACTGTGTTGACAGTATCCTTCATACCCTCAGGAGGATAGTGGTGCTGTGGACGGATAGAACAGACCTGTAGCCTTGCATAATTATCGTAGTGAAATGCCTTCGATAATTAGCCTAAACCTTATTTTCCCACTCCACAAGGTGGGTGCAAAGTGGGTGCACCTTTTAACGTTAACATCCTGTGCACTCGACCCTAGAGCATCGACATCTTCTCTCATACAGTCAAACTACGCTAAAAAACCACGCCGAGGCAACCTAAAGCAGCCGCATATTAAACCTTTTAACGATAAACCCTATAAACCTCTGCTACACAAGGGCAAAAATGCACCCAGCTATTAAGCCCTCGACATCAAACAAACACTCTCCACATGGTGCGTCATCGGGTAAATATCATGCGCATGAATAAAGCTCAGCTCGTAACCTTGCGCGGTAAATACAGCCAGATCGCGAGCCAAAGACGCTGGATTGCACGACACGTAAATAACAGTGTTAGCACCGGAAGCAGCAATCTGCTCCACTACCTTCTTACCTGCACCAGCACGTGGCGGATCGAGAACAACCAAATCTGGCTTGGCTACATCCGCATAGCTTTTCTTTACGTGGCGCAAAGACTGCAAAACGTCACCGGCAACCTCAGTTACGTTGGTAATATTATTGCGCTTCGCGTTCTTGATTGCTGAGGACACCGCTTGTTCAGCACCTTCAATAGCCAGCACCTGGCCATTAGGCACGATACGAGAAGCAAGAGGCATAGTAAACAGACCGGAACCGGAATACAAATCCCACACCACGCCCTTATCGTCTAAGTGCGCATACTCGCGCGCCTGGTCGAGCACATCGTTAGCTAAGACTTGTGGTGCCATGCGATGCATCTGCCAGAAACCAGAGGCAAGCACGCTGTACTCCATCGCCTTACCATCATTGTATTGCACGCGCTCACGCACGTATTCTCTACCTTCAGCGAGCTCTTGGTTAATCATAAGAGCCCAATTGCCAGAGGTAAGCACATCATCTTGTCCGTCACGAGGCTCAGGTGCTGTAATGCGCAGGTGGGAACCCGGCTCGAAACGACGGTTAAACAAATTCAGATGCTCTGCAACTTTCAAAACCTCAGAAGATGCCAATGGCATGTCGGTTACGCGCACACGATCATGAGATTCACGACGACGCATAGAAACGAAACCATCATCGTCGGTAATAAACTCCACGCGCGTGCGCCAATGCAACCCCTGTGTATCTTCATCTTCAGCAACGCGCAGAACAGGAACAGTTACGTCCCCCATCTTGCCAATGCGCTTTATCTGTTCCTCAATGCTGGCTTGTTTCCACGCTAGCTGCCCTTCCAAAGACACATGGGTGAGATCTGCTCCACCTACTCCTCCACCCCATGCCAGAGGTCCAGCAAGAGTCCATGAAGGCTCAACACGATATGGGTTAGCTTCATACACATCAGTTACTTCAGCAGTCCAAAAACGGTCTTTGCGGTTATGTGGTTCATCAATACGCACACGTACTTTTTCGCCAGGCAAAGCAAAGCGCACAAAAACTACGCGACCATCAATATGTGTTATGCAACGCCCCTGATCAGCAAAACGTTCAATAACAACGTCAGCCTCGAGGCGTCCATCGCCCACGTTCTCAAGCTGTGACTCAGTGGAGCTATCAGTCATTTTTGTCTTTCTTACGAGCAGGAGCAATAATCAGCCAAGATATAAGCAGCATACAAGCAAAAAGCGGTACTCCTGTAATAATACGTGCCGCTCCCAAAGCTTCAACGTTATGCATAATATACAGTGGCACTTCCACAGCTAAGCGCAAGACGAAACCGCCAATCCATACCCACGTGGCCCGCACGTACGGCTTATATAAGCTCTGCATCGTCGATTCGCTGGTAAACTGATCAAGTATCCAACCAATACCTGGCTTTCTCAGTATGAGAGAAGCCATAAGAATCAGAACCGCAAAAGTATTAATAAAAATGCCTGGACTGTAAAAATCACGAGCTGAATTCTGTAGCGCAGCAAAAGCCACAGAAATAAACGTAACGAAGGTTCCAGAAAGAGCGCCCATAAGCGTTTGTTTTTGAACAAGACGAGCCACAATAATTGCGGTGAGCAAAACACCCACACAAATCAGTGACAAAATCAAGTTTTGAGTGAAAATGTAGCTCACGGTAAAAGCGACGAATGGCACAACCGCTTCAGCTACGCCACGCCAACCTCCGATGGCTTCCCATACGGAGAAGTCATCGGAGGAATCTGCCAAAGATTTAAGGCCTTTATCCTTTCCGTTTTCGCTGGTAGACATTAGCGCATCTCAGAGAAAAGCGGACCGCGACGCAACGTGTGCTGCACCTGACTTTGCTGACCATAGCCATCTGGATCTTCAGGTAATTCGAATTGGCTGTGATCGTTTTCATTCTCTGCAGCTTGGGCAGCAGCAGCTTCCATTTCCTTAACCTGTGACGGTGTAAGAGGACGGCTTAAGAAGACACGATCGCGTGGAGCCAAAGGCTCAGAACCGCGGTTCACTACCACGTCAGAAAGGAACTTATCGAGAGCTTGCTTCTCTTCTGAATTATCGTCAGTGGCTGCTGGACCGGTAAAAATCGCGCGAACCATCCAACGAGGACCGTCAACGCCAACAATGCGAGACATTACTTCTTTGCCTTGAACGGTTACAGGCAGCAAAATTTCTTTGCCAAAGAAACCATCTGTTTCTTCTGCTTTTGCGCGATTATCGAGGAACTCTTGACGCACTTCATCCCAAATACCCATTGACTTTGGAGCAGCAAAGACCTCCATTTCCAATGAGGAATTCTTATAGGTGATTGTGGTGCTTACAATATTGCCGTCAGCATTTGAAGCCTTCAAACGCAATTCAATGCCAAAGAGGAATGGCAGATACAAAGCTCCCATATTCAAGTATTCATCGTAGTCTGGGGCGTCATCATCATTGATATCCCATGGACCATGAAGTTCAATATCCTGCGCATCTTCTTGAGTGCTGTCGCTGGTCTGGTCGAGGACTTCCTCCTCGACATCCTCTATCTTCTTCTTACCGAAGCCGAAGAATCCCATAATAATCCTTTCGCAAGCGTTACGAAACTCAAGAATACATTAGGGTACGCACCTTAAAAAATGCTGAAAGCCATGAGCCGAACGTATCTGTTCCACTCATGGCTTTGCTTTATGCGGGTTTTACACCTCGTACGTAATGGTTAAGGCCGCATGATCGGACCATCGCGTGTCGTACGACGGCGCTTTGTCGATCCTAAAGCCGCGTGCTGTGTGCGCTAACTCAGGTGTTGCAAACTGATAGTCGATGCGCCAGCCTGTATCGTTATCGAAAGCTTTACCCCGCTGCGACCACCACGTGTACGGACCTTGAATCTCGCCCGCCAGGTCGCGCATAACGTCCACATACTCGAGCTCATCAAGCCATTTATCGATATAGACGCGCTCTTCTGGCAAGAAACCTGCTGATTTCTCGTTCGACTTTGCGTTTTTAATATCGATAGGCGTGTGCGCGATATTAAAGTCACCGCATAGAACCGCTTGATTGCCACCCGCGGCAGCGATATCTTGCAGTTGGCGCATACGCTCGGTCATCTTCTCGAGGAAACGGAACTTCTGCTCCATTTTATCAGGATGATCCACATTACCCGCATGCACGTAAACGCTAACTACCGTTATCGTATAGCCTTCTGGAGTGCGAATATCGGATTCGATCCAACGACCCGAATCGACGTCTTCCTCCAGATTGAACAAACCGTAACGTTGCTCCACTACTGGCAGAGCGCTGAGCAGACCGACACCTGCGCGTCCCTTAATACGGCAAATCTCGTTCTGGCACGCCAAAGGCTCGCTCATGCTGGCGCCTTTCGGCGATTGCGCGTAGATACCACTGATTTCGCTAAAAATCGGGTCAATCTCGCTTTGTGGCGCACGCACTTCCTGCATAGCCCACACGTCTGGCGTGTGCTGCTCCACCCAAGAATACATATCCTTGCGTTTTGCAGCACGAATACCATTCAAATTCGATGTTGTAATCGAAATAACCATAGAGTTATTCGTCCAATCCGAGTTCGAGCTTGCCACCTGGAATAGCATCCAAAAGATCGCACGTGTACTGGGTTTGAGGGTTGTTAAACACCTCATCGGTGGAAGCATGTTCGACGAGCTTACCGTGCTGCATAACCACAACATCATCGGCAATCTGGCGAACTACTGCCAAATCGTGCGTAATAAACAGATAGGTTAAGCCGCGTTCTGCTTGCAAATCGTTGAGCAGATGCAGAACCTGATCTTGCACCAGCACATCCAATGCAGATACAGCTTCGTCGGCCACAATAACATCTGGATTTAAAGCCATAGCGCGAGCCACAGCAATACGCTGACGCTGACCGCCAGAAAGCTCGTTTGGATAACGACTCATAACCGACTGTGGCATTTCTACCATATCGAGCAACTCACGCACGCGAGCTTCTCGGCTCTTAGGATTGCCAATCTTGTGAATACGCAAAGGCTCTTCGATAGAGCGGAAAATCGTATACGTTGGATCCAAGGAACCATAAGGGTTCTGGAAGACTGGCTGTACGTGGCGACGGAAGTCGAGCAACTGCTTCTTATCGAAAGAGTGAATATCTTCTCCCTCGTAAGTTACAGTACCGCTGGTTGGGTCGAGCAAATGGAGCACCATGTTCGCCACAGTAGACTTACCAGAACCGGACTCACCTACAATAGCCAAAGTGGTGCCACGCTTCACATCGAAGGACACGTCGTCTACGGCCTTAAACATTTCCTTGCGTCCTGGAACCTTAAACTCACGCACCAGATTTTTTACAGAAATAACAGTGTCGTTTACGTTTTCTGGATGCCCTGCTGCAGCCTGCTCTTCGTGTACCTCTGCACGCTTAACAGTAGATTCCATACGCTTGGAAGCCAGCGATGGAGCAGCTGATACCAAACGCTTGGTGTATGGATGCTGAGGATGCTGGAGAACTTCCAAACTTGGACCAGACTCTACAACCTGTCCCTTATACATAACCACAATATGCTGAGCGCGTTCTGCAGCCAAACCCAAATCGTGGGTAATAAAAAGTACTGCAGTTCCGAGCGAATCGGTCAAATCATGTAAATGATCGAGAATCTTCTTCTGAACAGTAACGTCCAAAGCAGAAGTTGGCTCATCGGCAATAAGCAGACGAGGACGAGCAGCCAAACCCATAGCAATCAACGCACGCTGACGCATACCACCGGAATACTCGTGTGGATACTGGCGAGCACGCATAGCAGCATCTGGCATACCTGCTTCGTCGAGCAAACCAGCAATACGGTCGCTCATCGTAGAACCAATAACATACTTGGTTACGATTTCGCTGGCCTTGTCTTCGCTAATGCCTGCCGTAACCATATCTTGCAGAACGAGCCAGCGGGTAACAGAACCAGGAATCCACTCCTGCTCCCACTGCTGGTACGTTTCTTCCGACACAGCAGAACCGCCTGCCGCGCGTGCAGCAGCAATCAAATCGTCGCGCTGAGCCGAACCGAGGAAGAGCTCATCATCATCACCCTTCACAAACTGACGAGCAGACTGCTCACGCTCAGACAGCTCCAAAACATCGGTAAGAACGATACGCTTTTCGCGCTTAATATCGACGTTATTGGCCACTAGAGCTTCTTTAATCTGACGCTCAATGCGGTGAACAGGATTCAAGTTCGACATCGGATCTTGTGGGACCAAGCCCATCTTCGAACCGCGGATAGCCTCAAACTGCTTAGGAGTGAAACCAGAAATCTCTTCACCCTCGAGCTTAATGGAGCCGGAGGTAATATGACCGGTTCCTGCGAGCAAACCCAAAGCAGCCATAGCAGACGTAGACTTACCCGAACCGGATTCACCTACAATAGCTACCCACTGGCCTGGGTACACGTTAAAACTGGCGTTGCGCACAGCCTTTACAGGGCCTGCGGAGGTGTTGAACTCAACGTTTAAATCGGTAACCTCAAGAAGAGGGGATGGAATGTTTGTATTTTCAGTCATCGTAAATCTCTTCTACTCTACTCGGTACGGCTCTTAGGATCCAAGGCATCGCTTACAGCATCGCCCAACATAATGAAGGCGAGAGCGGTAATCGCTAATGCAGCAGATGGCCAGAACAGAACCATTGGATTGGTGCGCAGCATGGTCTGAGCGGTGGAGATATCGCCACCCCAGCTTACGCTGCTCGATGGCAAACCAAGACCCAAGAAGCTCAAGGTTGCTTCCAGTACAATGTAGCTCGCCAGCGATGTGGTACCTACAACAAGAACTGGAGCCAAAGCGTTAGGAATAACGTGGCGGAAGAGGTTACGCACTGGAGTTGAACCCAAAGCGGTCGATGCAGTATTGAACTCAAGGTTCTTTGTTTCCAAAACGGAGCTTCGCGCAATACGAGCAATAGATACCCAACCGAACATGGCCATAACCAGAATAATCTTCCAAATAGAAGACGAGGTGGTGAACATCTGGAGTACTACGATTGCACCAAGCAAGAGCGGAATAGCGTAGAAGATATCGACGATGCGGGACAGCAGAGCATCTACCCAACCGCCGAAGTAACCTGCAATAGCGCCAATAAGACCACCAGCAAGAACCACAATAAGAGTGGTGAGAATACCAACGGACAGAGAGGTGCGCGTGCCATAGATTACACGAGCGTAAATATCGCAACCCTGACGGTCGAAACCGAAGAAGTGACCGGGGCTTGCTGGCTCAGCCGAGTTGTCGAGCACGCAATAGTTAGGATTGAGATTCGTAAACACCTTTGGGAACAGTGCTACGAAGGCGATAAAGAGAATAAAAATTGCGGAAATAATAAACAGCGGATTCTTGCGCAGGCTACGCCATGCATCTGCCCACATGCTTGTTGCTGGGGCATCTGTATCGACGGAATCAACTGCTTTGAGTGGTGTCTCTTCCAGTGGAGCAACGTAACGTTCTTGACCTGGAAGTGGTGAATAATTCTGAGTCATTATCGTTCGTCTCCTTTAAGCGTAACGAATACGTGGGTCGAGAACAGCGTAAATCATATCGACAACGAGGTTGCAGATAACAAAGATGAGCACGAGCACGGTAACAATAGATACAACGAGGTTCGATTCGCCCTGCAAAATAGCCTTGTACAAGGTGTTACCAATACCGTTGATGTTAAAGATGCGCTCGGAGATCATTGCACCACCCATAAGAGCACCCAAATCTGCACCCAAATACGTAACAACTGGAATAAGGGAGTTACGCAAAATGTGGTGCACAATAACATTGCGGTTACTCAAACCCTTAGCACGAGCAGTGCGCACATAATCGAGAGTACGGTTAGACGACACTTCGCGGCGAGTTAAGCGAATAATGTAGGCCATCGATACGGAGCCGAGCACCATTGCTGGCATAAGCAAATCGATAAAGCCAGGGTTCGCACCTGCGGTTACAGGCAAGATTTCCCACTTCACACCCAAGAAGTACTGCATAAGGAAGCCAACAACGAAGGTTGGAACCGAGATGAGCAGCAAGGATACGATAAGAATTACGGAGTCGTACCACTTGCCCTTCTTTAAGCCGGAAATAATGCCGAAAATAACGCCGAAAATAGCTTCGAAGCAGAAAGCCATAAGACCCAGCTTAATGGTTACTGGGAAAGCAGAAGCAATAACATCGATAACAGGACGGCCACCGCGCAGGGTGTTACCAAAGTCCAAGGTTAAGGCGTTCTTGAGGAAGTATAAATACTGAACGATGAAGGGCTGATCAAGATGGTACTCAGCTCGAATCTGTTGAGCGATAGCCTCGTTTACTGGCTTATCGCCAAACATTGCTACAACTGGATCTCCAGGAAGTGCGAATACCAACGCGTAAATAAGCAACGTGGTACCCAGAACAACTGGAATCATTTGTAGCACACGGCGTAGAAAGTATTTCCACATATATTATCTCCTTGTGCTTTTCCCACAATCTTTCTTCATGTTTTACGTGTACTTGTGTTAATCGGTTAGACATAGTACACCGCGCAATGTGAACTGCGCGTTTCGAGATGAACGGGACGTTGTGAGACCCCTTATACACCTCGAAGGTGCTCACCTCAGGTATGTTACCCGAGATGAGCACCAATTCTTGAGTTTCGCTAATACTTAACTGAGCAAGTTATCTTACTTACTTAGTCAAAGCGCGATAGTCTGGCATAGAGTTCCAACCAATGGTGAAGCCCTTAACGCCCTGAGCTGCTACGCCCTTGCTGTTTGCATAGTAGATTGGGATACTTGGCAGATCCTTGAGCAGCATCTCTTCTGCTTCCTGGTATACCTTGTTTGCATCTTCTACGCTTGCTGCAGCGTTAGCCTTTACGAGCAGAGCATCGAATTCAGGGTTCTTGTAGTCACCATCGTTCGAACCGTTACCGTCTGCAGCAGCAGAGCTGTACAGTGGCTGCAAGTAGTTTTCTGGGGATGGGTAATCTGGCATCCAACCTGCGCGGAAGATGGACTTGAGGGAACGGTTGTTAATTTCCTGACGCAGCTGTTGGAAGGTTGCAACTGGAGTTGCTTCTGCATCGATGCCCAAAGCATTCTTAATAGAGTTTGCATATGCATCGAAGATGTCCTTGTGACCACCGTCTGCGTTGTAGCTCAAAGTGAGCTTAGTGTTGCCCCAGTCGCTAATCTTGTTAGCTTCTTCCCACAGCTTCTTAGCTTCGTTAGCATCGTACTTGAGTACTTCGTTGCCCTTAAGGTCTTCGGAGTAGCCAGGCATTGCTGGAGTTACGTAGTCTACTGCTGGAGTACCAGTGCCACCGAGAACCTTCTTTACAATCTGTTCGCGGTTAATTGCGCGAGAGATTGCTGCACGACGCAAACGACCTTCGTCGTCCATGCGGAAGTGATCCATATCGGTTGGAATGGTGAGAGTCTGAATTACAGAACCAGGCTTGTTGTATGCCTGTACGGAAGAGTCAGACTCGAAAGTAGTGGTTGCAGAGGTTGGGACGGATTCCATAACATCCAAGTTACCTGCCTGAATATCTGCATATGCAGTATCCATATCGGTGTAAATCTTGAAGTCGATTTCCTTTGCCTTACCTGGGAAGTTGCCCTTGTAATCGTCGTTCTTTACGAGATTAATGGACTGATTGTGCTCCCAAGACTTGAACTTGTATGCACCGTTACCTACTGGTTTCTGACCGAATGCCTTTGGATCCTTGTAGAAGGATTCTGGCAATGGCATGAATGCCTGATAACCCACCTGAATTGGGAAGGTGGACGAGCTGTTCTTGAGCTCTACAGAGAAGTGAGTATCGTCGGTTACAGTCAAACCGCTCAACTGAGCATCGCTTGCAGTACCGTCTGCCTGAAGCTCGTCGTAACCCTTAATATTAGAGAACCAAGAGTTGTTCAGCATCGAGTTTGCAGCAACAGCAGCGTAGCTCCATGCCTTTGTGAAGGATTCGGCGGTTACCTTAGTACCGTCAGTAAACTTCCAGTCGCCACTAATTTCGATGTCGTACTTAGTGTTATCGTCGTTAGCCTTGATGCTCTTAGCAACTTCGTTCTTTGCGTTACCCTTAGTATCGAAACCTACGAGACCGGAGAACAGCAAATCAACGGCACGGAAACCACCGGATTCGTTGGTCATTGCTGGAATCAATGCGTTTTCTGGCTCGGAACCGAAAGCCGTAATTACAGAATCACTAGAGGCGCTGTTAGAAGAGCCACCCTTGGAGGCGCCGCATGCGCCTAATGTCATGACAGCTGCAGCAACGGCCGCGGTCATCATCATTAACTTCGACTTCTTCATGTCTATCTCTTTCTTCATCTCCGCTTATTGGCGGATATTATGCACGAAGTACACTCACACGATTGCTCGTATGAACATACCGCATCAATGTATCAGAAAATTGTTTCGAATTGGATACCAAATCAAAGAAATCTGATATTTATTATTATATATTTATGCATAGTCATGTATAAAACATTGCATAAATACAGGCAAAACGAGTGTTTTTGCGAGTAAAGAAATTTATAGTTATGCACCGCAGTTGTCGTTTCAGAATATGGAATACGCCTTTATGCGCGCGGAAAAGCCTGCGCATAGGTTTTTTTGAGCTTATCCATAGACACATGCGTATAACGTTGCGTCGTAGACAGCGAGGAATGGCCAAGAATCTCCTGTACCTCGCGCAGGTCCGCTCCCCCGTTGAGCATATGTGTGGCCGCACTGTGACGCAGCGCATGCGGCGCAATATCGGGCACTCCAGCAGCCTGAGCACGTTGATGCACAATCGCGCGCACAATACGCTGATCGATGCGACCACCGCGATTTCCCAAGAACACTGCTCCACTCGGCGTTTTTTTGTTCGCCACCAGAGAACGCCCCTGCTCTATCCACGCTTCTAAGGCGCGCGCCGCAGGCAGACCGAAAGGAACAACGCGCTGCTTATTTCCTTTACCCGTTACTTTTAGGAGCCGCTCACTCAGGTTGATATCTTCGAGATTAAGCCCGACCAGCTCAGACACACGAATTCCTGTGGCATACAGAAGCTCCAACATGGCCGAATCACGCAGAGTATGCGCATGAGCGACGGGATCTTCCTCTACTTCTCCCCCACTTGGCGCATCCATAAAAGCTTCTGCTTGGTCTTTGCTTAAGACTTCCGGCAGGCGTGAGGAATGCTTGGGCGTAGAGATTGATTCTGCAGGATTAGTACTGCACAAGCCGTGCGTATACGCGTAGGAAAAGAAGCCGCGCAGCGCCACGATTTTGCGCGCTACTGTTGATTTTGTGGCTCCTCGATGCATTTCGTGTGCCATCCAAGAGCGGATATGATCGCGAGTAATATCCTCGAGAGAGTTAAGTCCTCGTAAGGCGAACACACGGAAAGCTTCGGAAAGATCGCTTCGATAGGCGCGCAAAGTTGCTGGGCTTAAGCCTTTATTCGTGCGAATATAGTCGAGATATTGCTCCAACGCCTCGTCCATGCACCCTCCTTCGCGCAACTGTGTTCAGTATAATACTCTCTATGGTGTCTTTAGAGTCTATACCGGTGGGTGCGCGCATTGTTGTGCGCACTGCCGACGGTATCGATAGTTTCACAGGGCGTAAGCAGTTCCGCGATTTCGTGGGTCACGTTCTCGAGACACAATCTGATGTTCTCGTTTTGCAGCGCGATGCAGCGGCGAACGGTTCGCGTCCCTCTCAGATTGTGCGGATTGAAATCAGCAAGATTGTGCGGTTAAAGCCTATTCCTCCTCGCGCAAATGCGGGAAATGACGCACAGTAGCTTCAACAACATCAATATGCTCAACGCGACCGCCACGACGCGATGCTGCTACTAAATCCGAAGCCCAAGAATCGTCGCTTTCCCCACAGCGCACAGTAAAGACTCCCTCTGGAATCTTTTTGTTCAGCTTTGCCTTCACCTCGCGATACGGCTGCGCGCGCATAAAGAAGCTCTCCAAAGGCGCGCCCTTCTCGATAAGCTCTGCCGCTTCTTCGAGTCGCTGCGCCATGCCATGCAACAAAACTGCCACGTTATCGGGATTCTCGTCCACCATCGCCTGCGTGCGATTAGGAGTGGTCAGAGCTACGCGCGTCATATCGCGCCACGAGCCTGCAGCCAAAGCCAACGCCACGTTCGACACAGGATTATCCACCAACTGTGCAGCCAAGGCGGTAGCCACCACATGGGGCATATGAGAAATTTGAGCCGTTGCTTTATCGTGCTCAACGGACGTGGTTACGATAAAACGGTTTTTTACGCCATCGCACACCATTTGTCCCACGCGAATAAAACGCTCACGGTCAGTATCTTTTTCTACAGTTAACGCCCACGTTGCACCATCAAATAACCGTGCATCTGCAGCGTCAAAACCTGCGAGCTCATTGCCAGCCATAGGATGTGCGCCCACAAAAACCGAGCGCAAACCGTGGCGAGATACGCTGTCTAATACTTCGCGCTTTACGCTGCCCACATCGGTAAGCGTTGTCTTGTGCGATAATACCGGTGCTAAACGCTGCAAAACCGAGTCCATTGCCTTTAAAGGCGTGCACAAAACGAGAACATCCGGCTCAGCCGCGGCAAGCTCTTCTATACGGCGCGCGCATTCGATACCGTTTGTGCGCGCAGCCTCGTAAGGAGCGCTACGATGATTCCACGCCACAACGTCGAAACCGTTCTCGCGCAAGGCTAATGCGAGGGATCCGCCAATCAAGCCGAGTCCTGCAATACCAATCTTCACTGTCTACTCCTCCACCAACATCGGATTAATCCCCACCTGCGGCAAATTCCATTGTGCAACCGGCACATGCGTTATATCGCGCTGCTCATAGACGGCTAAAATCTTTACCCAATCACCGTGCTCTTCTATCTCGCGTAAAACGGCCTGCATATTCGCGTCCCACGGTGCCGCGTCTAAAGTAATCACAAAACTGTACGTACCGTCCACCGCCTTAATCGGGCGAGAAATAAGGCTGGTCATGTTCAAACCGTTATCGCGGAACACGTCCAACAGATTCGCTACTACGCCTGGACCAGTAAACAGCGGAATAACAGTAATAATGCTTTCGCAGGAAGCCTTCGAAGCGCAGCGCAAGCGGTTACGCTCTACAACGGCTTCGCGCGGTGCGAGAACGAGAAAATCTGTGTGTGCGCCACTATAATCCTGAACCGCGCGTTTATACGTTTCCAAACCGTAGAGCTCGCCCGAGTTTTGCGGTCCTAAAGCGATTTGATGCGGCTGCAGGTTTTCGCAGGCCGCCGTATTTGATTGCGCGGGAACTAAACGAAGCTGATTGTCCGCGATAAACTGAGTACATTGCGCTAAACCGTGCGGATGAGCGCTCACTTCAGTCAGTTCTGTGTGATCTTTGCGCACGAAAGCGTCAAACTCAACGTTTACGCTCAGGCGGTCGATGCCCGCAATATTATGCGCGTCGATAAGACGGTCGAGATTTTGAGCGATATAGCCTTCGACGTTATTTTCCCAAGCGATAATGCCCCAGCCATCAGTGGCTTCTACATGCGACACAATTTCTCGCTCGTTCGCGCAGGCGCTCAGCTCAACGCTGTCGCCGTTCTTACTGTACTGCTGCGCTGCTGCTTGTGCTGCTTGATGCGTGAACGAACCGTGCGGACCTAAATAGTACAAGCGCATAAGCATCCTTTGCGTCTAAGGGTTTTTAGTCTTGGAAAGCCTTCGTCCATCGAGCCGGTAAAAACATAACGACCAGATGTACAACAATAATGCCATACAACCAGTAAAGCGAACAATGTTGCGACCAATAGGTAATCAGCGAGGAACCGCCTAAAGCCACCACGGTGCTCGTACTCGTACTCGATAATGCCATTGCCCACGTAATGCCAATAGACACAGCTCCATGCGCAAAAATATGCCAAATATTGCCGCGCACTCCTGCCATAAAGCTCGACATGCCCACAGCAAGAAGGGTTAAGAACAAACCATAGGGAATATTGTAGGCAGCACCCAAACGGTATGCAAAAGTGCCTACCACAGCCACCACTATGGCAAAAGCGATAGTGGTGAGCCAAGATGTGAGGCTTTTGGGCTGGGTAGACACTTTATAATCAACCTTTACTTGTGCTTACTTCTGCTTAGACTGACGACGCTGCTGAGCATGCCACTTGTACCAAGCATCGCGGCTAAGAATAATCTTGCGCACGCGAATGGATTCAGGTGTTACTTCTACGCACTCATCATCGTTCGCGAAGTCCAAGGACTCTTCCAAGCTCATCTGAATTGGCGGAGTTAAGGTTTCGAGAACATCTGCTGTTGCAGAACGCATATTCGTCATATGCTTTTCCAGCGTAATGTTAATGTCCAAGTCGCCTGGCTTACCAGTAACGCCCACAACCTGACCCTCATATACTGGAGACTGTGGCTGCACGAAGAAGTTACCGCGAGCCTGCAACTTCTGCATAGCGTATGGGCTAGCTTTACCCTGACGATCGGCAACCATAGAACCGTTTTGACGCACCACAATCTCGCCAGCCCACTCATCGTAGCCAGCAGAAATCGAGGATGCAATACCTGTTCCACGAGTGCTTGACAGTAACTGGGTTCTAAAGCCAATCAATCCGCGGCTAGGCACAGTAAACTCCATGCGCACCCAACCAGAGCCGTGGTTCGTCATGGAATCCATACGTCCCTTACGTGCAGCCATCAACTGGGTTACAGCGCCCATGTACTCTTCTGGCACATCGATAGTCGAGTGCTCGAATGGCTCCATAACCTTGCCGTCAACAGTGCGCGTCACAACTTGTGGGCGACCCACAGTCAGTTCGAAGCCTTCACGACGCATCTCTTCAGCCAAAACAGCCAAAGCCAATTCACCGCGACCGCGAACTTCCCATACATCTGGACGGTCAGTATCGATAACCTGAATGGACACATTACCAATCAGTTCCTTATCCAAACGGTCCTTGAGCATACGAGCGGTCAGCTTGTGATCCTTACCTTCGGTACCAGCCAAAGGCGAATCATTCGTACCGAAAGTCATAGAAATAGCTGGCTCATCCACGTGGATGAGTGGCAATGGCTGTGGATCTTGAGGATCGACGATGGTCTCGCCAATCATAATATCGTCCACACCTGCAATAGCAACGATGTCGCCAGGGCCAGCGCTTTCTGCTGGAACGCGGTCCAAGCCTTCGGTGCGCAAAATCTCGGTCAACTTAAAGTTAACAATCTTGCCATCTGTTCGTGCCAATCCATACTGCTTACCTTTAAGCAGCTCTCCGGAGTAAATACGAACCAAACCTAAACGTCCCAAATAATCTGACGCATCGATATTGGTGACGTGAGCCTGCAAAGGAGTATCTTCGTTGTAGTGAGGAGCAGGAATGTTCTTCACAATCATTTCGAAGAGAGGCTCGAGGTTATCGTTATCTGGAACGTCACCATCTGCTGGCTGGTTCACGCTGGAACGTCCTGCCTTGGCAGCGCAGTAAATAACTGGCAGATCGAGCAGAGAATCCAAATCGAGGTCCACACCCTCTTCGACAACGTCCTGAGCCAAACCGAGCAGCAAATCTGTTGCTTCGGATACGACTTCGCTAATACGAGCATCTGGACGATCAGTCTTATTTATAGCCAAAATAACTGGCAGCTTAGCTTCCAAAGCCTTACGCAGCACGAAACGCGTCTGAGGCAATGGACCTTCCGAAGCGTCGACGAGCAGAACAACGCCGTCAACCATAGAAATACCGCGCTCTACCTCGCCACCGAAATCGGCGTGGCCAGGAGTGTCGACTACGTTAATAACAATACCATCGCTCTCGCCCAAAGCCTGAGCTGCTGGACCATTATAATGAATAGCGGTATTCTTCGCGAGAATAGTAATACCCTTCTCGCGCTCGATATCGCCAGAATCCATGACGCGATCTGGAACTTCTTCACGCTCAGAGAAGACGTTGGACTGCTGGAGCATAGCGTTCACCAGCGTAGTTTTACCATGATCTACGTGTGCAACAATTGCCACATTACGGATATTAGAGCGAATTGCCATTCATTACCTCTTTATTAGCTGATTGAAAAAGCTTATTGAAAGCCAAGCGCTCGTGCGCGAGACATAAACCTTTGCAAGTGTACGCTTTCACGCAGACACAGCACGCGATACGGAAAAAGATAGAGAGAAGATAAAGAGAAGGTGATTATTCTTGTTCAGTTTGTGCAAAAACAGATTCAGGCAAGAACGGCGCTAAACTTGGTAATTCTTCTAAAGATTGAATACCCATTTTGTCGAGAAAAAGACCGGTTGTTACGAGCAGGGCTGCATGACTTTGTTCATCGCTTCCCTGCTCTCGGATAAGACCGTGCACAGTTAGAGAGCGAATAACACCGTCTGAGCTTACACCACGAATACCACTGACTTGAGCGCGCGTCATCGGCTGTTTATAGGCAATAATAGCGAGGGTTTCTAAGGCTGCTTGAGATAGACGTGCTGTTTGACCATCAGCAATAAAATGAGCCACGACTTGCTCAAATTCTTGGGCATTGACTAACTGCCAGCCTTGTAGATTATGATGCAATTCGAAACCGCGGTTTTGCTGTGTATATTCCTGTGCTAAGTACTCGAAGCACTCCTCGATAGCAGTAGCAATATCATTATCTGTTCCGCTAATAAAACCTGCATCACGCATAATATTTACAAGTTCTGCGGATTCTAACGGATGATCAGTAACCATAAGCACTGCTTCTAGGGCACTATGCAGTTCTGAGCGTTCTGCGCTGGCGGTATGAAGTGCGGTAGAGGTATCGGTACTCATGCAAAATCTCCTTCAGAAATCGCCACCACATCCACTGTTTCGGCCGTATCCATCTCGTTAAGCCAACGAACATGCAAATCATCAAAAGGTTGTGCCTGTTTGAGCTGCACAACTCCCTGCTTAAAGAAAGCCAAAATAGCAAGAAAACGAGCCACTACTTCAATCTTTTCCTTTGCATCACTAATCAGTTCAGCAAAAGTAACATCTGCTCTATCTCCTGCTAAACGCAAACGTTCACGTACAATACCTGCTTGCATGCGCAAATCAACCAGAGGAACGTGTAGCTGGGACACAGATACTTCACTCGCAGGAGCATCGGCAACAACACGAGCTGCTAAACGGGCTAAATCATCAAGAGACAACGTCATCTCGACTTCTGGTATAAGCTGTGCCAAAGCCTGAGTCAACGTTCCCGGATGAGCGAAGCGTCCTGAATGAGCGGCAAAGCTGCGACGGAACTCCTCACCTGCTGTTTTGAAGGCGCGATACTGCAACAGACGAGCGAACAGCAAATCGCGTTGCTGCAAGGCTTCAAGATGTGCTTCAAAATCTTCATCCGCTTGCTCACGAGGTATAAGCTGCGCGGATTTCGCTTCAATCAAAATCGATGCAACATCGATAAATGAGCTGACTTGGTCAGCATTATCGCGCATATCCAGCTGTTTAATGTAGGCTACGAATTCCTCAGTAACAGCAGATAATGAGATCTGAGTAAGCTCTAGCTGCCTTTGGCTGACGAGGCTGAGAAGTACGTCAAAAGGACCTTGATATTCCTCAAGATTGACGTGAAAACTTTCAGCCACCGCTTACCTTACCTACGCACAGCCTGAAAACTAGGCAACAATTCCTTGAGCCACAATTTCGCGAGCTACTTCACGATATTCCTTCGCTGTAGCATGCTGAGGAGAAAACATGGTTATTGGTTTTGCTGCCACCGATGCGTCAGCAATTTTAATAGAACGCGAAATAACTGTGTGGAAAACCTTACCCGGGAAGGCATCATAAATTCGCTGGACTACCTCTTCAGCGTGCAAAGTGCGCGTATACATGGTCATTAAAACGCCGTAAACTTCCAGTTGAGGATTGATACGGCTTTTTACTTTTTCTATGGAATCCATCAGCAAGGCTACACCACGTAAGGCGAAGAACTCTGCAGCTACAGGAATAATGACTCCGTCTGCGGCTGTGAGAGCGTTAACAGTAAGTAAACCTAATGATGGTTGGCAGTCAATTAAAATCAGATCGTATTCGTTACGCACCTGGCGTAGAACAGATGCCAACACCTGTTCACGACCTACTTCAGTGACGAGCTGAACTTCGGCAGCAGACAAATCGATATTTGCTGGAATAACATCCAAATCTGGGAAACGGGTGTGTTGAATAACGTCATGCACATCCATGCTCGAGTTAAACATAGCCGTATAAATAGTATTAGGCACTTTGTTTGCGTTCACACCTAATGCAACTGATGCCGCACCCTGTGGATCGAAATCCACAACAAGAACTCGCCTACCATACTGGCTAAGCGCACCAGCAATGTTGACGCTACTGGTTGTTTTACCCACTCCACCTTTTTGATTGCACATAGCAATAATTCGAGCAGGACCGTGTTGTTCCAGTGTTTTCGGTGCGGGGAAAGTTTCGTACTCTCGACCCAAAAGATCTGTTGGCATGTTATTAGATTAGCACGTCTAGGCGAAAGCTCTTGTGGTTGTTACTATGATCGTCTCAGATATGTTAATAACACTACATTTTATTGAATATAGCGAGAAAAAGCTCGCTCAGTAAAGGGCACATGAAGCATGAGCATACTTCCGTACCCAAAAACAATCACGAGAAAGAGTGCAGGAGGAAGATACATAACAGTTCCCACAATAATAAAAATAAAAGTAACGTCAATAATAATCAAAAGTGCAGTAAAAAGCGGATTGCTCAATGCAAAAACAAAAGCGTTAATCCATGTGCGCGCAACCGTATTATCAAAACGGGCTTGAACAGCAAAAGTCCATTCAAAACCAAGAATCCACATAATACTGAGGAAAATCTCTATTACCATAGCCCAAGGTTCATGCAAAAAAGCCCACATACCAACCAAAGCAATGCCAATGAGTAAATATGGTAACCATAATAGTGTTGCTTTACCGAGGTTGGATTTGTATGACGCCCAGTAAGTGCGCACCACCGAGTTTCCCTCTCCTTGCAGCGTTTTGCGCGCCGTTTCGTTACCTGCAGCTAAGGCAGCTCCTATGGTAACAAGCGGAATTGAAGTCAGTAGCATAAGCAGATTAATAAGAATACCGTCTGTAGTATTATTCCATGCTTCCATAAACTTGGAATCTGGCGATAACCAATTCATTGCCTATCTCCTCTGCTTCTAATACTTCTAGTTCTGGGATTTCTGGTTCTTAGCTCACTGCTCTTGTAACTGTACTTCGTTATGCGTTGCCCTATATGTTCAGGAGCGTAAGGATAGCTCTCCCTACGCTCCTGAGCGTGATGCAATAATTTAGTTTATCCCTTAACTGCACCTGCCATAACACCGCTAACGATGTACTTCTGGCAAGCGAGATAGAAGATAATAATTGGAATAATCGCCAAAACGAGGCATGCCATCATTGAGCCCATATCAATCGAGCCGTAGCCTCCCTTGAGATACTGTACTGCTACCGAAATAGTCTTGTATTTTTCAATATCCAAGGTCAAGTATGGCAAGAGGTAGTCATTCCAAATCCACATAGCTTCCAAAATTGCTACAGAGATAATCGATGGCTTCATAATTGGCACAACAATCTGGAAGAATGTGCGTGGCACTGATGCTCCGTCAATCATTGCTGATTCTTCCAAGGACTTTGGAATACCCTTAATAACACCAGTGAAGATGAATACCGCGAGACCAGCTCCGAAGCCCAAGTAGATGAACCACAAACCCCAAGGAGTGTTCAGCTTGAGCATATCGACAAACTTCGAAAGAGTAAACATCACCATTTGGAATGGCACAATCATATTGAACAGGAACAGGGTGTAGAGCAGTTTAGCTACCCAATTGTCTACGCGCACAATCCACCATGCGCACATGGAGGTGCACAGAAGAATCAGCGTAACCGCTCCCACTGTAATAAAGAAGGTCCATCCAAACGAGGTGAAGAGGTTCGTGGTTTCAATACCGCGCGTATAGTTCTCAAGCCCCACAAAGGATTTGCTCGTAGGAAGAGAGAAAGCGTTTTCAGAAATATATGCCTTCTGCTTGAAGGAGTTGATGAATACCAGAACAATAGGGAAAATCCACAACAAGCTGAGAACAGCGAAGAATGCAGACCAGAATCCACTGTGCTTGACCGTATTATTGCTATTCATTATGCCTGCACCTCCTTGCTTGTGGTGAGTCTGTTTTGGATCAAAGCAATAACTGCAACCAAGATAAAGAAGAGAACTGCTTTAGCTTGGCCTACACCTTCCCAACCCATACGTCCATAGAAGGTGCGGGTAATATTCATTGCCAAGCCTTCAGACATATTACTTGGAGCGCCGTTAGTCAATGCTAAGTTCTGATCATAAAGCTTAAAGCCGTTGGTTACTGTTAAGAAGGAGCATACAGTAATCGATGGCATCATCAAAGGAATAATAATACGGAACATTGTTTGCGTTCCTGTTGCACCATCTACTGCTGCAGCTTCAATAACATCGGATGGTAAGGATTGCAAACCAGCGATATAAATAATCATCATATAACCAATTTGCTGCCAACTA
>QWCP01000294.1_pt1 | contig 20654 bp, 17 predicted proteins | sample 1972561 | NCBI WGS metagenome assembly QWCP01 (sample SAMN09866705, study PRJNA288562) | Human vaginal metagenome isolate pre4_vaginal, whole genome shotgun... | isolation source: vagina | host: Homo sapiens | place: USA: California
TCGCCGAGAGATGCAGACAACCTCTCGCTACGCTTCGAGAACGTCTGCATCTCTCGGCGAGGGTTACTCTTTTATTGCACTTCGTTTTGGAACTTGCATTTTCATGTTTGGTAGCTTGTTTCTTTAGAATCTGGTCATGGAGTTCACAACCCTTGCATCCATAGCATCTGTCTTTGCTGTGACGCAGCGCTAAATAGATGCGACGACAGGCATAACCCAATGCCAGAAGTATGATGATGAATATGACGATGTACTGTAGAACGTCCATGATTTTGCGTTTTTTCTTGAAGAAGAATTCTTACCATATACTGTTGATGTGGGTACATACAACAGCTATGGTAAGAATTTCTATGAATAGGGTAGTGGAATTGTGCTACCTACGACCGTTAGTAAGCAAAGAGTGGGAAACTCTTCATGGTCTCATTGACCTTATTTCTTACTTTTTCAATCACTGCCTCATCTTCAGGAGCATTCAAAACCTCCTCAATAAGTTCAGCGACAAGTAGCATGATGTCCTCTTTAGCACCACGTGTGGTCATTGCAGCAGTTCCCAAACGGATACCACTGGTTTGGAATGCAGAGCGTGTATCAAATGGTACCATGTTCTTATTCACTGTGATATCGGCAGAAACGAGGGCATTTTCAGCCACTTTTCCTGTAAGGTCTGGGTATTTCTGACGTAAGTCAACCAGCATAGAGTGATTATCTGTACCACCGCTGACAATGGTAAATCCACGCTCTATCAAAGCGGAAGCCAAGACACTGGCATTCTTCTTGACTTGTTGTGCGTATTCTTTCCATTCTGGTTTCAAGTTCTCACCAAAGCCAACTGCCTTAGCTGCAATGACATGTTCAAGCGGTCCGCCTTGTATTCCTGGGAACACAGCACTGTTGAGCAGTTGAGACATCATCTTGAGTTGACCCTTTTTAGTGGTCTTTCCCCATGGATTTTCAAAGTCTTTTCCCATTAAAATAATACCTCCACGTGGTCCACGAAGAGTCTTGTGGGTGGTACTGGTGACGATATGCGCATATTTGACAGGATTTTCCAACAAACCAGCAGCTATCAAACCAGCAGGGTGAGCCATGTCGACCATAAAGATGGCACCTACTTCATCAGCGATTTGGCGCATACGTTTGTAGTCCCATTCGCGACTGTAAGCTGAACCTCCACCGACAATTAGTTTGGGTTTGTGCTCACGTGCCAATTGTTCCATCTCATCATAATCTACTCGTCCAGTTTCTTTAGATAGATTGTAACCAATGGGGTGATATAATATACCAGAGGTGTTGACACTACTTCCGTGTGAAAGGTGCCCACCGTGATCCAAATTTAATCCCATGAAAGTATCACCAGGATTTAATACAGCCAGGAAAACTGCGGCATTTGCCTGCGCTCCAGAGTGAGGTTGTACGTTTGCAAACTCTGCTCCAAAAAGATTCTTTACCCGATCTATGGCAATGTTTTCAACTTCGTCGACTACCTGACAGCCTCCATAATAGCGCTTAGCAGGTAATCCTTCAGCATACTTGTTGGTCAGATAAGACCCCATAGCTTGCATTACTTCGTCACTTACAAAATTCTCTGAAGCAATAAGCTCCATTCCTTTGAGCTGACGCTGATGTTCTTTCTCAATGAGATCAAAGATTTTCACATCTTTTTCCATGTGTTTTTTAGTTTTAAGGGTTGATATTAAATAAAATTAGAATTTAGATAGTTTGAATCTTATTGTATGTTTATCTCTTTTGTAGAGGGTGTGATGAAGAGCGTTATTGTGTATCTTCTAACACAGTTCTACTTTGTTGATATCTTGTTCTTTATCGCAGTAATGGCATTTTAGTAGTCCGTTTTCCTTGTCTACAAAATGAAACACCGTTTCCATTGGCTCGTTGTTAGTGATACATTTGGGGTTGTTACATTTTACAATACCACGCAGTTCATCGGGTGTTTCTACCGTTTTCTTTTCTACTACCTCGTAATCTTTGATGATATTGAGTACAATTTTGGGAGCAACGACCGACAGTCTGCTGATTTCTTCGTCAGAGAAAAATTTATTGGAAACCTTGATAATTCCTTTTTTACCCACTTTTTTAGATACGAAATTGTTGCCAATCGTAACGGGAGTGTTAAGAGATTGAAGCTCTAACAAGTTCATAACTTGGTATGTTTTATCTGCTGGAATATGGTCAATCACCGTTCCATTTTCGATGGCAGCTACCAAACGTTCTTTTTTGTTCATTTTCTCACGATTTATAAATTCACCGATATTACTCGATAATGGTTTTATCTTTTTTGATATTTTCAAGGGTAATGCCTAAACAATAACAGAAAATAGCCTCACGCGCAAAGAGCCCATTTTTTGCTTGTTGGATGTAATAAGCGTGCGGATTATCGTCCACGTCGTACGCAATCTCATTGACACGAGGTAATGGATGCAAGATTCGCATGTTCTCTTTAACGTTGCAAAGCATGTCATTGCGCAAAATATAAACATTCTTTACACGCTCATATTCCATTAGGTCAGAAAAACGTTCCTTCTGCACACGAGTCATGTAGAGGATATCTGCATCGGCTAAGACTTTTTCATTGAATACAGTGTGTTCTTGGAATTTAATTCCATGTTCCTTGCAATATATCTTATACTCCATTGGCATCGACAATTCCTTGGGCGCAATGAAATGAAAAGTAGGATTGAAGTGGCGCATCGCCATGATAAGTGAATGTACTGTGCGCCCATATTTCAAATCTCCCACCAAATAAATATTTAGGTTTTCGAGCGTTCCCTGTGTCTTATAAATGGAATACACGTCAAGCAAGCACTGAGAAGGGTGCATGTGAGCGCCATCGCCTGCATTGATAATGGGAACAGGGGCTATCTCGCTGGCATATTGTGCTGCACCTTCTATGTAATGGCGCATGGCAATAATATCAGCATAATTGGATACCATTAGGATGGTGTCTTTGAGAGTTTCGCCTTTTGCCACGCTCGAAGCTTTGGCATCTGAAAAACCTATGACTCTTGCACCTAATCGATTGGCTGCCGTTTCAAAGCTAAGACGCGTACGAGTAGACGGCTCATAGAACAGCGTTGCAACGACTTTTCCCTTAAGAAGTTCACGATTTGGATGTTTCTCAAATTCCTCTGCCATAGAGAGAAGATACATCAAATCATCTTTACTAAGATTGGCTATTGTTATAAAATGATGTTTTTGCATTTTTTATCCTACTTAATGTTCTCATTAGAATTGCCTGCTAAGGTAGTTATTAATTTTTATTTTTACGAGTTTATTCAAAGAAAAATTGTATTTTTGCATCAAATAATAAAGAAACTTTTGCAGAGTCGAAAAGACAAAGTTGAAATGAAGCATACCGAAAATGAAGTAAGAATGTTTCATTATACAAGTAAATATAATGATGAACCTTAGGTGCTTTGTCCGCACTCTCTACTGACGAACACCACGGAAAAACTCATTTATATTATTTGCAAAATACGAATACGTTCACGATAAGTTATGAGAAAGGTTTTCATTCATGTGCTTTGGAAGATATTGATTATTGTATCAATCCTGTTAGTTTTGGCATTTACAGCCATTTGGAAAGGATGGATAGGATATATGCCCGATGTAGAAGATTTACAAAATCCAATTAGTAGGTTCGCTACACAAGTATATTCTGCTGACGGAAAGGTGCTTGGAACATGGAATTTCAATAAGGAAAATCGAATCGTTATACCATATTCTAAAATATCTCCACACTTGGTACATGCTTTAGTGGCCACCGAAGATGAGCGTTTCTATGAACATTCAGGGATTGACTTTATTGCTTTGGGGCGCGCTATCGTTAAGAGAGGTATTCTGAGACAAGAAAATGCTGGGGGTGGCTCTACCATCACACAGCAATTGGCAAAGCAGTTATATTCCGAAACCGCCCACAGTACGCTGGAAAGAGTTTTGCAAAAGCCCATAGAGTGGGTGATTGCGGTTAAGTTAGAACGAAATTATACCAAGGAAGAAATCATCGCCTTGTATCTTAATTATTTTGACTTTCTACACAATGCCGTGGGTATCAAAACTGCATCCAACACCTATTTTAATAAAGAACCCAAAGATTTGACCATCAATGAGGCGGCAACTTTGATAGGTTTGTGCAAGAATCCTTCGCTTTTTAATCCTGTGAGATATCCTCAACGGTGCACGGAACGGCGGAATGTCGTGTTGAGTCAGATGCAAAAAGCGGGCTATTTGTCAAAAGCAGAATATCATCATCATGCCGATGAAAAATTGGTATTAGACTTTCATCGCATCGATCACAAGGACGGATCTGCCACATATTTCAGAGAATTTCTGCGCCAATACATGATGGCAACACATCCTCAACGCTCCGATTATCCTTCTTGGAATCAGAATCAGTATGTCTTCGATTCCATTGCATGGGTGTCCGATCCGCTGTATGGATGGTGTAATAAAAACTTTAAGAAAGACGGTAAACCCTATAATGTCTATACAGACGGCTTAAAAGTCTTTACAACGATCGACTCAAGAATGCAACGTTATGCAGAAGATGCTGTGTATAATCATGTTGTGAAGTTCTTACAACCTGCTTTTACAAAAGAAAATTCTAAAAAAGCAAATGCACCTTTTACAAGTGCACTGACGCAAAAGGAGATAAGAGCAATACTTAATAGATCGATGAGAGGTAGTGAGCGATACCGTGTCATGAAAGCTTCAGGAGCTACGGATGCAGAGATTCAAAAAGCATTTAGAACGCCTGTAGACATGAGTATCTTTACATTTCATGGGGATGTAGATACAACGATGACTCCCATGGATTCCATTCGATACTACAAATCGTTCTTGCGAGCTGGGTTCATGAGTATGGAACCGCAAACGGGGCATGTGAAAGCGTATGTCGGTGGACTTGACTATAATCATTTTATGTATGACATGGTGATGAGTGGGCGACGCCAAGTAGGCTCTACCATTAAGCCTTTCTTGTATTCATTAGCCATGGAAAACGGTTTTTCTCCATGTGACCAAGCCCCAAATGTACAGCGAACATACATTGTAGCTGGTAAACCTTGGACACCAAGGAATGCAAGCAGACGACGCTATGGACAGATGGTTACGTTGAAATGGGGATTGGCTAACTCGAATAACTGGATTTCTGCCTATCTGATGAGCAGATTAAATCCACAGCAATTTGTTGGCATGTTGAACGATTTTGGAATCAAAAATCCTGATATCCATCCATCTATGGCGCTTTGTTTAGGACCATGCGAGGTCTCTGTTGCCGAGATGGTGAGTGCCTATTCTGCGTTTGCAAATCATGGTATCCGTACTGCACCCATGTTTGTTTCAAAGATTGAAGACAATGAAGGGAATGTTATTGCAACTTTTCAACCACGTATGAATGAAGTCATTAGTGAGGAAAGTGCCAATAAGATGCTTGTTCTTTTACAGGCTGTTGTTGAAGGTGGTACGGCTGGACGTTTGCGATTCAAATACCACATTGATGGTGAAATAGGAGCAAAAACAGGTACTACCAATCGAAATTCAGATGCTTGGTTCATGGGCTTCACGCCTCAGTTAGTGAGTGGCTGTTGGGTAGGTGGTGAAGACCGTGATATCCACTTTGATTCTATGCGCATGGGACAAGGTGCCACCATGGCATTGCCTATTTGGGCGTATTACATGAAACGCATTTATCGTGACAAGTCGCTTGGTTATCGGGCGGATGCGTCCTTCGGTTTGCCTGAAGGATACAATCCATGTCATCAAGACGATGCGAATATGGATGAATTTGGTATAGACGAAGTCTTTGAGTAGAACATCTCATTCACTTTTTGTGTTGACCTAATGAGGTCTGAATTTCTGTCATGAACGGCAGTTATAGATAACCTATCTTTCCCAAATAACCACCAGGTAATAGTCACTTATCAGCGTAAGAGATACAAAAAAAGTCAATATGAAAAATTCCATATTGACTTTTTTTGTATCAGAATAAAAGAATTTTGTCTTATGCTTCAGCAGGAGCTTCTTCTGTTTCTGTAGCTGGTGCTTCTTCAGAAGTTTCTTGAGTTCCTTCTTCTGCAGCTTTGGCAGCTTCTTCTTCAGCCTTTGCAGCAGCCTTTTTCTCTGCTACCTTCTTTGCTATTTCAGCATTAATCTTCTTCTCTTCTTCAAGTTCTTTTGCAATTGCATCCTTCTTAGCTTGAGCCTCATTGGCAGCACAAGCTTGTAAGCCTTTCACTTTTTCTTGTTTCCAAGCATCGAATTTGCTTTGCATTGCAGCTTCATCAAAAGCTCCCTTCTTTACACCTCCACGCAAGTGTTTCATTAAATAAACGCCTTCACGTTTCAAGATGTTACGAACAGTGTCGGTTGGTTGTGCACCAACTTCTAACCAATAGAGCGCTCTGTCGAAATTCAAATCTACAGCTGCTGGATTCGTATTAGGATTATACGTTCCAATCTTTTCAGTAAATTTACCATCACGTGGTGCTCTTGCGTCAGCGATAATGATGCTATAAAAAGCATAACCCTTACGACCGCGGCGTTGCAATCTGATTTTTGTTGCCATTTTTTGTTTTATTTAAATAGGTTTGAATTAATACTCCCATCTCGTGGAAGTGCTTGCAAAGGTACGATAAAAAGCTAAGTCGTCGAAATTGCACGATTAAGAACTTTTGAGTATTAACCTACATTAACGTTTCTTGACGTGTATTTCTATACTTTGTGCGGGATATTTACATCATACCCTCGTCACGCAGGCGTTCTTGCCATTTCCATGCAGAGGCTAAAACTTCCTCGATAGGGGTGTCCGCCTTCCATTCCAAGACTTTGTTTGCCTTGTCTACGTTTCCCCAAACTTTCTCTATATCGCCCTCTCGGCGTGGTCCATATTTCCAATTAAGTTTTACACCAGTGGCTTTTTCAAACCCTTTGACAATCTCTAATGTAGACTCACCATGCCCCGTACCGATATTGAAAATTTCGAGAGGACTTGTCTCTTTCTCCAGTACACGCTTCATAGCAGCCACATGTGCCTTTGCTAAGTCTACAACATAAATATAATCTCGGATGCATGTTCCATCGGGGGTGTCATAATCGTTCCCAAAGATAGTGAGTTCTTTGCGAATACCCATGGCTGTTTGCGTTACGTAAGGTATCAAATTGTTGGGTACTCCATTAGGAAGTTCTCCGATGTTGGCAGATGGATGTGCACCAATAGGGTTGAAGTATCTCAAGATAATACTCTTCAACTTCGCTCCACTATGTATGTAATCTTGGATAATTTCTTCGTTGATTTGCTTGGTATTACCATATGGAGACAATGCTTTTTGGATGGGAGCCTCTTCTGTAACAGGCAGATTTTCAGCCGTTGGCTGTCCATAGACGGTGCAACTACTTGAGAAGATGATACCTTTGACATGATATTTGGGCATCAACTCCAATAAATTAAGTAGCGAGGTGATGTTGTTTCTGTAATACAGCAAAGGTTTCTCCACGCTTTCGCCCACAGCCTTTGATGCTGCGAAATGGATGATACCGGCAATATCATTATACTTCTTGAACACAGCTTCTGTGTCTTCAAGATTGCATAAATCAATTTGTTCAAAGTGTGGACGTATTCCAGTTATCTTCTCAATGCCATCAAGAACTTCAATCTTGGAGTTAGATAGATTATCGACAATAACAACATTGTATCCAGCTTGTTGTAACTCAACGGTGGTGTGTGAACCTATAAAACCCGTACCACCCGTAACAAGAATTGTCTGTTTCGTTTCCATGTCTATTTTTTTTAAGTTAAAAATATTTCTTGTTGCAAAGTTACATATTTTATTCGATTGATGCCACGAATTTACCTTAAAATGCCTATTGATGAAGGGTAGCTAAGTCAAGATTAAATGCAAGAAAAGTTAAATGCCGTTGACGATATTCAATTATTCCTTTTATATTCATCTATTTTACTGGATAGGAGAGGGAGAAATATAGAAGAATCGGAGGAGTGTGCGTAACCTTCGTACGACAGTTTGATACAACAAGATTTATTGGAGCAATATGTTTCTGAATTGAAACATTGACTTAACCCGCTTATCTACATGGGTTAACGGTGTTATCTACATGGGTTAAGGGTGTTATTCACATGAGTTAAGACACTTAACTCATTGCTTCAATAAATATATCTAAATGTGAAGTAAAGTGAAACGAAAAAGGTATTCTACTTTGAATAGTAAAATACCTTTTCATGTTGTCTATTGATTCTCTTTTCGAACGAGCTGTTTGGGCTTTTGCAAGTGCAACTTTTTCTTTTTGAGCCAAGCCGCTTTATGCTCTTCGTACTCTCTTTGTTTTCTTTCTAAATAATTGTCAGCCATCTATTGGAAGTGTGAGTAAATGACAGATAAACTCAGTGGTTGATTTCCACCCAACAAGCGTGTGCTGGTAAGTGACATGTCATGCACTACTCGTGTAAGAATTTTGTTTTGATTGTACGAGTAATATGTTGCCTGAACGGGTATCACCACCAATTTATTCCAATCTTTGGAGCGTGTACCTGCCATCTTGTTTTTCTTCATTTCCTTGATAACGCTTCCTATATTATGAAAGGTGTATCCGTTGTTAGATGGATTATAGGTTGCTAAAAACGAAGTTTTATAATCTGCGATGCGCTTGTTTTCAAAAAAACTGTAAAGACTATCCTTTTGAACCAATAAGAGTGTTTGAGGAATGTCCAATGCGTATTTGCTATTCACGAGATTGTTTAGTCGGGCTAAATGAATTTTTGCCGCATTCAGTGAGTCTTTTTCGTGACCTTTCAAAATCTCATCAACGGGGATAGTCAGTTCTGTAAAGATACCTGCGGGTGACTTCAAATACGTATGCTCATGATTGTTTACCAAACTTTGAATGGTGTGTGCATCATTAGATATGTTGGAAGTTTGAAGCACTTCTTCTGTGCCAGAAAACGAAGCACTCCCGACTTGTTCCTTATTATTATGCTTGAAGGTGAAGTAAATGTTTAATTGACTCAAATTGATATAAACCATTGAGCCAAGTCCACTTGCATTCTTTAGATAAAAACCTGGCACCACATGTTGGGCAAACGAAAATGAATTCGTGAAATACGCAGGATGTTGGTAATATTGTTGCAGCACATACGTACCAAAATTGTTATATTCCTTGCCATCTGGTGCAGTATAAGGTTGGTTGAGCTTGATGGTAATATACTTGCTACTATTGCCGTTGTTGGATTTTCCTGCTTGTGCTTTGGCGTCCGCGAGCGTATAGATTTTGTCTACCTGATACGCATTTGGTGAGACGTAGCCTTGCTTGATAGGGTCGAAATTAGAGTAGTATTTTCGATCTTCATTCATCGGTTTGCTCATCGCATAAGCCGTTACTTTCATTGGAGCCAATGAGTCTCCGTAAAAGGTGGCGTAGTAAAGACGGATTTCACAAGAGTCTGCTACGATGATGTCGTTTATCTTATGCGTCATTTGTTGCGCACTTGGGAAAGCATAGTTCTCAGGTATTCGAAATTGGGTCATATAATTACCTGTGATATAACCACCCGTTTCGGAATCCTTGATTTTACCTAAATACCCTATGGTATTTCGAGAGAGTACGGAGTCGGCAGCAATGGAGCGTGTAGATACCATGAATGTATCTGCCGAAATCTCCAGTTTGTCCATCTTGTTTGTGAGTGATCCACCGAGTGTATCTGTGGTGTCGTCGCATGATGCGAGCAAAAAAGCAGCAAAAGCGATGATTGCGATAAACTGATTCTTCATTTGTGTTTATGCTATTGTACGGACTTTTATACGATATAAACGGTCTAACGGAAGACTTATCAATCTATAAAAAGCTCTATTTCTCGAGAATTAAATCATAAAAATCTTGATATGCCTTTGCATATTCCTTTCCCGGATCGTCAAGGAATGGGATGTCTTTGCTCTTGGCATACTGTATGAGGTCTTTGTTGACATCGTTACCAGTCTCAATAATTCCATCGCTATAGTCAATGGCTAATTTGCCTAATTCAAAGAAGTCAAACTTTTCGTGGTAAGCATCCAATAAGTCTACCTTTGCATCTCTGTATTCCACGCAGCGCTTGAAATTGGTTCCCAAATCCTTCTTAAGCTGGTTTTGAAATAAAGCCGTGATGACTTTTGCATTCGCAAACGAAGGCTCGTCCTTGAAAGCAGTCTTCACATAGAAAGGAACTACTGCTCCCATCCAGCCTTGACAATGGATAATATCGGGCACCCAACGTAATTTTTTGACCGTTTCCAATACACCACGTGCAAAGAATATAGCGCGTTCTCCGTTGTCAGGGTATTCATCACCCGATTCGTCAACGGTCATTTGGCGTTTGGTGAAATAGTCTTCGTTGTCAATAAAGTAAACTTGAATTCTTACTTGTGGTATGGATGCCACCTTGATGAGTAGTGGATGATCGGTCTCGTCGATGATGAGATTCATTCCAGAAAGGCGGATTACCTCATGTAGCTGGCCGCGCCGCTCATTTATGTTTCCCCATTTAGGCATAAATGTTCTAATCTCGTACCCACTTTCCTGCATCGTTTGTGGAAGTTCGCGCCCCATCTTGGACATTTCTGTCTCTGGGACGTATGGCATCATCTCTTGATTGATGAATAAAATCTTTTTTGTCATGTCCTCTTTGGCATTTACTTGTTTATTGTCAGAGCTAAGAATGAAAGACTTTGTAGTACGATACTACAGGTTACATGCTATGCTCCATGCAAAGATACAAAAAATAAATGAAAATAAGGTCGGTTTATTTTCAAATTGAAAATTTAACGTCTCATTTTCAGTATTTTTTATGATTAGAATAAGAATTTATCACAAAAGAAAAGACATCTAACAGCTGTCTATCAACACAGTTGTTAGATGTCTAACGTAAAAAGGAAGGTCATGAATGCTTATTCTATGACCACCAAGGGCGTGTCTTCCATGACACTTTCGCCCTGTTTGATGCAAATAGCAGTGACAGTTCCATCCTTTTCAGCCTCAATATTATTTGCCATCTTCATGGCTTCCAATACTACGACGGTATCTCCAGCTTTCACTTGATCGCCTACTGATACCTTTATTTCTGTAATAACGCCAGGGAGTGGAGCTTTGATAGCCTGCTCTGTATTAACCTGTCCAGTGGTAGAAGGCTCTGTTTCTACCTTCTCGTCCGACTGGGGCAGTGGAGTTACAGTTTTCTTCTCTGCTTCGGGCTGCGCTTCCATTTCTACTTGAAAGTCTTTTCCGTTGACAGTTACCTGCGCTTTGTTGTCGACTACATCGGTTATTTCGACTTGATATTCTTTTCCGTCGATGATATATTTAAATGTTTTCATATCCTATATTTCCATTCTCGTTGATTGACGAGAGATTATGAACTGTGATTAGTTAGGGTCTCTCCGTGAAAGAGAGGAATTTAGCATTCCATAAAGTGTGCTTGGGTAGAATGGTAATCTTTCCAGGCTCAATATCGTGCACATTATTTCCCTGATATTCAAAGAGAGCCATAGCAATGGCTGCATATATATTCTTATCCATTTTATTTGAATGTTGAGTGGTTGATTACATTGGCATACAGCCATGTTTCTTGGCAGGAAGCTGCTGACGTTTGTGTGCTAACTGTGCCAAACCTCTACAGATTCTAAATCTTGTATTTCTTGGTTCAATGACATCGTCTATATAACCATATTGTGCTGCCTGATAAGGATTAGCAAAAAGGTCGGTGTATTCTTCTTCTTTTTCTGCCAAGAAAGCACGAACATCCTCGCCAGCTTCTTTCTTCATCTTTGCTTCTTTCGCACTCAACACAGCTACAGCACCTGATGCACCCATCACAGCGATTTCGGCTGTTGGCCATGCAAAGTTGAGGTCGGAGCGCAATTGCTTGCATCCCATTACGATGTGGCTACCACCATAACTCTTTCGGAGTGTGATCGTAATCTTAGGTACCGTCGCTTCGCCATAAGCATAGAGTAATTGTGCGCCATGAAGAATCACCGCATTATATTCCTGACCCGTACCGGGCAAGAATCCGGGTACGTCTACCAACGAAACGATTGGAATGTTAAAGGCATCACAAAAACGAACAAAACGAGCACCCTTGCGGCTCGCATTGGTGTCGAGAACGCCTGCGTAAGCCTGTGGCTGGTTGGCAACAATGCCCACACTCTGTCCATTGAAACGTGCAAATCCTGTAATGAGATTCTTTGCAAACTTGGGTTGGACTTCAAAGAATTCACCATTGTCGGTTATTTCACCTATCACCTTATACATATTATAGGCTTGGTTCGGATCGTCTGGTAATATCTCGTTCAGCAAATTACTCGTTCTGTTAATGGGATCTTCATTCTGTAAGCGAGGAGCTTCTTCGGTATTGTTAGAGGGAAGATAACTAAGAAGGGTTTTAATCAATGCCAAGACTTCAGTATCATTCTTAGCAGTGAAGTGGGTAACACCACTTTTCGTAGCATGAACACTGGCTCCTCCCAAATGTTCTGCATCAATATCCTCACCCGTAACGGTCTTTACAACTTTAGGACCTGTGAGGAACATATAACTTGTTCTTTCTGACATAAAAATGAAGTCCGTGAGTGCAGGAGAGTAAACAGCACCTCCGGCGCATGGACCTAATATGGCAGAAATTTGTGGAACAACACCGCTTGCTAAGATATTTCTTTCAAATATTTCTCCATATCCAGCCAATGCACAGATTCCCTCTTGTATTCGAGCACCTCCAGAGTCGTTCATGCAAATGATTGGAGCACCATTTTGCATGGCTAAATCCATAATCTTACAAATCTTTTGAGCCATGGTAAGAGACAACGAACCGCCGTTGACGGTGAAATCTTGTGCATAAACGTAAACTAAACGTCCGTCGATAGTGGCACTACCTGTCACAACACCATCTCCCAAGATTTGTTTCTTTTCCATTCCGAAGTTATGGCATTGATGAAGTTTGAACATATCGTACTCTTCGAAAGAGCCTTCATCAACAAGCATATCTATGCGTTCACGTGCTGTATATTTGCCACGGGCATGCTGCTTTTCAATGGCTTTTAGACCTCCTCCAAGTCGAGCTTGCTCCCGTTTTTCTACCAATGTTTTAATCTTTTCTACTTGTTTACTCATAATTATATTAGTATGAATTTTATTCCTAAATTGACTTTGCAAAGATAATAATATTTCACGAAAGCCTCAAAGCTATCCATGTAAAATATGTTATATGGGATTAAGAATGGAAATGCATTCTCATGTTGCTAATGTCTTTTTTCTTATTTTCAAGTTTAGGCGCATTGTGGTGTTCTGAGAAGCGAACAATGACATTTTGTCTCAATACAACAATCAATTTAGAATGACTGACATATCTGTCATATATAACACTGCCAAACTTGTCAGCTATGTTTTTGGCACACTTTTCGTATAGGTAGGGGTGTTTGGTTCAGAACAAGTGTTGCTACTCATGCGGCATCATTGTCCTGAAAGTGCAATTTATGAATAACTTAAAATATAATGATTATGAACATTAAACCATTAGCAGACCGAGTTTTGGTGCTTCCTGCACCTGCAGAAGAAAAAGTAGGTGGAATTATTATTCCTGATACAGCGAAAGAAAAACCATTACATGGAAAGATAGTAGCTGTTGGGAATGGAACGAAAGATGAAGAGATGATTCTTAAAGAAGGGGACGAAGTACTTTATGGAAAGTATAGCGGAACCGAACTTGAGTATGAGGGTGAAAAATACTTAATGATGCGTCAAAGTGATGTACTCGCTATTGTTAAATAGTTGAACGTAAAAGATAGAAGCATTGATTCAATAAAAATAATTTAGATACTAATAAAGAAAATAAAGATATGGCTAAAGATATTAAATTTGATGTAGAAGCAAGAGATTTACTTAAACAGGGTGTTGACCAGTTGGCTAACGCTGTAAAAATCACTTTAGGTCCTAAAGGACGTAATGTTGTTATTGAGAAAAAGTTTGGTGCTCCCCAAATAACAAAAGATGGAGTAACCGTTGCTAAAGAAATTGAGTTAGAGGATTCGTTTGAGAATACAGGTGCTCAATTGGTAAAGAGCGTTGCATCCAAAACTGGTGACGATGCAGGTGACGGTACCACCACCGCTACAATATTGACGCAAGCCATTGTTTCAGAAGGTTTGAAAAACGTTACTGCTGGTGCTAACCCTATGGATTTGAAAAGAGGAATCGACAAGGCTGTTAATGCAGTAGTTGATTATATCAAGTCCAATGCAGAGCAAGTAGGCGACAATTACGATAAGATTGAGCAAGTTGCTACGGTTTCTGCTAACAATGATCCAGAGATTGGAAAGCTTTTGGCTGATGCCATGCGCAAAGTAAGCAAGAACGGTGTCATCACTATTGAGGAGAGTAAGAGCCGTGATACCAATATCGGTGTTGTTGAAGGAATGCAATTCGACCGTGGATACCTTTCCAGTTATTTCGTAACAGACACGGATAAGATGGAAAGTGTCATGGAAAATCCATACATTTTGATTTACGACAAAAAGATTTCTAACATCAAAGATTTCCTTCCTATCTTACAGCCAGCTGCAGAAAGTGGCCGTCCTTTGCTCGTTATTGCAGAAGATGTTGATTCTGAGGCATTGACAACATTGGTAGTAAACCGTTTGCGTGCAGCATTGAAAATATGTGCTGTGAAAGCTCCTGGATTTGGTGATCGCAGAAAAGCCATGCTTGAAGACATCGCTATTTTAACAGGTGGTGTGGTTATCAGCGAGGAGAAAGGCTTGAAATTGGAGCAAGCTACCCTTGAAATGTTAGGTTCTGCTGATAAAGTGACAGTAACAAAGGACAACACAACCATTGTAAACGGTGCTGGACAGAGTGAAAACATTCAAGCTCGTATCAGTCAAATCAAGAATGAAATAGAACACACAACAAGTTCATACGATAAAGAGAAGTTGCAAGAGCGTTTGGCTAAGTTGTCAGGTGGTGTAGCAGTTCTTTATGTGGGAGCTAACAGCGAAGTAGAGATGAAGGAGAAGAAAGATCGTGTTGACGATGCCCTTTGTGCTACCCGTGCTGCAATTGAGGAAGGTGTTGTTGTAGGTGGCGGTACTACCTACATCCGTGCACTGGATGCGCTGAAAGACTTGAAGGGTGTAAATAGTGACGAACAGACTGGAATCAAAATTGTTGAACGCGCAATTGAAGAGCCTTTACGTCAGATTGTTGCGAATGCAGGCGGCGAAGGAGCTGTAGTTGTGGACAAAGTTCGTGAAGGTAAAGGTGATTATGGTTATAATGCTCGCACCGAAACTTACGAGGATTTACGCCAAGCAGGAATTGTTGACCCCGCAAAGGTGGCACGTGTTGCTTTGGAAAATGCAGCCTCTATTGCAGGAATGTTCTTAACAACAGAATGCCTCATTGTAAACAAACCAGAGGAAAAGCCAGCAATGCCAGCAGCTCCTGGAATGGGCGGAATGATGTAAAGAAAACCTCTTTATTGAGATAAACATGAAGGGACGAATCATAAGGATTCGTCTCTTTTTGTTTTTTATTTGATTTTTTTTTGCACAAATCCTTTTGAATTTCAAAGAATATATATATCTTTGCAATATAAACATCAAAAAACTTACCAAAATGTATTTAGCTGTGAATGCTTAAAAGATATTTTTGATTTGTTTTAGTAGATTAGTTTTTAAGTAGTTTGTTTTAAGAATATCGGATGTCGAGATGACATCCGATTTCTTTTTATCTGTACCTTTTTCTTGTGAACAAGATGGCTATTTGATGAAAAATGATTATTTTTGCAGTACTTTACACACGGCAAGTATCTGCATGGCAGAATCTTTTTGTTGACAAAGAGTTTTGTATAAATCCTATGAGGGATACTTGGCTATAGAAGATATGGAGAAATTAATAGAGCTTTATACACAGTGGGCGCACGAGAAACCCATAAAAATAGACCCCATAGAAGGTGCTGGGAGTAACCGTAGCTATTATCGTTTTACCAATTCTAAAGGAGAGACGACGATAGGGGTGATAGGTACGAGCCGTGATGAAAACCACGCCTTTATTTATCTGACAAATCATTTTTCCAAACAGTTGTTGCCTGTTCCTAAAATATTAGCTGTCGGTGACGATCAACTTCGTTACTTACAGACGGATTTAGGCACCACATCGCTGTTTGATTTGCTGAAAGATGCCCGTGAAGCAGGAGGGCGTTATACACAAAAAGAGAAAAAATTGCTCCTGCGTACCTTAGAGGCACTGCCTGCAATGCAGATACAAGGTGCCCGTGGCTTGGATTTCAAACATTGTTATCCACAACCTACATTTGATGCAGATAGTGTGTTGTTTGACTTAAATTATTTCAAATATTGCTTCCTAAAAGCTACAGGAATTGATTTTCATGAACTGAAATTAGAAGCTAACTTCCGTTTATTTGCAAAAGATCTAACAGCAGAACCTTCCGAATACTTTCTTTATCGAGACTTCCAAGCACGCAATGTGATGATTGACGAGCAGGGAAATCCACATTTTATTGATTATCAAGGCGGAAGAAAAGGTCCGTTCTATTATGACTTAGCCTCGTTTTTGTGGCAGGCTTCGGCAAAATATCCTTTCAAATTGCGGCGTGATTTAGTCTTTGCTTACTATAACTCACTGAAACGATACATTGAAGTACCATCCAGTCGTCACTTCGTTGAGCGACTTAGCCTTTTTGTTTTGTTTCGCACTTTGCAAGTATTGGGCGCTTATGGCTTTCGAGGTTACTTTGAACGCAAGAAACATTTCCTATCTTCAATACCGCCTGCGATACAGAATTTGCGTGAGCTACTGAAGCTCAATGGAGTAGTTTCCAACTATCCTTATATGATGGACATTCTCAAACAGCTCACCGAATTGCCACAATTTGCTATTGTAGAACAGCCAAAGACAAAGCGAACTGATGGTTATAAAATAGCCCAACATAATATTTATCATGCCAATCCTGTTGACGGGCCTGCTACCTTTTCCAAATATGACGGTGGGGGAGTCTTGGTGGTGCGTGTTTACAGCTTTTCTTTCCACAAAGGAATCCCAGAAGATTCGAGTGGTAATGGTGGAGGATATGTCTTTGATTGTCGTTCTACTCACAACCCAGGGCGTTATGAACCTTATAAATGTCTCACAGGATTGGACGAGCCTGTGATTCGTTTCTTGGAGTCTGATGGCGAGATACTTACTTTTTTAGACCACATTTACAAGTTGGCAGATCGTCATGTGAGCCGTTACATAGAGCGTGGTTTCACGAGTTTGATGTTCTCGTTTGGCTGTACAGGAGGGCAACATCGAAGTGTTTATGCGGCACAACATTTGGCAGAACACATCCATGATAAATTTGGCATTGAGGTAAGAATCATTCATAGAGAACAAAATATCAATCAAACCTTGCCCGCTAAATAAAGGATGTTACACCCATTCGCATGATACGGCGGCTTGAAAGTAGTCGTAGAAAATTACAAGTTCAATAAAAAAGAATACACGTCATGAAGCAAGCCATGATTTTTGCAGCTGGTTTAGGCACTCGATTACGCCCCTTGACAGACCACATGCCCAAAGCATTGGTTCAAGTTGGTGGTGTACCGTTGCTTCAATTGGTTATCGAACGATTGAAGAAAGCTGGATTCGAGCGTATCATTGTCAACGTACACCACTTCTCGCAGCAAATCATCGACTTCCTTCATGCGCACGATAACTTTGGCATAGACATCCTTATTAGTGAAGAAAGAGAGACACTTCTTAACACGGGCGGGGGTATCAAGTATGCGCAGAAACTATTTACACAGGAGCGAATCCTTATCCACAATGTGGACATATTGAGCAATGTGGATTTGTCCCATTTCTATACAAGGAATCAAGAAGCTGCCGCCACCTTGCTTGTGAGTGAGCGCAAAACAAAACGCTACCTACTTTTTGATGAAACATTAAAATTGGTGGGGTGGACCAATATAGAGACTGGAGAGGTACGCTCACCTTTTCCTGATATCAATCCAGCTCACTGTAAGATGTTTGCCTTTGCAGGCATTCACAACTTTTCGCCGACATTGTTTCCACTGATGCAGGATTATCCTTCCAGTTTTAGTATCATTGATTTTTATTTAGACATTTGTAAACACATACCCATAAAAGCTTATATAGATTCAAAACTGCAACTATTGGATGTTGGCAAACCAGAGACACTAAGTCAAGCCGCTGCGTTTATGTCTCGATGGGATACTCCCACGACGTCATCACAGCCTCATCCAACAAGTTGATTCATTTGATTTATTCATTCGATATTATTCATTTTCAATTATAGCTATATGCAACAGAAGATTATTATCTTAGATTTTGGTTCGCAAACCACACAGTTGATAGGTCGACGTGTACGCGAACTGGATACCTTCTGCGAGATTCTGCCGTACAACAAGTTTCCCAAAAACGATGACTCTATTATCGGTGTCATCCTTAGTGGCTCACCTTATTCTGTTCATGATCGTGAGGCCTTCCTGTGCAATTTATCCGATTTCATGGGCAAATATCCTGTTTTAGGTATTTGTTATGGTGCACAATTTATTTCGCATACTCATGGTGGAAAGGTTGAACGCACGGAGACGCGTGAATATGGGCGTGCACTCCTTAAAGACTTTGATGCAGAAAATCCGCTTTTCAAAGGTTTTGAGCCTCATTCACAGGTATGGATGAGTCATGGAGATACCATTACTGCAATTCCTTCCGATTGCCATGTCATCGCAAGTACTGCTGATGTACACTATGCAGCCTATGCCAGTGATACATATCCAATGTGGGCTGTTCAGTTTCATCCTGAAGTTTTTCACACCACACAAGGTACTACTTTGTTGAAAAACTTTGTGGTTGATATTTGTGGAAGTAAACAACAATGGAGTCCAGCTTCATTTGTGGAAACCACAGTGAAGGAGCTTAAACAGCAGTTAGGTAACGATCGAGTTATTTTAGGCTTAAGTGGAGGAGTAGATTCTTCCGTTTGTGCCACGCTATTAAACAAAGCGATAGGAAAAAATCTCACTTGTATTTTTGTAGACCATGGAATGCTGCGCAAAGATGAGTTTAAGCGCGTGATGAAGGCATACGAAGGTTTGGGGCTCAATGTCATTGGTGTAGATGCCAGCAAAAAGTTCTTTCAAGACTTGAAAGGCGTTACCGATCCAGAAGAAAAGCGTAAGATTATAGGTCGTGATTTTGTGGAGGTGTTTAATGCAGAAGCCAAGAAAATTACAGACGCTAAATGGTTGGCACAAGGTACTATCTATCCAGACAGAATAGAAAGTCTAAGCATTACAGGAATGGTGATTAAGAGTCATCATAACGTTGGCGGACTTCCTAAGGAGATGAAGCTGAAACTTTGCGAACCTCTTCAATGGTTGTTCAAAGACGAGGTGCGCCGTGTAGGGCAACAATTGGAGATGCCCGAACACCTGATTAAACGTCATCCGTTCCCCGGTCCGGGCTTGGCAGTCCGCATTTTGGGCGATATTACCCCTGAAAAGGTAGCCATACTCCAAGCTGCTGACGATATTTATATCGAAGCACTGCATCAATGGATTTGCGAGGATGGACAACCGCTCTACGATAAGGTGTGGCAAGCAGGGACAGTACTTCTCTCCACCATACGGAGTGTTGGTGTGATGGGGGATGAACGCACCTACGAGCACCCTGTTGCACTTCGTGCGGTTACCAGCACCGATGCCATGACAGCAGACTGGGCGCACTTGCCATACGAGTTTCTTGCCAAGGTTTCTAACGAAATCATCAATAAGGTCAAGGGTGTAAATCGCGTATGCTATGACATTTCGTCAAAACCCCCTTCGACGATTGAGTGGGAATAAATATAGTGGTATGGGTATAGTGCTTCAGAGGTAAAGACGCATCATATCCTGTCCGTTTGTTAAAGTAGGCATTGGCAGTACCGGTAGGTATTTCCAATGCCACTTTTCATTTCATCTGATGAATGAAACTTCTACGCCGTTTTGTCCTTCTCATTTTTGGCAAAAGCATCCGTTGCTTTTGTCCTATTATTTTACCAAAAAACGACCATCTAAAATCTTCAAAATAGAAAAAATCAATAGGCAAACGACATGCAAAAATGCACTGATTTTAACAAAATAAACGTCTCTCGAAGCTGAAACATTGACTTTACGGGCTTGGAAACATACATTAGCGGTGTTATTCACATGCTTCAAGTGCATTAAAGCATGCAAATAGTTAGCTTATCTCAATGAGTTAGTCGAAGAAAAATGGGGGAAAAGGGAGTAAAAGGAGAGATTTTATTTGTAACATGTTCAATAACAAGCGATTATAAACCTCGCGCATAACTCGCATATTTGCGACCCACTTTGCCGTTGGTGATTTACACGCGAGTTATGAGAGGCACTTTGTAAAGGAAATTCAGCAATAATTATCATTCCATGCAGCGTGCTACCAAACCTATATAGGCTGCTTTATGGGTGGTTTTCATTGTAAAAAAATTATTGCTGTCCGGTAAAACTTTATTAAACAAAATAATTTAGGGCTGACACTTCTCACGAGGTGTCAGCCCTTTTGGTTATCTTTGTTTTTACTAA
>QWCP01000299.1_pt1 | contig 20341 bp, 12 predicted proteins | sample 1972561 | NCBI WGS metagenome assembly QWCP01 (sample SAMN09866705, study PRJNA288562) | Human vaginal metagenome isolate pre4_vaginal, whole genome shotgun... | isolation source: vagina | host: Homo sapiens | place: USA: California
TCAGTTTGTTAGCTAAGTTTTTAATGCTGTTTAGATTATGGATTATAGACACATAATATTCATCATCATAGTTTTACACACTTTTTGGCCTATAACCCGGTTATTGAAATAAAGCAATGAAGAAATGAAAGAATGAAGCGGTTGCCACTTACCCTTTACGCCCTTACAACCCCACTCTTCCAAACAATGCCACAAAACAAAAAACGACTAGCAAAAACTAGCCGTTCAAATGGGGTGGCTAACGCGGCTTGAACGCGCGACCTTCTGAACCACAATCAGATGCTCTACCGACTGAGCTATAGCCACCATGTGCATGAAACATACAGAATCACACAACAGAGGAATACTATACACGAATTTTCTGATTTACGCCAGCATCATCTATTTCGGCGCGTCGTAATGTATTTCATATTCATCATACTCATATTCGTGTTGTGGAGATTTGAGATTTTTCGCACAGATTGTATGTTTGCATGTTTATGAAGTTTTGCAATCGCAAATAAAGAAATCCCACAAAACTCACATCATTCGACAATGGCAAATGCAACAATGAGTGTATGAGTTTTTCTGAGCACAATCAACGCATTTTTGGCGTAACTGAAAATAGCAACAACCTGACCGCACTTCTGCTTGGCTCAGGCGAGCTTGGCAAGGAAATTGCGATTGAGCTTATGCGATTAGGCGTGCATGTTTGCGCTGCCGATAGCTACAAAAACGCTCCAGCGATGCAAATAGCTCACGAATATCGCGTGCTTGATATGTCGGACGCCAATGCATTGCAACATCTTATTGACGAAGTGGAACCGAATATTATTATTCCTGAAGTTGAAGCAATTGCCACAAATGTGCTGAAAAATGCTGCGCAACAGCATATTCAGATTGTTCCCAGCTCCGATATTGCTGCCATTGCTATGGATCGCGAGCGCTTGCGCAGAATTGCGCACGAAGATTTAGGGCTGCCTACTACACCGTATTGTTTCGCTTCATCATATGAAGAATTATGCGATGGCGCTCAGCAGGTCGGCTACCCTTGTGTGGTGAAACCTGTTATGAGTTCTTCTGGTCACGGCCAGTCAATAATTCGCAGTCCTGAACATTTGTTTGCTGCGTGGAATGAGGCTCAGCATGGCAGACGAGCTGCAGTTGGGCATGAAAATGAGTGTTCTCGCGTTATTGTTGAAGCTTTAGCTCCGCTTGATTATGAGCTTACTGTGCTTACTATAAGTTCTTCTGCAGGTATTACTACTTGCGAACCTATTGCTCAATGTCAGCAGGATGGGGATTATAGAGAATCTTGGCAGCCTGCGAATATTCCAGAATCGATTCGCGTTCAGGCGCAGAATATTGCGAAACGCGCTGTAGAAGGTTTAACTCATATTGCGCACGATTCTAACGAAACTGGTTGGGGTGTTTATGGAGTCGAATTATTTGTGTTGACTGATGGTTCGCTTCTTTTTAATGAGCTTTCACCTCGACCACACGACACTGGTATGGTGACTATGATTTCCCAGCATTACAGCGAGTTTGCGCTTCATGTGCTCGCTATTTTAGGTGTGCCAATTACAGCAACGTATACTGCGCTGTCGTTGCGAGATGGCGAGGTTGCCGCAAGTCACGCTGTAGTTATTGAAGGCAATGGTGCTGTTGGTTTTACTCATGTTGCTCAAGCTTTAAGCACGGATAGCAAGAGTAATAATCGTTTGAATCTGCGTATTTTTGCTAAACCTTCAGTTTATGGTCACAGACGCATGGCTGTTGCTCTTGCCACGGGATTAGACGCACAGGATGCTCGAAACAGTGCGACACGCATTGCGCACACGTTGCGGACGGTGTCTGCAAATACTGAAATGCGTTGAAAATCGTGCTGTTGAACACAATTTTGTAAATAGATTTTATAATTTTTGCCGGCAGTTTTGTAGGCAACAATTGTTACGCTAATCGTGCTGGCCAAGGTCAGGTAAACCTACAAATACTGTTGGTTTGCGCCTACAACTATGAGTGCACGTAAGAGAGGGCATATCATGGAAAAACTTGATAAGTTGTATGAAGGCAAAGCCAAAAAACTGTACGCTACCGATGACACCAATGTGCTCTGGGTTGAATATATGAACCAGGCAACCGCTGGTAACGGTCTGAAGAAAGCTCAGATCGCCGGTAAAGGCAGTTTAAATAACCGGATTACTTCTTTACTATTCCATCTACTTGAGGCGCGCGGCGTAAAAAGCCACTTCCTCGGACGTATTTCCGATACTGAACAACTCGTAAAGCGTATGCGCATGTTCCCGCTGGAAATTATTATGCGTAATACTGCTGCCGGTTCTTTCGCAAAACGTTACAACGTTAAAGAAGGAACCCCATTAAAGAAGCCATTGTTGGAGTTCTGTGTGAAGTCTGACGAACTTGGCGATCCGTTTATTAATCCAGAAGGCGTTGTCGCTCTAGGTCTTGCAACTGACGAAGAGATGGCGGAAATTACTCGTCAAGCTCACGCAGTCAACAATGCTTTGCTTGATATTTTCTCCAAGATTGACGTGCAGCTTGTTGACTTCAAGATTGAAGAGGGCGTAGACAGCGAAGGCAATATTCTTCTTGCTGATGAGATTACGCCTGATACTTGCAGACTTTGGGATAAACGCAATGCTGGTACGGATGGAGTAAGTCATTTGGATAAGGACTTATTCCGACGTGATTTAGGCGACATTATTCCTGCATATGAAGAAATTCACAGCAGGCTTGCAAACTTGGCACAAAGCGAAGACTTGGATGTTGCTGTGCGCAAACCTGATGATTGCGTAGAATAATAATGATTGTTGTGGCTCGTGCCTTGTTGGGTGCGAGCCACATGCATTCTTACTGATTTTGATAATTTAATTATTGGTAATATTGATACCTGAATTACTACTCATGTGATTCCACTCAATTACTTATAACTTAATTACTTATAATTTAAGAACCTATACAACAACAAACACTGCATTCATACCGCACATTCAACAAGGTAGGTTTCTCGTGGTATTTCGCGTATATGTGGAAAAACGCAATGGTTTTGACGTTCAAGCACAACAGCTTTTACATGAGCTTAAGGAAATTCTTGGCATAAGCGCGATTACTTCCGCACGCATTATCAATAGATACGATGTAGAAGGTATTGGGGAGGATTTGTTCAATACTGCTGTACGAACAGTATTCAGTGAACCACCAGTTGATAATACGTATGATTATTTGCCTATTGAAACAAGCGAGCACGTGTTCGCTGTCGAATTTTTACCTGGGCAGTTTGATCAGCGCGCGCAATCCGCAAGCGAATGCATTCAGCTTATTAGTCAAGGTGAGCGCCCAATTGTGCGAACTGCTAAAGTCATTGCATTAAAAGGCGATCTTGATGACGCAGCTATGCAAGCTATTAAACATTACATTATTAATCCTGTTGAAGCGCGTGAGGCAGCTCTCGATGAAGTCAATAGTTTGCAACGCGAAACAGTTGTTCCAGCAGATGTTGAAGTAGTGAATGCGTTTAATGATTTAGATGATGCAGGTTTGCAAGATTTTATTCATTCGCGCGGTTTAGCTATGGATTTGGCTGACGCAAAGTTTTGCCAGCAGTATTTCCGTTACGAGCAGCGGAATCCTACTATTACTGAGATTCGCGTTATTGATACATACTGGTCTGATCACTGCCGTCACACGACTTTTGGTACTGAGCTTACTGATATTACTATTGACGACGATACAGTGCAAAAAGCTTTCCAACGTTATCTTTCATTGCGCAGTGAACTTCAACGCGAAAATAAGCCTGTGTGCTTAATGGATATGGCTACTATTGGCGCTAAATATTTGAAGCATACTGGTGAATTAAAGAATTTGGATGAGTCCGAAGAGATTAATGCTTGCACAGTAAAAGTTAAGGTTGACGTGAATGGTCATGATGAAGATTGGCTGTTCCTATTTAAGAATGAAACACATAATCATCCTACGGAGATTGAGCCTTTTGGTGGCGCTGCTACGTGCATTGGCGGCTGCATTCGAGACCCTCTTTCTGGACGTTCCTACGTTTACCAAGCTATGCGCGTGACTGGTGCTGCGGATCCTCGTACGCCTATTAGTGAAACTTTAAATGGCAAACTTCCGCAGCGAAAAATCGTAACTTCTGCTGCAGCCGGCTATTCTTCTTACGGAAATCAGATTGGTTTAGCTACAGGTGAAGTTCATGAGTTATACCACCCGGGGTATGTTGCTAAGCGCATGGAAGTTGGTGCTGTTGTTGCCGCTACCCCAGCCGACCATGTACGCAGGGAAACTCCTGCTCCTGGCGATGTGATTATTCTTCTTGGCGGACGCACTGGTCGCGACGGCATTGGTGGAGCTACCGGCGCTTCTAAAGCGCAAGATGTTGAAAGCATTGAAGAATGTGGCGCTGAAGTACAAAAAGGTAACGCTCCTATTGAGCGTAAATTGCAAAGGTTATTCCGTCGCAAGGATGCGTGCCAGCTTATTAAGCGTTGTAATGATTTTGGTGCTGGCGGCGTTTCTGTTGCAACTGGCGAGATTGCTGACGGTTTAACCATTAATCTCGACAAGGTCTCTAAAAAGTATGAAGGTCTTGATGGCACTGAGCTTGCGATTTCTGAATCTCAAGAGCGTATGGCTGTAGACGTTGCTGCCAATGATGCTGAAGCATTTTTGCAGTATGCTCGTGAAGAGAATCTTGAAGCAGAAATTGTAGCAACTGTTACTGAAGAAGCTCGTATGCGCATGACTTGGCGCGGAAAAACCATTGTGGACTTAAGTCGCGCGTTCTTAGCTTCTAATGGTGCTCCAAAACAGCAGGTACTTCATATTGAAGCTGGAAAATCTTATACGAACCCGTGGCAAGATAAGTCTGATTTGACGCTTACTGAGCGTATGCGTGCTCTTGTTTCAGACATTAATATCGCTTCTAACAAGGGTTTGTCAGAACGTTTCGACTCTACGATTGGCGCTGCGACTGTGCTTATGCCTTTTGGCGGTCGTCGTCAGCTTACTCCTGCTCAAGCTATGGTTGCGAAATTCCCAGTATTTGGTGAAACCAATACAGCTTCCGCAATGGCTTGGGGCTTTAACCCATATTTGATGGAAAAGAATCAGTTTACTGGAGCTTACGTTGCAGTTGTTGAGTCTTTAGCAAAACTTGTAGCAAGTGGTTTCACGCGCGAACGCGCTTATTTGAGTTTGCAAGAGTATTTTGGCAAGCCTCACGACGTTCCAGAACGTTGGGGTAAACCGGCTGCAGCAGTTCTTGGCGCTTTAAGTGCGCAGCTTGATTTTGGCGTGGGTGCTATTGGCGGCAAGGATTCTATGAGTGGTAGTTTTGAGCATTTGGATGTGCCACCAACTTTAATTTCGTTTGCTGTTTCCACTGGTGACGCGCGTTTAACTGTTTCGCCTGAATTTAAGGGTGTCAATCATAAAGTTATACGCATTGCTCCAAAATATAAATCCGACGGAATCACTCCTGAAAAGGAAAGTTTCCTTGAAACTCTGAGTATTATCGAAAATATTACGAAGAATAAGCAGGCTCTTGCTATTGCCACACCTGGCTATGGTGCTAGTGCAGAGAGCTTATTCAAGATGACGCTTGGAAATCATATTGGTCTAACTTTATTCAACAATATAAGCGACGACGATTTATTTAAGCCAGCATATGGCACATTCTACGTAGAACTTCAAGAAAACGCAGAAGTACCGTCTCAAACGGACGCAAGTTTAGTTGATATTGCAATTATTGGCGAAACAAAAGAAAATTACGCAATCACTTCAGCTAGTGGTGAAGAAGTTGATTTGCTTGATTTGCAAAAAATTTGGGAACATGAGCTTGCTTCAATCTTCCCATATAAGAAGCCTGGTGAAATTGTAGAAACTATTAATCATGAAACTCATGTTTCTACTACAAAACGCGCGCACACAGGAAATCTAAAACCGCTTGCGCATCCTCGCGTTGTTATTCCAGTTTTCCCTGGAAATAATTGCGAATACGATACTCAAGCTGCTTTTGAGCGCGCAGGCGCCGACGCACATACACTTATTATTAATAACTTAAGTGCCAAGGATATTGCTGAGTCTGCTAATAAGCTAGTTGAAGAAATTAAGAAGAGTCAGATTGTTATGATTCCTGGTGGTTTCTCCGGCGGCGATGAACCGGATGGTTCAGCAAAATTTATTACAGCATTCTTTAGAAACCCTGAAGTTACGGATGCTGTGCGCGATTTACTTCAGCATCGCGATGGCTTAATGCTGGGTATTTGCAATGGTTTCCAAGCACTTATTAAACTTGGTTTGGTTCCGTTTGGAGATATTATTCCTATTGATGCTCAATGCCCAACTCTTACCTACAACACTATTGGCAGACATCAAAGTCGCATTGTTCGTACACGCGTCGCTTCAAATATGTCTCCATGGTTAAACAATACGCAGGTTGGAGATATCCACACGGTTGCAATTTCTCATGGTGAGGGTCGTTTTATTGCAACTGACGAAGTGATGCAAAAACTCATACAAAACGGTCAAATTGCTACACAATACGTTGATAGTAATGGTGTACCGAGCATGAGTCTTAGCGTTAATCCGAATGGTTCAATGATGTCAGTCGAAGGCATTACTAGCCCAGATGGCAGAGTTTTTGGAAAGATGGGTCATTGCGAGCGCGCTGGTCGTGGCTTGTATGTCAATATTCCTGATTTTCACGAGCAGCCACTGTTTCATGCTGGCGTAGAGTACTTTACAGCATAAACAATCCACTATTATTACGCTTAATTATGGTGAAAAGTTTATGCAGCATGATTAATAATTCAGCAAACACAGTTATCGATTGGCAGGGGAGTAAAGATGTCTGCAGAGCTTGAAAACATTCATGAAGAGTGCGGTGTATTTGGCGTTTGGGGTCATTCGGACGCTGCTCGACTCACATATTTTGGATTGCATGCGCTGCAGCATCGTGGGCAAGAAGGTGCCGGAATCGTATCTAACGATAATGGTGCTCTCCACGTCTACCGTGGGTTAGGCTTGCTTACGCAAGTATTTAGTAATGAGCAGGTTATGGATCGTCTTACGGGAAACCGTGCGATTGGTCACGTGCGTTATGCTACCGCAGGTTCGGGAAGCGTTGATAATATTCAGCCTTTCTTGTTCCGATTCCACGATGGTGACGTTGCTCTTGCACATAACGGAAATTTGACGAATTGCACTAGTTTGCGCAATTCTTTGGAAAATAACGGTGCCATTTTCCACTCAAATTCCGACACTGAAATACTCATGCACTTAATCAGACGCTCTCATAAGCCAACTTTTATGGAATGTCTTAAAGAAGCATTACTTACTGTTCATGGCGGATTTGCTTACTTGCTACTTACACAGGATGCTTTAATTGGTGCTACGGATCCGAATGGTTTCCGCCCTCTTTCGCTTGGCAGAATGAATAACGGCGCATATGTGCTCGCTTCAGAAACATGTGCGCTTGATATTGTTCGCGCCGAATTTATTCGAGATATTGAACCTGGCGAAATTATTGTTATTAACGATAATGGCTACACCATTGAGCGTTATACGGATCATGTGCAGCATGCTGTATGCTCAATGGAGTTTATTTATTTTGCTCGTCCAGATTCCAATATTTACGGCATTAATGTGCACGCTGCTAGGAAGCGCATGGGTTCTCGTTTAGCTCAAGAGTCTCCTGTTGAAGCAGACATGGTTATTGGAGTACCTAATTCTTCGCTTTCTGCTGCCGCAGGATATGCAGAAGCAAGTGGACTTCCTAATGAAATGGGGTTAATCAAAAATCAGTATGTAGCTCGCACGTTTATTCAGCCTACGCAAGAATTACGCGAGCAGGGAGTGCGCATGAAGCTTTCTGCTGTGCGTAGTGTTGTTCAAGGAAAGCGTGTTATTGTTCTTGATGATTCAATCGTGCGCGGCACAACTTCTAAGAGAATTGTGCAACTTTTGCGAGAAGCTGGCGCTAAAGAAGTGCATATGCGTATTTCTTCACCTCCACTGAAATATCCTTGCTTCTATGGTATTGATATTCAGACTACGAAGGAGCTTATTGCTGCAAAACATTCAGTTGAAGAAATTCGCGATTACATTGACGCTGATTCGTTAGCATTTTTGTCGCTGGACGGGTTAGTTGAGTCGATTGGATTGCACAAGCCTGCGCCTTACGATGGTTTGTGTGTAGCGTATTTTAACGGCGACTACCCTACTGCTTTAGATGATTATCGTGAAGAATTTTTAGCTTCCCTTGCTCCTGAAGAGCGCAAGCATTTGCAAGAAATTAGCAAGCATAGTAAATATGCACACGAAAATCTTATATAGCCTAATAATTTACTTATTTACTGCAATTTATTAATAAAATTTAAGAAAATACGTATATTAATATGACGAAAGGAACCAACATGCCACACGCATATGAAGAAGCTGGCGTAAGCGTAGAAGCAGGATACGAAGTAGTGCGTCGCATCAAATCGCATGTGAATCGCACGAAGCGCCCAGGCGTTATGGGTGGCATCGGCGGATTCGGCGGATTGTTTGACTTAGCATCCCTCGGTTACAAAGAGCCTGTGCTCATTTCCGGCACAGACGGCGTTGGAACCAAGCTTATGGTCGCCAACATGATGCATAAACACGATACGATTGGCATTGATTGCGTTGCGATGTGTGTCAATGATATTGCAGCACAAGGCGCAGAACCACTGTTCTTCCTTGACTACATTGCTTGCGGTAAAAATAATCCTGCACTTCTTGAACAGGTTGTTGCAGGCGTTGCAGACGGTTGCGTGCAAGCTGAAGCTGGTTTAATTGGCGGAGAGACTGCTGAAATGCCTGGAATGTACGCTGAAGACGAGTACGATCTTGCTGGCTTTGCGGTTGGTGTTGCAGAGCGCTCCAATATTGTTGACGGTTCTACTATTACTTCCGGCGACGTGCTGATTGGTCTACCTTCTTCCGGAGTCCATTCGAACGGTTTCTCGCTGGTTCGTAAAGCTTTGTTTGACGAAGCAGGATTGAGCGTTGATACGAAGTTAGACGAGCTTGGCGAAAAAACGCTTGGCGAAGTATTGCTTGAGCCTACGCGCATTTATGTAAAGGCTTTGAAGCCACTGTTTGCTGAGCATCTTATTAAGGGAGTTGCTCATATTACAGGCGGCGGATTTATTGAAAATATTCCGCGCATGTACGCAGACGATTTGGCTGCAAACATCGACACTCATAGCTGGAATGTTCCGCCTATTTTTGACGTTATTGAACAAGCAGGCAAAGTTGCTCACGCTGAAATGTTCAACGTTTTTAATATGGGCATTGGCATGGTTTTGGCAGTTGATGAAAGCAAAGCAGACGACGCAATGCGAATACTAAACGAGCATAACGAAACCGCTTATATTATTGGCAAGATGACTAAACGCGAAAACGTTGCAGTCGAATTGCAATAAAACTATAAAGGACAAAAAATGAAAGTTTTAGTAGTTGGTTCCGGCGCGCGCGAACACGCTATTGCACATGCACTTCTTAAAGGCGAAAGCGTTGAAGAAGTAACTGTTGCTCCTGGAAATCCTGGTATTGCAGCAGACGGCATTCAAACTGTAAACATTAGCCAGTCGAATCACGAAGCTCTTATTACGTTCATTAAAGATAACAACTACGATTTTGCGTTTATTGGTCCTGAAGTGCCACTGATGAACGGTATTGTTGATGACTTTGAAGCTCATGGTATTCCAGCCTTTGGCCCAAACAAGCATGCGGCTCAAATCGAAGGTTCTAAAGATTTTGCCAAAAAGCTTATGGCTCGCCACAATGTTCCAACGGCAGCATACCAAACTTTTGACGCTTTAGAGCCTGCGCGCACCTATGTACTTGAGCATGGTGCTCCAATTGTGATTAAGGCGGACGGCTTGGCTGCCGGCAAAGGCGTTACTGTTGCTATGGACGAGAACACTGCTCTCGAAGCCTTGGAAGATATTTTCGTCGATCACCGTTTTGGCGCCGCTGGAGCAAAAGTTGTGATTGAGGAATTCTTGCAAGGTCAAGAGTTTTCGCTGATGAGTTTTGTAAGCGGAACCGACTTTTGGGTTATGCCAATTTCGCAAGATCACAAGCGTGCTTATGACGGCGACAGAGGGCCAAATACTGGCGGAATGGGAGCTTATAGCCCTGTGCCACAAATCAGCGACGAAACAGTTCAGCGCGCTATAGACGAAATTGTGCGTCCAACTGTTGAAGGACTAGCTCAAGAAGGCACACCTTTTACTGGCGTACTGTACGCTGGCTTAATCGATACGAAAGATGGTCCAAAAGTTATTGAGTTTAACGCTCGTTTTGGGGATCCAGAAACAGAAGTTGTGCTCCCACGATTAACATCAGATTTTGGCGCTGCTATCTGGAATATTTTGCATCATAAGACACCAGTTTTTACTTGGCAAAAAGAGGATGTGACACTCGGTGTCATTATTGCTAGTGAAGGATACCCTGGAAACTTGGTTACTGGCACACCACTTCCCCACATTCCTGCTGACGAAACGCAAGGACAGCATGTGTATTATGCAGGAGTAAAAAGCGCAGAAGAAACTCATAATCTCATCACTTCTTCCGGTCGCGTAGCTCTTGTGCAAGTGCACGGGAAAAATGTAACAGATGCACAAAACACTGTTTATACCATATTAGACAGTATTAATCTTCCGCACATGTTCTACCGCCACGATATTGCTTCAAAAGCATTACAGTAACAGTAATTGCTCACGACAGCGATTCCCAAATTTGAGAAATAACCCCAAATCTAACTATGGGACCCAATATTCCACTGGATCCCATAGTTAGATTTATTTATAAGCACACGGCTTAATGCAATTACGGCATAGTAAAGAAATTAGTATTGCGCGTATAGCTCTTCCCCGCTGTAATGTCATATTGTATAAGTTTATAGTCGTTAAGCAGCTGCTTCGTTTCTTTATCCATATCACGGTATGCCATTGGTCTGCCGTTACGATCCAAATAAATTGACTGACCTTCAGGAATCCTATCCCATCCTTGAATCGTATTAACAACCGGCGGTTCCATTGCACTCACATGCTTATGCAACATTGTAAGGAAAGCAATATAAGGAGAAACTCGCGCATTCATATGACGAGCAACTTGAGCAATAAAGAAGTTTGGCGAAGAGTACACATCAGTTTTAGCAGTATGCTTTTTCGTCACACTCGTTGCACGAGCAGCTTTATTTGACCAAATAAAGTAATCAGTTAAATGCAATATAAGAGAATTATTCTTATTCGCACTTGCAGTAGAATACGCTCCAGGAAGATGATCACCATAGAACAAAACCGTTACTGGCTTATGCAACTGATCCAGCTTCTTCAAAAACTTCTCAGTGGCTTTATCCGTATAGTTTGCTCCCTTAGCGTATGTTTGAATAATAGATGATTCTTCTTCACCTAACGGCGCATCATCATCAGTAGACGATACCTGAAACTCATTATTTTCATACCAATTGTTATACGGCATATGGTTTTGCATCGTAACCAATTGAATAAATTCTGACGACTTCTTACGAGCAATCGAATCCAAAACGCTATTGTATGCGGACTCGTCAGAAACATAAGGATTCAAATCAATACGATGCTTGTATTTAATAACTTCAGGACGTCGAAGCGTATAGAACTTAGTAAAACCAAACTTCTTATAATTCTTAGCACGCAAATACATAGACGGTTCAAACGGATGGAAAGCAAGAGAATTATTACCATCATTCCAATACTTATTGATAGTAGGCGTCCACGAAAGTTTTGGAACTAACTGCTGATACGGACTCGTAAGAGAAGGATCAAAATTAACCATGCTCAAACCAGTCATCGTCATATATTCAAGATTTGCAGTTCCACCACCATAGCCAGAGGAAAGCATAAGACCACTATCCGTGCTTTTCTTCACACCGTTTATAAATGGAGTTACATTCTTATTAAAAGCAAGTCCTGGAACGCGAGCAGGATTCGCAAATGATTCAGAAAGAATCACAATAAGCGTACGATCATTAATCTTATTGTTGCGCGAAGCGTTAATAATTTGCGCCTGCTTCTCATAACGAGCAACCACTTCTTTCATCGTACTTTCGCTATAATTAGCCGGCTTCGTCATCACTTTTGGATTTACTTGTCGCATAAAAGCTACTAGTGGGCCATTAATCTGAGCATCATATGAAGAATCCCACATTGCTGGAGTATCGCCCATAATCTTATTAAAAGAGTTAGCTACAGAACCAACTGTTCCAGCTGAAGCAATATAAAATGCGAACAGGCTTGCCATCACTACAAAAACGCCACCACGCATACCATAGCGCAAATCTTTGCGCTCAAACCACACAACCATCCCACGATTTTTATCGATCACATGAATCACCATAAACACGGCAATAAAGAAAATTATCGATAGAATCGCAAAAGCAATAACACGAGGCGCATTAGGCGGCAAGAATGTGGAAATATTGCCAGTATCACTCTGTAGGAAATTCAAATCTGCAGGAAGAATCGCCTCATTGCGCACAAATATTTTCATGTACTCTACAGTGGAAACCAGTGTAGCAACAACTAGCATTATGAGCGATGTAATCCAAAAACGGTTTATAACAATCAGCAACAAGCCGTAGAGAACAGCAACAACAAGCACATTCAGTAGAAACACAAAACTCAATACTGTCCACATATTGCTTACCATACGAACAAGATTTTCGTATAAAGCAAGAAAAGCTTGCTTTTTCGCACCAGCTTGCACACCAAGTTGAAGAATAGTAACAATCGCAATATCGTTAAGAACGAAAAATACTATATATAGCCAACGTGGAATTGCTATTTGATGTTCGTTGCATACGGTTCGCATCCGAGTAAAGAAATGTAACAACTTACTTTTGTGTTCTTCGTTGCATTCTTGTTTTTGTTGTTTACTGTTCTTTTGACGATTTTCTTGAACTACTTCTTTTTTCTCTTCTTTTCCTTCTTTTCCTCTTTCTTCTTCACCTTCTTTTGCTTTACTTTTCAAAGATTCCTCTGCAATTGTATTCATAATCTATTCCAATCGTTCCACATCAACGAACATATAAAGACCACATATATAGCTTCTTATTGTAATTATGAGCCTCGTCATAGTTTATTTTTATAAGCAACACTGCAAATATTCATACTTACGATGGATTACAATATGCGCTTCAACTACGTATTATTAGAAATATGTAATCATCGTATTAAAGACAGTCTGTAACAAGTAGAAAACAATCAATAATAAAAATAAAAGCTAATATTGAGAAAAATTTCAGATACATACGTTATATTAACAAGTTTGGTAGCGCATTGTGCATATCAACAACGATAACCATAATTCAAACGTACTCAACGAGAAAGTGTAGGGCTCAAGTATGCTGCAATTGGCAAAAGTAAGTCTTTTGCAAGGCTGGCTGCCAACAAGCTTATTTAGCGTAACTGGCATTGCTCTAGTATTACTGATTGTCATACGAACCAAAAAAGGCAAGCACTTACTGCACTTACTCTTACAACTTGGAGTTGCAAGCATAGCTTTTATTCTTGGTGGCGGCATTGCTTGGCTTATTTCCGACGTATTTCTTGTGTTTGGCGTAAGTCTCGGTTGGCTTGTTATTCTTTCTATTGCATGCGGTTTTGGTCTTATTGGTTTTGCGGGAGCAGCGTTAGTGCTTTCACGCGGATGGAAAAGACTGATTGCAATCATTTCGATTCTTCTCACAATAACAAGCACTGCACTACGCGTTGACATGGTGTATGGAGAGTACACTACGCTTGGCTCCATATTCGGCATGGGTAATTTTCCAAAACTAGAAATCACGAAAGAAAAATCAGCTACAGCCAGTATTCGAGAATGGCGGACCCTAGCAGAACATCATAAATTACCAAAATTACCACAAAAAGGCATTGTACGTTCAGCATATATTCCCAATACCGCATCTCACTTTAATGCACGCACAGCAAACGTATACTTACCACCAGCAGCATTAGTCAAGCATCCACCAAAATTACCTGTTATGGTTATGATGGCCGGTCAACCTGGTAGTCCTAATCATTTTTTTGCTGCAAGTGATATTGCGCGCACATTAGACACCTACGCGCAAAAACACTACGGTCTTGCACCTATTGTTGTAGCGCCAGATCAAAACGGCGCAGCAACGCACAACTCACTGTGCTCAGACACTCACGTGTATGGCAAAGCAGAAACCTATTTAATGCGCGATGTACCACGTTGGATCCGCAAACATTTACCCGTAAGTAAAGATCCTAGTATGTGGCTTATGGGAGGCTTCTCACAAGGCGGCACGTGTGCTACACAATTAGTTCCAGCATACCCACACATTTTCAGTGCAATATATTCAGCAGGTGGCGAACTAGAACCAACATATGTTAACCGTCAAGAAACTATTAAACACTACTTTTATGGTAATGCAGCTTCATATGAGCGGCACGTTCCCAGCAATGTTATGCGCAAGAACGCTCCTTTAAAGCAGGATTATTACGCTATTGCCGGATCTTGGGATCCTAAATCTCAATCCAATCAAGCAACTATTGCTATCAGCGCACATAAAGCTGGTATGAACGTTCTCACTATGCTTGCTCAAGGATCAGGTCATGATTGGCATACTGTACAAGCAGGATTGCGTATCGTTATCGACCGATTCTGTAAAAAAACTGGTATTGCAAATAGCGCACCAAATTTACATACGTATCCAAATGTACAAATTCTTGTTAACCAACACGTGAATCGACACTAATATGAAACTGTTCTTTTTCCAAAAATATCGCAAGCAGAACAACGCTGAGATTGCTCATAATTCGTCGAATCATCACACGAAAATTTTAGCTAAAGATTTCATCATGTGGCTGCAGCAACGAGTTTTCGCAATTACGTTAACTTGTGTTTTTATTATTATTAACTGCATCCACTGGTTAACCATTACGTTGATGCATATTTATACTTACGGCACGAATGCTACTCTCGCACAATTATTTATGCGTCACCATCCTGCAAAAGGTCCAAGTTTCTTCTTCGGACATGGCAATGTCACAAATTTGCTAGTCAAAATATGTCATTCGCTTATTTTTGTTAACAGTATGCCGTCGCTGCTTGTTAATTGTTTATTAGTTATTGTGCTTATCGGTGTTGCTGAAACACGTATTAGTAAATTGCGTATTATTACCATCGCAATAGTAAGTACAACAATCGGCATAATAGTTGGTCTTACGATTATCGGTAATCTTTCTATCATTATTCGCAATATGCATTGGATTACTAAAATCCCTATTAGACTATCACCATTCACACTGTTTATCGGCACTTTTATGGCATCTGCAGCTTATGAATCAATTTTATGGCATAGACGCATGCTGGTAATCGGTTACGCTATCACTTCAGCAATGATGCTTTACAGTGGTAATCCTGGTGACTATTGCACTATTATTGCGGCACTTACTGGTCATATTATTGGCAATCTTATGTGCAAGTCAAAGAACGTGCAGCAAAAAGTAAATTGGTGGGAAGGAACTGATTACGAAATTCATCGACTTTTTGCTGTAGCACAAAGCATTGTGGCATTAGGACCAGTATTAGCATTATCGTCTCGCTCGCATGCTGGCATTCTTACTACACTTGGCTTATTTATGTCACCTCAAATGGGTTCTAAGCCATGGCTTACCCGATGCATGACAAATTACAGCACTAATAGCTGCTTACTTCATTCTGGTTTACATCATGCAACTATTGGCGGTTTATGGATTCGTATTCTGCTACCGATGATCACTATGCTGATTATCGCTTGGGGATTGTTGCGCGGACGTAAACTTGCAGCATGGACAGCTATAGTTATTAACGCATTAACAGTATTGTATGCTGGCATGTATTTTGCTGTTTTGCCGTTAATTGCCACGAGTCAACATGTTTCATCGCATCAACATAATGCGGTTGCTGTTGCTTTTATGCTTACTGTACTTCCACCACTACTTATCACTATTCTACTCATCATTAATGTAAAACATTTTTCTATTCGCACAAATCGACTGCAAGTGCGCTTAGGTTTAATTGCTATTATTATCGCTTTATACATTACCGGTACCGGGTATATTACTTTAAGCCTTATGATACCCGACGATTTTAAACCGTCTGCCGATATTTACCATTTACTACGCGATCTACCAGGGCGCTGGATGCCACTCGGCTTTGGTAATCGTTCTAATGCCATGCTTCGCACAGAAACACCATTATCTTCGGCATTAGCGCAGTCTGTTGGCGTAATATTTTGGGCAGTGCTGTTTATGGTGTGCTTTACTTGGTTCCGCAGTAAGCTTTCTACAAGCGAACAAGATAGAAAACGAGCAAGCTCTTTAGTAGAACTTGGCGGCAATACGATGAGCTTTATGACCACATGGCCAGATAATCATTACTGGTTCTCACAAACTGGTCAATCTGCTATCGCCTACCGTCTAAACTACGGTATTGCGCTCACTCTTACTGGTCCTTTTGGTAATACAAACGAATATAAGCAAGATCTTCGCAGATTTATTCAAGTATGTGAAAAAAATTCGTGGACTCCAGCATTTTATGCTGTCCACGATCATATACGTCAAGAACTAGAAAATCTTGGTTTTACCGCTATTAAAGTCGGTACTGACATGCTAGTAAATCCTCACGAATGGCAGACTCGCGGCAAAAAATGGCAAGATATTCGCACTGCTATTAACAAAGCAAAACGAGACGGTATTGTTGACGTCTTAACTACTTATAATGAAGCACCATGGGATATTCAACAGCAGATTGTAGAAATTTCAGAAGAATGGGCTGAGTTGAAAGCTCTTCCGGAAATGAAATTTACTTTGGGTGGCTTGGATGAGCTTCAAGACGAACGCGTAAAAATTTTATATGCCATTAACCAGCAAGGTCGCGTTCTAGGCGTAACAAGCTGGATGCCTACGTATCGCAATCACCGGATTATTGGTTGGACGCTTGATTTTATGCGTCACCGTACTGATAGCCCTAACGGCATTATGGAATTACTTATTGCGCGTATGGCAGAACGCTTACGCGACGAGGGCTTAGAGCACCCTGAATCAGCTGTAGAATTTATGAGTCTTTCTGCAGCACCTTTGGCTGGTATTGACGAACAGTCATTGCATGACGGCGAACCGCAATCAACCAATGTTATTACTCACGCACTTTCCATGATGTCAGATATTTTGGAACCTGCTTACGGTTTTAAATCATTGTACTTCTTCAAGAAAAAATTCCAACCAACAGCAAGTTCAGTGTATATCTGCTACATGGATTCGGCAAAATTAGCACAAATCTCGCTAGCTGTAACTCACGCGTACTTGCCAGAAGCTAGTGCAAAGCAAATATTAGAAATGGCTAAATCGCTACGACCGAAAAGTGGTGAGACGAACAAATAAAACTGAAACTTAACAAATAATTTGTTAAGTTTTGTATCAAACTTCGGCGAGTTCTCCCTACGGTTGCGTAAAGTAACAAGTGCACGTCAGGGAGGTTCATCGTGTCAGAAATAAAGCCAACCGTCGCTGTCGTTATGGGATCCTCAAGTGATTGGGAGACTATGCGTCATGCTTGTGAAATCCTCGATAAGTTCCAAATTCCTTATATGAAACGGGTTATTTCCGCACATCGTACGCCAGAACTTATGGCTGACTTTGCGCATAATGCCCGCAAAGAAGGGTTCCATATTATTATTGCTGGAGCTGGTGGAGCTGCCCACTTGCCTGGCATGATTGCTGCACAAACTACGCTGCCTGTTATTGGCGTACCAGTGCGTTCTCATGCTCTTTCAGGGTGGGATTCACTGCTTTCGATTGTGCAAATGCCAGGAGGTATTCCTGTTGCAACAACTGCTGTCGGTAACTCTGGAGCCACTAACGCAGGCTTACTTGCCGTAAGTATTCTAAGCACAACCGACGAGCGTCTTGCCAGCGAGCTTGCAGCGTATCGCGAAGAACTTAAAGCGAAAGTTGAGGAATCTAATGCCGACCTTATCTGAAGTTACTAATGGCGCTGTTGAACGCTTAATGCCAGGTGCCACTATTGGAATCATCGGTGGCGGTCAGCTGGGACGCATGATGGCTATTGCGGCACGTCATATGGGCTTTAGAATTGGTGTTCTTGACCCGACGCTTGATTGCCCTGTGTTCCAAGTGGCAGATTTACAAGTTGAAGCTAATTATGACGATCCAGAGGGCTTAAGAGAACTTGCAGAACGTTGCGATGTACTTACGTATGAGTTTGAAAACGTGAGCGCAGACGCACTCGATAAAGTTCGTCATCTTACTGCTATTCCTCAAGGAACTGACTTGTTGAGAATTACGCAAGATCGCGTAAGTGAAAAAACCTTTATTAATAGTCATGGAATCGAAACAGCTCCATGGCGAGAAGTAAATAATCTTGACGATCTGGATACTGCTATTGACGAAATCGGTTTGCCTGCTATTTTGAAAACTCGCAGAGGCGGCTATGATGGTCACGGTCAGGATGTGCTGCGTACCGAAGAGGATGTAGCAAATATTCATCATCGTGCAGATCGCGGCGGCAAATTCCCACCTTCAATTCTTGAAGGTTTTGTTGATTTTGCTTTTGAAGCGTCTATTCTCGTTTCTGGCAACGGTAAAGATTTTGTAACGTACCCTCTGGTAAAGAATGTGCATCACAATAGTATTTTGCACATGACGCTTGCACCAGCTGTAGTTGATCCACAAGTTGAACATGCCGCGCACGAACTAGCTTTGAGATTAGCTCGCGGCTTTGAACTTGCAGGCACTTTAGGTATTGAGCTTTTTATTACGAAAGACAATCGCGTAGTAGTAAACGAACTTGCACCTCGACCACACAATTCTGGGCATTACACCATTGAAGCTTGTGATATGAACCAGTTTGAAGCGCATATTCGCGGTATTGTGGGATGGCCTTTGCAAAAGCCTAAGCTACTTTCTCCAGCAGTTATGGTGAATGTGTTAGGACAGCATGTGGCTCCTGTGCGCTCACTCATTTTGGAGCACCCAGAATGGCATGTGCACGATTACGGAAAAGCGGAAGTACGCAAGAACCGCAAGATGGGTCATATTACGGTACTCAGCGACGATCCAGTTGAAGCTGCGGCAGCCTTAGATTCTACCGGCTGCTGGGATGATGAGCTCGACTAAATACAATATATAGTAATAAAAGTAATAAATAAGTATATGTAACTATTGCAAGGTACTTGATGAGACTTACTACCTTGCAATAGTTGCTGTAAAAGTCTTGCAATAGTTGCTGCAAAACCCTTGCAATAGTTGCTGTAAAAGACATAACGAAAGGATGCGAGATGACTGACGGACCTTTACGTCGGCATACGAAGCAAAAAGAGATTGTACTCGCCTATTTGCGTGAATCTCGTAATTTTGTTTCTGCACAAGATTTACACCGCATCCTAGCTAAAAATGGTGAAATAATAGGATTAGCCACTGTGTATCGCAGATTAAATGCGCTTACACAAAGCGGCGAAGTAGACACTGTGCGTTTTAACGGACAACAATTATTCCGTATTTGTGACGAAAATACACATCATCACCATTTAGTATGTGAACGATGCGGAAAAACTGTTGATATTGAGCCACCTGATGACGAAGGATGGATTCATAAGATTGCGCAAGCGCACGGTTACACAGTCGTTGACCACACGCTAGAAGTATTCGGTTTATGCGAAAACTGCCGGAAGCAGTGAACGCGAGTTTCGTAGCGAGCGCTTATAGCGCGAGCGTTATCTCACGTTTGGAGCGTTCATAACCGTGAAACCCTCCAAACACGCGCAACTTATCTCACATTTGGAGCGTTCGTAACCGTGAAACCCTCCAAACACGCGCAACGACCTGCCGAAGCGCTTAAAGCGTAGTGCGAAAGCAATTCGGAGAGGAGAAGCGCGCACACTACCCCAAGTTTGGGGACTTAAGTAGGGTGCAAGTAAACAAAAGCGCGCAGACCTCGCTTGCGTTGAAAGCACACCGTGCTTTCAACCTTGAGCACTCGGCACTTTTTACCAAGCCCGAAATTCGGGTTATAGGCCAAAAGTGTGTAAGAAATCATGTCTTAGACCTTGCAATACAAGCGTTTTGCGGTAATCGAATCTGTCTGCTGCATATTCGCCACTACCCGGACAAAAACTGTGTAAAAAATCAGCTCATAACCCTTACGACAGTAAGACTCACAGCATATCGAATGTGGGCTATTTCTTATGCTAAGCGGCATTCCAAGTATGTATTAGCTGAATATAACA
>QWCP01000322.1_pt1 | contig 20308 bp, 20 predicted proteins | sample 1972561 | NCBI WGS metagenome assembly QWCP01 (sample SAMN09866705, study PRJNA288562) | Human vaginal metagenome isolate pre4_vaginal, whole genome shotgun... | isolation source: vagina | host: Homo sapiens | place: USA: California
CAAACTTTTTATAATTTAAGTAATGATAAAAGAAATTTGATTGATGAGGTTTTGAAGGATGAGTTCTCCACGAAGCCTTACAAGGATTGTAATGTGAAAAATATTGTGGAGAGGCTTTCTATTGCGCGTGGGAGTTTCTACCAATATTTTGATGATTTGATGGATAGTTATTTTTACATTTTGGATAAGGAAACGAAGGATGTGCATTTGCTTTTCATGTCTGTGTTGAAGAAGAACAACAACGATGTGTCCGTGGCGTTGGATGCTTTTGGAGATGAGGTGTGCGATGTGATTTTTGCGGATGGCGAGTATAATTTGTACAAGTTTAGGTATTTGTATTGGAATAGCGAGCTTGAAGATGGTTGGAGGGCTACGAAAAACGAGTATTACGAGATTTTCCAAGATAATTCTGATTGTATGAAACAAGAGCTTGTGTATTTTATGAAGGCGATTGTTCACAGTTTGATTGAAAGAAATTTCAAGGAAGAATGGACGAGGGATGTTTTCATTGAAAAATACAGGCTTCATATTAATTGGTTGAAGAAGGGAGTAGAACATGAAGATTGTTGAGAGTTTATTTGATGTGTGTTATTTGATGATTGTGGTGGCTTTTGGTGTGAGGTTGTTGTTGGAGAAGAAAAACGGCGCGAAGTTGTTCGGGATCATGGCGATAATGCTTGGTCTTGGCGATGGGTTCCATTTGATTCCGAGGGTGATTTCGCATTTGAGTCCCGGAGGTTTTGCGGCGCACGCGGCGGCGTTGTCGTGGGGTCAATTTGTGACGAGTATTACGATGACAATTTTCTACGTGCTTTATTATCATTATTATAGGATGCAAAGTAATGATACGGACAATGTGAAAAAATGGTTGATTTACGGCTTGGCGATTTCAAGGATTGGTCTTGTGTTGTTGCCACAAAATAATTGGGGAACGGCGGACGGAAATTATATGTTTGGAATTTACAGGAATATTCCTTTCTTGATTATGGGAATTTTGCTTGTAGTGTGGTCGTACAAGAAGAAGGAAATCCTCGCGTTCAAACACATGTGGATTTTGATTTCGTTGTCGTTTTTGTTCTACGTTCCTGTTGTGTTGTTCAGCAAGACTGTCCCTGCGATTGGCGCTTTGATGATGCCAAAAACTGTGGCGTATTTGTTGATTGTGTGGATGGGTTTCAAATATTTCGTTAGTGATTTTGGGGCAAATAATTTGTTCGCAAATTCTATTACGATTTTGATTATGGGGCTTATCGGTGGTGTGTTCTATCGTGAATTTACGAAATTTTACGCATTTACCGATGCAACTCATCTCGGCAAGGTTCACGTTCACACTTTGGTTTTGGGATTTGTCGTTAGTTTGTTGATTTATTTGTTGGCAAAAGATATGAAATATGTACAAACTTTTAAGAAACCTTATGAAATTTATCTGACAGGTCTTGTGTTCACAATCGCAAATATGGTTGTGATAGGAATTTACGAGGTCGTTCGTGAGGGATCGGATGTAATTGTGCGTGCGTCAATCGATGGAACTTCGGGCATCGGCCACATTGTCCTAGCAGTTGGAATTGTGTGGATGTTTGTGAGGGCATATAATTTGAAAATATCAGAACGATTGTGAGAGTAGCTTGCGGGCTACTCTTTTTGTGTGATGTGAGGTTTTCTTTGGGTATATATGTAATGAAAGTTATCGGAAATTTGAATTATTAAGGAGGATTTTTATGGCTAGAAAATTTGAAAAGGCCTGTGTCATTGGCGGCGGCGTGATTGGTTCGTCGTTTACTTTGCTTTTCGCGATGGGAACGATGGATGTTGTCTTGTATAATTTTGATGAAAATGAAGAGAACAAATCAAAGAAGATTATCGAAAAATACGTCGACGAATTGATTGAAAAGAATGTCGTTAGTGAAGACAAGCAAACGATAATGGCAAGAATTTGCTACACTACCGACGAAAAAGAAGCGATTGAATTTGCAGACATTGTGGAAGAATGTATTCCTGAAAACTACGATGTGAAAAAAGAATTCGTGAAGGTTTTTGAAAAATACGCAAAACCTGATTGTGTCTTGTGTTCTGCAACATCGGGACTACTTATCACTAAAATTGCAGAAGATGCCAAACATCCCGAAAGAATTTTCGGAGCGCACCCTTACAACCCACCTCATTTGATTCCACTTATTGAGATTTCACAAGGAGAAAAATCCGACCCGGAAATCGCAGATGCTCTTCGTGAATTGTTCGTAAGATTGGGCAAGAAACCTATTGTCATTAGAAATGAGGTTCCAGGTTTTATCGCAAACAGACTTCAAGCTGTAGTGCTTCGTGAAATGATGGATTTGGTGGATAAAGGTGTCGTTAGCATGGAAGATTGTGAAACTGCGTTGACATTTGGCCCTGCAATCAGATGGGCAATCATGGGTCCAGGACAAATATTTGAACTTGGAGGCGGTGAACACGGACTTCAAGGTTTACTTGACCATATCGGCCCTTCCATGGAAACTTGGCTAGAAGATGCTGCTACATGGACGAAATTCACAGACGACATCAAGAAGAAAACAGTCGACGGTATCCACGAAGCAATCAAAAACAGACCTCAAGACATCGGAAACACTCACGAAACACTTGCCAAATATCGTGACGGAATGCTTGTAGAAATACTACGACTTCACAAAGATTTTAAGATTTAATAGTAAAACAGCAAATCTCCCGAGTTTTTCGGGAGATTTTTGTGTTTAAAAATATTTTTAAGTTTTTTGATTTACATTATTTTTTTATTCTTGAGATAATTTTTCCCACTCTTCACGTGTGACGCCGTATTTAATACTATCGTAATATGTGCCTTTCCAATAGCGAACTTTCCTGATTCTTGCCTCTTGTGTGAATCCGATTTTTTCTGCAGCCTTCATCATTCGTGGATTGCCGCTAAAAGTAGTCAGTCCTAGATGTTCGATTTGTGGGTTATCATTGAACACTTCACTTGTCCACAATTTGATGGCTTTTGTGCCTATGGATTTGTTCCAGTAATTTTCGTCGTATATCACAATCCCTATCTCCATCCATCTAGTTTTCTCGTCAATCCAATTTTGAGATACCATACCAACGACAACACCGTCTACTAATATAGCTTTGCAATTGGGTTGTTGAAGATATTTCCAAATACCAGATTTTTCAAATGATTCTAAGCTATCAAAAGAAATATAATCTTCAAAATACGGTCCATTGAACTTCGCCCACTCTGGTGATTTTTCGTAAAATCCATCTCTCCATATCTTTTCTTTGTGCTTATCGGCAAATCTTTCCAGTTGTATTTTCATCTTCTCTCCTTGTGTAATGAATACATAATCAATTAATGTTCAAATTTTTGATTTTGCCCCACTACCCCCAGTATTTCTGATCCACTGTTCTATACCTGATGGCTTCCATCAAATGTTTGGCTTCGATGTTTTCTTTTCCGTCTAGGTCTGCAATTGTGCGTGATATTTTGAGTATTTTATCAAATGATCTGGCGGAGAATTTGTATTTGTCGAATGCCAATTGTATGATGGAGTTTAGTTCGTCGTTTAATTTGCAGTATTTTCTAATTTGTCGGGTGTTCATTTTCGAGTTGGTCGTGATTTTTTCGTTTTTGAAGCGTTGTTTTTGGATTTCTCGTGCTGCTTCGACACGTTTTTTGATTTGTTCTGATGTGTCGCATTTCTCATCTGTTGTGAGTTCGTCCAATTTTACTGGTGAAACTTCGACATGGATGTCAATTCTATCGAGTATCGGGCGGCTGACTTTGTTGAGGTAATTTGCGATTTGGTTTTGCGAGCAAGTACATTCGTGGTTTGGATCTCCGTAGTATCCACAAGGACACGGATTCATTCCTGCAACAAATAGGAAATTTGCAGGGTAGGACAAGGACGCGTTGACTCTTGTGATGGTTATGTTTTTCGTTTCAAGTGGTTGGCGCAACACTTCTATTGTCGATTTGGAAAATTCTGGAAGCTCGTCCAAGAACAATGCTCCGTTGTGTGCGAGGCTGATTTCCCCTGGTTTTGGAACTCTACCACCACCTATCAGGCTGACTTGACTTGCGGTGTGATGAGGCGAACGAAACGGTCTTGTGGTTACGATGTTTTTTTCACCGAGTAATCCAGCTACGGAGTAAATTTTCGTGGTTTCCATTATTTCATCGAAGCTCATGTCGGGCAAAATCGTGCTGAGTCTCATAGCAGACATTGTTTTGCCGCTTCCAGGAGGCCCAATCATCAACAAATTGTGAAATCCCGCCGCAGATATTTCCATCGCTCTTTTGAGAAATTTCTGCCCTTTTATATCCGAAAAATCAACGTCGTATTGTATTTCTTGCTGCATGATGTCAATATCATCCAGAATTTTAGTTTCTTGTTCGCCATTTAAAATCCTGATGATTTCATCCAAACTTTCCACACAAACCTTCTCTATTCCTTTGACCATGCTGCATTCTTGTGCGTTTTGTTTGGGTATGTAAACTCGTTCGTATCCCAAATCTTTAAGTGACAACACCATGCACAACGATCCATTCACCGGATTCAATCGTCCATCCAATGATAGTTCGCCAATGAACGCCCATTTTTCCGAAAAATCTTCCACTACTCCCATTGATTGCAAAATCGCCATTGCAATCGCAAGGTCTAGCTGGGAACCTTCTTTTCTCAAATTTGCCGGCGCCAAATTAATCGTGATACGTTTCACTGGAAATCTGATTCCAGTGTTTTCAATCGCAGAGCGCACTCTTTCCTTGGATTCTTTTATAGAAGTATCAGGAAGGCCAACAATGTTAAACGAACGCAAGCCATTCGCAAGGTCGCACTCACATTCCACGACATATCCGTTCAACCCTTCCAAACAACACGTTTTTACTTTCGAATACATATTTTCTCCTTGTTATTAATTATTAATGTGATTTCTATCGAAAAATTGACAATTACGCATTTTGATTTTTCAATAGACATTAATTATCAACCAATTTTATACAAACTTATTATCTATATTATATCACTGTATTTGGACAAATAAAAAATCGGTGCAGATAATTCTACACCGAAAATTTTCTATTCTTGAGATTTTTTCATGATTTCTTGTACAACCTCGTCTTTTTCGATTTTCTCAGAAACTCTGTTGATGTTTGGATATTCTTTCCAGGATTTTGGAGTAAGTTCGCTCCAACGAGTAAGAACGTAAACATAAGCATCCAACACAGTTTTCTTGTTTTTGTAAACGTGATCACCGTCACCAATCAAACGGTCCAAATGAGTCATCATTTTGTCGATAGTTTCAAATGATTTTTGTTTGATTTTATCAATCTCTGCTTCATCAGTTGATGTTGTCAAGCCAGCCGGTACGAACAACGCTTCAAATGCTGGATGGAAATCTCCAGTCATAAAAGCCATGATTTCGTCAAATTGGAACTTGTCTTCGGGACTTTCATCAGCTCCCAAATCTTTTTCGGGGTATTTGTGCAAAACGTAGCGAAGAATTGCTGCCAATTCGCTTCTCACAACACCTTCTCCAATGTCTAGCGCTGGAACTGCTCCCAATGGATTGATTTTTCTGTATTCATCTGTTCCAAGTTGTACCTTTTCTACCTCGTAATCTGCGCCTGCCCATTCCAATGCAATCCAACAAGCAACAGCGCATGTACCTGGTGCGTAATATAATTTCATATTTTCCTCCTTTTGTTCATTTATTTCATCGTAAATTGTATACCCTTTATTCTTTTTTAATAATCAAAGTGATTGGGCAAATTTGAAAATTTGTGTTACAAATTTCTCGGATAAATTTTTGAAAATTCAAATTAATGTGCTATAATAATCACAGAGTGTTTAACACGAAGGGGTACACCACCGCGGGTGTAGGTTTCCTTCGTGTTATTTTTTTTAGGGGGTGAATTATGATTACTGTAAATTCTGTAGAATATCCATTCGAAGAAAATTCTTCTTTGAGAAAAGTATTGGAAGATTTGAACTTCAATGTGAAGTTGACGGTTTGCGAAGTGAACAAAAACCTCGTCAAAAAAGTTGACTACGATAATTTTATAGTCACTGATAACGACGAAATCGAGGTGTTTTCATTTGTTGGAGGAGGTTAAAATGGAGAATATTTTCAAAAGACAAATCCCCGAGCACACACACATTTTCAGAAAATCTAAAATTATAATCCTTGGATGTGGCGGTTTGGGGACAAATTTGTGTTTCATGCTCGCAAAATCAGGCATTGGCACCATCAAAATAGTGGACTACGACAAGGTCGAATATTCCAATTTGAACAGACAAATTTACAGGCCAACAGATGTCGGCAAATACAAGGTCGATGCGTTCAAGGAAATTTGCGGTGAGTTCTTGCCATTTGCAAATATTTTTGTTGAGAACATCAAAATCACAGAAAACAACATCGACGAATTGACCGAAGGCTACGATATCGTGCTTGAAGCGTTGGATGATGAGTACGCAAAATCATTGGTGTTGGAGCATTTTATCGGAACGGACAAGAAGCTCATATCGGTGTCTGGAATTGGCGGCGTGAAAAAATTAGATATGAAAATTAAAAAAATGAACAACATTGTAGTTTGTGGTGATTTTGAAACGAAGACAGACATCGGCTTGTACTATCCAAACGTGATGATGGCGGCAAGCACACAAGCTATAATCGCACTTAATTGGTTATTGGAGGAAAATAATGGAAGATAAATTGATTTTGGGTGGCAAATCTTTCGATTCGAGATTTATTCTTGGATCTGGAAAGTACGATCCCAACCTTATCAAAGCTTGCGTGGAATCTGCAGGCTGCGAGATGATTACTGTGGCACTTAGACGTGCAAATACAGACGATACGAAAAATATTTTGAATTTTATCCCAGAAAATGTGACGATAATTCCGAACACTTCAGGAGCGAGAAACGCAGACGAAGCGATCAGAATTGCAAGGCTTGCTCGTGAAATGGGCTGCGGCAATTTCGTAAAAATAGAAATCATGCGTGACAGCAAATACTTACTTCCAGACAACGTAGAAACGTTGAAAGCTACGAAAGTTTTGGCGGACGAAGGTTTCGTCGTTATGCCATACATGTATCCAGATTTGAACTTCGCAAGAGATTTGAAAGAAGCTGGTGCAAGTTGCATCATGCCATTAGGCTCTCCAATTGGATCCAACAAGGGACTTGCAACGAGAGATTTTATCCAAATCATCATCAACGAAATTGATTTGCCAGTGATTGTGGATGCAGGAATTGGCAAACCATCACAAGCGTGCGAAGCCATGGAAATGGGCGCAAGTGCAATCATGGCGAACACCGCCATCGCTACAAGCGGCGACATCAACAAAATGGCAGAAGCTTTCGCACTAGCAATCAAAGCAGGAAGACTAGCTCACATCGCAAAACCGGGCAGAGTGTTGGAAACAGGTGCTGACCCATCATCTCCACTCAGAGATTTCTTCAAGTAGGCGACAAATGGAAGAATTCAAATATTTTAATAGTATGGAAGACATTCATTCGGACATTTACGATAAATTATCTGAAAAATTAAATGAAGTAAAATCCGTAAATGTAACGGCTGATGATGTCAGAAGAACTTTGGGTAAAATCAAAAACAACGAAGCGTTGGACCATTTTGATTATTACAATATGTTGAGTGATTGCGCAATTGATTTTATAGAAGAATTGGGAGACATCGCGCAAAAACTCAGACTACAATATTTCGGAAACAACGTGTATTTGTTCAGCCCACTTTACATCGCAAATTATTGCGAGAATAGCTGCAAGTACTGCGGATTTAGAGCGAAATCAGATATCGTCCGTGCGAAACTTACCATGGATGAAATAGAATCTGAAATGAAACAAATGAGACGCGAAAAAATCGAAGACGTTTTGATTCTAACAGGAGAATCGCAAAAATACTCCTCGGTGGATTATATATGTGATGCCGTAAAATTGGCGAAGAAATACTTCCGTGTAGTTGGAGTTGAAGTGTATCCAACAAATGTTGAAGACTACAAGAAACTTCACGAAGCAGGTTGCGATTTCGTCACAGCTTTCCAAGAAACATACAACCCAACAAACTACAAATTCTACCACCCAACAGGACACAAATCTTGTTTTCCTTATCGATTGGACACACAAGAACGTGCAATCATGGGAGGAATTCGTGGCGTAGGGTTTGGGGCGTTGTTTGGACTTTCCGATGGAATTGAAGACTGTTTTTGTTTGGGAATGCATGCAAATTTACTGCAAAAAAAATACCCACACGCAGAAATCAGCATATCATTTCCACGAATCAGGCCAACAAAAAACGAAGAAGATTTGAACATAAAAGAAGTTCCTGAAACAAAATTGATGCAATTTATAATCGCAACCAGAATCTTCTTGCCATTCGCGCAAATCACAATCTCAACTCGAGAATCCAACGAATTCCGTAACTTGTCACTATTAATGGGCGCTACCAAAATCTCCGCAAGCGTCGACACAGGAATCGGAAGACGTAATGATGAAAAAGATAAAGGCGACGAACAATTTTTGATTAACGACACACGAACAGTCGACCAAGTAGAACGCGACTTGGCGAAGTACAACTTGTATCCTGTGTATAGTGACTACATTGATGTGTAGAAACAATTGACAAACAATTCCATTAGCCATACACTTAAATTATAATTATTTTGAGGAGGGGTTTATTTGAAGATAAAAACTCACAAGCTTGTTCAATGTGCAGTGCTTGCTGCACTTTGTTTCATCACGTTCACTTATTTGCAAATCAAGGTTCCTGTTCCGGGTGGAGATTTCACATCAATCCATTTTGGTAACGTGTTCTTGGTTTTGGCGGCGCTTTTACTTGGCGGGCTTTACGGTGGACTTGCTGGTGCAATCGGAATGACTATCGCAGATATTATGGATCCTGTGTATATAATGGTCGCTCCGAAGACTTTCGTGTTGAAGTTGTGTATTGGTTTGATTGTTGGAGCAATCGCTCACAAATCCAAGAAAATCAACGAATCTAACGACAACAAATACATTTTGAAGTGGGCGGTTATCGCTTCATGTGCAGGGATGTTGTTCAATGTGTTCGCTGATCCATTTGTAGGTTATTTTTATAAATTATATGTCTTGGGTCAACCACAACAAATAGCATCTGCATTGGCGAAAATCAGCGCTGGTGTAACTTTCTTCAATGCTGTTGTGACTGTTATCGTTGCAAATATTTTGTACATGGCAGTACGTCCAGTGTTGAAACGCTCACATTTATTGGATTAAAAAATGCGTCAGATTATTCTGACGCTATTTTTGTTGACAGTTTAAATAAAAGATATTACAATCAAGTTAGAAAGTAGGAAATTCTAACTTGAGAGGTGATAATATGTTAGTTGAACTTAAAGCAAAGTCGCAAGTGACAATTCCAAAAGATATTGTGAATTCTCTTGATTTAAACCAAGGTGACCAATTTGAAGTTATGGAAGAAGACGGCAAGATTATTTTCGTCCCTGTGGCTGTATATCCAGAACGTGTGATTGAAAATTTAAAAAAATCCGTTAAAGAACTAAAAGTTTCGATTGAAAATGGCGACCAACCTGTTTTTGACAATATTGATTCTCTTTTTGAAGAGTTGGACAAATAATGAGCTATAAAATAACTTACATAGATTAAATTAAAAAATGCGTCAGATTTTACTCTGACGCATGTTTTTATTGACAGTTTAAATATAAGAATGTGATCTATTATCTCAAATTTTCAAGAGCTTTTTTCAATTCTTCGATACTTACGTATCCTTCGATTGTTTTGTCGTCTGCGATTTTTCTTCCTTCTTCAATCGCAAGTTTTGTTTCATCGTTTACAGAATCGATTTTCAAATCGAATGGGATTCCATTTTCCCTTATTGATGTTCTCAAAAACATATTTATTGCCGTTGTCATATTAAGTCCCAACTCTTGAAAAATATTTTCTGCTTTTTCTTTAATTTCTTTATCAGTTCTAATATTTAAATTAACAGTTGACATAATAGACCTCCTTGTAAATATATTCTAATCCATTTACGACAAAACATCAACACTTATTCGTGTAATTTCATTACGTTGTCATTACCCTATCGCTATAAACACTATTGCAAGTATCAATGCTAATAGTCCTATAAGGATGCATTTTCTACAAGTAGATATTCTTTTCAATATCATTTCTTGTTCTTTTTTGGTAAATTTTCTGTTGTTTTTTCTCATCAAAATCCTATCCAACGCTACTGGTTGGCGGTTATTTTGTGAGATAGTTTGCCACACTTTTTCTGAGTTGACGTTTTTTCTAATCTTGGCGATTGCCAATATTTTCGATATTGAATAAATTCCATAAATGAGTGCTATCGCAAATATTCCTAAAAACACATAGCCTACTATTTTCATTCTATCATCTCCTTTACGATTAGTATAAATGAGATTTCGATTTTACTCAACTAACTCGCATAGCTCTGAATGAATTCAAAATAGCAAGCACTGTAACTCCGACGTCTGCGAAGATTGCAGCCCACATGTTTGTAAGTCCAAGTGCCGATAATATTAGCACAATTATTTTCACACCGATTGCAAAATACGCATTTTGTTTTGCGATTTTGAGTGTTTTCTTGGAGATTTTGATTGCTTGGGCGATTTTCGTTAGCTCATCTGTCATGATTACGACATCACTCGCTTCAATTGCCGCATCGCTTCCGATTTGTCCCATGGAAATTCCGACATCACTTAGTGCAAGCACTGGCGCATCGTTGATTCCGTCACCTACAAATGCAACTTTTCTTCCCTTTTCTATCAAACCTTTTACAATTTCAACCTTATCTTGTGGAAGTAGCTTGGATTTGTATTCGTCAATTTTAAGATTTTCTGCTACTGATTTGGCTACAGATTCATTATCACCAGTTAGCATGTATGTTTTTTTGATGCCGACATTTTTCATATTAGTTATAGCTTGTGCGCTGTCTTGTTTGATTTCGTCGGCGATTCTGATGTATCCCGCAAATTTTCCATCGATTGCAACGTAGACAACAGTGTCTGTAGTGTCAATCGGTTCAAATTCAACATCTTTTAAAAGCTTCGCATTTCCTGCTAGGATTTGTTTGCCATTTATCACGGCATTTATTCCTTGTCCTGCGATATTTTCTGCAGAGTCCAAGTTCAAATATTCTTTGTTTCCATAATAATCAATAATCGATTGTGCGATTGGATGGTTGGATGATTTCTCAGCGCTCGCAACGTATTGGAGCATTTCTTCATCTGAAAATCCAACTGATTTTGCTTCTACAACTTTGAACACACCTTGTGTCAATGTTCCTGTCTTGTCCATCACAACAGTATCTGTTTCTGCAAGCTTTTCGATGTAGTTACTTCCCTTAACCAAAATCCCTGCCTTGCTGCTCGCACCAATTCCTGAGAAAAAGCTCAATGGAATGCTGATTACAAGTGCGCAAGGGCACGAAATTACAAGGAATGTCAACGCACGATACAACCATGTTTGGAAAGGTTGTTTCAATATCAAAGGCATCAATATCGCAAGCGCCGCTGCGACCAATACTACAACAGGAGTGTATACTCTTGCAAATTTCGTGATGAATTTTTCTTGTTTACTCTTTTGGCTGGATGCATTTTCCACCAAATCCAAAATCTTCGTCACTGCAGAATTTTCAAAATCCTTCGTAACTTTCGCATTCAAAACCTTGTCCATCACGATGTATCCCGACAAAAGTTCCTCGCCTTTTGCGACAGTAATAGGAACACTTTCTCCAGTCAACGCCTTCGTGTCAACCATGGAGCTTCCATCTACTACCACGCAGTCCAACGGAACTTTCTCTCCTGGTTTGATTACGATAATATCTCCCACACTCACATCGTAAGGATCCACCTTATCGTAACCATCTTCCGTTTTCAAATTTGCAAAAGTCGGCGCAATGTCCATCAATTCCTTGATAGAATCACGAGATTTCCCAACGGCCTTGTCTTGGAAAATCTCCCCGATTTGATAAAAAAGCATAACAGCAACACCTTCGGCGTATTCTCCAACGAAAAACGCACCCACAGTTGCAATCATCATCAGGAAATGTTCGTCAAATAACTGACCGTTTTTCAAATTCAAAAACGCTAACTTTATTACTGGAATTCCTACAATCAGATAACTCACAGCGAAAGCCGCAAGTCTTGCGTATGGTTCTTTGATAAAAAATCCGATTACAAAAAATACCGCCGAAGCTATCGTTAATTTAATTTCCTTGTTCATTATTTCACTTCAACGTAAGGCTCAATTGATTTGATAATGTCTTTTGCTTGCGCCAAAACAGAATCAAACTTGTCATCTTCTACATCCAATACCATTTTTGTAGTGATAAAATTCACAGTAACAGAATTTACTCCGTCCAATTCCTTGATTTTCTCTTCCATTTTTGCTGCACAATTTGCACATCCCAAATTTTCTAATGTGTATCTTCTTTTCATAACTTTCTCCTTTTTATTTTTTTATTTTTTTAAATTCTTTTTGTTATTCTTGCACGTGTACTATCGCAATGTCGAAAATTTCTTTCACATGATCATCCGAAATCGAATAATACACAACTTTTCCTTGACGTCTAGTCTTCACAATGTTGCTTTGTTTCAACACTCTCAATTGGTGGCTAATTGCAGATTGGCTCATATTCATCACAGCTGCAATGTCGCACACACACAACTCTCCGCTTTCCAACGCCATCAAAATCTTCACCCTCGTTTGATCTCCAAAAATTTTGAACATATCGGACAAATCGGCGATCAATCCGTCATTTGGAAGCTCATTGATAGCTTTTTTTACATTATCCTCGTGAATTAGCGTTACTTCACATTTCTCATCGTTTGGTTTATCTATATCTATCACATCCTTTATATGAACATATGAATACTTGTTCATTTGTTAATATGATAATATCATTTTATTTTTAGTTTGTCAATAAAAAAAAGAAATTTTTTTGATATAATGAATTAAAAAAGAAGGAGTATAATATGTCGCGTAAAATTAATGTAAGATTTAATGAAAATGAAATAAATGCGTTGAAAAAAATTGCCGACACTCATGGAGTAGGACTGTCAACAATGATTAAAACCCTAGCACTTGAAAAGTTATCGGATGATTATGATATCAAAGTAATAAAAGAATACGAAGAATCCAAGAAAAACAAAAAAATCGAATTAGTCGATCATGATGATGCTTGGAAGGAAATAGACCAATAAAAAAAAGAGATTTTATAAAAAAATCTCTCCTATATTTAAATCTTCAATTGTTCCGTCGTTGTATTTTACTTTCAAGCTAAAATCGTCGTTGATATTCATTGCAACAGCTTTTACATAATCACCGTTTTTGTGAACTTTGATTTCGTTACCGATGAACGTGGCTTTCTTTCTATATTTTTCTACCAAACTATCTCTATCTTCACTCCAAAATCTTTTGAAATTCTGCATTATTTTGATAACCAAATCTTCTCTTTTATCTGTATCATCTTTCTCTTCGATAAATCCAGCCGTATCTTTGATATCTTCTGGAAAATCAGATTTGTAGACGTTAATTCCAACACCAACCACAATATCGTGGCAGATATTTTTCTCCACCTTGCATTCTGTGAGTATGCCGCAGATTTTCTTTTTCTCAAGCAGAATATCATTGACCCATTTAATCGACGTATTCACGTCAAACACCTTGTCAATCGCATAGCTTACAGCAACTCCCATAATTGGTGTGATAAATTGCGATTGTTGAAATGTCATTTCTTCATTTACCAAATACGAAAAATACAACCCATTTTCTGGTGAGAAAAACTTCCTTCCATATCTTCCCTTGCCCTTCGATTGAAAAAATGCAATCATCAACGTATCGTTTTTTTCATTCAGAATTTCGTCGTTAGTTGAAGTGACTTCCTTTTTGAAAATCACCTTATTTATTCCAGTTTGTCTCTTAATTTTTTCCGTATCCATTAACCTTCATCCCATCTATCCCATTTTTTACGTTCTTTTTTATTCATTTCCTTGTCATCGTCTTCTAGTCTTTGCTTCAAAACAGCGATAATTTCATCCTTCTTGTCCGGAATTACAGATGTCACAGCCACAGCCTTCGTCTTGTGAGTTCCATTGTAGATGCATCTTTTATTCAAATTTTCCACAAGCATTATCTCCTCAATGATTTGCTGTCTAATAGACACTCTTTTGAAATCGTGATTTCTCACATTTTCTATCAATTTTGCATTCTTGAACAAAACCAAATTCACAACAACAATTTCAAACGGATTCACCTTGTTGAGAAACTCTGCAGTCTTCATTATATGTTCACGTGAATGTACTTGTCCGCCAAGACCAAGCATAATGTAGACAGAATATTTTATTCCCAAATTATCGAGCCTATGAAGAGCCGTCAATTGTTCCTGTGATGTGACGCCTTTTTTGTGATAAGAAAGCACCCAATCACTTCCCGACTCAATTCCCACACAAATACGATCAAGCCCCAGATTTTTAAGCTCCAACAATTCATCGTCAGTTTTTCTGAGAATATCATCACTTCTAGAAAAACACGACACGTATTTCATATTCGGAAAATTCTTTTTTATTTCTTTCAAAATCTCCGTCAAATAATCATTCTTCAAACACAAGGCATTACCCTCCAAAAGCGTGAACTTTTTCGGAGTAAACCTCTTGTCCTCGTAAAAATCTTTCCTATCTCGTATATATTTCTTCACATCTTCAATGTCAAAAACCTTGAATTTTTTCCCAACATTCAAATCACAATAGATGCATTTGCCGTAAGAACAACCAACCGTTACAGGAATCATCTCGTTGTGCATTTCGGGCATCGGAGTGTACATATATCTATCGTAAAATCCGTCAATCATTTAATCACCTTTGTTTGATATTTTACAAGTATTATAACACAAGATGTGTTTTAAATTTATTTGTACTGTCCATTTTTGCCAAATAAAAAAACCGGACACTAAGTGCCCGGCTAAAAATATTTTTTTAATCTTCTATGGCGTATTTGTGAGCTGTATCAACGTGAATTGTATTCGTACCACCGATTATATATAGATATTCTATCTTAGATTTTTCGATATAATCGTCAGTAGATTTTACTGGTGTTGATTTTGATAAAAGTATCGGTGCTTTTCTTCTTGCACATACAGGTCCTATTACCAATGCGTCAGGGAAAGTTTCACCTGATGCTACAAATACTTCCTTAGATTCTGGATATGTGTAACTTGCAACTAAAATTGCAGTTTCATATCTGTCTTGTCCGCTAAATCTTCTGATTACTTGTGGCAATTGAGCTTCCAATTTCTTGGATACTGAATTTTGTCCACCTGCAACGTAAACTCTCTTAATGTTCAAATCTTTAAGAGCTTTGCTTACCTTCTTGTCCATTTGATTTCTTGTAACCAATAGAATTGGTGCGATTTCTTTTGAACCAAGAGGTGCTGTTGCCAATGCGTCAGGGAAATTTTCTCCAGATGCAATGATGGCCTTGTTCACTTTGCCAGTTAATCTTTCGATTTCGTAAGCTAATTCTGATGAAGTTACATATCTGTCACGACCCCAAATTCTTTGAACCTTGTTTGCGTCATATTTTGCTAATTGTGATTTAACATTTTCAGAAATGGATTTGTGACCACCGACGATAATAACTTCACTAGCTCCCAATCTTACAATTTCTCTTGCAACATCATCTTCTAGATATCTTGTGTTATTCAACAATATTGGAGCGTCCAATACGTGAGCCAAAACAGTTGCAGTCAATGCGTCAGGATAATTTCCTGAATCAGCAATGATTACATATTTTGATTTCTTGAAGAATCTCTTAGAAGTGTTGATAGCTGTGTGAACTCTGTTCTTTCCAGCAACACGTTCAACGTATCTGTTACCGTGTTTTTCAACCACTCCTGGTTTTGTTCCTGGAATTGCTCCTGGATTTTCAGGAACAGTTCCTGGTGTTTCAGGATTTTCTCCCGGTGTTGTACCTGGTTGATCTCCTGGTGTTGTTCCACCTGGAGTTGTTCCGCCTGGATTATCTCCTGGCTTGTCGCCCGGTTTGTCGCCTGGTGTTGTTCCACCTGGTTGATCAGGTGTTGTTCCGCCTGGATTGTCTCCTGGTTTGTCACCTGGTTTGTCGCCAGGTTTATCTCCCGGTGTTGTTCCACCTGGTGTTGTTCCACCTGGTGTATTGTCATCTTTGTAGATAGCTTTGATTGTATCTCCATTTTTGTATTGGATAGCTTTTTCAATCGAAGTATCCCATCTTTCAAACTCATGACCTTTATTTGCAACAACTTCTGGAGCAAATCCTTTCAATACAACAGCTTTATTTGGATTTACAAATACAACTTTTGTTGTATTAGTTGTGCCTTTTATCTTTCCTTTTTCTGTTGTGTCGAATGTCACCTTAATATATCCAGCTGGTTTTTCTGAATCATCTTTTTTTGTCTTAGGAATTACATCAGCTATAGCTTCGTATTGTGCGATAACTGTTAAATCTCCAGTTATAGGTTGGCTATCTTTTTTATCCCAACCATCAGCATTATATCCAGTTTCTGGACTAACTTTTGGTTTTGTAATATCAGATAGTTTTTTGCCAGCCTTTGGATTTACATAGTAAACAGTTTGTCCAGTTAAGTTACCGTTAGCGCCCTTATCAAAGGTTACTGTAACATAGCCTTCTGGTTTAGCATTTGGTTTTCCGTTCTCATCAGTTGATGGAATAATGTCATCTAACTTTTTGAAGTTTCCTGTAACTGTTGTGTCATCAGTGTACTTCTTAGCTGTTGTAACAGTATCTATATCCCACTTTTCAAATACATAGCCTGTATCAGCTTGAGTTTTTGGTTGTGGAACTGTTACATCTTTAGCTGGATTTACATAGTAAACTTTAACTTCGTCTTTAACAATGCTTCCGCCTTGTCCTTCAATTTTAAAAGTAACTGTCACATATCCTTCTGGTTTTTCAGAATCATCATCTTTTGTTTTTGGAATAACAGCTTCCAAATCGTTAAAGGAACCTGTAATTGTTGCATCTTCCTTATAAACTGTTGGGATTGTAGCGTCCTTATCCCAAGCACCAAATTCATAACCTGTGTTTGCATTTGTTGCTGGTGGGTTAATTGTTACATATTCATTTGGATTTACATAGAATTTTGCAACGCCAGTAATTGAGCCTTTTGCTGCATCATCAGTTTTAATTACAAATGTTACTTCCTTATATCCATCCGGCTTAGTATTAGGATTGCCTTCACCATCTTTTTCTGGAATAACATTAGCAAGTTTTGTTGCCTTTGCTGTTACAACAATATCAGTATTTATAACAGTATCATCTTTTTTGTCCCACTCTTTAAACTTATATCCTGTATCTTCACTGTATTTTGGTTTTTCAAGTTCTGCATTGCCAAGTTTAATTCCAGCATTTTTCTTTACATAATAAGCTTTTTGCTCTTTTAATTTTAATCCTGTGTCTGCTGCAAATGTGACTTTTACATATCCTTCAGGTCTTGTGATTGGTTCATTTGGATCATAAGGAATAATATTCTTATCATTTGTCCATTGTGCTGTTGCTGTTCTTGCTTTTTCAAGTTTAACTTCTTCACCTGGTTGGTAGATTTTCTCTTCGCCATCAAGTTTCCAGCCAGCAAATGTGGCATTTTCCTTACTAAGTCCTTCTGGTCTTGCAAGTCTAACACTTGTTCCATAGCTTACTTTAACCTCTGCCGGAATTTTTCCTTTGCCTTCGCCTGCATCATAGGTCAAGGTTACTTCTCCTGCTGTGAATTTTGCTACATGGATTCTTTCACTTGTAATTGAATTTACAGTATCAATTTCTTCATACCATTTATCAAATACATAGTTTTTTGCAGGAAGTGCTTTTGGAACTGCAAGTTGTTTTGCTGTTGCTGTTTGTCCATCAGCTAATTCAACTAATTTTATATCAGCCTTAGGATTAACATAATAAATTTTTACTAATTTATCTCCTTCAAGTTTACCCTTAGCTTCATTTTCTGTCTTAAAGGTTACTTTTACATATCCTTCTGGTATTACTTGTTTAGGGTCGTCAGTTTTTTCTACTATATCCTTTGACTTATCAAAGTTAAATACAAATTCTGTTTCTGGGTCAGTGAATGTTCCCTTTAAAGTTTTCTTATCTTTATTGTTCCACTTTTCTCCATTTACAAAATATCCAGTGTCTGGAGTCTTTTTAATCTTACCAGCTGAATCTGTCATATCGACTTCAACTTCTGGTGATACGTAGTAAACTAAGTCGCCGGATAATGTTCCACCTGTGCCTGCCTTGAATATTACTTTTACATAATTGTCCAAAGCGTCTTTTGGTCTTTGTCCGCCTGGTGCTTCTGGAATTATGTTTTTGTGAACTTCTACTGGAATAACAACTGGATTGTCATTTGTTCCTTGTGTTGAGCCGTCTTTGTATTTCACAATTACTTTTGCTTCTTGCTTACCTGGTTTTGAATGGTCTGGTTTTGAAATAACTTCTATTGAATCAATTTCTTTACCTTCTTGTGGTTTTATCTTTTCAATTAAATCTTTGTCAGTAATTTCTTTGCCTTGTGGTGTATCTAACTTAGTTGTCTTTAATGGCTCTTCAATTTTTCCTGGTGCAATTGATTTTTTATAAACAGCTTCAATTACCGTTACCTTTTCAGTGTATTTGTTCTTTGCTAGGTCGATTTTTTCTGGTGTAACATCCTCTAATTTGTCATCAGCTTCTCCAGTTTTAACCTTTTGCCATTCTTTAAATACATAGTTGACTTCTTTTTCTCCAAGTCCTTCAAGAGTAACTTTTTGTTTTTCTTTTCCTGTTGGATTTGTAACTGATATCTCAACTTCCTTAGTTGGGTTAACCCAGAATGTTTTTTCAAACTTAGTTTCATCTGTTGCATTATCAGTTGTCTTAACTATAACTTTTACGAAGTTATCTGGAACTTTTGGTTTATCTTTGCCTTCTTGTGGAACAACATCCTTAGAATTTGCTTTTTCTTCATCTGTCAATTTAATTTCAGGAATGTCTACCCATGCATTTTTATTTACGTAGTAAACTTTGTTGTCCTTGGATTTTAAATCTCCAGTTGGTGCAACAGTTACTTTTACGTAATTTCCTGTTACATCTTTCAATCCACCATCTTTTGCATCTTTTCCTTCAGCTTGTGATAAGAATAGTGGTTTTTCTGTTCCTGTAAGTGCTTCGTAGACGTTCTTGTAAACTTTTACAGGTATTTTTATACTTTTAGCAGAATTATTTGAGAACTTAACTATTGCAGGTATTTCTAAATCTCTTACAAGTTCATCTTTATCAAGCCTATTGTGTTCTTTAAATTGTTCATATATTTGCGTTTCTGGAGTTACAATACTAACCGTTGTTCCTGCTGGTAAATCTTCTTCAATCTTATTCTTGTACCACTTAACTTGTCCTTTTAATTTGTCAATTGTTGGAGCGAAGTCATTTGTCCATTTACCATTAGGATCTATAAAAGCTTCTGTTATTACAAGAGGATTAATCTTTATTTCTTGCCAATCGAAGTATGCTGTGAACACGTAGAAGTCTTTTTCTTCATTAGAAACTATTGTGTTTTTGTTTAATAAAACTTTATCTTTCCATCCGATAAACTTCTTGCCACTTTTTGGAGTTACATAATACTTGCCAGTTTCTTTTTCTTTTCCTTCTTCTAACTGTTGTGGAACTGGAAGTAGGTCTGACTTTAATCCCTTGATTACATCGTAGTATAATTCTGTCTTTGAATTTCCATCTTTGTCTGTAAATGCTCCACCCTTGTCTGCCTTAAAGGTTACTCTTACATAACCTTCTGGTACTTTTTCTTTAGGGTCTTTTATTTCAATTACTCTTACGTCCTTATAATAGAAGGTAATTTCATCTTTGCCTGTGCCATTGATGCCTAAGAATTCATTTGTTTTTTTCATTTACATCAAAGAAAAGTTGTTGTTGTGGGTCGCTTGTTAATACCCAACCTGGTATTGGTCTGTAGTTTTTTGCATCATAGTGACGGTTACCATTTGTAACAAGTTCTTGGTCTATAATAGCCGCACCTTCTTGTGTCTCTTTGCCTTTAAATCTTTCGTCGATATAGTTGACCTTGTATTCACGTTGTCTAAATGGTATATAGAAGAATTTAAAGATATTGTCAGTAACTTTAGGATTATCTTCAATCTTATTAGTTTCTGTATTTAGAATCTGTGCTGGTTCAACACGGAATTGTTGGAAGAAGGTGTTGTCTCCCTTTACTCGCTTATTATATTCTTCATAAGT
>QWCP01000580.1_pt1 | contig 20307 bp, 16 predicted proteins | sample 1972561 | NCBI WGS metagenome assembly QWCP01 (sample SAMN09866705, study PRJNA288562) | Human vaginal metagenome isolate pre4_vaginal, whole genome shotgun... | isolation source: vagina | host: Homo sapiens | place: USA: California
TTCCGGTCCCTGTTTGCCTTCTGGTCCCTGTTTACCTTCCGGTCCCTGTTTACCTTCCGGTCCTTGTTTACCTTCCGGTCCTTGTTTGCCTTCCGGTCCCTGTTTACCTTCCGGTCCCTGTTTGCCTTCTGGTCCCTGTTTACCTTCCGGTCCCTGTTTACCTTCTGGTCCCTGTTTACCTTCCGGTCCCTGTTTACCTTCCGGTCCGGTGTCTCCTTTTGGTCCCTTAAAGGCAGGGTCGTTTTTCAAACTGTCTTTATCGAGCGTAACGAGAGTGTATGTCTTGCCGTCTTTTTCTACTTTTTCTGCTTTCAGACCGTCACCGAAGTCCATACGGAATTCATTGAGCGGCATGCTCCAGTTGGTACCGCCCGGGGTGTAGGTATTGTTCTTATCCTTAGAACCGCCGAAGTAGAAATTCATCGGGGCGTTAGCGAGTGCTTTCAGCTGCGCGACGTTCACTGCGTCGGTGTCATTCGTACCTGCCGCGAGTCCTGTCAGCTGGCGGGTATATCCTTCTTTTTCATTGCCGATAGAAACCGCGCCTTGCGAACCTGCCCAGGTGTTGAAAATTTTACTTTGTTCCGCCTTTGCCTGATAGTAATTTGCCAGCAATTCGGGGTTGTTTTTATCTTTTTCCCATGCCTGATAAGCCGCCTGAACTTTTGCGCTCGCCTGCTTAAAGGCATCCATTTTACCGGTCTTTTCCAGGTAATCCTTTAAATTATTCCACTTGTCCCCTACCGGGTTATACCCCGGCATGAAACCGTTGCGGTCCGCGACCGAATGAGCGCCGATGGCTACGCCGCCCGAAGCACCGATGACCGCGGCATTGCTTCCCAAAGCGGTTCCATACGCTGCATTTTCTACTTTCGATACGGCCCCCAAAGCGGAAGCATACTTGGAATTTTCTATTTTGGAATAACCGCCAAACGCACTGCTCCATTCAGACTGCGCTATTTCCGCATGATATCCGACAACCGACGAAGCATCTGACTTTTCACCAACGACCGCTTCCGTACCGATGGCAATTGCACCTTTGCTGTCGACTTTACGGTATCCCTGCAACGGATCATTCTTTACCTTCCTCTTGCCTTCACCGATCGCAATGGAGTCTGTTCCATCAGCAAACGCTCTGCTGCCGATAGCTACCGCGCTCTTGCCGGCTCTACTCGTTGTACCGAGAGCAACACCGTATTCATCCGCCTCCGTATCAAGGCCGACAGCCGTCGCCTGATGTGCTTTGGCTACACTATTCTGACCGACCGCCAAGGATCCGCCGCCAGTCGCCTTCGCGTCATTGAAGGGATAGCCCGCCGGATCCATGTCGATGAATTTCAATCCGATCTGGACATTTGTTCCATCCTGTTTCAGCTTGACGCCTCTGCCGGCTTTAAGCGTTACTGTGCCGCCGCTTACTTTTGTACTTGTTCCTTTCGCAGTGGCTTCACTGTCCGTTTGCGAGTCATCGCCGCGTGCAACGGCTAATGTCCAACCCGAAGACTCACCCAAATTATTGATCTTTTTATTAATCTCCGTAATGTCTGTCTTATTTTGATCGACTTTCGTATTCACCGCTTTCAGCTGGGCGACGTTCACCGCGTCGGTGTCTTCCGTACCGGCGGCAAGTCCTGTCAGCTGACGGGTATATTTCTTGTCCGAATTGCCGATAGAAATTGCGCCTCGCGTCGCTTTCCATACTTCGGTTGGGTTGTCACCCGCTAAGTAGCCGATCGCGCCTTTTTCTCTATCCGCCAAGCTGGAAGAGCCGATCGCGATGCCGCCTCTCGTCTTCGCCTTAGCCGCATCACCAATGGCGATTGAACTCTCTTTTCCCGCAATAGCTCCTTGACCGATAGCTGTCGCATAGTCCGCTGTCGCTTTGGACTCTCTGCCTACCGCAATGGATCCATAACCATCCACAACCAAATCGCTTCCTAAAGCGACTCCGAAATCCTCGTCGCTTACTACCTTGTTGTGATGCCCAACAGAGATTCCTGAAGATGTCGCTTCTGACTCAGAACCGATGACAAGGCTGCCACGAGTGGCGGTATTATTCATGCCAACCACTACATTGCCGCTATCCGAACCGTTTTCCACCTTGCTGTAAATCCATTTGAATCGATTTTGCGGGTCTTTTTCTGCTGTATAGCCGGCCAGGTTGCCTACACCGATGACCGTATTGCGCTTACCTGCCACCATCGTTTTTCTATTTTCTAGATTGTTCTGATAGTCTGTGCCAAACACCGCGTTGTGCGCGCCTTCGACTTCCATATTCTGGCCGACGACGATGTTATTGAGGCTCGAGAGTCCGTTTTTATCTGCGTTGTAACGTTTTAGCGTATTGTTGTTGCCGACGACGGTGCTGTTTGGCGCTTCCGAGGTCGAGCCGATGCCAATGACCATGCTGTCGGCGGCTTTTGCTCCGTCGTTGTCAAAGTTGGAGCCCGCCGCTTTTTTGTCGCTGGTGACGGAGTAGTAATGAATCGCGCCTTTGTCTACTTTGGTGTTCAATGCTTTCAGCTGTGCCACGTTGACGGCATCGGTATCTTCCGTTCCTGCTGCCACGCCTGTAATCTGACGGGTAACTGCCAATCCTGTGTTTCCTACGGAAAGCGCACCTGATGTTGCTCTCCAAGTTTTTACAGTGTCAGCTACCTTTATGGCCTGTGTATCGACTTCCGCTATTTTGGCATCAAGTTTATTTTTGATAGCTTGCGTAGCTGCTGAGGGAATATGATTTCCGTTCGGTGCCACCGGATCTTGTGCCAGGCTTGCTTCGTACTCGTTCCTTAACGTTTGTTCCTGTCCTTGCAGTTCGGTAAGTTTTGTTTTTTCTACATCATAAGCTGCTTTTCCGGCCCCCAGCAAAGCATCTTCATTCATTGCTTTACCGGTAGATATGTCACGACCCCAAACGCCGGCCTCTCTATCGGCGAGACTGGCCTCTCCCAGAGCCACACTGCCCTTTTGTCTTGATTCAGCCATCATTCCTATGGCTACACTGCCTTGTGCTTGTGTTTTCGCTATTCCGCCTAATGCTATCGAGCTTTCACCGATTGATGATGACCGTAGCCCCATAGCTATAGAGTTGTTACCTTTTGCATTTGCCTTTGATCCCAAGGCTAAAGATACTTTTCCTTCTGCCCGTGCATAAGGACCTACTGCCATTGATTCAAAATCCGTTGCTCGTGCTGCTATACCTAATGCGGTAGAACGCAGACCTTTTGCTTTTGCATAGTATCCTAATGCTGTGTTACCGACATCAGTCGCTTCTGTTTCTCTACCGACAGCAACCGCATACTTGGCTGTCGCTTCCGCCAAGTCACCCACAGCCAATGTGGACAGACCAATCGCTTTTGCTGCATGACCGATAGCTACAGCACCGGGTGCGAGCGTCCATACTTCTTTCTCTTTATCATATCTATAACCTTTTTCATTCGTCAATCGGTGTTGTTCCATTACAGGTAACGCATTAAATTCATCGTTTGTATATTCTTTAAACTTCGTACGATAATATAAAGATGTATTTTTCGTTCCTTCTGACTGCGTATTGAGTTTGTAGTTCTGCTTTTCTTCGTCAGACAGTGCATTATATGTTGCCGCATCAATCCCCTTTTCTGCTGCTGCCACTGCATTATATCCCGATGCCTGAGAGTAACCCCCAATGGCCCATGCATTTCTGCCTGTTGCCTGGCTTTGGTTTCCGTATGCTTTTGCATATCGTCCGGCTGCAACAGCATCGTTTCCTGTCGCACCGTCATTGTTCCAGTTTGTCCCGTCAGGATTTGCACTGTCGTCAGATTTCACGGAGAAATAGTGTACTGTTTTCTTTTCTGTTTCCAGTTTTTGCAGGACAGCATCATAGACAGCCTTCTGGTCTTTCGTCAATTCGGCGGTAACGGGTGATATACCTGCCGTCATAAAGCACCCGCCGAGAATGGCAGTCATGACCGCAAGTTTCAGCCTCTTACCGTTTCTTCCGGACGAGGACTCTTTCCCGTGTCCTTTGGCGATTTCAGAAGTCACCACCCAAGCGTTTATGAAAATATCCTATTGAATCCTTAAGCTTGCTTTATTACATTTTAACACATTCTATAATTAAATAAAATTTTATCTATCCTTAATATCTTTTACTGATTTATATTTATTTTAAGAATTTCATTTCTTTATTTCTAATCAATTTTCCTTTTTTCATCATTTATCTTCTTTGCTTGGCATGTATATGTTTTTCCCCGTCATTCCTCTCTTTTCCATAGTTTTTATCTGTTTTTCGATATAGTTTCGTTTTTCGCATGATTACCCCCCCCATTTTACTTTTTTGCATACTTAAATTTTTTTGTTATTTTTCCCTATTTTTACGGGTCTGCCCGTACTTATTTCCATTCTTGCGTATCTGCTCACGCTTGCCCATTCCGGCGGCTCCGCCGCCACCTTCCCCGTAGTCGGGGACGGCTTTTTTGTGAGTCATTTCCATATTTTTCGATTTTACTCATACTATTTTCTATTTTTTGTGTCTGCTCACACTTGCCCCTTTCGTCAACCTGTCGGTTGACACTTTCCCCGACAAGCGGGGACAGCTTACGTTTCCTATACTTTTCTTTATGTATTCATTTAGCATCAGAATATCATGGCAAAGTAATTCACTCGTGCCGTCATTCTTGAGCGATGGACAGAATCGGAATGATGACAAAGGAAAAAACATAATCTGACTCTTAGCGAAGAATCCGGCAGGGGATAATCGAAAATGCGTATTTATAAATAATAAAACTATGAATTCTTTCTTCCTTAGCGTCAGCTTCCCCCGAACTCGGAGGGAAGTGCCGAGCCACGCGAGGCGATAGGGGCAAGCTTGCGTACACAGGGAAAAGCATTAATTCTTGTATCCTTTGCCAGATTCTTCACTCTTTCCCGTACTTTTTTATAACGCTATTCCCGACCGCTTTTTACGTCCGTTCAAGAATGACGGGCAGGTATTTAATACCGTTCTGTAAAAATATTTCTTGTGTTTCTGCTCACGCTTACCCCTTCCGACGGCTCCGCCGCCACCTTAGCCAAGGCAAAGCGTCTCACTCACTTTTACAGCGTCGCTCCGCTCCCCGGAAAGTGGTTCGCTTGCTTCCCGTCATCCGGGGACGGCTTGCGTTCTGCATTTTATCGTTTTATGACAATAATCAAGTAATATATTTTAAAACTATAATTCCTTTCTTCCTTAATGTAAAACGACACAAAAAAACTGCTCTCCTTAAAGAGCAGTTTTTTTATTTTTTTATGCTTCTGTTGTGATTTCTTTTAATGATGCCAGGAAATCGTCGAGCGGGCGGTAGCCGGACAGACGTTTTATTTCTTTTCCGTCTTTGAAGATGACCAGTGTGGGAATGGACATAATGTCAAATTGACTTGCCATTTCCTGCTGTTCATCTACATTTACTTTGCAAAAGTTAATGGTTTCACCCAATTCTTTTTCCGCACTTTCCAGAACAGGGCTCATCATGCGGCACGGCTGGCACCAGGTCGCCCAGAAGTCAATGAGGGCGTATCCTTTGTGATTTGCAATTTCTTTTGCAAAATCGCCGGCTGAAGTAAGATCTTTAATCATTGTCATCTCTCCTTTGTATTTTCATATCTAATGTTCTCGATATATATTATACAATAGATATTTCTCGATGTAAAGAATTCTTTTTTGTGTCGTGATTATTTTTATATTTTTTTACTTTTTACTTTAATTATTTTTTCCGGTTGTGCTATCATAAAAAAGAATTGAAGGAGGTCTTTTTATGTTTCCGAATACTCGTCAGACAGATTTACAGAAATGGATTTTTGCCGCGCTTTTGGCAGCAGCGGGGGTCTTGCTTTCTCCTGTATTTTCTTTTCCTTTAGGGGTCAGCCGTGCTTTTCCGTTGCAGCATATGATTAATATTTTTCTTGCCGTTCTTTGCGGTACGCGGTACGGCGTGTCCGCCGCTTTTACGACTTCGCTGATCCGGAATATCATCGGCTCCGGTTCGCTTTTGGCTTTTCCCGGTTCTATGATAGGTGCTTTTCTTTCGGGGTATCTTTACAAGCATACCGGTAAGTTATGGGCTGCGGTGCTCGGCGAGTTTGTGGGGACTTCTCTTTTGGGCGGTCTTGTGTCTTATCCTGTGGCTTCTCTTTTTATGGGCTCGACAAAAGGTGCTTTTTTCTACGTGTCTCTTTTTGCGGTTTCCTGCGGTGCAGGGTGCGTGATTGCATTTGTCGTTCTTAAGGGAATTCACCTTTTTCAAACAGAATTGGTGAAAAATAAATAATTTTAGAAATTTGTTTGCTTTTTCATTTTGTATCTTCAAAGAGGTTCCGGCCTCTTTTTTTATTTTCCGGATTACGGAAATATTCTGTTATTTCTGATTTTTCTTTATGGTCTTTTGGTGAAATATATTGACAAATCAAAACGGTATACGCTATAATTGCATAGTTTTAAAAAATATTTTTCAATCATTTTATTATTTTTGTTTTATTTTTATAGCGGCAGAGATTTCTTTTTATCTTAAAAGGCCGCATAAGGAGAGCTTTCAAGATGAATCGTTTTGTATTAAAAGCCGCTGTCGTTTCTTTTTTTGCAGGAATGACTCTTACGGTTTCGGCAGCCAATCCGTTTTCTGATGTGGACACTGATTCCTGGGCTTATCAGGCAATCAGTTCTTTGTCGGATCAAAATATCGTAGAGGGATATCCGGACGGAACGTTCCGCGGAAACAAGCATCTCACCCGTTATGAGTTGGCACAGGTGGTGGCCAGATTGATGGCCAAGAGCGACCGTCTGTCGGCAGAGCAGCAGGCCGTAGTCGGCAAGCTCGCCGGGGAGTATAAAGATGAGCTTACCGATCTGGGTGTCCGTGTCGCCGCATTAGAGAAGAAAACGGGCCGGACGTCTTTGATTACGGAGCTTCGTGTGCATGGTGTAAACCGGTATGATAATGTTTTCAAGGATAAAAAAGCGAGCCATTTTGAAACGGGTGCCAGAGTTCGTTTAAATACACTGACTCATGTGAATGACAGAAGTTATATATACGGCCAGCTCCAGACTCATATTTCCATGAACGGAAACGAGTTATATGATGTAAATAAATTAAATTACAATAAAGACGGTTCCACATCCGTACGGGGCGGTCATGAAGACGGCGGTGTGCATCTGAACAGGCTTTTCGCTACTTACCAGTTCGGTAAAAAGCAGGATACGGAAAAACTTCCGATGGGTCCGACAAAAAATCTGATCGGTATCGGCCAGTTCCCTGTCAAAATGGGGGTAACGGGCTATACGTATGACGGTGAGTTCAAAGGGGCTTTCCTGCAATTCGGCGATTATGTAAAGGGCGGACACCTGACGCTTGCTTACGGCCGGGCTACGAATATTAACTACGATTACACAGGTCCGATGATGCACGGTGTGAGCGGCGATTATCTAAAGGTTCCACCGACAGCCAAGCAAATACTCATAACGGAATTACAAAATAATAAAGCTATTAAAAAAGCTGTATTGAAACAGCCTGAATTGGCCCGCCTTATTCCAAAAGCAGGAAAAACCATTCATGACAGCGAAACACTTAGGGATCTTAATGACGGTCTGCTTGGAATTTTTAAAGATATCGGGAAAATAAATCCAGCTTTAGCCAAAGCTGTTATGGACAAAGTGAACAAAAGTAACCTTTTTGGTACTATGTACTATGATACTCATTCAAATGTTCTTTATCCGATGGGCAAAGATGTCGTGATGGATTGGGGCGCTGATGAGGATGTACCGGCGGTCTATGCGTCTTATATTTACAAGGTTCCCGAAAAATGGGAAGGCTTACGGGTTTGCAGGGTCTTATGATATCACGCCGCAGTGGAATCTCCACGGTGAATTTGTAAAGAATCTCTGCAAGTTGCCTTTGAATAACGAACGGCCTTACTCTTACAATTACGGCGTTTCTTACGGTCATGCCTCTGTACTGAAACCGAAATCTTATTCCTTCGGTCTTGACTATGTATACAGCCAGGCCGGTACGTATTTCGGAGGTTCGGGAAATGACATCGCCGACCAGTACATGGGACATATCTACCAAAACTGGAACGGGCTGGGAAAAATGCCCGCTTACTTTGCCGATAAAATGGACGCTCTTACGGACGGTGACAAGTCCAATGACCATGTCAAGTTCGGCGGTGCGAAATTCTTCCTTGCCAAAGCGCAGTATGTTCCGATGAAGGGTCTTATTATTGAAGCGAACTACGGATTTAATGCTACGGATATGGGCGGCAAAAAGATGGACAATATGTTCTTACTGAAAGCGACCGCTTATATCAAATAAAATTTTTGAAATACAAAAAGCCTTCACATTCCGGTGTGTCAGCCTATGTCCGTTTTTGTTTCCGCTTCCGCGATAAACAGGCCGGGGCCTTCTTTTTTTATTTCTTCCGCCAGGCGTTTCCTGTCTGCCCGGCTTTCCGCTATGACGAAAAAGGCGGATCCCGAGCCTGTCATGAGAAGGGGACGGGAAAATAATGCCAAACGGCGTGATGTTTCTTCCAGCACCGGTTCTTCTGCAAAAAGTGCTTTTTCAAAATCGTTAGAAAGGTTTTCCGCCAGTTTTTTTCTGTCCTTCTCTTCCACAGCACGGATACAGGCGTCTGTCTTATTTCCGGTTTGTTTCTCCGCTCTATCAAGAACGGCATAGGCTTTTCCTGTTTCTACCGCCACAGGGGGACGGACAATGACGAGGGGCAATCCGTTCCACCCCGGTACTTTCGTCAGCTTTTCTCCGATACCCCGGCAACGGCAGCAGCCGCCGGTGATACAGAAAGGAACGTCTGCGCCGATTCGTTTTCCCATATCCGAAAGCTCTTCTGCGGAAAGTCCCGTTTTCCCGGTTTCCGCAAAAAACAATTCCGCCGCTTTCCACATGAGGTTTTCTTGTCCTGACGGGGCGCTTCCTTTTGTGACGGAAAGGGAGATTTCTCCGCTTTTTTCCAATGTAATTTTGTCATGCAGGGAAATACTGTGCATGACACTGTCTATATCATGATAGCCGTCTTTCCGTTTTTCCCCGACGGAAAGAGTCAAATTAATTTTGGCAAATGCTTTTTCCGTAATCATTTCCTGTCCTCAAATTTATATTTTTTCTATTATATCATTCTTTTCATGCTTTCTTTCGAATCATGAATATCAAATAGTTCTGTATCGAATATTTTAGTTGTGATTATTTTTTATTTCTATTATAATTTAGTTGAACGAATATTTTCGATGTAAATTGTAAAAAATGAAGGAAGGAATTTATATGTACGGTATGTTTTTTGATGACTATGACACTCCTGTTTTTCGTCCGCCCAGTGAAGCGGAAAGCTTTATTCTCCGTGTCACCCGCGGATGTGCGCACAACAGTTGTACCTATTGCAATATGTACAGAGGTGTCAAGTTTGAAAAACTCTCGGACGATCAAATCATGCGGCAGATTGCCATGGCCTATTCCACCGATGCGGAAGGGGTCCGCCGTGTATTTCTCGCCGACGGGGACGCACTGGTATTGCCGACGGAACGGCTGCTGAATATTTTAGCTGTTTTGAAGAAATATTTCCCCAATCTGGAGCGTGTATCTTCTTACGCCGCACCGCGGGATATTCTGGCAAAGTCCGTGGAAGAATTGACGGAGCTCCGCCGGGCGGGTCTGGCTCTTCTTTACTACGGAATGGAAAGTGGAGATGCACAGACTCTCAAGGATATACGGAAAGGGGTCAATGATAAGCAGTCTATCGAGGCGGGAAAACGGGTCATCGCCGCAGGTATGAAACTTTCCATTATGATTATCCTCGGCATTGCAGGCAAGGAAGGAAGTACACGCCACGCTTTGGCTACGGCGCATGCCATCAATGAAATCAAGCCGACCATGCTGTCCGCTCTGTCACTTATGCTCTACCGGGGCAGTGAATTGAAGGAGCAGTTTGAACGGGGCGAGTTCCACCCGCTCACACCGGCCCAGCTGATGGAGGAATTGAAGCTCATCATGGAGCATGTGGATTTACCGGAAAGCGAGCATATGATTTTCCGGAGCAACCATGTTTCCAATTATATCCGCCTGGCAGCGACATTGCCGCGGGATAAGGAACAGCTCCTCGAGGATATCGACAAGAGCATTCTCCACCTGAAACAGATGAAAAACTGGGATATCTATAATCACGATTTTACAAAATAAGAAAGGCTCCGCTTTCAACGGCGGAGTTTTTTATTTGCCAAAAGAATTTTTCTCTGTATTTTCCTGTCTGAAATGCTATAATGGGTCACAAGAGCGAGTTTGATTCTCCCGGGCTTACAGAGTTATAAGGAGGCTGTTTCATTGGGCTATATTATCAACCGCTGTAAAGATCCTGTCTTTCTGCAGCGTTTTTTCTTTATTTTGGCAATTACCGTTATCGGTTCTTTTATTTTTTCCGTAGGTGTCAATTTATTTCTCGTCCCCCACCACTTTCTGGCAAGCGGTCTGACCGGGGTGGCGATGATTTTGTACTATCTCTTCGGTCTCCCTATCGGAATCACGAATATGGTACTGAATCTTCCTATTTTATATCTTTCATTGAAATACATGGGCCGCTTTTATACGGTCATCAGCATTTTCGGCACGGTCATGCTTTCCATTTTCGTCGATCTCACCGCTTTCATGTCGGAATGGGCCGTCGTAAAAGATCCGCTCACTTCCGCTTTATCGGGCGGCGTGATTATCGGCGTCGCTATGGGGATTTTGTACCGTTACAATTCCAGCACGGGCGGCTTTGATGTAGTCGGTGCCATTATCAAAAAATGTTACAATCTGGAAATCGGCTATGTCGTTTTTGCCATTAATTTCATTATCATCATGTCGAGTGTCTGGATTTTTACACTCGAGCCTGCCATCTGTACTTTAATCTGCATGTACATCAATGCCACCGTTTCTTCCCGTATCGTCATCGGCTTTGCCCAGCGGAAAGCGGCATTTATCGTTTCCGACAAACCGCTGGAAGTGGCGGATACGATTCTCAGAAATATCCATCACGGGGCGACGCTTTTATACGGACAGGGTGCTTTCAGCGGACAGGACAAAAAAATCGTTTTCGCCATTGTCAATTTGCGGGAAATCACAAAGCTCCGTCATCATATAGAAACCGTCGATCCCCACGCCTTTCTTTTCATCGTGAATACTACAGACGTCATCGGCCGGGGCTTTACAAAACCGATTATGCCGAACATTCCCAACTCGACACGGTACACTTTGGACGAAGACGGCCGGATGACCCCCACCCATGCCTGGACTTGGGAAATGGAGCAGGAATCGGCACACCATAAAAACAAATAAAAAAAGCTCCTCTCTTTTTACGGAGAGGGAGCTTTTTTATTTTGCATAATTTTATTTCTTCAGATTTCCCCCGCTGCAATGTCCTTTGCAGGATGCGCAGCAGGAGCAACCGGAATCTCCGCCATGACAGCCGCAGCCCCGGTTTCCGAAAAGGGTTTTGCACGCATACCGCAGTGCCAGTAAAAACAGCACGGCCACGACAAGAGTGACCAGCCAGGACGTGATATTCATACGTTCTCCTTTCTTATCTTACAGACTTGATTATCTTTCCGTTTCCACATTTTTCGGGATTTCTAAATCATTTCCCTTAGGTGCGGGCCGGAAGATGAAATACAAAGCAATGAGGCACAATACGATGGCCACTCCTTGTCCTACACCGAAAGGAGCGCCGTAGAACAGCCAGTTCCCAAGATTGTACGCAACGAGTGCCATGGAGTATCCGAGAATAATCTGGAATGTGATGGCAAAAACGGCCCATTTTCTGCTTCCCATTTCACGCCAAATGGTGGACATCGCTACGATGCAGGGCGGATCAAACAGGTTGAGAATCATGTAGGAGAAAGCGGCTATCGGTGTGAACATACTGGCAATACCCGCCATGACAGCCGCATCTTCCGCTTCTTCAGCAACGCCGTTCAAAACAGCAAGTGTACCGATGGCACCTTCTTTTGCCATTTCCGCAGAAATAACGGCAACCGCACCTTTCCAGTCACCCAGTCCGAGAGGAGCAAAGATAAAGGAAACCATATGTCCGAAAGCGGCAAGGAATGAATCTTCCACATCTTCCACCATTTCAAGACCTGCACCGAAGCTGGAAAAGAACCAGATAATAACGCAGATGACGAAAATAATGGTACCCGCTTTGATAATGAAGGCTCTTGCCCGTTCCCACATGTGGAGCAGCACGCCCTTCATGGAAGGAATGTGGTATGCCGGAAGTTCCATGATGAACGGTGCGGGATCACCGGCAAAGAAATTCGTTTTCTTTAACGCAATACCACCGAATACGATGACGGCAATACCGAGGAAGTACATGGACGGTGCCATAAGTACGGAGTCGGGGAAGAAGGTGGCAGTCACCATAGAAATAATGACAGCCTTCGCGGAGCAGGGAATGAACGAACAGAGCGCTATCGTCATCCGCCGGTCCCGTATATTTTCTATCGTCCGTGTCGCCATAATGGCAGGAACGCTGCAACCCATACCGATAATTATAGGAATGAAAGATTTTCCCGACAGTCCGAATTTACGGAAAATGCGGTCCATAATGAAGGCAACTCGCGCCATATAGCCGGAGTCTTCCAAAAGGGACAAAAAGAAGAAAATCAGAAGAATTTGGGGAACGAAACCGAGAACGGTTCCGACACCGCCGATAATACCGTCAATGACGAGTCCGGACAGCCAATCGGGGGCTTCTATCCCTTCCATAAATTCCGTAGCGGCATCATTTACGATTTCGCCGAAGAAAACATCATTTGTCCAGTCCGTCATCCAACCGCCCAGGGTGGTGACGGAAATATAATACATGAGTGTGATAATGGCAAAGAAAATAGGAAGGGCAAGAATACGGTTTGTCACGACCCGGTCAATCTTATCGGACAAAGTATTTTTCTGCTTGTCTTTGACTTGGATACCTCTTTCTGCCATGAGGCTCGCAATATAAGCATATCTCTGGTTGATAATGACCGATTCCGCATCATCATCCATTTCTTTTTCCGCTTCTTTGATATGCTCTTCTATCTGCCGTTTTACTTCATCTCCGAGAGTAAGAAAGGCCGTGGCATCATTGTCCCGTTCAAAGAGTTTAATGGCATACCATCTTAGGAAACGCGGTTCTACCTGATCGGATATCGCCTCTTCAATATGGGCGATGGCATGCTCTACGCTGCCTGTAAATACAGCGGGAAGATGTATTTCTTCGTGGCGGTTTGCTAAATCTACCGCTTTCTGTGCCGCTTCCTGGCAGCCGTCTCCCATAAGGGCGGAGATTTCCACCACTTCGCAGCCTAATTTTTCTCCCAATTTTTTGACGTCAATGGACTGTCCTTTTTTCCTGAGAATATCCATCATATTCACAGCTACCACAACGGGGATTCCCACTTCCACCAGCTGGGTCGTCAGATACAGGTTACGTTCCAGATTGGTCCCGTCAATGATATTTAAAATGACATCAGGTTTCTCGTTGACAAGATAATTTCGTGCTACTTTTTCTTCCAGAGAATAAGGGGATAAAGAATAAATTCCGGGTAAATCCTGGATAATAACTTCTTTATTTCCTTTCCATTTTCCGTCTTTCTTATCCACCGTTACGCCCGGCCAGTTTCCCACATACTGGGAGCTTCCGGTCAGTTCATTAAACAGCGTTGTTTTACCGCAGTTCGGATTTCCTGCCAATGCAATACGTATCAATGCATCCATCTCCTTTCTTTATTCTTCCACCTCAATAACGGCGGCTTCTTCTTTCCGGATAGACAATTCATAGCCTCTCACGGTGACTTCCATGGGATCTCCCAAGGGTGCGACTTTTCTTACGAAAACATCTACCCCTTTCGTCATACCCATATCCATGATCCGTCTTTTGAGCGGTCCGCTTCCTCCGACTTTTTTAATTTTTACCGTGTCGCCTATCGGGACTTCCTGCAATGTTTTCATCACTGCCTCCTTATAATTGACAGACCGGTTTTCCCGGCTTTTCTGTCAGATAAAAATACGGGACGCCATGGAGCTGTCTAAAGCTACACGGCTTCCCTTCACCTGAATAATGAAATTGCCTGACACCCTGCTGATAATCATAAGCTCTGCACCGACGACAAACCCGAGTTCCGCCAGGTGCTGACGAATGTCATCTTTTCCGGAGATGCCCTTTATGGTTACCCGCTCTCCTTCGCGGGCGATCATCAACGGCAACATACATACCCCTCCCTTAAAAGTGTAAACAATTATCAATATCATTTGTTTTCTTATTATATTTTCATTCTTTGATGTTGTCAATGATTTTCAGTATCAAATAGAATTTTTCCATCAAAAAAATCCGCTCTCCCCTTTCGGGATTTTGCGGATTTCTTTTCTTTATTTTATTCTCTTATATGTTACAAACCGGTGGGGAATATCTCCCTTTCCCGCTTTCGATTCGGTCAGTTCCCATTCGTCACTGCCGAAATTGGGAAAACGGGTGTCGCCGTCATAGGCTTTTTCTACTTCCGTGATATACATCGTATCTGCATAGGGCAGAAGTTCTTTGTAAATTTTTCCGCCGCCGATGACAAAATTTTCACCTTCCGGAAGTGCTTTTAAAAGTTCTTCCACCGTATGAAATACCAGGACTCCTTCCGGTACGCGGTACTCCTTATCCCCCGTCAGTACGTAATGGACACGGCCGGGCAGTACGCCGGGCAGGCTTTCAAAAGTTTTTCTTCCCATCACCAGAGGCCGTCCCATCGTGCGGGCTTTAAACATTTTCAAATCATCGGATAAATGCCAAATCAGTGCATTTTTGTCACCGATAACACCGTTTGACGCTCTCGCCACAATGATGGAAAGACTCATACGGACACCTCCATGGGAATTTTTTCGTGATGTTTGTAATTTTCCAGTACGATATCCTCCGGCTTGAAATCATAGAAATTTTTGACGTCCGGATTCAATTTCAGCACAGGCGCATCATAGGCTTCATTTTCCCGGGAGAGTTGTATTTTCATGGCTTCCGCATGGTTTTTGTATACGTGGGCATTATTGATGACATGCGTGAAAAGTCCGGGACGCAGTCCGCTTACCTGGGCTATCATGTGAATCAGAGCGGCATACTGGGCCATATTGAACGGTACGCCCAGTCCCATATCGCCCGAACGCTGGACGAGCATGCAGTTGAGACGGCCGTCGTCGGACACGTCCCACATGGTGAGAAACGCACAGGGATAGAGTGCCATATCGGGCAAGTCTTTCACATTCCATAAATCGACTACCATGCGGCGGCTTTGGGGATCTTTTTTCAGCGTTTCCAAAAGTGTATCCACCTGATGATATTTCCCGAGCTGGTAGCCATAAGCTTTCCCGATCGTACCGTCCTCTTTCATCCATTCGTCCCAGACATGGCATTTCCATCTCTGGAGAAGTCGTACATCATTGGACTGTTTTTGCCAGATCCATAAAATTTCCTTCACCGACGTCTTAAAAGCGACAAACTTCGTCGTCAGAATGGGGAATTCCTTTTCCAAATCAAACTGCATGATTTGGTGGGGCAATTTCCAGGCAGGCATCCCCGTTCTGTTTTCGCCCATGGCTCCCTTGTCGAGAATGTTTCTTATGATGTTGAGATATTGTGTATCTGCAGCGCTCATGATTTCCTCCGTCTTTTTCTCTTACATATTTCTTTTATTATATCATTTTTATAAAAGAGAAATAAAAGGACAAGGCGGGGAAAAAATCTTTTTCTTCTCACTATTTCCGTAAGTTGACAGCATAAAAAGTTATGCTACAATGAGGGCAGACAGAGATTGATTCTCTTTGATACGTAACCGGAGGAAGCCCCGTCTTGCCTTTCTATATACTTTTCATGTAAATCTGTTTGTATTTTCTGATGTATAAGTTGTGAAGTTATCTGACAAGGTGGTTTTACAACGGCAGGGCAGGTCTACTTTCCTCCGGACATTATACGGCTCTTTACGGGCCCGGAAAAACCGCTCCCGCACAGCGGTTTTTTTCGTGCCTTTTTATCGGTCTGTCACTGCTGTGATAAAATAAGATATATCTAATGCATAAACGCCAAGGAGGATTTTATGCGCATAGTCATTTTAGGAGCCGGTGAGCTGGGCTACACCATTGCAGAAATTCTCTCGAACGAGAAGAATGATGTGGTTGTCGTTGATTCCGATGAAGCAAAGCTGGAAAAAATCAGCCGTTCTTTAGACGTTCTCACCATTAACGCCGACGGAACCGACCCGTCTTTCACAAAAGATCCGGATATAAAAAAAGCATCCGTTCTCGTCGCTGTCACCGAAGTCGATGAAACCAATATTCTTGCTTGTCTTCTCGCCAAGAAAAATGGAATTCTCCATACCATAGCCCGCTTGCGGAATCCGAAATTTTTACATAATTCCGCTGCCTATGTGCGGGAAAATTTCGGCATTGACCTCATTTTAAGTCCCGAAGTGCTGACAGCGGAAGAAATATGCCGGACTCTTATGACACCAGCCGCTCTCAATGTAGAAGATTTTGCCAACGGCAAGGTTCGCCTCTATGAAGCACGGCTGCACAGTGACTCCCCGTATCTCCACAAACCGTTAAAAGATTTGAAGCTTCCCGCCTCCATTCTTGTGGCCATGATTTTCAGGGATCACCAGATGATGATTCCTCACGGCGATGATTATTTTCTTCCCTTTGACCGGGTCTACTTCGTAGGAACGCCCGATGCCATCAAAAAATTCAGCCGGGATTTTGCCCCCGGGAGCACCCGGAAAATAGAAAGAGCCCTGATTATCGGAGCAGGACGGACGGGACAGGCACTCGCCCCGCTTTTGGAAAAGGAAGGCGTTTCTCTTAAAATCATTGATAAAGATCCGGACCGCTGTGAAAGTCTGACACCGAAACTGAAAAAGGGCATCGTTCTTTGCGGCGACGGAACAAATATCGAATTACTGAAAGAGGAAGGAGTCTCCGAAGCGGACGTCATCATCTGCACCACCAAAGACGAGCAGCTGAATTTGCTGATTGCCCTTCTTGCCAAGCATTTAGGTGCGAAAAAAAGTATTGTCCGTGTTATCCGTCCCGAATATGTCAATCTCATGACCCGTGTCGGTGTCGATATTGTTTTATCGGTCCGCCTGATTGCAGCGAGCGAGGTTTTAAGCTACATCAGAAGCCAGGACGTGGTATCCGTTTCCCTTTTGGAATCCGCACAGATACAGGCTACGGAAATCATTCTTCCCGCCGATGCACCCGTAACGGGTATTCCCCTCATGAATACGGGAATCCCGAAGGGCGGTCTTATCTGCGCCTACGTCCGCGGAGATGAAACGTTTATTCCCAGCGGGGCCTCCGTACTGGAAGCGGGCGACCGGGTCATCATCATTACAAGTACCGACGCTTCTGCAGACATACTGTCTTACTTTAAAGGAAAGAGTGAATCATGAATCCCGCTGTCGTTTGTACCATTTTGTCCCGTCTTTTTTTCGGGGCCGGTCTCTTTCTCTTTTTCCCCGTCATCACCGCTCTTTTTTACGGAGAACCGTTGCTTCCGTTTTGTGCGACTATGCTGGTTTGCTTTTTACTGGCATTCATCGCTTATAAAAAAGGAATTCCTTCCGTAAAAGATTTGAATGCCCGGGAATGTATCGCCGTGATTTCTTTGACCTGGCTTTCCGTTTCTTTTCTTTATGTTCTTCCCTATGTATTCAGCGGACTGCTTTCCCCCTTGGACGGACTGGTGGAAAGTATTTCCGGAATGACCGGAACGGGGGCGACCGTTTTCCCCGATTTACGGATTGTTCCGAAAAGTCTGCTCCTTTTCCGTGCCCTCACCCACTGGCTCGGCGGACTGGGTATCATCGTGATTTTTACAGCGCTTTTTCCGCAATTCGGAAAAGGAAGTGCCCGCATGATGGATTTGGAAAGCACGAGTTCTTCTTCCGCCCGGGCGCTGCCGCGAATCAAGGAAACGGCAAAAGCTCTTTTTCTTGTCTATCTCATTTTTACCGCCGCAGCGACGGCCGTTTATATTTGTTTCGGCATGACCCCTTTTGAGGCACTGAGCCATTCCCTTTCTACCATTCCTACCGGCGGATTTTCACCGCTGAATGAAAGTATCGGCGCTTATGACAGCCCTCTCCTCAAAATGTCGGTTTTCTTTTTCATGGTCATTTCCAGTGCCAATTTCAGCCTCTATGTCCTTGCCTGGCAGAGAGGATTTTCCGTCATTTTACAGGATACGGAATTTAAAGTGTACCTCGGTCTTGTCGGTATCGGCAGTCTTCTTATCGCCGCAAACCTCTCTACCACAGGGATACTCCCCCTTCCTGAAGCTCTGACGGAAGCCTTTTTCTACGCCGGTTCCACTTCTTCCACAACAGGATTTTCTTCTTCCGACTATTCCGTCTGGCCCGCATTTTCCCAATTTATCCTCGTTCTTCTTCTTTTGACGGGCGGCTGCGGCGGTTCTACCGCAGGGGGACTTAAAGTCTATCGTCTGATCCTTTTGGTAAAATCTCTCTACGCATTGCTCCGTCAAAAACTTCACCCCAATGAAATCTTTCAGGTCCGCATGGGTAAAGAAACTTTTCATGCCAAAGAACTTCTCCATGTCTTTTATTACTTCTTTGTGTATCTCGGATTCATCTTTTTATGGACACTGCTTATGACTTTCACAGGTCTTGAAATCCCCGATGCCCTCGGCCTTTCCATGACAACCATGAGCAATACGGGTATCATCCCGACGGAACTCGGTTCTTTCTCCAACTTGGGACAACTTCCTGCGGGCACGAAAATCATCGCCGCCTGCTCCATGCTGATGGGCCGTCTCGATCAGCTTCTGTCGGGGAACATCAGCTGAGAAGAGGTAACAAAAACAACTTTTAATCTTCCGACCATCAGTCATTTTTGTTATATCTATATTAACAAATTTCGAAACGCTATGCAAGTACTTTTTGTAAAACAGGCATTAAAATTTATAAATCCGTCTTTTTATTCGGACCGGAAAAAGAGAACGGCTCCTATCAGTCTGCCTTTTCTGAATTTCATGTGAAGTGACGGTCCGTCTGCGTCTTTTTCTTCCGTTCCGCCCCGGTATTCCCAAATGAAATCTCCGTTTTCTTCCGTTCTTTCCGCCGAGGGAATGCCGTAGGTCTTCTTTACTTTTTCCGCACTGTCGCCCAGACGGATTCCTTTCGGAAGAAGGCAACCGGAATCATACAAAACCGCCAGGGAGTAAATTTTTTCCCTGCCGTACCGGGAGTCGGAAAAAAGAAGACTGAAATCGGGATACATCCAGATACTGTCCCGGATTTTCAAATGCCAAATGCCCGATTTCTTATAATCGCCGCTCACCGTTCCCGTCACTACAGGCTCGCCCCAGGCACGGCGGACATCATAGGCGGTCGTATCTTTTGTGAACCCCGCCACGGTGAAATCCGACGGTCCGAGATGATGGGCTTCTCCCGTCAAAGACGATGCGAGCAGCATAATGCCCGATAAAGCGGCAGCTATATATGTTTTCATAAAAACTCCTTTCGTAACCCTTTTTCTTTATTGTATCACTCTTGCCGTATCAGTGCCGTTTTTCCCTCGCCAGTGAAATAAAATTGGCAAGCGGTTTCCATTGGCGCAACTCTTTTCTGTAGCCGAAAGAAATTTCTATTTTCGAATGAGCCAGCGGAATGACATGAAGATGTTTCAGTTTTTCCGGACTTACATTGCCTGCCACCTGCACATCGGGACAGAAAAAAGCGCCCGTCCCTTTGGTACAGAGATCGAGAAGAAGTTCCAGATTGTCGGAAGAAACAAGAACAGGCGGTTCTATATCCGCCTCTGCAAAAAGGCGGCGTGACAGCCGTCCCTGCACGGTGCCGCTACCGGTCAGCAAAAATGGGAAGTCTTTGAGCGGCGCAAGACAGCCCTCTTTTTTACTTTTGATTTCTTCAATGATTTTTTCGTTTCCCTTTTCGGGAAATAATGATTTCGGTATCAATAATACGATTTCTTCTTTGTAAAATAATTCTCTCGTCACCCCCGGTACATCTTCCTTGAAATAGGCAATCGTCAAATCCATATCCCCGTCAAGCAGCTTTTTCATCAGTCCCCGGTTGATTTCTTCCGTAAGCTCCACGTGAATACCCGGATACGCCGCCGTATAGGCAGATAAGATTTCGGGAAGAACAAGACGGCCTCTGTTCGGAGAAATACCGAGCCTCAGAACGCCGGTCTCATCGGAAGCGGCATCGGCGATTTCCTTTTCCATCGTATCTTTTCCCGTCCGGAG